>ENA-ORVB01002065-ORVB01002065.1-human-gut-metagenome-genome-assembly--contig:-NODE-2065-length-11898-cov-3.40471_pt1 | contig 11898 bp, 7 predicted proteins | sample MGYA00242090_ERZ509231 | MGnify/ENA primary metagenome ERZ509231 (study PRJEB26280, sample SAMEA2338798) | human gut metagenome | biome: human gut; feature: human-associated habitat; material: faeces...
CGCTCCGTGATGAACTTGTCGCCGGTACAAATCAACCCGGCATGCACGGGAACCGATGACGGCAACGAAACGGCCTTGTGAACCAATCTTTCGTCGCACGTGAACCGGGGAGGCAACCCCTGAATCTGCCCGTATGCGTTCCCCATGCCGCACCATACGTCATGATAGACCACCTCCGAAGCCGCCACGACTTCCATCACACCGGCTTTTGCGTCGATGCCTCCGGCCACTCCCGTACTCACCACCACATCCGGCTGCATGCGGGCCATCAGTTCGGACGCACCGACGGCTGCATTCACTTTCCCAATGCCGCACTCCATGATATATAAGGTGTTCCCGCCCAACTGTCCTATGGTATATTCAAAAAGTCCATGTCGCTCCGTACGCATCCCCGCGACCAACCGGGCCAACTGTTCGCGTTCGGAAGCCATCGCTGCAATAATTCCTATTTTCATTCGTCGTCATCTTTATTTCCCTGCAAAAGTACAACTTTTCCGCCACTAATTCAATATAATCGGGACAATCGGTTGTTCTTTCACATCGTCTATCGCTACAGAACGGTACTTCACACGGGCAAAGTCTATGGCCTTCAAATCGATGCTCCGGATTTCGCTGTTGTACATGGTACGGTAATAAAACACCAAATCCTTCATGTCCGTGGCGGAAGTCCACTGCGTAGCACTTGGAATATCCGCCGGCACCTTGGCATCTGCAAATTCAATCCCCACGGGAATGTCGAAATTGTTCAATATCTGGAAAGCTTGCAGTACCGTCTTTCGCGCCGTAGCCTGCACGGGAGAAGAAGTCTGATAGAAAGCGGCACGCACAAAACGGGACGGAGGCGTCACATCGCCGGGAATCCCTAAAAAGCCACTGCCCGCACCAAAAGCGGCGAGCTTCACCTTGCCGAACGGCTTGGCTTCCGCCCCTCCTGCATACAGGTTTACATAATTGTTCAGGTTCGTCATCTGCCATTCAAAACCCGGAGAGTTGGTAAGCACGCCTAATTCATTTTCATAAAAATGAGGAATGCCGTCCACAATCTCCAACACGACCTGTCGTCCCGAAGCGTCCGCAATGCGCCAATGAGCCGTAGAGGCACGCGGGTCGGACGACACCACATGCACCGTTCCGAGTGCCTCTTTTACCTCATCCACCGTCTTGAACTGAGACAACATCCAAGGTACCAGTTGCAAATCGGACAAAGTACTCTCACGTTGCTCCTCATCGTACGCTTCATAACTACCGTAGTGAGGGAAGTAAAACAAACCGGCAGCCAGTCCGACCTCGTTCAGTCCGTCGGCCACAAAATCCTCCAACTCCACGGCTATCCCTACATAACCGTATACCACCGTAAATTCCAATCCGTTTTTTTGTCCGCCCGGCACATACGATTGTTGCACATACCCCCGAGGCACAACCACATAACGGCTGTTCAGATAACTGCCGCCCCACTCTATGGTACGAGCCAAGACGGTGGCGCTGTCCTGCGACTTCAACGTAATTCCCGTACATGCATCAGCCGTATGCGGAACCCATAGTCCGACCGCCGTAATGGCAAGCCCGAAAACCACTTCCTTTATTATTTTATTCACATTCTTCATCTTTTCAATATTTTATATGGTTATATTTCGAAAGGTACGAAAAAAGCCATACTTTTGCAAGCATAATCCAGTATTATATTTTCCAACTTCGCAAAGATGCAACGCTTTTACGCCTTCTTATTATTGTTCCTAAATGCAGTATTATGGGTTCTTGTCGCGATTATCAGCCCCATATATTTGTTATTGCATGCTCTATACCAAACATGCAAGCGATGCTTCGTACACCCCGAATAACCCCCGGAAGAGACTCGAATCCCTCATTAAAACTTATCTTGGAAAGGGGTAAGTAAGACTTGAAATACCCGGCCTCTCTACTCAAATAAAAGTATACAAACAAAAGAACTCCCTCCACCAACTTTCAAAAGTTGGTGGAGGGAGCTCACATCTATTAACTAACACCTAATGCAATTACTTCACTTCCTCGAAATGCAAACCGTTATTAAACAAGCCATCTGCGTGAGCGTGCTGCAAATGTGCTGCAAATATGGAAATAAGCAACGATAAGCAAACACGCACTCAACTGCTGCAAAGGTAGTGCAAATGGAGAGGAAAACAAAAATAAATCACATTTATTTTTATTTCCGAGGTGCAGCCTACCTTATTAAAAGGTAGTGCTTTACCACAAAAACACATGATAAAACGCCCCAAAAACTACAAATAAAACACCTCAAAAATTACAAATGGATTACAACAAAAACTTAAAATAAAACACATCAAAAACTTAAAATATGTTTGGTAATAAAATTAAAATGAGTACCTTTGCAGCATAAAACAAAATCGAATATGGCATATCTAAATAGAGTCTTTGACTTGCGACTTAAAGCGCACCTTAAAGCAATGGGAGCAGTGCTCATTGAAGGACCAAAATGGTGTGGCAAGACCACCACTGCCAAGCAATTGGCCAATAGTGTTATTAGTTTACAAGATACTGACCATCGTGAAGAATATTTGGCTACAGCCATTACCAAGCCCTCATTCTTATTAGAAGGGGAAGTGCCTCGCTTGATAGATGAATGGCAAGATGCCCCAATGCTATGGGATGCAGTGCGCACAAAGGTTGATGAGCGTGGCTTGTCTGGTCAATTCATATTGACAGGGTCTAACGCTATTGACGACAGTAAAATCCATCATAGTGGAACAGGGCGTATTTCCCGGATGGAGATGCTGCCCATGAGCCTGTGGGAATATGGTGAATCTAACGGCAGCGTATCATTGATGGAGATGTTCGACAATCCTCAAGAAGAAATCTTCGCTACCTCGGAACTAAAAATGGAAGAAATCATATTTGCTGCATGCAGAGGAGGTTGGCCAGCAACATTGAATTTAGGTGACGACAAGTCAAAATTACTTGTTGCCAAAGAGTATGTAAAGTCTGTATATAAGAATGACATATCACGCATAGATAGAGTAAAGAGAAATCAGAAGTTGGCGCACCTGATAATGAAATCATACGCACGCAACATCTCAACATTGGCGAAAACCACATCCATATTGGCAGACGTTACTGCTTCTGATGATGTAGAATGTACCAGGCCTACGCTTGAAAGCTACATCGAGGCATTGGAAAAACTGTTTGTCATTCAGGACATAGAGGCTTGGTGCCCTTCCATAAGGAGCAAGACAACAATCCAAAGCAGACCCAAACGAGCGTTCTGTGATCCATCGGTTGCAGTCGCATCACTCAACCTGTCACCAGAATCCTTAATGACTCAATTAAAGACATTTGGCTTTATTTTTGAGCAAATGTGCGCACGAGATCTTAGGGTGTATTCAGCCTCTCACGATAGCCGCCTGTCATACTATCGCGACCGCTACGGACTGGAAGCCGACTTGGTGCTTCATCTTGACGATGGACGCTATGCTCTGATAGAGTGCAAACTTGGCAGCCGTGAAATAGAAGAAGGAGCCAAACATCTTTTGGAAATTAAACGACTTATTCAAGTGCATAATGAGACAGAAAAGCAGGTGCCGTTGCGCGAACCCGACTTGATGATTGTCATGACAGGTGGCAGCATGGCTTACACACGCCCAGACGGAGTCAAAGTAATACCGCTTGCTTGTTTGAAAGATTAAAAAAGACATGTCATGAATGATATAAGTAAGGACAAGGATTATCAGGAATTCTTTGCAGGAATAAAAGAATTGGCAAAGGGACTTATGCAAATTCGTGAGAGAGCAGCCATAGAATATGCTCCCATTGTGGAGGAGTTCTGTGCGAGGAAACACGCAACTGCAAATGAAGTAGGCCGGATGCTTGACTATCTGTTTGAGTTTGCCGATGACGAACGCATATTGCTTATGTACAAGAAAGTTTGCCGAAGATTCGTCTATGATTATCCCGAAACCATAAGTTATTACATCATGGAGTACAGAAAAGAATATGACCGTGAAAGTCTTATCGGTACCGAATATGAATATCTGCTTCATGAGGATGATGAATTGTTTGACAAAGAACATAAAACAAAACAATAATAATAGAATATGGGAACAGCATTACTGGCACTCTGCTTCTGCGCATTGTCGCTCATCCTTGCCTTGTTTGTGGGCATATCGCCCATAAGCGACAAGGCAAAGATTAGGTTTATGTATGTTGGTGCTACGCTGTCGTTGATGGCAGTACCAATGATGAGCCATTATATTGCAGGGCTGAACAATATTGTGGACGAGCTACGCTATCAAGCCGTGCTTGTGTTCATAGTCGTTGTGTGTTGCTATTGCTTCGTCATGGCGAATATGGTGAAGTACAATGTCATGAAGAAAAAGGTAGCGGTGCTTGAGGATACGGTGGAGAAACTCGAACAGGAACGTGCTGCTGCAATGTCGCAAGCCGTGGATGAAGAGCAGCAACACAAAGTGCAAGAAGCACTCGACTGGTTTGCAGCGAAGATGAGCGTGTTCAGCAAAGAAGAGCAAGAGGCAATCAACACTTGTGCCATTGCCTTTGCCGAGCGTGACCAGATAGTAATACCCAACAAAGTCAGCATAGCCGTCAATGCCAAGTGCAGCCAAGCCGACCTCATGGCGTATGCCAGCTCCGCTTTCTTCAAGATTGGCAAGAAGCGTAAGAGCATTGCCCAGTTCCTCTGCACGGTTTTCGAAACTTACTTCCCTGGTGGCGAGGGATTTGTGTATAAGAAGATGCCAGGAGCGAAACAATAATAAACCTAATTAGAACGACAATATGAACGAAACAATAAATAATTCCAATTTCTTTACGAATAGGAATGGAAACACTCTTATGAAAGAGTTTGAGGGCGTGTTACAACATAACAATCATATAAAAAATCTTGATGCTGTAGTTGGTTTTCTGCGTGCGTCTGGATATTTTTCCTTGCGTCCATTCTTAGACCATATCAATAAGGTGCGGGTGCTTATCGGTATAGATGTAGACAAGTATATAGCACAAGCCGCCAACCAAGGAAAAATTTTCTTTGGTGCAGAAGAGGAAGTAAAAGAAGATTGTTTGCGTAAAATCCGTAAGGATATAGAGCGTTCTAACTACTCAAAGGAGGTAGAGAGTGGTATGCTTCAGATGGTTCAAGACCTTATAGATGGTAAACTTGAACTACGTGCTCATCCGTCAAAGAGAATACATGCAAAGTTGTATGTACTCTATCCAGATGATTTCAATCAGTATTCCCAAGGCATCGCCATAACTGGTTCAAGCAATTTGTCCGGCAATGGGCTTGGCATTTCGCAAGATAAGCAATATGAGTTCAATGTCAAACTTGACCGATTTGATGATGTAAAATTTGCCAAAGACGAATTTGAATTGTTGTGGAAAGAAGCTGAAGGTTGTGAGATTACCGCAGAAGATGTGAAAACATCCATAGACAAAACCTACTTAAGAGGTGATGTCGCTCCATACGATTTGTACATCAAAATGCTTATGGAATACTTCTCTGATCGTGTGTTGGCCACAGATGACAACAATCCGTTTGATATGCCTGAGGGATATACCAAGTATGATTACCAAATGGATGCAGTTGTGGAGGGATATCAGAAGCTCATTAGGTATGATGGATTTTTCCTTGCAGATGTCGTTGGTCTTGGTAAGACTGTTATTGCAACCATGATTGCAAAGAAGTTCTTGATAGAGAATGGACGCGATAAGACAAAAATTCTTGTTGTATATCCTCCTGCAGTAGAACAGAACTGGAAAGCAACATTCAAAGACTTTGGCATAGATAAATATGCCAAATTTATTTCCAATGGAAGTTTGGCAAAGGTCCTTGATGAAGAGAACTATAACTATTGGAATGCTGATGAGTACGATTTGATATTGGTGGACGAGGCACACAAGTTTCGTTCACACACTACAGCTGCATTTGAACAACTGCAGGAAATCTGCAAGATGCCTCGCATCGAAAATGGAAATATTCCTGGATATAAGAAAAAAGTGATGCTCATCTCGGCAACACCGATGAACAATACACCAGCAGACATTTACAATGAGATACAGTTGTTCCAAGACCCTCGACGTTGTACAATAGACGGAGTGGCAAACTTGACAGCATTCTTCTCTCCTCTTATCAAGGAGTTTCAACAATTAAGGAAAGATCCCAACTTCGATGTGACACAGTTTAAGAAGTTGGCCGAGCATGTGCGTGACCGTGTTATAAAGCCTTTGACCGTCCGCCGCACAAGAACAGACATTGAAAATGTGGCTCGTTATAACAAAGATGTAAATGGATTCCCGAAGGTTGAACGTCCTATTGAAAACAGGTATGAGCTGAATGAACGTTTAGCCAATCTGTTTGAAAGTGCAATGGAAACTCTTGATAAGAAGTTAAGCTATGCCCGTTATCAGGCTATTGCCTATTTGAAACCTGAAGCTGCAAATGGTTTGTATGACAATGCCGAATTGATAAGCCGCAGCCTGGCAGGAATCCGCAAGAATGGATTGGTAAAACGACTTGAAAGCAGTTTTTATGCTTTCCAAATATCGTTGAACAATTTCCGTCAGGCGAACCAAAATATGATTGACATGTTCAATCGTGATAAGGTATTCATCGCTCCAGACCTTGACATAAACAACTTGTTGGAAGCAGGGCTTTCAGATGAGGAAATAGAAGAAAAATTGAATGCTAAGGCGGAGGAGAATCCAAAGAATTCTGTATTTAAGGCTGATGATTTCGACCCTGAGTATATCGAATTGTTGCAGCAAGACCAAGAGATACTCGAAAAACTGTACAAGGATTGGGAGGGCATAACAGATGAAGATGATTCCAAGTTTGCAAAATTCAACGAACTTTTAAAGCATGAGTTGTTTAAGGTCGAACGTAATCCGGAACAAAAGTTAGTAGTATTTTCAGAATCTGTTGATACGGTTAAGTATCTCGAACGGCGCATTAACCGCAAGGACGTGTTGGTCATCTCTGCTGACAACAGAAGTAAACTGTTCAAGACAATTCGTGAGAATTTTGATGCAAATTATAAAACAAAGCTCAATAAATACAATATAATCCTCACAACAGACGTTTTAGCAGAAGGAGTAAACTTGCATCGAGCCAACGTGATAGTCAACTACGATACACCTTGGAACAGTACACGTCTTATGCAGCGCATAGGCCGTGTGAACCGTATAGGTTCTTCATCAAAGCACATATACAACTATGTGTTCTATCCTTCGCGTGAAGGTAATAGGGAAATCAATCTGAATCAAATAGCTTTGAGTAAGATACAAACATTCCATTCTACATTTGGCGAGGACAACCAGATTTACTCACAGGAGGAAATTCTTGATCGTGACCTTACTAAATTGTTTGACGAAGGCATGAAACGACAGAAGGAAGAAAGCAATCAAGAATTGCCATTCTATGAGGAACTGCGAACTCTTTACAAGACAAATCGTAGGGAGTACAATCGCATAGAGAAACTGTCATTGCGTAGTAGAACTGGACGTGACGCAAGACTGGTTGATGGTGTGACATTATCTGGAGACACGCTCGTATTCCTAAAGACAAATTTCCGCAAGGTGTTCTTTCTCGTGTCGGAAACAGCTAAGGAGTTGTCTGTGCTTGATGCACTCAAATATTTCAAAGCTAAAAAAGAGGAACAACCTGTGGAGCGAATAGAGCAACATCACAAGCACATCAATATGGCATTGCAAAAATTCCGTGCTATACAAGATGAGGAAATGCGCAACCAAGAAAATGCGCAAGACGCGCAAAATACGCTTGGTGCACAGGTCAGTACTGCAGTAAGCCTGTTAAACAACTTTTTGCGTGAAATAGATGATAGTGAGCTATATATGAAAATTGTTCAGCTAAAGACATTAGCAGAGCGTGGTGTTATCACCTACATTCCGAAACGTTTGCAGCGCATACAGAAGGATTTGCGCCGAACAAGTGGAAAGGCACGTATGACACATGACGAGGCTTTGGCTGAAATTATCGAAATGGCAAAAAAATACTCGCCATATTTTATGGCACAGGAATCACAACTCAATGAGCAAGAGACCAATGCTGAAATAATATTGTCAGAATCATTTAGATAAACTATATGAATTATAAAGAAGTCATAGAAGCAAAATATAATCGTGAAGCCTGGCAACAGCTCCTCCACGATATATTCCTCAACAAGGTGCAATTCTACAATAGCACCAGTGAAGTGAAAGTGAATAGTAGGCTTGCCAAAAGTGCATTGTACATCGGGAGAATTTCTCTTTCTGACGGAGAGTCACTTGGTATCTACGAGGTGGAACTTGCTGATAAGGTGGACATAGAACGGAACAAACGTGGCATACGAGATATGCTTACCAAAGACTGGAAGGATATGGGACATGCTGGTGCATTCATGTTCTGCTATCGTAAAAACGAGAGCGTGTTGCGTTTCTCTTATGTCAGCGAAACATGGGGATTCAACAAAAAAGGCGATTATGAGAAGTTGTCTACCAACACTAAGCGATACACCTATCTCCTTGGAGAAGGTCGCGGATGCCGTACCGCCATTGAACAGTTTAACGCACTGAAGGACAGTAAACAGTCGCTTAGTGATGTGACTGCAGCCTTCTCAGTCGAGGCTCTTACCAAGCAATTTTATAAGGATTTGTTTGATTGGTACCAATGGGCTGTGGACCCTGCATCTGGCGTGTATTTCCCCAACAATACATCAACTGAAGATGATGATCGTGAGGATATTGAGACTAAAATTATCCGCATGATAACCCGAATCATGTTTGTATGGTTCATCAAGCAAAAAGAACTTGTGCCAAACAAAATCTTTGATGTAGATTTTCTTGACACTATTCTGAAAGACTTTGACCCAGAAAGTAAGGTGGTGGGCAACTACTACAATGCCATTCTTCAGAACTTGTTCTTTGCCACGCTCAACCGTGCCATAGAGGACGAGCAGGGTAACAAGCGTCGTTTTGCGACCAATGTAAAGAAAGACATCAAGACTCTTTACCGCTATCCTGAAATGTTCAAAATCAGTGAGGATGAGGTGATAAAGATGTTCTCGGAGGTGCCTTTCCTTAATGGTGGTCTGTTTGAGTGTCTTGACAAGACAAAGACTATAGACGGAGTAGAACAAGCTTACAACTATGACGGTTTCAGTCGTAATGACAAGAAATTTGCTGACGGACGCTACCGTAATCGTGCTGTGGTGCCGAATATCCTTTTCTTCGATGAGGAGAGAGGATTGATATCCATACTCAGCCGCTATAATTTCACCATTGAAGAGAACTCGCCTGAAGAGCAGCAAGTTGCACTTGACCCGGAGTTGCTTGGTAAAGTATTCGAGAATCTTTTGGGAGCTTATAACCCTGAGACAAGAGAAACAGCACGCAATCAAAGTGGATCATTCTACACTCCACGAGAGATTGTGAACTATATGGTTGACGAAAGCCTTATCTCTTATCTGGGTAAAACAGCCTTTGTACGTTCGCTGTTTTCACCTGAGTTCTGTTACGATAAGACAAAAACAGATGAATATAAAGCTGTTGCTGACAGACTGAAAGCCATTAAGATACTCGACCCCGCCTGTGGTTCTGGAGCATTCCCTATGGGATTGCTTAACCGTATGATAGATATTCTTGGCCATATTTCTCCTGAAGAGAATACTTATGACTTGAAATTATCTATCATTGAAAACTGTATTTATGGTAGTGACATTCAGAGTATAGCAGCCCAAATTACCAAGCTTCGTTTTTTCATCTCGCTTATTTGTAATTGTGAGAAAGATGCAAGTAAACCTAATTTTGGTATTCCTACGTTACCAAATCTCGAGACAAAGTTTGTCGCTGCAAACTCATTGATAGCCAAGAAACGACAGACATGTCACAGTCTTTTTGAAAATCCGGAAATAGAACCAACGAAACAGGCTCTAACCGAAATTCGTCATGAGCATTTTGCTGCAAAGACAGCAAACCGCAAAAGTACATTACGCCAAAAGGACAAAGAGCTTCGCGAGAAACTGGCTCGTCTGTTGGCTGAAGACAATGACTTTGCTCCTGCTGATGCTAAGCAACTTGCAGAATGGAATCCATACGATCAAAATGCCGTTGCCGATTTCTTCGATCCTGAATGGATGTTCGGGGTCAGCGATGGTTTTGATATTGTCATAGGTAATCCGCCATATATTCAGCTTCAGAATGATGGTGGCAAATTGGCAAAATTGTATGCAGATTGCAACTATAAGACATTTGCACGTACAGGCGATATATATTGTCTGTTCTACGAGCGTGGCCATCAGCTACTGAAGTCTAATGGACATCTATGCTACATCACTTCCAACAAGTGGATGCGTGCTGGGTATGGTGAAAAGACACGTGACTTCTTTGCCAAGAATACAAATCCGATGCTCTTGATTGATTTTGCTGGTGTAAAAATCTTTGAGAGTGCAACCGTTGACACTAACATATTGCTCTTTGCCAAAGCAGCTAATGAGCATAAGACATGGTGTGCTGTCACCAATAAGCAGAACAAGGATAGCGTAAAGAATTTGAGCGTTTTCGTGCAGCAGAGCGGGACGGAGTGCGAGTTTTGCAGCTCTGATTCATGGGTGATTCTGTCGCCTATCGAGCAGAGTATCAAGCGAAAAATTGAAGCCGTGGGAACTCCGTTGAAGGACTGGGATATCCAAATCAACTACGGCATCAAGACAGGCTACAATGACGCTTTCATCATAGACACCGCTAAACGTGATGAGATTCTTGCCAACTGCCAGTCCGAAGACGAGCGTAAACGGACGGCTGAACTTATACGACCGATTCTCAGAGGCAGGGATATAAAACGGTATGGATATAACTGGGCAAACTTGTGGTTAATAAATACACACAATGGAATCCGTGGTAAGTTGGAGCGTATTCATATTGAGGATTACCCTGCTGTCAAAGCTCATCTTGATCATTATTGGGACAGAATATCAAAGCGTGCAGACAAAGGAGATACACCATATAACCTTAGAAACTGCGCTTATTTGGAGGATTTCTCAAAGCCAAAAATTGTCTGGGGAAATTTGAATCTAAGACCAAGTTATGCAATTGTGGAAGACAATAGCTTCATAAATGCTCCATCACCAATGATTGTACCGGCAAGCAGATATTTATTGGCCATCTTAAATTCAAAACTGGCAGATTACTTTATTAGACAACTTGGTGTAACTCGTAATGGTGGCTATTTTGAATACAAGCCAATGTTCATAGAACAGCTTCCTGTCCCTCAATGCTTAGATGATTCTATTCTTAAAGAAATAAATACCAATGCGACTATTAAAAACGAGAAAATAATAGATACTATTGTGTATTCTTTGTATGGATTAAATGATGAAGAAATACAATATATAGAAAAGGGAGCACAAGAAAACTATTAATAACAACCAAGTTATACGTCTATGGATTATGGAGGATTTTTCTAAGCCAAAAATCGTTTATATGGAAATACAAACGGATAATCCAAAGGAAGGTTATCCGTTCCCATGTTTTTCTTTCGATGAAAGGAATTCTGTTGCTTTGAATACTGCGTATATAATGTGTAGTGATACTGTTGATGTTAGGTATATTTTAGGTATTCTCAATTCATCGGTAGGGCGTATGATTGCAAGGCTTTATGTTACACAACTTCAAGAGCGTCAGTTTAGAATGCTTGCACAGTACTTAGTGAAATTTCCAATTGTAAAAGGACCAGTTGATGTTCAGAACGAAATAATTAAATGTGTTCAAGAAAACTTGGTACAAAAAAACAAAGAACAAGAGGATAGAATAAACAATATGGTTTATCAACTATATGGTTTTGATAAAATGGAAGCAGATTATATCAAAAACATATTATAGCTAATTTATTAGTGGCGG
>ENA-ORVB01002078-ORVB01002078.1-human-gut-metagenome-genome-assembly--contig:-NODE-2078-length-11813-cov-2.99515_pt1 | contig 11813 bp, 7 predicted proteins | sample MGYA00242090_ERZ509231 | MGnify/ENA primary metagenome ERZ509231 (study PRJEB26280, sample SAMEA2338798) | human gut metagenome | biome: human gut; feature: human-associated habitat; material: faeces...
TACCGATATGGCAGGTCGTGGTACGGATATTAAGCTGGATGAGGAGTCCAGAGCTCTGGGCGGCTTAAAGATCATTGGTACAGAGCGTCACGAGTCCAGGCGTATTGACAATCAGCTGCGCGGACGTTCCGGACGTCAGGGAGATCCGGGTGAATCCCGTTTCTACATCTCTCTGGAGGATGATCTGATGCGTCTGTTCGGCTCTGAGCGTCTGATGAAGATGTTTGAGGCTCTGGGTGTGCCGGACGGCGAGCAGATTGAGCATAAGATGCTTTCCAATGCTATTGAGAAGGCACAGATGAAGATTGAGAACAACAACTACGGAATTCGTGAGAACCTGCTGCGGTATGATGAGGTAAACAACGAGCAGCGTGAGATTATCTACGCAGAGCGCCGGAAGGTTCTGGACGGCGACAATATGCGGGATGTAATTCTGAAGATGATTACGGATATTGTGGAAAATGCAGTTGATCTGTCTCTTTCTGACGAACAGAATCCAGACGAGTGGGATCTGAGCGAGTTAAACAGCCTGCTGCTTCCTGTGATTCCGCTGCAGACGATTACAAAGGAAAACCATGAGGTCTCCAAGAAGAATGAACTGAAGCATATGCTGAAGGAAGAGGCTATTAAGCTGTATGAGGCTAAGGAAGCTGAATTCCCGGATGCAGAGCAGATCCGTGAGATTGAGCGTGTAGTTCTTTTGAAGGTAATTGATAATAAGTGGATGAGCCATATTGATGATATGGATCAGCTTCGTCAGGGTATCGGCCTTCAGGCTTACGGCCAGAGAGATCCGGTTGTTGAGTATAAGATGAGCGCCTTTGAGATGTTTGAGGCTATGACAGCGGCAATTACGGAGGAGACTGTTCGTATTCTGTTCCACATTCGCGTGGAGCAGAAGGTTGAGAGAGAGCCGGCTGCGAAAGTAACTGGTACGAATCGTGATGACACTGCACTTCGGGCTCCGAAGAAGCGCGAAGTGCAGAAGGTTTACCCCAATGATCCCTGTCCCTGCGGCAGCGGTAAGAAGTATAAGCAGTGTTGCGGACGGAAGAGAATTTAATGCAAGGCTGAACGGCTACAATTTAACCTGTCTGAGGCAAATGATAGAAAGCGAGTGAAAAAGCCCCCTGAGGCAGTTCCTTTTGAAGGAGCTGCCTCAGGGGGCTTTTCAGTGGTTGGGAATGTAAAGTTTTGTGACTAGAGGAGCCAGAGAGCCGGGGTGCGGACAGCAAGATTCCGCAGGGCTTCTTCATCAGTAATTTTTTCGGGAAGGTGAAAATAAAAATCAATCAGTTCTCTACGTCCCAGGGCATAGCCTGCAAAGAGAAGGAAGGAATAACGAATGGGGAATGCTTCAAAATGCTCTACATCCTGTGGAAAAGGCCAAAGCGATTTGTCCAGAATATAGGGGATAAGAAAGTTCAGGGCTTTTTGAAAGCTTTTGTGATCCGGCGTTTCGTAGTTCCACAGGTTTTCTTCCTCTGTAGAAAGAAGCTGACAAATGCTGGCTAAATTATCCAGAAGGAAAGCAGAGTAGTTGTAGGGCTTTGTCCGGGCAAGCTCCAACGGGAAGGAGCCATCCGGCGCCATCTGATTTAACAGCCGTGTTTTATACTGCATCCGGCAAAACTGAGTTATTTGCTCATTGTCTGTAAACAGAGCAAATACAGCAGCCTGCATGATAAAGCAGACACAGTGATTGTTGGATGTATTCATTTCTTCAATTCCGTTTCGTGATGTCAGCATCCAGCCCAGATACTCTGCAAACCAGTCAATCAGGCTATGATATAATGAATCTGTCATGGCAGGTGAGGAGCGCAGTGCCTCAATGGCAAAGGGAACATCGGCCAGGTGGATAGTGTCTATAATTCCGATTCCCCTGCCCGGACAGATTCCGGCAATAGCCTGTGCGTAATTTAAATGGGGATTCATTTTTGTGGACTCATCAACAAAAAACTCTTTGAGAATTTGAACAGCTCTCTGGGCGCAGGAAGGATCGCCTGATACCTTCCAGGCCAGAGCCAGTGTACTGACCTGGTTGCGCATCTGGCGCAGAATCAAGCGATGGCCTGTGAAGTTTTCTGGATTCGTTTGCCCGTCTCTGCGGATGTAGGGAAGCCCGTCGGGCATCTGTGGATCGGGCCACCAGTAGTCTCCTTCAGAATAGAAGTCGTGGATAGTTCCTGGACTGCGGGGGCAGGTTTCATCGGTGATGTGAGGAATCGGCGTGTGTTTGTACTGTTCTGCCATTGCTGTTAGTCCTGTTTTGGAGATAAGACTGGAAAGCTGTGGATGTATGATGCTGGGGTGATTAAGTTGAAGCATGATGTCCTCCTTTTTGATTTCTGCCCTTACTATAGTAAGAATGTTGATGAATTTCAAGAAAAGTGAAAAAAATGAACATGAAAACAACGATTTTGCCGATTCTTTATAGTAGATTTTGTGTAAAAATATGATATACTGTGTAGGAATGAAAATTACGCACACGGAAGATGGGGGAAGGATACGTGCAGAAGCATTGGGAGAGATATGGAAAAAAATTGGGAATTTACGGAAAGCTTCTGGTGTCATTTTTGATCATTTTGGGAATTCCTATTATTGCATCTGCTTTTTATTATTCCTATACAATGGATATGGTAAAACGTCAGTCGGAAAGAATGGGACAGAACATTCTTGCGATGACGAGAAATGATATGGATGCTCAGCTGGAGGCGGCTCGTAATTTCGAGAGCCGCTGGTTTATGGATGACAATGTCCGGGAAATTGCAGACATTCAGGGAGAGGTTACTCGAGAAAACTCGCAGACGCTTCTGCACCTTTATCAGGAATTGGTCAAACAGAGTACTACGCAGAGTATGATACGGAAGGCCTTTCTTTATTTTGCGGGATCGGATAAGGTTGTCAGTACAGATGGAAATATGGATCTGGAAATGTATTACAATCTGTATTTGAAGAATGAAGACTTGGATTGTGAGGAATTTCGTTCTTTGCTAAAAGAGCATCACCAGTATCATACACCGATTTTTAACGCTGCAGACGGACGAAAGCTGCCAGTTATGATGTTAAGCCTGAAAAACAGAAGAGGAGAGGCAGATGCAGCAACGATCGGCTTAATTTTAGATGATGAGAAGCTGCAGAAGCGTCTTCTTTCAGCAGAGAGCAGTGAAAGTGATGTGGAACTTGCGATTCTTGCGGAATCTGGGACAATGCTTGTTCCGGAACAAGCCTCCTTTTACCTGGAGGATCCAGATTATCATAAGTTTCGCAGCATCAGCCAGTACAGGCAAAATAATCAGGATGGGAGTCTGTGGATTACCTCTGCTGCATCGGAACAGACAAATTGGAGCTATCTGATGCTCACATCCTCCGGTGCTTTTGCAAAGGATATCAGCCGGGTTCAAATGATTTTTATTGCAGGTTTGTTTTTGAGTATCTGTACTGGATTTGGATTGTCCTGGTATCTGGCGGGAAAAAATTATAATCCCTTCCGAAAGCTGGCAGATATGTTGAGAACTCAGGTGCAGGAGGTGCCGACTGAAGACAGTGATGTAGATGAGCTGCAGTGGTTGAGCCGTCAGGTAGAACATATTCTGCAGAAAAATGTAGATACTCAGAAAATGCTGGATAAGAATAAAAAACATATGCGGGAATTCTATCTGTGGCAGCTGTTGTCAGCAGATTGTGAAGCGGAACAGCTGAAGCGTTACGGGATCCGATTTCCTTATCCATATTTCCTGACAACGGTTTTGCTGATAAAACCGATTTTACAAAATGAAAAACAGGATGAAAGAACAGCAGGGTTAAGAAGATTTATTGTCCATAATATTTTTGCAGAGCTGGCTGCGGAAGCTTATACAGCGGAATGCTTTGAGTTTGGAGAGCGTGTTGTGACAATTTTTAATCTTCCTGATGATAGTCAGGGAATATCAGAAAAGCTTCATGAGATGATGGAACGGCTTCATGAAATGATTCATGGCCCCTTTCATTTTGAAATTTGCGGGCTGATTGGCGCTGTTCATGAAGGACAGGGAGGAATCCGGGCTTCCTATAAAGAGGCGATGGAGCTTTCTGAGTATCTGGTGACTCTGGATGAAAATATCATCAGCGTGGAAGATATCTGTGGAATAGAGCCGAAGTATGAGTATTTGGAGGATATGGAGGAACGTCTGGTTCATCTGATCAGTGTGGGAGAACAGGAGAAGGCAGAGGCAATGGTTCGGGAGATCTTTGGAAAAAGACTGAGAGGAAAGGTTTCTTTGAATCTGTACCGGAGTCTGGTATATGAAATCATCGGAAGTCTTTTGAAAGGGGCCAGTGCAGCCGGATATACCAATGCCGCTTCGGAAATTGATCTTCCAAGGGAATCTGTGATAAAGCGTTCTATGAGAGATACAGAGGAGCAGCTGATTGCTGCCTTGCAGGAAATTTGCAGGAAGATTACGGATATGCGTCAGGCAACAGCGGACAACTTCAATTTGAGCCGGGAAATTGAGGCATATATTGATGAAAATTTTGCAGATCCGGATTTGAACATTTCGATTACCAGCCAGCATTTTGACCGTTCGCCAGCGTATCTGTCTGGAGTTTACAAAAAGCAGACTGGGCGCAGTCTGTTGGAATATATTAATATGAAGCGAATTGCCTGTGCAGAGGAGCTGTTAAAGAACGGTGCCAGTGTTGTGGAGGCAGCGGAACAGTCAGGATTTAGGGACAGCGGAGGTTTTATCCGAACCTTTAAACGATACCGGGGAATTACGCCAGGACAGTTAAAAGCAGTAAAAAATCAGGGAAAATAAGCTTTTGCCTATTGATCTTTAAAATTGCGAATCACAAATGCAGTTTTTGCATATGGGATTCGCAGTTTTTTTTATATCTTTTTGGATGGAAACAGGGTATTCTGGAGTCATCAAGCAAACGTGACGGCGTCGGGAAAGACGCCTGGTCGGAGGAAGGAGAGCAATATGAAAAAACAGTGGAAACAGGCAGCTGCAGTAATGATGGCAGCTTCCATGGCGGCAGGTCTGGCTGGCTGCGGCGGAGGAAATGAAACAAAAGAAACACAGGCAGGCAAAAATGAGACTGCGGCAGCAGGAGAGACAACGGCCCAGGCAGAGCCGTCAGAGTTCAGCTATCCGATGGAAAAAGGAGAAGCGCTTCAGTACTGGGTAGAACCAACACCAACAGTAACTGCCAATTTTGCAAATCTGGGAGATACTCCTTTTGCAAAGGGATTAATGGAAAATACGGGAGTGGATGTAGAGTTTTTGCAGCCGCCCCAGGGACAGGGAAAAGAACAGTTCAGCCTGATTATTGCAGATGGCGATCTTCCTGATATTATGGAATATAACTGGGTGTCTGATTACCCCGGCGGACCGGAAAAGGCCATCCGTGACGGAGTGATTATACCATTAAATGATGTAATTGAACAGTACTGTCCCAATTTAAAACAGTACCTGGCTGAGAATCCGGATATTGACCAGGCAGTAAAAACGGATGACGGAAATTATTACTGCTTCCCATTTGTTAGAGGAGAGGTAGAACTGAGAAATACTATTGGTCTGATGCTTCGGGCTGACTGGCTGAAGGAGTTAAATCTGGAAGTTCCGGAAACTGTAGATGAATGGCATACCGTTCTGACAGCATTCAAGGAGAAGAAAGGCGCTTCTGCACCATATACCTTTGAGTATACCAATAATCAGTATCTGGGAGCCAATCCCTTTGTGGCAGCATTTGATACCAGCTATTCCTTCTATATTGGAAGTGATGATAAGGTTCATTTTGGAGCAACAGAAGAGGGATATAAGAAATATCTGGAGACTATGCATCAGTGGTATGAGGAAGGTCTGATTGACGCAGATATTGCAACCATGAAAAATGATCAGGTAGCAGCTAAGATTACTAACGGAGCAGCAGGAGCATCTATGGGACAGGCCGGTTCCAGAATGGGTACCTGGCTGGCTGCAGCACAGAAAACCAATCCAGAATATGATCTGGTAGCAGCACCTCAGCCATCCACAGAAAAAGGCAAAAAAGCAGAATTTGGTCATGTTGAGGTGGCTTATTCCGGAAGATCCAGTGCCTGCATCACTACAAGCTGTGAGGATGTAGAGCGGGCTGCCCGTCTCCTGGACTGGGCTTACAGTGATGAAGGACATATGTACTATAACTTTGGTACAGAGGGTGTCAGCTATACTATGGACGGGGATAAGCCGGTTTACACAGATGAGATTTTGAAAAATCCAGAAGGATGGCCGGTATCTCAGGCAATGAGCGCATATATTCGCGGCTGCTATAACGGACCGTTCGTACAGGATTCCCGGTATCTGGAGCAGTATTACACCATGGATCAGCAGAAGGAAACTCCGATGGTATGGGGCGCAGGAAGCAGTAATGGAGCTGCCCATGTAATGCCTCCGATTACTCCTACCTCCGATGAAAGTAAGGAGTTTTCTACGATTATCAACCAGATTAATACTTACCGCGATGAAATGACTCTGAAGTTTATATTTGGTGATGCAGATCTGGCCCAGTTTGATGAATATGTCAGCAATATTGAAAAAATGGGACTTGCCCGTGCACTGGAGATTCAGAACGCTGCTTATGACAGATATAAAGCAAGATAGTTTTTGAATGTATTTAAGAGGCGGGGTTGTGGGGATAGCAGCCCTGCTTCATTTATCTTACAGGAGAATAAAGGTATGAGGAATTTTAAGAAAAAACTGAGAGCGGACTGGGTAAGAAACCGCTCATTATATGTTCTGGTTCTTCCGGTTATTGCATTTTATATTTTATTTAATTACAAGCCGATTTATGGCGCGATTATTGCATTTCAGGACTATGTGCCAAGGCTTGGGATTTCCGGAAGCGAATGGGTGGGGCTGGCAAATTTTAAGCGTTTCTTTTCTGATATTTATTTTGGAAGACTGATGAAAAATACGCTTCTGCTGAGCGTCTATGATATTTTATTTGGTTTTCCGGCACCGATTATTCTGGCTCTGCTTTTAAATGAGATTCACAATAAGTTTTTCAAAAATGTGACTCAGACAATTACCTATCTGCCTCATTTTATTTCCATGATTGTTGTGTGTGGTATGCTGACAGATTTCAGCCTCTCTACAGGGCTGTTCAATGATATTATTGAATTTTTCGGCGGAGAACGTCATCCACTCTTACAGGATCCGAAGCTGTATCGGACCATTTATATTGCATCTGGTATCTGGCAGCAGGTAGGATGGGGAACGATTATTTATCTGTCTGCTCTGGCCGGAGTGGACAGCCAGCTGTATGAGGCGGCAGAGATTGATGGAGCTACAAAGTGGAAACAGACGCTGCATGTAACGCTTCCGGGAATTGCACCTACTATTATTACCATGTTTATTCTGAAAATTGGTAAGTTGATGAGTATGGGATATGAGAAGACAATTCTGTTATATAATCCGTCAACATTTGAGACAGCAGATATTATCTCTTCTTATGTTTATCGAATCGGCCTTTTGGAACAGGACTGGAGTTATTCTACGGCAATCGGTCTGTTTAACTCTGTGATTAACTTTGTCCTTTTGATTCTGGCAAATAAGCTGTCTAAGAAGTTTAGTGAAACGAGTCTCTGGTAATGACAGAAAAGAGGGAGCGGATATTATGGCAAATGAGAAGAAATCAATGAAAGTGAAGCGTTCAAGGGGCGAAAGAATTTTCTCAGTTTTTAATTATGCTTTTTTAACGCTTGTAATTATTTTATGTATTTATCCGGTATGGTATGTGGCAATGGCTTCTGTGTCGGATTCCAATCAGCTGATGCAGCACAGCGGGCTTTTGATTTTGCCCGAGGGATTTAATCTGAGTGCGTATACGAAGGTTTTTGATAATCCCATGATTCCGAGGGGATATTTGAATACACTGTTTCTGCTGTTTGTGGGGGTACCGATTAATATTATTATGACATCTCTGGGGGCGTATTTCCTCTCCAGAAAACGAGTGATGTTTCAGAAACCCATTATGATTGCGATTATGTTTACTATGTTTTTCTCAGGCGGAATGATTCCATTTTATCTGAACTTAAAGGATCTGAACCTGACAAATACGCTGTGGGGACTGATTATTCCTTTTATGATCAATACCTATAACATGGTAATTATGAAAACTTCCTTTGAATCTATTCCGGACAGTCTGATTGAAGCAGCACAGATTGACGGGGCAAGCCATTGGAAAATTCTGGTGTCCATTGTTCTTCCTTTGTCGAAGGCAATTATCGCAGTTATGGTTTTGTATTACGGAGTAAGCACCTGGAACTCCTGGTTCTGGGCATCCGCAATTTTAAGGGAAAGAGAGCTTTATCCACTGCAGGTAATCCTCAGGGAAATCCTGCTTCAGAATGACGTATCGGCTATGAGCTCTGGGGCTGCTGCAACAGATGCAGAGTCCATTGCCATGTCTATTAAGTATGCAACCATTATGGTAGCTACAGTGCCAATTCTCTGTGTATATCCGTTTGTGCAGAAATATTTTACAAAGGGAACCATGGTCGGCGCAGTAAAGGAATAATGAGACTGTAAGTCTAACAGATAAGAGAACTGTAGGAATATTATTAAAAAGGACGGATAGATGAACTGGGAAGAGATTTATGAGAAATTAGAGAAAAAGCTGGCAGCGGAATGCAGACGGCAGGGGAATAGGATTCCCTATATTGTAAAAAATGGAAGTTATAATAACATGGTGGAGGAAAATCCATTCTGGTGGACCAATGGTTTCTGGGCAGGGATGCTGTGGCAGATGTATCATGCAGGGAAAAATCCAGTATTTCGGGAGTGTGCAGAGCAGTCAGAGGAGGTTATGGCCAAGGCATTGGAAGGATTTACAGGACTGCATCATGATGTGGGGTTTCAGTTTTTGCTGACTTCAGCGGCCAATTACCGGCTGACTGGAAATGAGAGAGCCAGAATCCAGGCGCTTCATGCGGCTACCTTGCTGGCAGGAAGATTTAATCCGGCGGGGGGATTTATCCGGGCCTGGAATAAAAAGGATGGAAATGATATGACAGGATGGATTATCATTGACTGTCTGATGAACCTGCCTCTTCTGTATTTTGCGGCAAAGGAGCTTTCTGATCCAAGGTTTTCTGAGATTGCCAATCGTCATGCCGATATTGCTATGAAGGTTCTGCAGCGGCCAGATGGATCCTGCAATCATATTGCTGTTTTAAATCCCATGACCGGAGACGTGGAAAAGCTTCCTGCGGGACAGGGATATACAGAGGGTTCTTCCTGGTCCAGAGGGCAGGCATGGGCAATTTATGGATTTGCCCTTGCCTTTGCCCATACAGGAAAGACCGAGTATCTGGATGCAGCAAAGAGGACAGCACATTACTTTATTGCCAATACGACGTTAAGCGGAGATTGCTCTCTCAGTGATTTCCGGGCACCGGAGGAGCCGATTTGCTGGGATATGAGTGCAGGAGCCTGTGCAGCCTGCGGTTTGTTGGAGATAGCAGAGTGTGTGGCAGAAGGGGAGAAAAAGCTTTATTACCGTCATGCAGAGCGTATGCTTCAGGCTCTGACAGAGCATTGTAATTTTGATCCGGATTCTGATGGGATTCTGCAGATGAGCACGGCGGCGTATGGAAAAAAAGAGGATATGCATGCTTCCATTATTTACGGGGATTATTTTTATACGGAGGCAGTCCTTCGCTTTTTAAACAAAAGCTTTTTAATCTGGTGAGGAAAATGAAAATATGGACGAGAAAGTGACAAACAGAGCATGTATAAGCCTGCTCAGGCAGAGAATGTGCAGGTTGTTTTGGAAAATTGCAGAGGAAAGAGAAGAGATTACGGTGGACGGGGTACCAGGGTACAACGAGAAAGCTCAGTTTGTAGGCGGTAAGGTAATTAATCTGTGTACCTATGTGGCTCTGAATTTTGCAGAGGATGAGAACGAGCGGGATAAGATGCTGGGAGAGCTGAGCGGCATTGTGGATATGTGCGCCGGCATGAAAATGGAAACCTGGGGAATTTTAAATGGACTGACTGGTCTGTATCGGCTGAAGGAGGCAGGTGTTTACAGAAGGGTTGTAAGCAGGGAGACGGATGAGACACTGAAACGAATTATGGACTGGCACACTTTTGTGGATGAGGAGAAGGATTATGCGCTGATTCACAAGCCAACGAATTATTACGGAGTGGCCTTTGGCATTGCCCGCTTTCGAGAACTGATGGGATGGGATCTGGTTGGAAAAAGTGAAATCCTTCTGGAACATCTTTTAAATCATATTTCCAGATATTCTGGTGAATATGGGTTTATGGATGAAACGCAGGGGGAAGGCAGGTTTGATCGGTATAGTCTTCTGATTCCAGCAGAAATTACAGAGCTGGTTTTAAAAACAGGATGGAAGGAGCCGGAGCTGATCCGGAATATGCTGAAGGAAAGTGCACAGATTATTCTTCAGATGGCGAACCAGGAAGGCTGGGGAATTTCCTATGGACGAAGTATCGGAGCATATGGGGAGACGGCAGTTCTGCAGATTTTGGGTACAGCTGCTTCACTTGACGGAATTTTGAGTCAGGAGGAGGAGCGTCTGGCCTACAGCTACAGCCTTCGTTGTATCCGTTCTATGATTCTATTCTGGTATGATGAACAAATGCAGTCTATTAATATGTGGGAAAAGGGCAGAAGAACAGACGGATATCGAAATAAAAACAGAATTCTGGGAGAAAATTTAAGCCTGTCTATGCAGGTGATTGATGTGATTGAGCAGTGGAAAGACCGGGGATATGATGTTTGTCAGGAGTTTAAGGAAACGGATTTGGCGGACAGGAAACGGGATGGTCTTTATTTTACCAGATTTGCAAAAAGTGAGTATGACAGAGGACTTGTGATATTCCGAAGTAATGGTCATGTATGGTCCTTGCCCTTCATCAGCGGAGGAACGCCTTATTACAATAAGGATGCGTATCTTCCAGTGCCCAGAGAGAATGGCGTTTTGGAGGCCGTTCCTGATGTAACTCATGGCGCGCTGGTTCCCTGCCTGAAGCTGGAAGATGGAACAGAGGTTATGCCTATTTGCTTTTATCGTTCTATTGAACTGGAGGAGGAAAATACCGTCCGAATTTATTTCGACCATCTGTGCCGGATTGGAGAAAACAGCCCGGTACCCTGTGAGGGAATTCGGGCTGTGACAACATATCGGTTTGGAAAACAGGAAATTGAGAGGGAAGATGTATTTGTTATAGATGAGGACTCAAGAGGGGTAAAGGAAATCAGCCTGTGCTTTGATACATTTTCAGAAGAACCGTCTGTAAATGGATGTCTGGTAAGCTTTAAAAGAGGCCCTGTATGTGAGGTAAAGGCAGAAGGCTATGACTGCTGTGAGGCTTTCCGTGTGGAAACTGGTTCTGGATCCGGACAGATGGAGCAGGCAGTTGATCTGAGTATGGCTGGAATGAAGGATTATCAGAAGCCGGAGGATTTCTTTGGAACACCTCACGGGGCCAATGAAAGTCAGGTAAGATGGAAAAAGTGTATTGGCGAAATCAATCAGCAGGAGATTCGTGTGAACTGGAAAATCCGTTTTTAAAAATCCGGAGTCAGCCTGTGTACTCTTTTTTGCATGGAAACGGGTAGAACTAAGCGCTGGATTGACGGCAGCCTGATAAGATGATATGATAATTGAGTCAAAGAAGTTGAAAATGGCGATTATTATATGAAAGAAGGTGACACAGTGGTAGAATTAGATCAGTTCAAGTATACGTTATCGACCTTTGAAAAACCATTAGTGGAAGTGAGGGATTCACTTTGACCTGGATAACAAGGTCAGACGA
>ENA-ORVB01002079-ORVB01002079.1-human-gut-metagenome-genome-assembly--contig:-NODE-2079-length-11811-cov-2.84204_pt1 | contig 11811 bp, 10 predicted proteins | sample MGYA00242090_ERZ509231 | MGnify/ENA primary metagenome ERZ509231 (study PRJEB26280, sample SAMEA2338798) | human gut metagenome | biome: human gut; feature: human-associated habitat; material: faeces...
CTGCGGCAGCTCCGCAGCCGCCGTCATTGGTGCAGGAACCGCCCAGTCCCACAATGATTTTTTTAACGCCGCTTTCTGCGGCAGCCAGGATCAGCTGGCCTACGCCGTAGGTTGTAGTTTTTTTCGGATTTTTCCGATCCTCCACCATAGGAAGGCCTGCGGCGGCCGCCATTTCAATGACAGCAGTGTTTCCGTTGTCGATCAGCCCGTAATAAGATTCTATGTCTTCAAAATAAGGGCCTTTCACAGGAACCATAACCTTTGTGCCTCCAACGGCAGTGATAAAGGCGTCTACAGAGCCTTCTCCGCCATCGGCAACCGGTACGCTGACAGACTCAGCACCGGGAAAATGAAGATCCACTTTTTCTTTTATAATTCCGCAAATCTGAGCGGAGCTTAATGTACCCTTAAAAGAGTCCGGTATCAGGATAAATTTCATAGCACAGAACCTCCCTGATTTTATTCTTTTACAATGACGGAAACACCGTCCGGGATTACCGTTACCTTATAGTCTTCTTTTCCAACGATAGCTTTTGCCTTTTCCATAGCTTCTTCCATGCTGTGTGCCGGAACCATGTGAAGATCCTCTACCAGCTGATCATCACAGGAGGAAATGAAGATTACAGTTGCTTTCAGCAGAAGCCGGGCAAAAATCTGGGACTGCCACTGATCGATGATGGTTTCTTCCGGCTTTCTGTCCAGGAAGGTCTGCATCATCCGGTTCAGATCCTTTTCGTCCCGGAAGGTCTCATGGAAATATTTGCCGCCGTGTCCGTCAGCCGCCTTGGAAAGCATAATGATTACGCCGCCTTCTTTTACCGTGGCTTCACCGGCAGTCATACCTTTTACAGACTGATAAATATTCTGATCCAGAGGATATCCGCCGTTAGTAGAAATAACAATGTCAGCAGGAACCGCGTCTACCTGACACTTGGAAGCCAGGAATTCACGTCCAACTCTGTGAGCCAGATCGCAGTCGCCGGCAACAGCAAAAATGGGATCATGGGCAGCATCAATAACAACATTAACGATAAAGTCCAGTCTGGCAGCCCGTGCCGCATACAGCATGTCATCATGAATCGGATTGCCTTCAATCACTCCGGTGCGGGCATGGGGATCGGCAATAAAGCCAGAGTTGTGGTTGTACATAACGGTTTCACGGCTTGCAACGCCGGGAAGCACACTCTTTCTTCCGCCAGAGAAGCCGGCAAAGAAGTGAGGCTCAATAAATCCCTCTGCCACAAGAAGATCTGCTTCTGCAGCAAGGCGGTTAATGATCAGGTTGCCGCCGGAAGGAAGTTTGCCTAAGTATACCAGGTTGTCATTGTCATCACAGTTGTGAACAATGATTTTTTCATTTGCCATAATTTCCGGGCCAAATTTGTCAGCCAGCTCTTCCTGGGTAGTGGTTCTGTGAAGTCCGGTGGAAATCAGGATGGTAATGTCTGCGTCCGGATTGCCTTTGCGGATTTCAGCCAGGATCAGCGGCATCATAATGTGGCTGGGAACGGGTCTGGTATGGTCAGAGGAGATGACTACAATGTTTTTCTTCCCAACAGCCATATCACAGAGTCTGGGAGTACCGATAGGGTGTTCCAGAGCGTCCTGAACCAGTTCAGAACCGCTTTTTGGGGCCTTGTAGCTGTGCAGCTCAGAGAGCAGGACGCCGGCCAGATGCTCTTCTTCAATAGCTGCGGTCAGTTTTTCTTTTCCATAGGGCAGTAAAAATTCTTTCATGTGAATACCTCCTCGTATTATGGATGTGTGATATTTATAAATGTTCCTTTAATTTTCTCATGGCAAAGGCAATGGCGTTATCTGCGCCGAAGGCTCCGGCTTTTGTAACCAGCTTCAGCCCGTCAAATTCGCCGCCTTTCACCTGAATCAGGGGAATTCCCACCATAATTTCTGACAGGATTTCCGACCCGTCAGCCCCAATGTTCATCAGCAGGCCGAGAGCGGTGTCTCCTCCGGTAAGGAAAACTCCGGAAACCTTTGCCTGCCTGAGAATTTCCGTGGCTCCGTGACCGATAATTGAGCGAACCCGATCACCAATTTCCAGAGGGGTAAGACCCAGGGTGTCACCGGCCTGATAGGAAAGCTCCAGAAACTCTCGATCATAGGCAGTGTCTGTGAGAAAGATGGTGTCCTCGCCGCGGTTCAGGGCTTCAACAGCCTTCTGAACATAATGCTCTGCCGTGTCGCTTCCCTGCAGGATTTTGTCTACAGGAAGCTTGATTAAGGTAATGCCCTGCTGTTCACAGAAATGCATCTGGCGGTTGGTTACGGTGCTGATGCTGGCGGCTACTCCAAGGGAAGGGAGGGATGGCTGCTCCAGCTCCATAAGGCTGTCGGCAATGCCTGCGGTTCCGATGTAGAGAGCTGTTTTTTGGCTTCTTCTGGCAGCCTGAACAATGCGGGAAAGATCCTCGTCTGTTTCTGCATCACATACAAAAATACGGCTGTCAGTCAGAGAAAAGGAGCTGCTTCTGATCTCAGGAAGGCGTTTCAGCTGAATCCTCTCTTCATAAATCCGCCCCAGAAGGCTGACCAGATTGTCTTCTACCACAGGATTTTTTGGATCCCGGGAAAGCTCTGTTTTGCAGATTTCCACACCATGCAGGCGCTGAACCCCGTCCACAGTGGTTCTGCCCAGAGCCGGAAGGGCAGGAGCAAAGACGATAAGCTCCGGGTGAAAGGCTTCATCGACTGCCCGGATTTCCATGGCTATATTTCCGCGCATGGTTGAGTCAATTTTTTTAATAATATGGCGGAACTGAGAAAAATCAACCTGCTCCAGGGCATGGGACACGATTTCATAGGCGTGATCCGGATGAACCGTTCTGGATTCTGTGTCAATTACAACGGATTTATCCTGGCAGACTGGCTTTCCGCTGAACAGAACCTCTGTGGGAAATCCCCGCCTTCTTAACTGGACGCCGGTATCGTTGGCTCCGGTAAAATCATCTGCAATGATTAAATATCGATTATCCATGGTTTTGCTGCCTTTCTAAAGTGTTTAAAAATGAAACAGTTATAAATGAAACACATCGTTTCTTCTAATATAACTCAATTTTTCTTTCAATTTCAAGGATAATACAGTATAATATTGTTTATAATTGAAACAAAAGCTTGTACATGAATAGTAACAAACAGAAAGAGGGAGAGAAATGAGAAAAGTACGAATTCTTGGAATTGCACCGTATCGGGGACTTGTTCATTTGATGAATCAGTGCGCAGCCCATTATCCGGATATAGAGCTGAATGCCATGCTGGGAAATATGGAGGAGGGGCTGGCACTGGCAAAGAAATATTATTCTGGATATGATATGATTATTTCCCGAGCCAATACAGCCAGCATGATTTCCCAGGCAGTTCCTGTGCCGGTGGTGGATATTGGAATTGATTACTATGATGTTCTCCGATGTATTAAAATAGCAGAAAATACGGGAACAAAATTTGCAATTCTGGGATTCCATTCTTTAACAGATATTGCAAAAAATCTTTGCGATTTGTTGAAAATCAAGATTGATATTTTTTCTTTTTCTATCAATAACTGGTCAGATTCCGGAAGCTTACTGGATCGAATGAAGGAACAGGGATATGAGACAGTGATTTGTGATATGATTCCCTACGAATATGCAAAGCTTATCGGAATCACCCCGATTTTACTGACCTCCAGTGTGGAGAGTCTGAAATCAGCGATTAACCATGCGGTTGACAGCTGGTCGAAGCATGAAAAGCTGTATGATTCCTTTTCTATGCTGGAAACCCTGGTCCGCAGCAGTTCAAACCGTTATCTGATTCTGGATATAGAGGGAAAAAATCTTTATTCTACTTTGGAGGAGGAGACGGCAGAGGAGATGGCGCAGCAGCTAAGAAAAGAATTGCCCCGGTGTCGTTCCGGAAAACAGCGCTCTTTTTTTGTGACTCTGGGGGGACAGATGTATTCTGTCCGCTCTCAGCGGTCTGATACAGGAGATATGGATTATGTGATTTTCCGGGTTATGCCCTCTAAAATTCCCATGGCCTATTCCAAATACGGAATTACGATTCTGGATAAGGAAAGGGCTCTCCAAAATTTCCTGGAGAGCTTTTACAGTAATACAGAACGGGCCAGAGAGATTGTTGCAAGTACAGAAATGATGTCAGCCAATGCTTCGCCGCTGATGATTACAGGCGAGGTGGGGACGGGGAAGGACCGGGTGGCCTGTATTTATTATGCAAAAAGCGCCTGGAGAGACAGCCCTCTTTATGTGGTAAACTGTTCTCTCCTCAATGACAAGACCTGGGAATTTTTGATTAACCATTACAATTCTCCTTTTACAGACAACGGAAATACCATTTATATCTGCAACCTGGAATCCCTTTCCCAGGCGCGTCAGAAGCGTCTGCTGTCCATTATTCTGGATACCAACCTTCATGTGAGAAACCGGCTGATTTTTTCCTGCACACAGCCCCGGGGAAAAGGGGTTCCTCACACAGCGCTGGAATATACGAATATGCTGGGAGGAATCCATGTGACTGCAAAGCCTCTGCGGGAGCAGCGGGAGGATCTGAGCTCATCTGCCGCCATTTATATTGACACATTAAATCAGGAGCTGGGCAGACAGGCGGTAGGTCTGGACGAGGATGCAGTCCGGATGCTGAAGGAGTATGATTATCCCTGTAATATTACACAGTTTAAGCGAATTCTGAAGAAGGCGGTGCTGGAGACAGAGCAGGCCTATATTTCTGGAAAAACCATTGAACGGATTCTGAAGGAGGAGGGAGAATTTTTCGTTGAGACTGCCGATAAACAGAAGACAGAGAAACCGGCCAGCCAGGATTTTTCTCTGAATCTGGAGCAGTCGCTGGACAGCATGAACAGGGAAATTGTCCTTCATGTATTGAATCTGTGCGGAGGAAATCAGACTGCGGCGGCAAAAAAGCTGGGAATCAGCAGAACAACCTTGTGGAGATATGTAAACCGTTAAAACAGGGGTGGCAGACAGAAAAATAAAGTTACAAAAGAAAAATAAAAACAGGTCTGGAAAAAAATCCTTTCTCAGTGTAAAATGGGAAAACAAAAGGATTTGAGGAGGAGTTTGCGATGGAAAACAGAATTACAGGACATACGAAGCTTTACTGCCTGATTGGCTCTCCGGTAGGTCATTCCGGTTCCCCGGCCATGTACAATTACAGCTTTGCCCGTACAGGCGAGGACGGCGCATATCTGGCATTTGATGTACCGCTGGATCAGGTAGGAAAGGCTGTTGAGGCGATCAAAACTTTTCATGTAAAGGGCTTCAATATTACCATGCCGGACAAGACGGCAGTGATGGATTATCTCGATGAGATCAGTCCGGCGGCCCGTCTGATTGGCGCCTGCAATACTGTAGTTGTGTCAGAGGACGGAAGGCTGATCGGATACAATACAGACGGCCAGGGTTTTACAGACAACCTTCGCGCCCACGGCGTAGAGGTGAAGGGAAAGAAGCTGCTGATTCTGGGAACCGGCGGTGCAGCCAATGCTATCAGCATTCAGACTGCCCTGGAAGGTGCGGCTGAAATTACGATTTTCAACCGCAGAGATGAGTTCTTTGCCAGCGGTCAGAGAATTGTAGAAAAGCTGGCCAGAGAGGTTCCGGACTGCCGCGCAGAGATGTGTGATCTGGAGGATCAGAAGCGTCTGGCTGAGGCGGTAAGAGACAGCGATATTCTGATCAACGCAACAAAGGTTGGCATGAAACCGATGGACAAAGACACACTGATTCCGGCGGAACTGCTCCATCCGGGGCTGATTGTGGCTGATACGGTTTACAATCCGCTGGAGACCCGCCTGCTTCGCGAGGCGAAGGAGGCAGGCTGTCAGGTAATTGGCGGAATCGGTATGCTGCTTTGGCAGGGCGCCGCTGCATTCCGGCTGTTTACTGGAAAGGAAATGCCAGTAAAAGAGGTGGAAGAGCGCTTCTTTGCTGAGTAAATTGGAACTGTTCAGGATGGGGAATCAGGGCTTTACAGCGACCTTGATTACTCCGTCCTTTTTTTCTTCAAATATTTGATAGGCTTCTTCAATCTGGTTCAGGGGCAGGGTGTGTGTGATCAGCGGCGTGGTGTCAATTTTGCCTTCCTCAATCAGCTTTAAAATGGCCTCGCAGTCGCAGCCGTCCACCCCTCCTGTTTTAAAGGTCAGATTCTTTCCGTACATATCAGGAAGCGGCAGAAGCTGAGGGCGGTCATAAAGAGCAACAACAGTTACAATGGCATTGGGGCGGGCGCATTTCCAGGCCATTTCAAAGGTGTTTTCTGCCCCTGCAGCCTCCAGAACCACATCAGCCCCGCCATGGTCAGAGTGAGATTTTACAAATGCTTCCATATCCTCTTTGACAGGATTGCATACAAGAACCTGGGGATAGTGGCGGCGGACAAAGTCAGCTCTCTGAGGATCTGTTTCGCAGACAATAACCTGTCTGGGCTCTTTTAACAAAACGCACAGAAGGGTACAGATACCAGTAGGACCTGCTCCGATAATAAGGACAGTGTCCTCTTTTTTGATCTCAGAAATCCGTGCAGCCCAGTAGCCAGTGGCCAGAATATCGCCTACGAAAAGAGCCTGTTCATCGGAAACAGAATCCGGGATTCGGTTCAGTCCCTGGTTGGCCTGGGGTACGCGGACATATTCTGCCTGACCGCCGTCAATCCGGCAGCCCAGGGCCCATCCGCCGTCGGGATCCTCGCAGTTATTGACAAAGCCCTGGCGGCAGAAAAAGCAGTGGCCGCAGAAGGTTTCTACATTAACAGTCACCCGGTCTCCGGGTTTCACTTTTGTAACATCAGCTCCGGTTTCTTCCACGATTCCCACCATTTCGTGACCAACAGTAATTCCCGGTACAGCGCGGGAACAGAGCCGTGTTTGATATGAAGATCACTGGTACAGATGCTGGCCAGAGTAACTCTGACAATCGCATCGGAAGGAGCCAGAAGAACAGGCTTCTCCTTTTCCTCCAGTTGAAAAAGTCCATGTTTTTTATAGGTGTATGCAAGCATAGCTGTGAGACCTCCTTTTTAATCCATCTGGATTGTGATATTCTGTTTCTATTGGAACTGTTCAGGATGGACATCTTCTTGTCCGGCAAAGCCGGACAAGAAGCATCGGAGGAATCTCCGATGTGAGAACTGGATAGTTACTTCTATTGTACCAGCAAACAGAAAAAAGGGAAAGCTAAGATGAAACTTTCCCGAAGGCGGAAACGTCAAATAAATAGAAAACAAAAAAGAAAGGCACAAAATAACATGAGCAGCTGTGAAAAAATAATAGAAGATGTGCTGACGGAAAATTACAGGCAGCTTTATCGGCTGGCCTACGGATATGTGAGAAATGAGGAGGACGCCCTGGACATTGTTCAGGAAAGCGCATATAAAGCCATTCGGGAGGCAGATAAGCTGAAAACCCCTGCTTTTGCAAAAACCTGGATTTACAGAATTGTAATCAATACAGCAATCAGCCAGCTGAGGAAGCGGCGGGAGATGGTATCTCTCGATGAGGCGGAAACTCTTTCTGTTTATGCACAATACAAAAATTCCGATCTGCAGAACGCATTGGCCAGTCTGACGGAGGAACAGAAGACCTTGATTCTTCTTCGTTTTTTTGAGGACAGGAAGCTGGAGGAAATTGCAGAAATGACAGATGAAAACGTTAATACCGTAAAGAGCAGGCTGTACCGTACTCTGCGGGAGCTGAAGCAGAAGCTGGCATGAGCATAGAATATTGGAGGAAAGCAGTATGAAGGAGAGAAGGGAAAACGTGAGAACAGAAACAGAAAAAATAGAAAAAGGGACAGAACATCTGGAAGAGCTGGAGCTTTTGGAAAAGGAATTTAAGCAGAGGACATTGGATATGAAAATAAAATATGGAGAAATTCCGGTGCCGGAAGCAGCCAGAGACAGAATTCTTTCCGGAATCCATCAGGCTAAAGCAGAAAAGGAAAGGATTCTTTCTTTCCAGGATATTCAGCGTCAGGCTGAAGCATCTAAGCAGATGAAAAAAGAAGCTTCTGCAGATAAAAAACAGACAGAAAATCATAGAAAACAGCAGGAAGCAATGACTGGAAAAGGGCAGAAAAAAGACATCAGGAAAGGGCAGAACAGTATGAAACGATACGGGATTTTTAAGAAAACAGCAGCGGCGGCAGCGGCAGTTCTGGTAACAGTAGGTACTCTGGCAAATGCAAGTCCCATAACAGCAAATGCGATGGAAAATCTGCCAATTATTGGCGCACTGGCCAGGGTTATGACCTTCCGTACCTTTGAAGACAGTCAGGGAAGCTTTGAAGGAAAAGTAGATATTCCCCGGATAGACAGTGAAAATGGTTCAGAAATTGCAGCCAATCAGGCGCTGGAGCAGTATGCGGACTCTCTGATTGCCATGTATGAAAATGATCTGAAGGAGTCTGAGGGACAGGGAAATTATGCGCTGGAATCTTCTTATGATGTAGTATTTCAGAATGAAAAATATATATCTATCCGTATTAATACAACAGTAATTATGGCCAGCGGAACCCAGTATGTAAAGGTATTTACGGTCAATAAGGCCACAGGAGAGGTGGTTTCTCTCAGCAGCCTTCTGGGCGGAAATAAGGAACAGCTGGAAGCAATCAGTGAGAATATTAAGCAGCAGATGCAGGCCCAGATGGATGCGGATGAGAATATTGCTTATTTCTTAAACAGCGATTTGCCAGATTCCGATTTTAAGGGAATTACAGGAGAGGAAAGCTATTATTTTAATGAAAATGGAGAGCTTGTCATCAGCTTTGATGAGTATGAGGTGGCCCCCGGATATATGGGAGCAGTTACCTTTACCATTCCGTTAAATGTAACAGGAAAGCTGGCAGAATAGAACTGCGGCACAAGCTCTCTTTTGGATTTTTACAGGCTGTTATCCTGCTGTTTCCACTCTTCCCATCTCTGTTCTATGATGCAGGAAACAGAGCTGATATAGTCATCGCAATAAGGCAGGAAAAGATAAGCTTCCTCTGGAAAAGAAGCGTAGACGGCAGCGTATTTGGAATCATCTGAATGGGAATATTCCCGGGCAAGGAAGTCCATATCAGATAGAAAACAGGGGCCGTTTTCTCCGCTGTAATAGCTGTCTGCAAAGTCCTGAACTTCGTTTATAAAATAAGAGCGGAGAAGCTGTCCATTGAGCTGATCCAGAATAAATTCCCGGAGGCTGCCGCAGTCATCCGGGAGTTTTTGCTCCAGCGCCGGGTTTAAAAACTGATGTTTTTGAAACCAGTGAAGCCAGGCGGCCATGTGGCTGCAGGCGGAAAGTGTGCCTGCAGAAAGCTGCTTTTCCTGTATAGATTCCAGATGCCAGGAAACGTCGTCCAGAAGAATTCCGTCTGCCTCCTCCTGGCTGATTTCATCCCAGTCCAGAAAGTCTTCGCGGAAAGGAAAGAGGATGGATTTTTGGATATTCAGCCGGTTAAGAAGTTCTGCAGCTCCGACGGCATAGCCGTATTCTGCCTCATCAGGATAGAGGGGAACTGCCTGATAAAAATGTATGGTTTTTCCTTCTGGAAGCTTGCAGCAGCAGCCATCGTGGGAAGAAAACGAAGGCGTAAGCAAAATGGCATGGGACATGGGTATTTTTTCCTGGAAAGCAGGAGCAGTTTTCAGGATCGTGCCATGGGCCAGAGGCTCAGAAAAGCAGCCTGCAGCAGCAGTCAGCCCGGTCAGCAGCTGAACGGGCCAGCGCTGTTCTTTGCAGTCATCATTAGGATTCCAGTCTGGGGGGAGGAACAGCAGAAGCAGGATGCTGTCATTTTTTCCCTGTTCCTGTGTCTGGGCGGAGGGAGTGCTGTATTCTCCCAGGGAAACCAGTGTGTGATAATTGCGCTCTTCAGAAGGAGGAATCACACAGATATCTGTGGAGATACCAGGAAAGGAGGTTTCGTGCAGTATCGTTTCAAACCTGCCGAAGAAGGCTTGAATGTGGTTTTCCAGCAGGCGGCGTTCCTGCATGGGATAGGATTCAGGTTTCATAGGCGTGGCTCCTTTGCATTTGATGTGGAACTATAAGATCATGTTACTAAGAAATAGACAGGATTGCAATATCTATTTATTGAAATATTATATCAATTTATTGAAGTATGGAAATCAAAAAGCCGGTGGTAAGTGAAAGATGCTCAGTCCCCTGTCTATTTGACAGAGATCTGAGCAAGCTTCACAGACCACCGGTCTGACTTATATGGTTTTCAGCCAGCTGGATTAGCTCTGCAGATGTTTAATGCATCGTTGCTGCAGGCTCTTAGGCAGATACTTTTTTTCGGTAAAGAAAATACGCAATCATAGCTGTGACCAGTTCCGTAATCCAAAATCCATGCCATACGCCTGCCGCCCCCAGAAACCGGCTTAAAAGAAAAGCAGATGGAATAATGAAAAAAACGTATCGGAGCAGGGAAATGGCAAGAGAAGGGCCGCCCATTCCTAATCCTTCTAAGGCTCCGCTGGAAATGATGGAAACAGAAGAGATTACAAATCCAATGCTGATAATTCGAAGGGCTGAGCTGCCCGCAGCTACGGTGTCAGCATTGGAGGAGAACAGTGCAATCAGCTGTCCCGGGATCAACCAGCACAGAATCGTTCCGGCTGCCATAATGCAGACAGAAAGTGCCAGAGAGACTCGATAGATTTTTTCCACCCGGGCGGATTCCTTTGCACCGAAATTATATCCGATAATAGGCCGCATTCCCTGAACGATTCCATTGGCAGGCAGATACAGGAAGGTTTGCAGCTTGTAGTACACACCTAAAACCAGAACATAGACCTGCGAATATGCAGATAAAATAATGTTCAGGCATGAAATCAACAGAGATGGAAGAGCCAGATTCAGAGCCGCAGGAATGCCAATGGAATACATTTTTCCGGTTAAGTTCCTATCAAATGTGCCTGCATGAAAACAAAAGCGTATGGGCAGACGTCCTGTAAAATAGCAGATGATATAAATTACCAGACTGAGAATCTGGCCGATACCGGTTGCCAAAGCAGCGCCTTCAATTCCCATGCTCGGGAATGGCCCCCAGCCAAAAATCAGGATCGGATCAAGAAGAATGTTGGCAACACAGCCGGACATCATGCAAACCATGGTCATCATCATTTTTCCAGTAGCCTGAAATATCTTTTCCATTGACATGGAAATGGCTACGAATATTGCAAAAGCAAAGGCGAGTCTCGAATAGCGAAGTCCCATAGCAATCACCTGTTCATCGGCAGTAAACAGGCGAAGGAAAAACGGCATGACTGCAATACATCCAATCGTTAATACAATCCCGTGAAGGGCATTATAAAGAATACTCTGGGTTGCTGCGGCGTTGGCTTTTTGGTGCTCATGGGCACCCAGATGATAGGAAATCACGGCATTAGCGCCAATGGAAAAGCCGATAGTAACGGCATTGATCAGGTTCTGCGCCGGGAACACCAGGGATAAGGCGGTCATGGCATTTTCGCTGATTTTTGCCACATAATAGGTGTCAACGATATTATACAGGGAAGCCACCATCATGGACACAACCATCGGAAGGGACATGGACAAAACCAGCGGCAGAACCGGTTTTGTTTTCATAAAGGTTTGCTGCATTTTTTGCATCCTCTCTTTCTCTAAAGCTAAAAGAAAAAGCTATATTCCCCCTTGTTTATCTCAGCCACAAGGAAAAATATAGCTTTCGCGTTTCTTATGCTATCATACTTTTATATTTGTGTCAAGGACAGCGTTCCTTGAGTTTCCGCAGTTCTGTCCACAGAACTCCTCTTTCGACTGACTGCTTATAC
>ENA-ORVB01002083-ORVB01002083.1-human-gut-metagenome-genome-assembly--contig:-NODE-2083-length-11796-cov-2.46401_pt1 | contig 11796 bp, 7 predicted proteins | sample MGYA00242090_ERZ509231 | MGnify/ENA primary metagenome ERZ509231 (study PRJEB26280, sample SAMEA2338798) | human gut metagenome | biome: human gut; feature: human-associated habitat; material: faeces...
TCCGATGGCTGAGGCTACCGATGAATGGGCAACAGACGGAAGAACCAATATTTTCGGCCACACAGTTCAGATTACAGAGATGCAGTCTGAGGCAGGTGCAGCAGGTGCAGTACACGGATCTCTGGCAGCAGGTGCGCTGACAACCACGTACACCGCTTCCCAGGGTCTGCTTCTGATGATCCCGAACTTATACAAGATTGCAGGTGAGCAGCTCCCGGGCGTATTTAATGTTTCTGCTCGTGCACTGGCCAGCCATGCGTTATCCATCTTTGGTGACCATTCTGATATTTATGCGTGCCGTCAGACAGGCTGCGCGATGCTGTGTGAATCCAGCGTACAGGAAGTTATGGATTTAACCCCGGTTGCACATCTGGCATCCATCAAGGGCAAGATTCCGTTCATTAACTTCTTTGATGGTTTCCGTACATCCCATGAGATTCAGAAGATCGAGACCTGGGATTACGAAGATCTGAAAGATATGGCAGATATGGATGCAATCGATGCATTCCGTAAGAATGCACTGAACCCGAACCACCCGTGTCAGCGCGGTTCTGCTCAGAACCCGGATATCTTCTTCCAGGTAAGAGAGGCTTGCAACCCGTACTACGATGCACTTCCGGCGATTGTTCAGGAATACATGGACAAGGTCAATGAGAAGATTGGTACAGACTACAAGCTGTTCAACTACTATGGCGCTCCGGACGCAGAGCACGTTATCATTGCAATGGGTTCTGTCAACGATACCATCGAGGAGACGATCGATTACCTCGTAGCAGCTGGAAAGAAAGTCGGCGTTGTAAAGGTTCGCCTGTACCGTCCGTTCGTAGCCAGCGCACTGGTAGACGCTATTCCGGATACAGTTAAGCAGATTTCTGTATTAGACCGCACCAAAGAGCCAGGTTCCCTTGGCGAGCCGCTTTACCTTGATGTAGTAGCAGCATTAAAGGGTACAAAATTCGATCAGACTCCGATCTTCACAGGTCGTTACGGACTTGGTTCCAAGGATACCACACCGGCTCAGATCGTAGCTGTATATGAGAACACAACCAAGAAACAGTTCACCATCGGTATCGTAGATGATGTTACCAACCTTTCCCTGGAGCTTGGCGCACCGCTTGTTACCACTCCGGAAGGAACTGTAAACTGTAAGTTCTGGGGTCTTGGTGCCGACGGTACTGTAGGTGCAAACAAGAACTCTATCAAGATCATCGGCGATAATACCGATATGTACGCACAGGCTTACTTCGATTATGACTCCAAGAAATCTGGTGGTGTTACAATGTCCCACCTTCGTTTCGGTCATAAACCGATCAAATCCACCTACCTGATCCACAAGGCAAACTTTGTTGCCTGTCACAACCCGGCTTACATCCGTAAGTACAACATGGTTCAGGAACTGGTTGACGGCGGTACATTCCTGTTAAACTGCCCGTGGAACATGGAAGAGCTGGAGCAGCACTTACCGGGACAGGTTAAGAAGTTCATTGCTGACCACAAGATTAAATTCTACACCATCGACGGTGTTAAACTGGGTATCGAGACCGGTATGGGTCCGACCCGTATCAATACCATCCTTCAGTCCGCATTCTTCAAGCTGGCAAATATTATTCCGGAGGAGAGAGCGATCGAACTGATGAAGGCTGCTGCAAAGGCAACCTACGGTCGTAAGGGCGAAGATGTTGTTAAGAAAAACTGGGCTGCTATCGATGCAGGCGCTCAGAACGTTGTAGAGATTCAGGTTCCGGAAAGCTGGAAGAACGGCGAGGACGAGGGACTTGAGATGACTCACGCAACCGAGGGAAGAGCAGACGTTGTTAAGTTTGTCAACACCGTTCAGGCTGCTGTCAATGCTCAGGAGGGTAACAACCTGCCGGTATCTGCATTTACCGATTATGTAGATGGTACAACTCCGTCTGGTTCCGCTGCATACGAGAAACGTGGTATCGCAGTCAATGTACCGGTTTGGAATCCGGACAACTGTATCCAGTGTAACTTCTGTTCTTATGTGTGCCCGCACGCAGTTATCCGCCCGATCGCGATGACCGAGGAAGAGGCTGCTGCCGCTCCGGAAGGAACAAAGACACTGCCGCTTACAGGTATGCCGCAGTACAAGTTTGTGATGACTATTTCTTCCCTGGATTGTACCGGATGTGGTTCCTGTGCAAATGTCTGCCCGGGCAAGAAGGGTGAGAAAGCACTTACGATGGTAAGTCTTGACAAGAATCTGGAGGCTCAGAAGGGTTATGACTACGGTCAGACACTTCCGATCAAACAGGATGTCATTGATAAATATAAAGAGACAACCGTTAAGGGAAGCCAGTTCAAACAGCCGTTACTTGAGTTCTCCGGCGCTTGTGCAGGATGCGGCGAGACTCCGTACGCAAAACTGATTACTCAGCTGTTCGGCGATCGTATGTACATTGCCAACGCAACCGGATGCTCCTCTATCTGGGGTAACTCTTCACCGTCTACACCTTACACCATGAACAAGGCTGGCAAGGGTCCGGCTTGGGATAACTCCCTGTTCGAGGACAACGCAGAGTTCGGTTATGGTATGCTTCTGGCTCAGAATGCAATCCGTGACGGCTTAAAGGGTAAGGTTGAGGCTGTGATGGCGGCAGAACAGGCGACCGATGAAGTGAAAGCAGCTTGCAAAGAGTGGCTGGATACTTACGGAATCGGTGCATTGAACGGCGCAGCTACCGACAAGCTGGTAGAGGCTCTGGACGGCATCGACTGCCCGAACTGCAAGGATATTGTGAAGAACAAAGACTTCCTCGCTAAGAAATCCCAGTGGGTATTCGGCGGCGACGGTTGGGCTTACGATATCGGTTTCGGCGGTGTTGACCACGTACTTGCTTCCGGCAAGGATATCAACATCATGGTATATGATACCGAGGTTTACTCCAACACAGGCGGACAGTCCTCTAAGGCAACTCCGACCGGTGCAGTTGCACAGTTCGCAGCAGGTGGTAAAGATGTGAAGAAGAAAGATCTTGCTTCCATCGCTATGAGCTACGGCTATGTATACGTTGCCCAGATCTCCATGGGTGCTGATTATGCTCAGACTGTTAAGGCAATCGCTGAGGCAGAGGCATATCCGGGTCCGTCCTTAGTCATTGCATATGCTCCGTGTATCAACCACGGTATCAAGAAAGGTATGGACAAGGCTCAGACCGAGGAGAAACTGGCGGTAGAGTGTGGTTACTGGCACAACTTCCGTTACAATCCGGCTGCAGAGGACAAGAAGTTCTCTCTGGACAGCAAGGCACCGACAGGTGACTACCAGGCATTCTTAAAGGGTGAGGTTCGTTACGCATCTCTGGCTCTGAAGAATCCGGATAGAGCTGGCGCGCTGGATGCAAAGAACGAGGAAGAGGCAAAGGCTAGATACCAGTACCTGAACAAGCTCGTTACTCTGTATACAAATAACTAATGAATCACTGATTCATGAATATATGACATACGATATATAAAACGTATGACTGCAGAAGCTCCGTCGAAAGATGGAGCTTTTGTTGTGTAATAGGAAATTCCTTGGAATTCCCTATTACACAACAAGGCACATTCTTTTTTTAAGGGGGAAAATCGTATAATAGAGTGTTTTTGTGGTATCCTGTATATGAAAAGGATCTGAAAATTATATGCTTCAATAAAACAGGAAAATAAAAAATATTTCAGGCAATGTTGAGAGAGATAATTCGATATAGCATTTAGAAAGCGGGGAAATCAGGATGGCACAGGGCAAAGATTTTTATATTCCATTTCAGGATGGGAACGGCAGAATCCATGGCATCTGCTGGGAGCCGGAGGAAACACCGTGGGCGGTCATTCAGGTGGCGCACGGTATGATCGAGCACATTGGCAGATACGAAGAATTTGCACAGGCGATGAACCGGGCGGGGATTGCGGTCATCGGGCACGATCATCCGGGACATGGACGGACAGCAAAACCAGGGGAATTGGGCGAGTTCGCGGAGAAAAATGGTGTCCGCCGCGTGAACGGTGCGATGGCGCAGGTGGCACGTTTTGCGAAACACAAGTTTCAGGGCATCCCGCATATTCTTCTGGGGCACAGCATGGGTTCGTTTTTTGGACGCCGTTTTATCACGCATTATGGAGAATGGCTGGACGGCGCAATTTTCATGGGAACCGGAAGCCAGCCGGAACCACTTTTGTGGCTGGGCGGAACTGTCGTGGCAGCGGCAGCGTGGCTGGAAGGAAGAAATGGACGAAATGAGCGGCTGCACCAGCTGGTTCTTGGAAGCTATAACCACTATTTTGAAAAAGGAAAAACGGAACATCAATGGCTGTCGCGCGTGACGGAGGAGGATGAAAAATACGAGGCGGATCCATACTGCCAGTTTTTATTTACCGATGGGGCATTCGTCGATTTTTTCCAGGTCATGCTGGATTTGAAGCGGAAGAGAGGCTTTGATGGAATTCCGAAAAATCTGCCGATTCTGCTGATATCGGGAGAGGAGGACCCGGTCGGAGAAGGCGGACGCGGTGTGCGGCGCGCGATGGAAGATCTGCAAGAAACCGGATGTACCAATGTGGCGATGAAACTTTATCCGGGGGCAAGGCATGAACTGTTTCATGAGATCAACCGGGAAGAGGTATTTGGTGATATTGTGGACTGGGTAAGTAAATTATAAGTAATACTTATAACTTACTTAATGAAAAATAATATACAAATGAAAAAACAATCTTTACAGTTCATATGCTTTTTTTTATAATTGAGAATGTTTTGGAAACTGTGTAAAAAGGTAGTTTTAAATTGGGTACAGGGAGAGAAAATCTATGGAAAATGAAAAGAAATTTACGGGACCTGCCTATGAGTTTGAGGCGAAGATGCCGTTAAAACAGGCGATTCCGCTGGGACTGCAGCACGTGCTTGCGATGTTTGTCGGTAACTTGACACCACTTCTGATCATCACAGGCGCCTGTGGTATCACGGGCGGAAACGATCTGGCACAGCTGCAGATCGAGCTCCTGCAGAATGCGATGCTGGTGGCGGGACTGATCACGCTGCTGCAGTTATTTTCGGTTGGTCCGGTCGGCGGCAAGGTTCCGATTATCATGGGAACCAGCTCTGGTTTCATCGGTGTATTCAACAGCGTGGCGGCTACGATGGGCGGCGGTATTTTAGCGTACGGCGCCATTATGGGCGCATCGATCATCGGCGGTCTGTTCGAGAGTGTGCTTGGATGCTTCTTAAAGCCGCTTCGCCGATTTTTCCCGTCGGTCGTAACAGGTACGGTCGTTCTTTCGATTGGTCTGTCATTGATCGGGGTCGGCGTCAATTCCTTCGGCGGCGGCAGCTCGGCGCAGGACTTTGGTTCCATGGAAAATATGCTGCTTGCTATTTTTGTCCTGATTGTGATTCTGGCAGTGAAGCACGGAACGAAGGGATATTTAAGTTCTTCCTCGATTCTGGTCGGAATTATTGCCGGTTATGCTGTAGCATTCATCATGGGTCTGGTGCTTCCGCACACGGGCATTGCAGCGGACGGAACCGAATATACCAAAGCATGGGTATTAAACTGGGATAAGGTAGCACGGGCAAGCTGGATCAGCATTCCGGCGATCGTCCCGGTTAAAATTGTCTTTGATATGCGCGCGATTTTGCCGGTTCTTATCATGTTTATTGTAACCGCTGTTGAGACGGTCGGAGATATTTCCGGTGTCGTTGAGGGCGGTATGGACCGTGAGGCGACCGATAAAGAGCTTTCCGGCGGCGTTATCTGCGATGGACTTGGTTCCAGTATTGCGGCGCTGTTCGGTGTTCTTCCGAACACTTCGTTCAGCCAGAACGTAGGTCTGGTTACGATGACAAAGGTAGTCAACCGCATGGCACTTGCAACCGGCGCGGTATTCCTGATTCTGTGCGGTCTGATTCCGAAGCTGGGTGCGATCGTTTCGATCATGCCGCAGTCGGTACTGGGAGGCGCAGCGGTTATGATGTTCTCTTCGATCGTAGTTAGCGGTATTCAGCTTATCACGAAAGAGAAGATGTCTTCACGCAACCTGACCATCGTCTCTGTTGCACTGGGTGTTGGTTACGGCATGGGTGCACATGCAACCATCCTTTCCAAGATGCCGGAAGCAATTCAGCTTGTATTCGGCGGATCTGGTATCGTTCCGGCAGCTTTCATGGCGATTATCCTGAATGTGCTGCTGCCGAAGGATGAGGCGTAAGAAATAGGAAGATTAGAAAAAGGTTATAGGTACATAAAAATATAAGATCCATCTATAAAATATGGAATGTATGGCTGAAAGTGATACGTAGATTGATAAAAAGGGACTGGCATCATGCTGCATGTGTGATGTCAGTCCTTATAGTTTTATTCGATTGTTACCAGATTCTCCAGGCGTTTGAGCTCCTCTGGCGTGTCTACATCCATCAATTCCTCCGGCACTTCGGCAGTCACATACTGGACAACGTCCGGATGCTGGCGGAGAACATGGCTTCCGCCAGCTTTTTCCGGCAGATGGAGCAGTTCGTCAAAATATGCCCGGTCGAAGAGAATCGGGCTTCCGACGGTGGTTGAGACGGAAGGTTCGGGAGAAGCCGTCATTTGGACGCTGCAGAGCTGTACGATCGGTGATTTTTCTGCAATTCCTGAATTCTGAGGCAATTTTGATTCCAAAATGGAAAAATCAGAATCTGGGAAAACAGATTCAGAGTGACGTGGTGATATTTTGCATTCGAGATAGCGCCGGCATATCCGTTCCAGTGTCCGCGGACGCAGAAGCGGCTGATCGCCGAGTGCAAAGAGACAGCCTGATAAATCCGGGTGCCTTTTTAACATGTGTGTAAGTCCCAGGCAGAGCGCCTCGTTCCGATTGGGAAGTGTATGAATCAGCACCGGAATTCCCAGAGACTGACAGTAATCGTGAACCTCCCGGGAGCGCGTCACAACGAGACGATCGGCAAAGAGCGGAACAGAACCGGTCACATCCAGAACCGAGTGGATGAGCGGAGCACCGTGGAACGAAGCCATGAGCTTGTTCGAGCCGAAACGTTTTCCAAGACCGGAGGCCATGATGATGCAGGCGATCCGGACATCGTTTGAATTTTGCAAACAAGTGAAAGAGGGTGTTTGTGTTCCAGAAGAGTAAAAAACAGATTTCCGCCTGCAAAAAAATTCGTCATATAACTGTTGCCCACTCTCCGTACATGCATCCCGATATGCCTCATACTTAGCTAGAAACTCCCTCGCCTCCGCCGTCATCTGGCTGCCTCCGCCGCCTTTTCCGCCGGTGGTGCGGACGGTCAGTGGAAATCCAAGCGTGGCTTCGGCGGAGCGGATAATCCGAAGTGCTTTTGTATACGCCATATTCATGGACAGAGCGGCGGAGCGGAGCGAGCCGGTTTCATCGATGGCATGAAGAAGCTGACGAGGACCTTCGCCAAAGAAACGATGGTTTTCGTCGTTGCAGAGGTAGGTACGGATGGATGGTTTCATAGTTTTTGTCAAATCCTCCTAATCTTTTCTGGAAAAAGGGGTCTCGTTGTATTTTAAAAATAACAACGGAATTATACCATGTTTTATGCTATAATAAAAGATGGATAAGTTTGTTATTTAAGAAATAGATGAAAAAGAGGAAAAACCTATGATGACGATTCGAGAATATAAACGGGTAGAAAGCCTGGAGGAAGCCTGGGAGCTGAATCAGAAAAAAGCGAACCGGGTGATAGGCGGTATGATCTGGCTGAAGATGAGCCGGGGCAATGTAGGAACCGCGATTGATATTTCAGGGCTGGGGCTGGATCAGATAGAGGAGACAGAGGATGCGTTTGAGATCGGCGCGATGGTTACCCTGCGCCAGCTGGAAGAACATCCGGGACTGGCGGCATACACAGACGGTGCCATGCGCGAGTCGGTGCGCCATATCGTCGGCGTGCAGCTTCGGAACCTGGCGACAGTCGGAGGCAGTATCTATGGCAGATTTGGATTTTCAGATGTCCTGACGATGTTCCTGGCGATGGACACCGAAGTGGAACTTTACAAAGCTGGACGGATGCCGTTGGTGGAATTTGCAAAACAGATCGGCGGCCGGGACATTTTAGTCAAATTAATTGTCCATAAAGACAAAGCCGTATATCACTACCAGTCCGTGCGGAATACGCAGACTGATTTTCCAGTACTGACCTGTGCAGCGGCGAAACGGGCGGATGGAGCATATCGTTTTAGCATCGGTGCGCGTCCGGGGCGTGCAGTGTTGTTCGAGGCATCAGCGGAGACAATACAGGCGCTTATAGAGGAAAAGCAAAAGGCTGAAACAAAAGCAGATGCGGATGCCGATACCAGAGAAAAGCAGGACAAGGCGCAGACCGGGAAGAAAGCAGCCTGTCTTGCAAAGTGGATCCGTGACGTCTTCCAATATGCGCGGCAGCGCTGAATACCGGAAACATTTAACCGGTGTTCTGATAAAGCGGGCGGTGCGTGTGCTGGAAGAGTGCTAAACGAAATAGGACAATAAAATGATCGTATAACAGTATGAATATTAGGAGATTCACATATGATGCAGATAACGATTACTCTAAATGGAACGAAGATTTCCCCGGAGATTGAACCGGATACGCTTCTGATTGATCTGGTACGCAGTCAGGGCTGTTACAGTGTCAAGCGCGGCTGAGACGGCAAACTGCGGACTCTGTACCGTATTTCTGGATGAAAAACCAGTGCTTTCCTGTTCCGTGCTGGCGGCGCGGGCGGACGGTCACAGCGTGACGACGCTGGAAGGACTCCAGGAGGAGGCAAAAGAATTTGGCGCATTCATTGCCGATCAGGGAGCCGAACAGTGCGGCTTCTGTAATCCGGGCTTTATCATGAATGCGCTGGCGCTGTTCCGGGAAAAAGAGTTCCCGGAGGAGGATGAAATCCGCGAATATCTGGCAGGAAACCTGTGCCGCTGTTCCGGTTATGAAGGACAGCTTCGCGGCATTCTGGCATTTTTAGACTGGAAGAGAGAAAAACAGAAGGAGGCGGCAGAATGAGAGTAGTCAATACTTCTGTACGAAAAAAAGATGCGATGCAGCTGGTAACCGGACAGCCGGTTTACGTGGATGATCTGGCGCCGCAGGACTGCCTGATCGTCAAACTTCTGCGTTCCCCGTATGCGAATGCGATGGTAAAAACGATCAACACCGCGATCGCAATGAAAGTTCCGGGCATCGAGGCAATTTATACCTGGGAGGATGTGCCGCAGGATGCAAAGCGCTACACACAGGCGGGGCAGACATACCCGGAGGCGAGCCCGTATGACCGTCTCCTGATCGACCGCCATGTCCGTTTTCAGGGCGATATTGTGGCGATTGTAGCAGGAAAAGATGAAAAATGTGTCGATAAAGCACTTCGCCTGATCAAGGTACAGTACGAAGTCTTAGAGCCGGTTCTGGATTTCCATACGTCAAAGGACAACCCGATCCTGGTTCACCCAGAGGACAACTGGGAGAGTCTTGCTCCGGTCGGCGCAGACAACAAGCGCAACCTCTGCGCGCACGATGAGTGCGGCAACGGGGATGTCGAGGCGGTTTTAAAGGACTGCGACATCGTGATTGACCATGTATACCACACAAAGCCGTGCCAGCAGACGATGATGGAGACATTCCGTACCTATTGTTCGATCGATACCTACGGAAGATTAAATATTTTAAGTTCCACGCAGATCGTGTTCCACTGTCGCAGAATCGTGGCAAATGCGCTTCATATCCCGAAGTCGATGGTGCGCGTGAGCAAGCCGAGAATCGGCGGAGGGTTTGGTGCGAAGCAAACGGCGGTCTGTGAAGTGTATCCGGCATTCGTTACCTGGATGACGAAAAAACCATCGAAGCTGATTTATAGCCGGATGGAGACACAGACGGCGTCTTCGCCGCGCCATGAGATGGAGATGCATGTGCGTCTGGGAGCGATGAAGGACGGCACGATCCGCGGCATCGATCTTTACACATTGTCCAATACCGGTGCTTACGGCGAGCATGGACCGACAACCGTTGGGCTGTCAGGACACAAATCGATCCCGTTGTATGGAAGTGTTGAAGCATTCCGCTTTATCAGCGATGTTGTCTATACGAATATCATGTCGGCAGGCGCGTACCGTGGCTATGGTGCGACACAGGGACTTTTCGCGATCGAGTCGGCGGTCAATGAGCTGGCAGACCAGATTCAGATGGATCGCTTTGAGATCCGCCTGAAAAACATGGTTAAAGAGGGCGATCTGATGCCAGCATATTATAATCAGGTTAATACAAGCTGCGCACTCGACCGTTGTGTAAAAAAAGTGCGTGAGATGATCGGCTGGGAAGACAAATATCCGGTGCGTGACATGGGCAATGGCAAGGTCCGCAGCGTCGGCATGGGTATGGCGATGCAGGGATCGGCAATCACGGCGATGGATGTCGGAAGTGCCCGTCTCAAAGTCAACGACGAAGGGTTCTATACATTGTCGCTCGGAGCGGCAGATATGGGAACCGGCTGTGACACGATTCTGGCGCAGATTGCGGCGGAAGTGCTGGAATGCCCAATCGACGCGATCACGGTGCTGGGCGCGGACACGGATTCATCCCCGTATGACTCAGGTTCTTATGCATCGAGTACGACCTATCTGACCGGAAAAGCGACCGAACGGTGTGCGCTGCGCCTGCGTGAGCAGATCTGTAAACTGGGTGCAGAGCTTCTGGGCGTCCCGGCGGATGCAGTGGAATTTGACGGAAAAGAGGTATTCACAACCGAAAAAGCCGGGGATGAGACGAAGAAGATCGCTCTGGCTGATATCGCAACGGCGTCCATGTACGGGCATGAAATTCCGCTGGAGGTAACCGAGTCGAGAACCGCCCACATTTCCCCGCCTCCGTTTATGGCAGGTGCGGTTGAGCTTGAGATTGATATGGAGACAGGCGAAACCAGCGTTATTAATTATGCGGCAGCGGTAGACTGCGGTACACCGATCAATCCGAATCTGTCCCGCCTGCAGGTTGAGGGCGGTCTGATGCAGGGAATCGGCATGGCGCTGACGGAAAATATTACCCGCAATGCACAGGGTGGTGTGCGTGAAAATTCCCTGATGCAGTATAAGATTCCGACCCGGATTGACTATGGACATTTAAACGTCGAGTTTGAGAGCAGTTATGAGCCATCTGGTCCGTTCGGAGCAAAGTCGATCGGCGAGATTGTTATCAACACGCCGCTTCCGGCGATTGCTGATGCGGTGTACAATGCAGTCGGAAAACGATTCTATGAGCTTCCGATCACGCCGGAGCAGATTGCACGCGCGGCGGCAGAGAAGCTGGGAGAAGATTTTGTTTAAAGAGATAGATTAAAAACAAAAAGCTGCAGCAGAATGTTATATGTTAGCATTTTGCGGCAGCGTTTTGTTTTTTGTGCGCACAATGTCAATTAATTAGTGTCATAGTTCTAAGCTGTTTTGGCTTGCATTCTGCCGCAGGTCTATATATAATGAAAGAGTGAATATCTATTTTAGGTCTGGTAAATCTGATTTCATGATTCAAATCTATTTATTTTAATTTCAAATCAAATTCAAGTAGAATCTCTTTTATCTCAGTTGAGAAGACCCCACCTCTTTTGGGTGATATCAATTTCAGAGAAAATAAGATTGTTATAATATATTTTTAATTCTAAAAATTCAAAATATCATTAAAAGTATCCAAATTTTAAGCCTGTATGATATGAAAAATACAAGGCAAGGTAAAAAATCAATAATAGGGGGAAATATATGTTCAGTAAAATAAACAGTTTCAGCACCCGCGGCATCGATGGCTACCGGATC
>ENA-ORVB01002087-ORVB01002087.1-human-gut-metagenome-genome-assembly--contig:-NODE-2087-length-11772-cov-2.66869_pt1 | contig 11772 bp, 9 predicted proteins | sample MGYA00242090_ERZ509231 | MGnify/ENA primary metagenome ERZ509231 (study PRJEB26280, sample SAMEA2338798) | human gut metagenome | biome: human gut; feature: human-associated habitat; material: faeces...
GATATCACTTCGTTATCCCGACCGATGGTACGATCGAGACCGGTAGACCCCTTGAACAAGTGGGCGCTCACTGTAAGAACCACAATCGGTACAGTATCGGGGTTTGCTATATCGGAGGACTCGCCAACGATGGAAAGACTCCCATGGATACCCGAACGGAAGCCCAACGAGAAGCCCTACAGGGTTTGTTTCGTGAATTGCATCAGCGATTCCCCAAAGCCCTAATCGTGGGACATCAAGACTTGGACCCGTCGAAATCCTGTCCCTGTTTTAATGTCGTGAACGAGTTTTCCGATTAGTTTAACGCAGGGAGTCCCTTCACCTCCCTCGTATGCCACGCTTGGTAGGCGGGAGCGGAGAGTTCAGGTACAGTCAATAACTTGTAATCCTCCCCGTTCTGCTTAGCTATATGTTTTCGTTCATACAAACGAAGGGAACGATCCGTTACGGAAACCATGACAACCGGAAAAGGATAAGCGTACAGGCGCATCGGCGTGATCTCACTATCCGGAAAGGCACGACGCAATTGATAAGCGGAACGTTCGAACGCGACCCAATAAGATCCCGTACAATATAAATGGATCGAGGTCTGATTCGCACACTCACGATTCATGATCTCTCTCAAATGCCCTTTCAGCAATAGCATCAAACGGATACCGGAGGGAGTTTCGCTTTCCTTTCTCATGACAGTCTACTATTTAATGTTTTAGCCAAATATCGTAATCGTGTAAACGCTGTATCAACAAGGCCTTGCTTCTCTTAGGCGAAGGGTCATCCCGCCAGGGATCTACCAGCTCATGCGCCATACGGTAATACAGGTTGCTATTCGTGCAGCCGTAAAGCGTGACGAGCAGCAAGGCACGAGAATTCACTGCCTTAACCAATGGAAGCATATTGCGTAGGGTGGAATACAAGCGTTCAAACTCCTCTTCCTGATCCAACAGCTTATAGGCCGGAAGGAGTAATGAGTAAACCTTGCAACGCATCACGTCGGTCTCCACACGAAGGGAAGCATAGCCCTTCAGCACCTCACGAACCAAAAGTTCGTCTTCCTTTCCCAATTTGCCCGAGAGATAATAACGCCCCAACGCCTTGTGCATACCTTCCGATAAACGATCGTTATCCAAATGGGTATAAACATGCTTGCCTTTCGTATTCAACTCGATCAGCTCATACTCGCCTTGCCTTACCTCAAATAGAGGAACCCACATACAGTCAAGGATACGTACCATGACATCCTTATGACCTCCACCCGGTTGCACCACCACCTCAGCCTCCATCCCCATGAAAGAACCCGAGGTGATACGTACACGGTCACCTTTCAGCAAGCGACCGCTATCCGGTACGTACACCGGAAGCTCATTGGAATAAGATTCAGCCATCCAGCGTAAGGTCTCCATCTCATGATCTGACAGGTAAGGAAAATAAGAGTGTTCGCCCACGGATACCCGAGGAAGAAGATTATATAAGGGCATGATACGTTTCAAACGGAAAATCTCATTCTCCGAAGCATGGATAAACACATAGTTGTATAAAAGAGGCTTCCTCGTATTGACCATCTTGCCTCCCACCTTGCGAGCCTCGACATACGAGGGGGCAAAGTACTCGAACAAGGGTTCCCCACAACGTTTACGACGGGAAAGCTCGGCATCTAATCCTTTTGACGAATAGATATTATCACGTCCCCCAACAGCGGTAGGAAGCGTCAGTACGTACCAGCGTACAGCCTCCTGACTACGGCGATTGCGTATATGCACCATAGCTCTATCAGAGCTATTACTTGTCACGATATTCATTGAGGAAGATAATTCAGAGCCTTATCAAGATATTCTTGTAATACCCTGATAAATAAATACTTATGTGAAAACAAAAAAGGAATTACTGAAAATTTGCATCCCTTCAATACTCATGCTACTTGGCGAGTAGCCTTAACAAGAGGAGTGAAAGGATATTCCTTAGTTGTAGAGACGGAGCGTGTCCCGTTTCATCCCCTTACAATGGTATTTTAGTTACTATCAGGCGGTGGGAGACGGAGCACGCTCCATCTCTACATGATGTTATATGGAATTTACTTCGGATAACGTGATGATTTCGGAAATAACGAGGCCATTTCGTTTCTATTGCCATGTCTATACATCAGAAATAAGAACGAAGATTTAAAGAGAATTAAGGTTGAAACACAAACAAAGCCTAATGTTTGCTTGTGTTATGTTATTTTTTACTACATTTGCGGCATGAAATGAACGCTACTCGCCAAGTAGCAGTCAGTTTGGCTACTCGCCAAGTAGCGTACTTTTCTTCACCCTACTTTCGGCGCATAATTATACACACTCTCGAAACAAAGTTTGTTTACGGTTGAGAGTTTTTCTAAAGAGAAACTCTTCAAGTATATTTGCGTAGTCTTGATAGATTTATGCCCTAACAGTTCACTGATCATCTCAATCGGTACGTTTTGCTCCTTCAAGGTCGTGGCGAAAGAGTGACGAATCGTGTATGAGGTAACCCGAGTATGAATGCCAATGGATTCCGACAGTATTTTCAATCTGCGGTTAAAACCTCCTAATACGGTATTATATTCCTTGTAGGCATCCTCACCGGTCTTCATTCCCTCTAAAAAAGGAAACAGATAGGGCGAATCCTCGGTTGTATCGGCTGCCAACTCATTCAGCAGCCCTTGTGCCTCCGCTGGGATCTCCACCTGTATAAGGGATCCGCTTTTCTGCCGATAATAAGACAAGATCCCTTCCTTGATATCCTCCTTTCGCAAATGCGCCAAATCTACGAAAGCCATCCCGCAAAACAAAAACATCAGGCAAAAGGCTGATTGGGTCCTCTTCTGTTGCGGATCTGTCACCGGGCTTGTCATCAGCAAGCGTAAGCTTTCCGAAGGCAACGCCTTTTTACGTTTACTCTCAACCCCCGTAAACACATGCTTAAACAAATGAGGAATATAGGCAGCCTCACCCACCTCTACCGCTAAATTATAGATGTGACGAATCCGGCGCATATAAGTAGATACCGTGTTACGAGCACATCCCTTGGCCAACAGCCAAGATTGATAACGCAAAAGTGTATCCCGATTAATATACGCATAAGGAATCTCTTCCCGGCCACAAAAACATTTAAACGACCTCAACGCATCTTGATAACTCTTCGCCGTGGAATAACGCTTTTTCTCACGCAGGCAGGTGATATACGTAAGTACACCCACCACAAAATCATTCTCATTCATACTTTATCTCCTTAAGAATTAATACATAAAAAAATCCTCTATCTCTCGTTTACACAGGAAAGATAGAGGATCTTCATAAAATCCTTAAAGAAATATATTATTTTCCGGCTTTCTCAGCAGCAGCTTTCTTATTGATCTTCTTCTTCTGCAACTCGTAAGCGATCGGAGTAGCGACGAACAAAGTAGAGTATGTACCGATAATGATACCTAATAAGATAGCGAACGTAAAGCTTCGGATCGTGCTACCGCCCAAGATGAAGATACACAATACAACCACCAACGTAGTCAATGATGTATTAAATGTACGACACAAGGTAGAGTTCAACGCATCATTGATCACTTGATAACGATCACGCTTCGGATACAAAGCGATCGTCTCGCGGATACGGTCGAATACAACCACGGTATCATTGATAGAGTAACCGATAATCGTCAAGATAGCTGCGATAAACGTCTGGTCTACCTCCATTGAGAACGGAAGAACCTTCCATAACAAGGTATAGAAAGAAATGATACACAATGTAGTCGTAGCAACAGAGGCGAACGCACCCACAGAGAATGACACATCACGGAAACGAAGCAGGATATAAGCGGCCATACAGATCATGGCGAAGATTACCGCTAAGATAGCGCTATTCTTGATATCGTCTGCCATGCTAGGACCCACCTTCTGCGAACTCTGTATGAAAGTAGTCGTGAACTCATCTAATGTAGTTCCTTCCGGAAGTAAGGATTTCACGCCCTCAAACAATTTATTCTCGATCTCTTGATCTACCGTAGGATCGTTATCATTGATCTTATAGTTGGTAGACACACGTACTTGATCAGCTGTACCGATCTGGATAACACTAACAGAACCGTCTAACTGAGCGTCCAGCATATTACGAACATCGTCAGTCTTCACCTCTTGATTGAAACGGATCACGTAATTACGTCCACCCGTGAAATCGATACCATTATTCAAGCCGATCGTCATAAAAGAGATAGCACCTAAAACGATGATTGCCGCCGGAATTAAATAACCGACTTTGCGAGCACCCAAGAAATTGATCTTCGGGTTTGTCAACAAGTCTTTCGTAATAGAAGTCGTGAATGTCACGTTCTTCAATTTATCTTTCGCTAACAATGCCTCATAAACGATACGAGTCAAGAACACGGCTGTAAGGAATGAAGCGAACAAACCGATGATCATCGTCGTAGCGAAACCACGGATAGGACCCGTACCGAAATAGAACAATACGATACCGGTAATGATAGATGTCAAGTTTGAGTCGAAGATAGCGGAGAACGCATTGCTGTAACCGTCGGCGATAGCCTTTCCTAAAGACTTACCGGCACGAAGTTCCTCTTTCGTACGCTCATATATCAATACGTTAGCATCGACTGCCATACCCAGCGTCAACACCATACCGGCAATACCCGGCAAGGTAAGAACGGCTTGGAAAGAAGCAAGGATACCCATCGTGAAGAAGATGTTCAATACCAAAGCACCGTCGGCGATCAATCCCGGAATCAATCCGTAGAATGCGCACATATAAACCATCAACAGCACCAATGCCAAAACGAAAGAAATCACACCGGCATTGATAGCCTCTTGTCCCAAAGACGGACCAACGACGTCTTCTTGAACGATATGTACGGAAGCAGCCATCTTACCCGATTTCAATACGTTCGCTAAGTCCTTCGCCTCTTCCGGTGTAAAGTGACCGGTGATTTGTGAACGACCTCCCGTGATCTCATCGTTTACGTTCGGAGCGGAATAAACCATCTCATCCAAAACGATAGCGATCTGGCGACCGATATTCTCTTTCGTCAAACGAGCCCAAGCCTTAGAGCCTTCGGCATTCATAACCATGTTAACCATTTGCTCTGAACGACCGGCTTGTTGCATAAAGTCAGCGTTAGCATCTGTTACTACGTCACCACCTAAAGCGGGACTTCCGTCACGGTTCGTTACCTTCAAGGCATATAACTCAAAGAACTGCTCTTTATCATCGATCGCCTTTACACCCCATTTTAAAGCCAAGTTACGAGGCAATACCTCTTTCACTTGTTTCATGTTCAGGTATTCGCTGATCTTCTCCATATCTTTTGCTTGAGCGATACCTACCGTCGAACCCGGAGACAACTGACCGTTGTACTGGCTAATCTGCAATAAAGCAAATAATGGATGTTGCTTAGCGAACTCTTCCATGCTTTGATTAGCTTCCGTATCTTTTTTATCTTGACCGAGCTCAGCCAACAAAGAATCGGCCTCACTTACATTCGCATCAGCGGCATCAGCGATTTTCTCAACATTATCGGTAGCAACAGAATCAGCGGAAGCCTCCTTACTTAGGATAGTAGCCAATACATTATCAGCGGCAACCAATTGTTGATAGATTTCCGGCAACTTATAAGTTTCCCAGAATTCCAAGTTAGCGCTACCTTGAAGCAACTTACGAACACGTTCCGGTTCTTTCACACCCGGCAACTCAACCAAGATACGACCCGCTGTCTCCAAACGTTGGATGTTCGGAGAAACCACACCGAAACGGTCGATACGAGTACGCAATACGTTGAATGAGTTATCAATCGCACTCTGCAACTCTTGTTTCAAAACAGAAACAACCTGAGCGTCTGAGCTCTGGGGCGTGATTTTATCTTTTAACTCGAATGTACTGAAAATAGCGGAAAGACGTGCGCCGCTATCCAACTTCTTATACTCCTCAGCGAAAAGGTCGATGAAATCTTTTTGGCTAGTCGCTTGATGCGCATAAGCTAAATCCAACGCCTTGTTGAAATTCTCGTCTTGGTTGTTGTTAGACAACGAACGGATTACATCCGCCACGTTCAACTCAAGGACAACGTTCATACCGCCCTTTAAGTCAAGACCTAAACTAATTTCCATTTCACGGCATTGCTTAAGCGTATAGCCTAACCATACCTTCTGAGTAGATAGTGAGTCTAAATAAGCACTCTCTTTCGCAGGATCTCCACCCGCATACTCAGCGGCTTTACTGTTGTAATGTTGCGTCACGAACGAGAACGACAAATAGAACAAACAGACAAGCGTAAGTAACACCGCGAAGACCTTTACAAATCCTTTGTTTTGCATCTGAATCTTAGGTTTATGTTATTACATTATTTATATTCGTTTTTTCACAGGGTGCAAATATAGACTTTTTTTCTTTGATAAAGAGCAATTAGTATAATTATTTGTCACGCTCATAGTTTATTTCAAACGCAAATGTATATCTTTGGGGCTAAAATAATAAGGAAAATATACCATGAAACAGTTATTATTCGCTCTGTTATTTATCCCCGCCCTGCTATTCGCACAAGAGGATCAACACTATCTGGCAGGGGCCGTTCCGGTTGCAGACGGTAAAGTCGTTTTTACCCGAGAGATTAATGCCCCCTCTTTAAGCAAGGCACAAATCTACCAACAACTATTAAAATGGGGACAAGAAAATTTTAACACAAAGGAAAGTAGAGTAGCTTATCAAAATGAGGCAAAAGGCGAGATCGCCATTATCGGAGAAGAATATATAGTATTCTCCAGCACAGCCTTATCCCTCGATCGGGCGATGATGAAATACCGTATTATCATTGAATGTAAGGAACATGCTTGTACCCTGCAACTTGCGGGCATCCGATATGAATATAACGTGTCTTACCAGAACGAGCCGGAGAAATACCTAGCCGAGGAATGGATCACGGACGAGTATGCCTTGAATAAGAGCAAGACGAAATTGAACCGTATCAGCGGTAAGTTCCGTAAGGCCACGATTGACTTCGCGGACAAGACGTTCGATAGCGCAACCAACACATTAGGCGCACAGTTGCTGACAACCGCACCGATAGAACCAGTATCCGCTCCGCAACGGGAAACACGAGCTGTGGCACCGATGGAAGGTTTCGTAGCGTTCCAAGCTGACAAAATACCTAGCACGATCCTCCAAATGTTACCGGACAACGCTTTACAAATCAAAGCCGTAAAAGGAAATACGACCGACGCAAACGTTGAATGGAAAGGCATAGGCAATATGTTCGGTAAAACGATCAGTACAATCTCCATATCCAAAGATAGTCCTGCTTATAAAGCGATTGGCAATAACGATGTATATCGATTATCCTTCTCCAAGCCCGGCACATCTGCCGATGCGCCATGGATTATTATCGAGTGCCGTAAACAAGGCGAGACCTCCGAAGGACAGCAAACGATGTTAATCGGCGAGATTACGAATGTATGGATCAAATAACGAAAAAGAGAGTTGCATTTATGAAAAAGATTCTATTATTAATATATATGATGTTCCCTGTGCTAGTCATGGCGCAGGGGCATAAAGGCGAGGTAGACGAATGCGCCCCCATGAAAAACGGGAAGGTATGCTATAGCGATGATGTAGAGATCGAGAATACCTCTAAACTAGAAATATTCAACGCTATTAACGCATGGGCTAAGAAATCTTATGGAAAAGATGTCTTCTTATCCAACGTAAACTCGAACAAGAACAAAGGGACCATCTTCGTAAGCTCTAAGGTTGAATTATTGTTGAATGATACAGACAAGACTATCATTAAATATAAAATGCGTATCACCTGCTTCGACAACCGGTACACGATCGAGGCGAGCGATATCGTATATCAATATGATCCGCTAAACGATAAAAAGTACAAGACCTATAAAGCGGAAGATGTAATCGCCAATAATGGGGATAGCAATACGATAGCGCTGATCAAAGATCCTAAGCTATTCTGTAACGCTACCTTCTTCTTTGTCGAGAACTTGTTCGCCGACGTATTTGACGCTGCGCAGAACGCAGAATCCGAGTGATGAAACCCTTTTATTCAAGTTTCAGATAATAACACCATAACGGGTAGTGGTCTGAATAAGCGACCTTATCCACGGAACAATTCATAGAGGTCATGTTCGGGGAATGCAGGATATTATCGATACGGAACCAGAAGAAATTTTGATTATAGGTAATGCCCATTCCCCGGCCAGACTCGGCAAAGGCATCCGTCAAATCCCCTTGGATCGTACGGTGCGCATAAGAAATAGGCGTATCATTAAAGTCACCGCATACTAAGACATAATCTCCTTTCGCGTTCTTAATCTCTTTTGATACCGCTTCCGCTTGCTTAGCCCGAATCCGGAAAGCAGGTCCTAGCTTTTGCTCGAACGCTCCTTTCAAATCGTCCAACCCATCCGAGCTAAAGCTCTTTATAAGGGATGAATAACGGGTCCGATCCTCCATCGTCAGTTTAAACGATTCCAAATGGTTATTAATCAAGGTCAACTTCTTTCCCTTGATGTTCACTTCATGTACGGAAGAGCCGTTATAATCCGAATCGTATTTCACCATCCGGGAATTCGACAGCGGATATTTGGAGAACACAGCGATGCCGAAACTCTGGAATTTCGTGGAGCTTTGATAAAATACAGAACGATAAGGATACATGCTCAACGCATCATAGATCTTAGAGGCAGTAAGGCTCTTCTCTGATTTAGCCGTGGCATATTCCTGCAAACAAACAATATCCGCGTCCGAGTTAGCGATATATTGGATAATCTTGTTCGGAGCTATCTTCGTATGATTCTTGTACCCAAAAGCCATCACATTATAAGTCAGCACCTTCAGTACCTCTTCCCGAGGGACATCCTTATGCGAGTGAAACGGAAAATAGCGTTTCACGGGACCCCAACATAACAAGAAGGAGAATATGCCGATCAATAAGAACTTCCATTCCCATAAGAACAGCCAATAGATAATAAAGCAAAGATTGACTACACATAAGACTGGAAAGGCTAATCCCAGATAAGATAACGTCATACTCGTCTCAGGAGACACCCGATCCGAGTAAGCCGAGACTATCAACAACACGACAGCCACCACATTCGCTACGACAAATAAGAATTGAAGAAAAATCCGTAGAGTTTTCATAAGTATCTGTTATTTCTTACTGGCGTCGAAAAGTCGCTTTTTCTCTTCAGCGGAAAGGCTCTCATAACCGGAACGTTTCAATTTATCCAGTATAGTATCTAGATCCACCGACTCCTGATGTTTGCGTGCGTTATACTCATAATCCGTTTCGTTACGTTTATAAGTCACACGCATCTTCGGTTTCCGTTTGCCCAAATTCACGAACCAGTCGATCAACCGATTCATCGGAGCGGTCAAGTCCTTTCCATTACGAATACGGGAAGCGAACCACATACCAAACAAAGCCCCGCCGATATGGGCGATATGTCCTCCCGCATTATCAGAAGTCATCGCCAACAAATCGATCACCAGCGTAAAGATAGCCAAATAAATTAATTTGATCCTTCCGATCAAGAATAAATTAATCTCCAAATCCTTCCGGTAAAACGACACGGCGAAAACGATCGCCATAACAGATGCCGAAGCCCCCATCAAATAGCTAAAAGAAGCCACGTTCTGGAAATAAGGGAAAATATTATAAGCAAGGACAAACAATACCGCACCGGCAAGACCTCCCAATATATACAAGCCTCCCAACTGCCGCTCACTGAAGAAATTCAAGAACAATCCCCCGAACCAATACAACCAAAGCATATTGAACAAGATATGCAAGAAGTCAAAATGAGTGAACATATAAGTAAACAACGTCCACGGACGAAGCCGGTAACTGCAAATACTGCAAAAAAGGTACCCCTTGCACATTAAAGAGCATAAACAATACGCTGGCCAAACGTATCAAGATAAACAAGCCTACATTTATATATATCAGTTTCGACAGGATATTACCCGACTGAAACGTACGCTTCAAATTAGTAAAAATACCGTCCATTGTCTGCATCTTTCTTTTTCCAATAACGAATTAGGAAATAACCGAATAACATACCCCCCAAATGAGCGAAATGCGCTACCGTATCGCCACCAAAACTAGCCACACCCATAAATAGTTCGGCAAGACCATAAAATATTACGAAATATTTGGCTTTAATCGGGATCGGTATGAACATCAAGTACAAAGGAACATTCGGGAAGATCATCGCGAATGCCAACAAGATTCCGAATACGGCACCCGAAGCGCCAATGGTCACGAAATAATTCAAGAACTCGCTTTTGCTGATAATCTGGGCTCCATTCAAGTTTATCATGTCTTGGCTAGCGAAGATCACATCCCGCAAATTAAAGAACCATACCACCTCTTGTACCAAACCGGCGCCTATACCCGTCACGAAGTAAAAAATCAAGAAACGTTTGGGGCCCCATACGTTCTCCAATACCCGGCCGAACATATAAACGGCGAACATATTAAAAAACACATGCGCGAACGAATGGGTATCGTGCATGAACATATAAGAAACGATCTGATAAGCCTTGAAGTCGGTAGCACCCGGGAAGTGAAGCCCTAATAAATCCACCAAATCGATGCCGACTTTCGGCAGTGCAAGGCTGGCTACCCAAAATAGCAAGTTTATAATGATAAGATTTTTCGTTACCGGCGGGATACTATTCAAGAATCCCGAATTTGTCTGATTCATCATATACTACGTTAATTTAGCGGCAAAGGTAAATATATTTTAGCCGTTTTTGCCCATAATAATACTAAAACATATGTAAATCGGTAAAAAAAGTAGGTTTTTCTTTTGTGATATTTCAAAATAAAACTACATTTGGAGCCGTCTATCGGTTATCATAGTTTTGTTTAATATATTAACAGTCAAACCATCATGAACAAATCAGAATTTATTAGTGCAGTCGCTGAAAAATCAGGTCTCAGCAAAGTGGATGCTAAAAAGGCAGTAGAAGCTTTTGTTGACACAGTTTCTAACGAATTAAAAGAAGGCGGTAAAGTCGCTCTACTTGGCTTCGGTTCATTCTCTGTGTCAGAGAAGGCCGCTCGTAAAGGTGTTAACCCGAAAACTAAAGAAACCATTGAAATCGCAGCTCGCAAGGCCGTGAAGTTCAAGGCTGGTGCTGAATTGAACGAGCTAATCAAATAAGAAACACCATTATTCTCTATAGAAGAAGGATACGATGCAAATTGTATCCTTTTTTTGTGTACCTTCGCGTGCAAATAAAATCCGAATTATAGTTAGACGAATATGGTTATCGAACAACAGATTACCGGAGCTATCATAGCCGGCATCAAAGAGCTGTACGGAGCGGATGTCACCGCTAGCCAAGTGCAGTTACAAAAAACGAAAAAAGAATTCAAGGGGCACTTGACCCTAGTCGTATTCCCATTCCTTCGCATGTCGAAGAAATCTCCGGAGCAGACCGCTCAGGAAATCGGTGAGTACTTGTTGAGAAACGAGCCAGCGGTAGCTGAATTCAATGTAATCAAAGGATTCCTTAACCTGACGGTCGCTTGCTCTTGCTGGATCGATTTACTGAACTCGATCAATGAGCAGCCCGCTTACGGTATCATTCCGGTTACCGAGCAGTCGCCTTTGGTTATGATCGAATATTCTTCTCCCAATACAAATAAACCGCTTCACTTGGGCCATGTCCGCAATAACTTATTAGGATACAGCTTATCGAAGATCATGAAAGCGAACGGTAACCAGATCGTAAAGACGA
>ENA-ORVB01002102-ORVB01002102.1-human-gut-metagenome-genome-assembly--contig:-NODE-2102-length-11691-cov-2.38974_pt1 | contig 11691 bp, 10 predicted proteins | sample MGYA00242090_ERZ509231 | MGnify/ENA primary metagenome ERZ509231 (study PRJEB26280, sample SAMEA2338798) | human gut metagenome | biome: human gut; feature: human-associated habitat; material: faeces...
TTTATTTTTGCCTCAACTATCTGCGATTGCTCCTTTACTATCATTCTTTGGAGGTTTAATAACATTTGCAATTATTTATAGTTTATCGTGGAAAGCTGGATTTAAAACAACTCGAATCATTTTGATTGGGGTGGCAATCAACTATACGATCAGTGCTCTTGTTACCCTCGCAAATAGTGCAACTGCTTCAATCACAAGTGGTGCTACGGGTACTATTTCCTTGTATACTTGGCAAGATGTTACGACCTTATTAATTTATTTGGTTCCTGTAATAATCATTACTTTATTTATGGCGAAGGCATGTAATCTATTAGGGTTAGAAGATCGAACCCTTACTTCGCTAGGAGTAAATGTGAATGTATATCGCTTTGGTTTATCATTATTAGCAGTTTTATTATGCAGTATTAGTGTAGCAGTAGTTGGGGTAATTGGCTTTATTGGTCTGCTAGTACCTCATATTTCAAGATTGTTAGTGGGAACTGAACATAAACATTTGATACCAATTAGTATATTGATAGGAGCAATTGTTTTGTTAGTTGCGGATACGGTAGGAAGAATTATTATGGCTCCCTATGAGATCTCGGCAGCCATTATTATGGCTATCATTGGTGGACCTTTATTTATTATCTTATTGAAACGGAGTATTGATGTTGATGGAAGTTAAAAAAATTAAATTTAGTTATCAAGATAAACCGTTTATTGAAGAACTTTCGGTAAAATTTAAAAAGAATAAGATTACATCAATCATTGGTCCTAATGGTAGTGGTAAATCGACTTTATTAATGCTTTTAAGTCGTATTTATAAAGCCAAAGATGGAACAATAACATTAAATGATAAAAATGTCTGGGACTATAAGATCAAGGAATTTGCTAAAAACGTTGCAGTAGTTCACCAAAAGAATCAGATTTATGGGGATTTAGATGTTAAGACAATTGTTGGTTATGGACGTTTACCATATTTAAGTTATCATCAAAATCTAAGCGAGGAAGATTATCAAATTATAGATTGGGCCATTGCAACAACTAATCTAAAAGAATACGAAAATCGTTTGTTAGCGAATTTGTCTGGTGGTCAGCAGCAGCGTGTTTGGTTGGCAATGGCTTTAGCTCAAAAAACACCTATTTTATTACTGGATGAGCCAACTACATATTTAGATGTTAAATATCAAATTGAAATACTTAATTTAATAAAAGAAATAAATAAAAAATATCAAATGACGATTATTATGGTTCATCATGATATTAATCAAGCAATCAATTATAGTGATGAAATCATTGCAATGAAAGATGGGAAAATCTTATTTCAAGGAGTTCCTGAGGAAGTAATAACTTCAGCATCATTAAAGTCTTTATATGATTATGATTTATCAGTGATTGATTATAATCATCAAAAAATAGTATTAAATTATCAATAGCTAACATAATTTACCGTTGTTAGAAGTTAATCTTAGATATTTATAATTTAATCTAGCGATATTTAATTACTATACTAAGGAATGTAGTCAGGATTGTTTAAATAGTTTTTCAATCCCTTCTCCAAATGACTACTCTTCATGATATTCTTTCCGGATATCAATAAATTTAGATAGAGTCCCACTATCTGTACTCAAAATGAAAAACAGCCATTAAATAATCTTTTATGGAAACTTCCTAAAGTAAATAGAGTTTGCTATATAGAAAAGTTAATTGGCTGTTTTTGTGTTAATTATTAACTAACAAATATTTCATTTAATTTTCCAATTGCCTGCTCATCGCCAAAAGCGAGAATATCTTGTCCGGCTTCAATTAGCGTATCTCCGTGAGGAATCATTAATTCATCATCATTGTAAATCGCAATTAAGAGAGCATTGTTTGGTAAAGAAATTTCAGAAATTTGTTTGCCGGCATATCGTGATTGATAATCAACTCGAATTCGCACGATTGAAAAATCACCTTTAGATAATTTCATTAAGGTCATAATTGATTGATAATTCATTTCATCAGCAATCATATGACCAATAATGTCAGCTTGATTGATTTTAGCATCAACTCCCATTCCAGAATTAAATAACCAGGCATTTTTAGGGTTATTAACACGAGCAATTATTCGTGGAACGTCATATTCAAATTTAGAAACCATGGCAGTAGTTAAATTGACTTCATCTAATCCAGTTACACAGACTAAGGCCTGACAAGTTCTAACGCCTGCTTTTTCAAGAACCTCAATATCTGTTCCATCGCCGATTACTAAACATTCTTCTGGTAGTCCGGCATTTTTATAGTTTTCAAGTGCTTTAGTTCTATTTTCAATAACACGGACCTCATGGTCATTTTTAAGTAGTAAACTTGTGATATAAGAACCAATTTGACCTCCACCTACTATAATTATTTTCATTTTTTTCACCTCTTAATACAAAATTTCTTTAAATTTTAATAATGATTCCTCTAGTACAGAAAAATAAATCGTATCATTATCTTTTATTTTAGTATCTTTTAAAGGCATCATTGTAATATCATGTCGTTCAATTGCGACAACTTCAAACTCACCATGAAGAGAAATTTCATCGACTGTTTTTCCTATTAAAGATAAGGATGCTTTAATTTTAATAATTTTTATTTCACTGTCTTCACCAATTTTTTTAACTACTTGAAGCCGATTACTGTCAAAATAATCTAAGATCCTTTCAACACCCAAATCAGTAATTGAAATTGTATGAATTCCCATTGAACGAAAAATCCGTGCCTTTGATTTATCATACATTCTGGCGATTACATTATTAACATGGTAAATATTATGAGCAATATTACTAACAACAGCATTAATAGCATCACTGCTTGAACAACTGATCAAAGCATCAGCAACTTTGATTCCGGCACTTTCTAGAACATCTTTATCGTACCCCATTCCCAATACTGTCCGTCCGGTAAAATTACCACCAAGATTATTAAAAGCCTCTTCACGATTGTCAATTATAGTGACATCATGATTTTGATTATTTAAATAATTTGCTAATCGGGTACCAAATTTTCCACACCCAACGATTATAATTTTCATAGGTTTCCATCCTCCTATTTGTCTTTATTTCTTAATATTTTCTTTCTTAATTCCTCAATTCCAAAAACAATAAAAGGAATTGGCAAAGCATATAGCCATTCTATTAACCCAATTGGCGCAGTATTGAAGATACCATTTAAAAAAGGAATATAGACTACGGCTAATAAAATAACAAACTCTACAACTAATCCTAAATTAATATAATGATTGGAGAAGATTCCGCGTTTAAATACTGATTCTTTTTCAGTTCGGTTGTTCATGACCATTCCCATCTGTGAAAAAACAACCCCAACTAGCATCATCGTCGTTGCTTCGTTATAGAGCGCAGTTCCTTCTGGAGCCAATGGATTATGAGGCCAACCATTCAAATAGTTTACAAGGAAATATCCTCCTAAGGCAAATAGCGTTATAATCAAGCCATACCAAATAAAACCTACTAAAATTACTTTTTTATTAAGTAATCTTTCATCGATTCGACGAGGTGGCTGATTCATAATATTATCTTCAGGATGTTCTGCCCCTAAACCAAGCGCAGGAATCATATCAGTTCCAATATCAATAGTTAAAATTTGCATGATTGTAAGGGGCATTGGGACTAAACCGCCACTAAGCAAATATAGAGCAGGGGCAGCAGCTTCTGGGGTGTTGCTATCAAAAATATAACGTAAGAATTTACGAATATTATTATAAACAGCACGACCTTCTTCGATTGCACGAACAATTGAGGCAAAATTATCATCTGTTAAAATCATGTCAGCAGCCTCTTTAGCAACATCGGTACCAGTTATTCCCATAGCAACACCAATATCCGCTTTTTTTAGAGCCGGAGAGTCATTAACACCATCACCAGTTACAGCTACAATATTTCCCATTTCTTGTAAAGCACAAACAATACGATATTTTTGATCTGGTGCCATTCGAGCAAAGACCACTTCGCCTTCTAAAACGTTTTTAAGTTCTTGATCATTCATTTTGCTTAATTCTGTTCCAGAAACTATTCGAGCGGTATCGCTTTTAATAATCCCAATTTTGCGAGCAATACTTTCTGCTGTTAAACCATAATCTCCGGTAATCATAACGATTTTAATTCCGGCATTATGGCATAATTCCACAGCTTCTTTGACTTCACTTCGTGGAGGGTCCTGCATTGCAATCAAGCCTAAAAAAGTTAGATCTTGTTCAATTAATTCAGGTGTATATTCGCGAATTGAACTAGGAAGTTTTTTATCATTATGAGCAATAGTACGATAGGCTACTGCTAAAACTCGCAACCCTTCACGAGCATACATATCGTTTGCTTTCATAATATTGATGCGGTCTTCTTCACTGATTGGACAGGCTTTACTGCCTTTAAAACAACGATTACATAATTCCATAACTTCTTTTGGAGACCCTTTTACAAATGCAATTCTCTGATTGCCTTCAAAAGAGTCTTTTAATTGATGGATCGTTGTCATTCGCTTCCGTCGAGATTCAAAAGGTAATTCTAAAATTCGTGGATATTGACTATTCAATTTATCAAGATCAATTTCAGCTTTTTTAGCTACAACTTCTAAACATGCTTCAGTAGGGTCACCTAAAACTGTATAACGTGGATTAACACTCTTATTTTGTGGTGGTACTAACTTAGCGTTTGAACAAAGTACTGCACCACTTAATAATAGTCTTAAAACATTACTTTTCTTTGCGGTAATTTCTTGTTCATCAACATAGATTTTTCCATTTGGAACATATCCTTCGCCGCTGACATCCATTTGACTATCAAGAGTCCAAAGATGATTAACCGTCATTTCATTTTGAGTTAAAGTACCAGTTTTATCAGAACAGATAACATTTGTACATCCTAAAGTTTCTACGGCTGATAGTTTCTTTACTAAAGCGTTATCTTTAGCCATTCGTTGAACAGATAAAGCAAGTGATAACGTAACAGCGGGTAAAAGACCTTCAGGAATAAAAGCAACAATCATTCCTAAAGAAAAAATAAATGACTCCAATAAGGGATCCTTAATTACAAATACAGCAATCAGCATAAACACGATTCCAACACTTAATGCAATAATTGCAATTTGTTTAGTTAGAACATTAAGTTCTTTTTGTAATGGAGATAAGCTTTTTTCAGTATTTTGAGTTAAATTAGCAATTTTCCCAAATTCACTATCCATTCCAGTTGCAACAACAACACAGTGGCAAGTACCAGAAGCAACAGTAGTACCGGTAAAGATCATATTTTCAGCTTCTAAGTATGAAACTTTTTCTTGCAGTGCCTCATAATTCTTTCTAATTGGATTACTTTCACCTGTCAAAGTTGATTGATCTACTTGGAAATCACTACAACGTAAGATTCTAGCATCCCCACAAATTCGGTCACCTTCTTCTAAAATCATTATATCACCAGGAACAATGTCCTCAGCAAATATTTTTACTTCTTTACCATCACGTACTACTCGGGCATAAGATGGCATCATCTTTTGCAACGCACTAGTTGCTTTTTCTGCTTTAAATTCTTGGAAGAAAGAAAAGAAGCCATTAATTAGATTGACACAGAAAATCGATATTCCTAATTCGACTGTTCCAGAAAGGATAGCTAGTAATCCTCCACCCCATAATAGTAATGCCATTAGACTAGTAAAATTAGAAATTAGTTTTTTAAACATTGAACTTTGTTTCTTTTTGGAAATCTCATTCTTACCATACTTTTTGAGACGATGTGATACCTGTTCTTCAGATAAACCGTCCATACTACTTTCCATTAAGGTATAGGCCTCAACCGGGGTCACATACATTATTTGATAATTATTCAATTCATTATCTTCATTAATATTCATACGACAATTCTCCTAATACTCATTCCCTAAAATTAAAAACCAAAAAATATATTTATAACGATACCCGTTATCCCTCCTCAAGGCCTGTCAAAATAAAAAAGACAGATTCTTTCTTGAATCTGTCTAAATCGTAATTTACTTAACTATCAGAATAGTTCTTTTAATCGTAAGCTTACATCGAATAAATAAAGCATTTTGCTTTATGACAGACTCCACCACTTATTCGATGCCAAAATAATAGCATAGGCAATAATAGGAGTCAACGAAACTAATCAAACGTAACCAAATCATAACAATTGTATTTTATACTCTTATCCATTAACATATTTATCCATATTTAATAGTTAATTTTAGGTATTTTTGATTAAATCTAACGATATTTACTTACTATACTGTTAATTGTAGTAAAGATAACAATTCTTTCTACAATAAATTACTCTTCATGATATCCTTTCCCTGATATCTAAATAAAAACAGATAGCTTTCCCTCTATCTGTATTACTTGAAACAAGCAGCTTTCCCTCTGCTTGTTTTTTTTGTGATATTAGTATAAAAATGATTACTTTGTCAAAAATTAGGATGTAAAATCAACTTGATTATTTTATTACGTTTCTCTACAAAAACATGGTATTTTTCTTAAAAAATTTATGTTTTATCGAAATTTGTATGTTAAAATATGTGGAAAAAGGAATATAGTAATAAAAAAATATCGATTTTATCATAGTTTTTTCTTTGCAGCTAGTGCCTTGGAGTTTAGATATTTGACAAATGTAATTGATTTTGTTAATATACAGCGGAGGTTTATGTACTTTGATACTCATTGTCACTTGAATAGTGATGAATTATATGAAGATCACGATGTGTTTGTTCAAAAAGCCCTAGATAACAATGTTACCAATATGGTTGTCGTAGGCTATGACTTAAAGTCGTCTCAAATTGCAATCGAATTAGCTAAACAATATGAGTTCGTATATGCTGCAGTTGGTATCGGACCAAACGATTGCTTAAACACAACAAAAGATCAAATGAACATCATCGACAAGTACTTAGAAGAACCTTGCGTAGTAGCACTCGGAGAAATTGGTCTCGATTATTATTGGGACAGTGTTCCTAAGGAAAAGCAGATGGAAGTATTTCAATGGCAGATGGACTTAGCTAAGAAGCACCAAAAGCCAGTTGTAATTCATTGTCGCGACGCCTATGAGGACACTTACGAAGTACTAAAACGGAATGGACATCCTGGAGTGATGCATTGTTATAGTGGCTCTGTTGAAATGGCAGAAAGATTTGTAAAACTTGGTTATTACATTTCTTTAGCGGGTCCGGTGACATTTAAGAATGCAAGAGTTCCAAAAGATGTGGCAGCAACTATTAACTTAGAGAATTTATTAATTGAAACTGACTGTCCTTATTTAACACCTCATCCATTTAGGGGAAAGTTAAATGAGCCTGCAAATGTTGTGTATATTGCCCAGGAAATAGCTAAGCTAAAGAACATGGAGATAGAAAACGTTGCAAGTGCGACAACGTTTAATGCCAAAAAACTTTTTGGTATTAAATAGGAGGAAAATTAATGAAAAAAATTAAAGAGGCTATTATTAATGCAGACCCCAGAATGAAAGGGTTACTTGTAGTAATGATTGCCTATATTGGAATTGTAGCGACAACATTAAATGCTGGAGCAACAAACCAAATTGATAACTACGTGGAAACAATTGATGTAAAAGTTCAAGATGGAAATCAAGACCAAAAGGACTATTTAATTAGACAAGCGTCAGTATCAAGTGTTCTTGATGATTTAAAAATCAGTGTAAATCCTCAAGATATTTTAAATTTAGATTTAAATTATATTGTAAATAAAGGTGATTTAATACAAATCACTCGAGTTAATCAAGCGGATATAGACGAGATGATTACAGTAGAATCAAATACGGTAAATACAACTGGATTAGAGTTATTTACTACGAAAGTTGCGCAACAAGGGCAAAACGGGCAAGTGAAAAACACTTACCGCGTAACTTATGAAAATGGTAACGAAGTAGGAAGAGAATTAATTGGTAGTCAGGTGGTATCACAAGCTACTGATACAATAATTGAAACAGGTGCAGTCCAAGAAGGAGCATTCTTTACTGGAAGACTGACTACTTATGGAGGCGACTGTGCTGGAGGAAATGGAACTTCATCAACCGGCATTAAATTAAGTCCGATTTCTGGAGTACAAGGATCAAACAGTCCTAAATTAACATATAATGGACGTTCATATTATTGCTTAGCTGCAGATCCTTCAATTCCTTTTGGAACAATTATTGAAATTACTAATCATAATTTAAGTATTGAATCAACTGCATATGGGATTGTTGTAGATCGTGGTGGTGCAATTAAAGGTAACAAGATTGATATCTTTAATGGGACTGAAGCTGGTAAATATTTTACTGGTGGAACATCAAAGAATACCCAATTTAAAATTATCTCAGTAGGAAGTGGAAAAAACTTCTGGAAATAAACTAGTCAAATTAATGACTAGTTTTTTTGTTAGGTGATACATGAACAAAAAATTATTGATATGTGTTTAGAATGATTAGATTTTATTGATTGTGAAGTAAAGCGTATTTTGCTTTTAGTAGATGAGAAAAGTTTAAAAGAGCGATTAGCAAATGATATTGAAAAAGGGGTTCGCCTTGTTGATGTGGCTGTAAGAAGTATTGTGAGAATCCCTTTGTATCAAGTATTAAATAAATACGACAAATCATTCAATTTAATCAATACATAAAGAAATACCGGTTTATTAAACCATAAATAAGATTAAAATCGTCATAATAAAAATACTAATAATAATACTTAAAGAGTTGATTGCTGAAGGAACTGGGGAACGACTTCCTAAACGATTTGAGAAAACTGGGGCAACAGCTGATATTGGTGAACATAAGCATAAAATAATCATTTTTTTAACAGTTAAATCAATTGGTAAAATAAAATATACAAATAAGGATAACCCCAAAGTAACTGCATAGCGGTTTAAAAGTATTTTTTTAATCAGTCTGATTTGTGATAAATCTAATTTTATTTCCAATAAAATTCCAATCATTAACATTGCTAAAAAAGCATTAGCATTACCAGCAATACTAGTAACTGTTAAAATTTGTGTAGGAATTGCAATATGAAATAAAGATAAGAAAAACAAAATGATGTAAGTGCAAAAAGGAATTGATGAAAATAATTTTTTAGCAACAGTTTTAAAGCTTTGTTTTTCTTCATTAGCTACAACTGTACTAGCAGCACTATAAGTACCTCCTAAACACATTAAAGCATTGCCGGTATCAAAAAGACAAACATAACCAATCAAGTTAGATGGAAAGAAACTTTGAACAAATGGTAAAGTAAAAGTTCCGATATTATAGCCAGATGAGTTGATCATCGATAGAGCTCTGGTCATGGGTGATTCTTTTTTTTGAATCAAGTAACCAGAAAGGTTAGTAATAACATTGCCTAAGAAGCCACAAGCAAGGGCTACTAATAGGATGGGGGTAATCTCAAGGTTATTAATTGATGAAAGTAATGAGCATGGAAGCGTTATATTCATAATGATTGTTGATAAAAAACTTCCGTGTTCACGGGTACAGACCCCTTTTGTCTTTAGTGCAAATCCTAACATAATAATTAAAATAAAGCCACCGGCCTTAATTAAAATATCAATCATACAATTCAACTCCTTTATTGGCTTTATCATAGCATTTACGACAAAATAATTTAAAATATTTTCAATTAGTGAAATAAGTTTTTAGTGTAACCATACAATTAGGTATTCATCACATATTTATTCGGTATTTTCTCGTTAAAATATCTTAAAAATAGAAAGGGATTTAAAAATGGAAAAAATTAAGAATTGGTTTTATAAACCAGCGTTTACGCTAATTTGTTATGCAATAGCTTTATTGATAATCTGTTATTTTGGGTATACTGTAAATATATCTTATCAATCTGTAGTCTCATATGTTGAAGCAGGAAGTATCTCGTGGGGCGCAAACTTTGGTGAGATCGTTGCTTATTTTATGTCAAATACATTTAGTTATTTCTTTTACGCAATGACATTTGTTTTCTTTGGTAAGGTAATTAGTATTATTAAACCTAGAGCCCCAAAGCAAGAGATTGTTGAAGAAATAAATGATAATGTTGATGATGAATTGATTGAAGCTTAAAGAAAAAAGCACTTCGGGATTTGAATGACCAAATCTGGGAGTGCTTTATTAATTCTTAAATAAGCTGACTGATTGTTTTAAATATTCTGGTGTAGATGACTAAATTAAAAATAATTTAAGAAACTGATGAAACGAGATAATTATTAAAATAGTGTTTTAAAGTAGGAATATCCTTATAATCATAATTTAATAGAGAGTTACTTTTATCAAGTGATGTATAACAAGAATCAATTTTAAGCTTTGAGTCAGTGAGTTTTTTTAATAATAAAGCATTCAGTTGTTCTTGACGAGTAGATGAATTAAAAATATCGTAGATTTCATCGAGTATAAGACCAAGACGCTTATGAAACTTAATTTGATTCATGATTAAAACTTCTTTATCCGTATAGATTCGATTTTACCATTTTTTAAAGCAGGTGATAAAATACCAGTATTATAATATTGCAGTTCTCGGTCATTGTTTTTATTGTATAGAACGTTTAGTGATCTCCTAGATTATAAATAATGATTAATAAGAAATGAATCAAAAAGCCTATTGTTGCTAAATGAGTCAAAGATTAATTAGCCGATATTTTTCTTTACTACAATGTAAAGTTTAAGGTTGACAAGTACCAGTTAAATGCAAATGAAGAGAATCTGTGTGTGAGTTATAATCAAAATTCATTTGAAATTTTCAATTATTTACTGCTAGCTTTGATAGTTGTTTAATTTATTTTCTAACAGCTATTTTTTTAATACAAAATATCTCTAATAATTGTTGGAGAATAGAATAATCAGATTAACGATAAAAACAGGTGTATTTGATTAAATTAACATTATTATCATTAATCACTTTTCTACTATGAATATCATAGGATATCTTTATCAAACCTTGGTGTCGTAGTAATATATTGCTTTTTGTCGTATGCCAAATCATGCAAACACCATTAAGTTGATACACAGCTTCCTCCTTAGATGAAATTAGTTAGGATGAGAAGTTTTGTTAAATTTAATATTTTTAGCTAATTTAATAAAAAAATGATTATCATTACGCTGATCGTAATGAGTAAGATATAAGCTTAAAATGAAACTACCAATTACAGCTACCAGCATATCGGTAATACTATCGTGAATGCCTGTTGAGTAATGATTAATTGCATCATAGTTAAAAAAGATCAATAGAGCATATTCATAAAATTCCCAAAATAAGGCAATCATCGCATTAAGGGCATTAATGAAAATAAACATCAAAAATTTTCTTTTTTCATTAGGTAAAAAGTGTTTATAAAAGATATAAGCTATCTCACAAAAAATAATTCCACTGAAAAAATGGGTGAACTTATCAAAATATGGAAGATGATAACCCCCTAAACAACTCCCCCACAAACTTGCAAAATAGACAAAAATGATATTGATAATATAAAATTCTTGAGGAACTTCTATTTTTAACAATTTCATTAATAAAGGCATAATGAATGGGGTAAGACAAGCAACAATTGTCATACTAAAATATTTTCCTCCCCAGTTAAGATAAAAAGCGTAAACTAGAGAAATAAGATAGATTAAAATACAGCTTTTATAAATAAAATTAGTTTTTTTATTTTTCATAATTTTTCGACTCCTTATTATAGTATACCATAATTACTAAATTTATTTC
>ENA-ORVB01002110-ORVB01002110.1-human-gut-metagenome-genome-assembly--contig:-NODE-2110-length-11637-cov-2.48964_pt1 | contig 11637 bp, 11 predicted proteins | sample MGYA00242090_ERZ509231 | MGnify/ENA primary metagenome ERZ509231 (study PRJEB26280, sample SAMEA2338798) | human gut metagenome | biome: human gut; feature: human-associated habitat; material: faeces...
CCAGCCTGTACATAGGCCTGTTCCTTTACCTGCGGCACAGCCCGAACTGCCGCGAAATAGGTATGAAGATCATCCAGGTACTGGGAAAAGTCATAGCTTGTTTGAGAGGTTCTGATCACCGCCGCTGTCTCCAGTCCTTCATCCTCAAAATCCACTGCCTTCCAGTTTTCTTCATCCCGATCGGCATTGTCAGCAATAAAAAGCTTTACCTGATACTCCCGGGCATTTTTCACAGAAGACCATTTTACAACTGTGTCTGTCTCCCACCACACATGCTCCGGCTCTCCCAGAACAATAGTTTCTACTGCATGATCCGAGGCAAAGGAAGAAAACGAAACGGCTGACACAGCCAGAAAAACAGAAGCGGCTGTGAGCGCTGCCCATCTCATATGACGGATTTTTCCTGTTCTCCTCCTGTTTTCTCGTTTGTCTGCAAATATCTGATTTCCTAATCCAAGGTTCATAGCCTCTGTCCTTTCTTTCCAGAAGAAGCAGCTCTGCCGCTCCGGACGGGGAAGGAAACGCCGGAAATTTTCCTGTTTAGAGGATTTCCTTATAGACTCTCAGCACATTTTTATAAAATACAGCCTCGATCTCACTGCCTGTAAAGCCCTGCTTTTCCATTTCCTCTGCCAGCATCTGCATTCCAGAGCAATCCTTCATCTCCACAATGCTTCCAATGCCGTCAAAATCCGTTCCCAGTCCGATGCAGCCGATTCCTCCTATCTTTTTCATATGCTTCATGTGCGCCACCATATCCCTGCAGTAACTGTGGGTAGGCTCCTGTCCTGTTTCATCCCGATCCCGAAGGAAGGCCGCGCAGAAATTGATTCCTGCCACACCGCCCCGTTCTGCCAGAGCACGGATCATATCATCCGTCAGATTTCTCGGGTGAGAAGCCAGAGCACGGGCATTGGAATGGCTTGCCACAAAGGGCTTTTTCGTATAACGGAATACGTCCCAGATTCCTGCATCATTCAAATGAGAAATATCGATAATCATGCCCAGACGTTCCATTTCCTGAACGAATTCAATTCCCTTTTCCGTCAGACCATGCTCTGTATCCGGCAAAAAGCGGGGATAACTCTCTCCCTCATGCAGCTCCATCCGGTTGGGATATCCCAGCTGATTCTGAAAATTCCAGGTCAGAGTCATCATTCTTGCGCCCAGGCGGTAAAAATCACGCAGCAGCGCAGTCTCCCCCAGGCACATACCGCCTTCCTCCAGCGTCAGCATAGCGGACATTCTGCCTTCTGCGATATTTTTTTCCAGATCACTCCAGGTTTTTACAATACCAATCTGATCCTTGTGCGCCTCCAGCTCCGTGTAGAACGTATCAACCAGCTTCATGGCGTATTCAAAAGGATTTGCATGGGATTCCAGATGGACAAACAGACCGAAATTCTGCAGCAGATAATCTCCTTTTTTCATTTTCTGCAAATCAATATGAAGCGAGTTCTCCAGAATAGACATATTCCCTCCATTCTGATGATCCTTTAAAATTTCTCCAATGGTATCGCAATGCATATCAACTACTTTCATATCCTGCCTCCGCTTTTCCTGTCATATCATTATGCAGTACACTCAGCCGCTTCCCTTCGAAAAACTGCTGCTTCCTTCTGCATATATTTTCTGCATTATACAGCAGTTTTCAAACAGGTGTCAAGGCAAAACACCCTCTATTTAATCTCCGCGCAGGGCATCAATCGGATTCAGCCCTGCTGCCCGGTTGGCCGGCATATAGCCAAACAGCAATCCAATTCCTACCGATACTCCAAAGGATACCAGTACCGCTGCCGGAGTCGGAGTAGCAGACAATTCAGCAAGCTTTCCAACTGCAGATGTTACAACGCTTCCCAGAATGATTCCAATAATTCCTCCCAGTGAACTTGTCACTGCTGCTTCTATAACAAACTGCTGCATAATCACACTTTTTCTTGCCCCCAGGGCTTTTCTGATTCCGATTTCTCTTGTCCTCTCTGTTACGGAAACCAGCATAATATTCATTACGCCAACTCCGGCTACTAACAGGGAGATTCCGGCAATTCCGCCCAGTCCTGCTGACACCATGGCAATCATGGAATTTAACTCATCCAGCATTTCGCTCATTGCAGTTACTGTATACAAATCCTCATCTTTAAATCGTTCATAGAGAAAGCTTTCTATCTGACTTTTGGCTGCCGTTGCCTGGGATAAATCAGAAACAGTAAAAACGTAATTATTAATATTAGAGTTTCTTGCCATTTTTACAGCTCTAGTATAAGGCATCCATACAAAATCGTCGGTTCCGCCCTCCTCCATCTCATCCTCCTGCTGGGCCGCCACACCTACAATGGTAAAGGCATATCCATTGATTTTCAGTGTTTCTCCATAAGCATTCTCAGCGCTTCCATAAAGCTCATCTGCTACATAAGTGCCGATTACACAGACCTTGTGGCGTCCTGTCATATCCCCATACTGAAGATTTCTTCCATACTGAAGCTCCCAGTCCTTGATAGACAGATAGGCTTCGCTGACGCCTGTGATAGAGGTTGATGTCATGGAATCATTTCCATGCTTAATTGCGCCGCTAATGCTTACCATCGGTGAAATTTCATCAAATACCTCTCCCTGCTCACTATAAAACTCATACATTTCCTCGTCTGAAACAGAGCGGGAAGATAAATTGATCATATTCACTGTGATCTGGTTAGTTCCCATGCTGGAAAAGCTGTCTGTCATGTAAGACATATAGGCATTCACCAGACTGACCAGTATAATGACCGATGCCACACCGATAATGATGCCCAGCATAGTCAGAAAGGAGCGCATTTTATTGCTCCAGATGCTTTTCATTGCCAGCTTGAATGATTGCAGCATAATCCTTTACATCTCCGTCAAAATTAATTTTTCCATCGTGAACCCTGACCACATGCTTTGCTTCCAACGCTATGGAATTGTCATGGGTAATCATCACAATGGTATTTCCTTCTTCGTTCAGCTCCTTTAAAAAATTCAGTACCTCGCGGCTGGTTCGTGAATCCAGTGCGCCCGTTGGTTCATCTGCCAGAATCAGGGAAGGATCACCAGCCAGAGCGCGGGCAATCGACACCCGCTGCTGCTGGCCTCCGGAAAGCTGATTGGGAAGATTTTTCCATTTGTCCGCCAGTCCCACTCTCTCGAGGGCTTTCATAGCCCGCTCCCTTCGTTCTTCCCTTTCCTTTTTTGCATACAAAAGCGGAAGCTCTACATTTTCCAAAAGATTCGATTTGGGAAGCAGATTATACTGCTGAAAAATAAATCCAATCTGCCGGTTACGGATATCTGCCAGCTGATCGTCACTCATTTGATCCACATCCTCGCCTCCCAGCAGATACCTGCCGGAGGTAGGCACATCCAAAGCACCAATGATATTCATCAATGTAGATTTTCCGCTTCCTGATTTTCCAACAATCGCCACAAACTCGCCTTTATCCACATTCAGAGAAATTCCGTCGTTTGCCCTCACCTCTTCTGTACCCATATGATATATTTTATAAATATCCCGTAATTCGATTAATGGCTCTGTCATATCAATCTCCATTCCGCCGCCATTCCATTGGCGGCACGGTTTTTCTTTGTCTGTTCCAAACTGCAAGCTTCTTTCCGGATTTTATCAGCGCATTCCGCCTCCAGGGCCGCCTCCGGGACCACCTCCGGGATTACCTCCGGGACCGCCTCCAGGGCCACCGCCCATTCCGCCTCCAGGACCGCCCATCATAAATGCATCCGTACTTTTCGATGACTCACTCACATAGACCTCTTCTCCTTCGGAAAGTCCGCTTACAATCTCCACATAATCATCATTGGTCAGTCCTGTTTCTACCTCCACTGCCCGAAATCCTGCAGGAACACTGCCCTGAGCCTCCTTCACAGTATCGTCCTTCACATAAACACGATTGCCCCGCATCAAAGAATCAATGGGAATCATCAAGGCATCCTCTGTCTCATCGAGCAAAATAACACCATCCACATTCATTCCAGGAAGCAGATCACCGGTTTCATCCATAGTCACCGTCACCGGGTAATTGGTAACACCATTAGACTGTACGCTTTCCAGGCTTACATTGGTAACTGTTCCTGTAAAGGTCTGTCCCTCCAGGGCGTCTGCTGTAACCGAAACCTTCTGCCCCACCTGGACACTGTGCACATCCAGCTCGTCCACAGACATCTCAAAGGTCAGCGAGGACAGATCATAAATGACCGCCAGAGTCGTGTCGCTGCTGCCGGAATTCCGGCTGATGGTATCGCCCTCCTTTACGCTTTTTGTAATCACCTGTCCGGAAATCGGCGCAGTAATCGTGTAATTGTCATAGCTTTCCTTTGTGGAATCCACCTTGCTCTGAGCGCTTTCTAATGATACCTCCGCCTGGGTCATGGCATCCTGATAGGTATCTATCAAATCCTCTGCATCCTCTGCAGCAATTCGAAAAATAGGAGTTCCTTCTGTTACATAGTCTCCCTCATTCACCAGCAGCGCCTCAACCTCAACACTGGAAGGAAGGTCTGCTTTCATCACCAGATCGGTGGCTGCCTCAAAATTTCCTTCTGCAGTACAGACCACCCCGCCGTCAGACCTCCGGGATTTGCTGCCTCAACGGTTACATAACGGACAATTCTTCCTCCATCCAGCACCTCATCCATATTGCTGACAGCCGTTACCACACCGCTAAGCTGCTCTTCTGTATCGGTAAGGGTCAGTACAGCCTGATTTCCAGCTCCAATAGCTGCTGCCTCTGATGCAAGGAAGGGAACGCGGATTTTCATAAGCTGATCATTATAAATCGATGCAAGCTCTGTATTCTGGCCTACCTGATCCCCTGCCTGGATATTCAATTCCCGAATAAAACCAGTCCGCGTGGATTTATAGGTATTTCCGCTGTAATCAGACAATGCCTCATTGTAATCCTCCTGGGCATTCTGATACTGCTTCTGTGCCCGTTCCAGAGAAGTATTGGCTGATTTCAGCTCTGATTCCATGGAGGATACATCAATCTGATACAGAACCTGTCCCTCTGTTACCTGATCTCCCTCTTCAAAATCAGCAGAAATCACTTCTCCTTCTACCAGTGAGGTAAGACTGTAAGTATCCTTTGGTGAAATCACGCCAGAGGAAGAAAGCTCCGAGGTAATGGTTCCTTTCGTCACAGTTGCAGTTCTCTGCCCTTCTGTCCCACTTGCAGCCGCCTGCTCACTGCGGCTTTTCAGCTGCCACAGACCAAAAACAGCTGCCAGCGCTACTGCCCCAATTATCAGGGGCAAGCGTCCTTTCTTTTTTGGGTTTTTCTTCTTCTCTCTTCCCTTTTTCAGCAGCTTCTGCAGTTTCGTCTGCTGGTCTTTATTCTGTTCTTCTGTTATCTGTTTTCCTTTTTTCCTGTTCATCCACATCTGTTTTCCAACTCTCCCCCTGTTATTCTTCTACATAATCTACAACTGTATAGGAGACATCTCCATCGGCATTTTCTGTTTTTTCACAAACCAGGGTTACAGTATCTCCCACACGCAGAGAGCCATAGATAGAAAAAGCAAACTGCATATCAGAGCTGGCCAGCTTATATTCATCCGACTCTCCTTCCAGGGTAATGGAGGTTGGAGTCATCACATCACTGGAGCTGTAATAGATGTTTTCCACCGTTCCGCGAACGACGCATCGGCCAGACTGTACATCCTCATCCGCCACATAGGCCCAGATGGTTTTCGCCTTCTGATTGTAATAAATCACCACATAATTGCTGGAAATGCAGCTTTTCAGTGATTCATAGCTGGAGGCCTCTCCATTGACATAAATACTGGCCTCCTGAACATTAAAGGGAACATAATCGCCCAGCTGCCGGCCCTTGGGAATCAGCTTTGGCCCTGTCAGATTGGTATCTGCCAGTCCCAGAGGATTGATCTCACCATCTGCATTTACCGTACAGCCAAGACTGAGACCATATGCCTGCCCTGTAGATTTACTTTCTGTTTTCAAAAGATTATAAAACAGGTTGATGCAGTCGGTTTTGTTGAGAATTTCCTCCGGCTGCCGATCCACCTCCTCATTTAACTCCAGGGTATAGTACTGTGCCATTCTGGAATTGGCTGCGTCCCCCGTAAAATCCGAGCTGGTATAGCCTAACAGAGCCAGCATTCCCCGTACCGCCTCCCTCAGGGTTATGGGCTGATCCGGTCTAAACGTGCCGCCCAAGTACCCTGTCATCCAGTTTTCCTCTGCCGCAATCCGAATACTGGATGCATAGGAATACTCCTTCGGTACATCTGCATACACAGACACCTTGCTGACAGAAGGGAGGTAATCCCGATAACCGGATGCCTGAACCAGCATGTGGGCAAACTGCGCTCTGGTAACCGGCGCTTCAAGCTCCGTACTCACATTCTGAATAATTCCCGCAATTCCTATCACCTTCCTGCGATAGTCCTGGTTATTATCTGCTGCCTGCGCTGTCAGGCTTATCTGCGAAGCAACTGCCGTACCAGCTGTCACTGCCGAAATCCCCCATGCCCATGTCCTCCACAGCTTTTTCTTCATATATAAAAACTCCTCTCAATATTGACCTGTATCGTTCATAGATAGAAAATACCAGCGGTTTGTGTCCATTTTGTGTTCAAAATTTGAGAAAATCAGCAAAGATTTTAAAGCCTCCTCAGAAGAAAAAATGCCCGGATGCCTCTTTTTTTCTGACAGATCAAAAAAAGCAGAACTGCCTCCCCGCTTTTGGGGAATCATTCCTGCTTCCAAAGCTCATATTCTATTGTATTCATTTAAGATAAAGTGTAACCGTTCAACCATGCCCTCAACGCTTTTTTCTGCCTGAATCTTCGCATGGACGAACTGTTACACTAAAAATAGTGAAGCACAATCTCCAGCGCCGCCTGATATCCGGGAATCAGGGAGTCTTCATAAACAAATTCCTCCCTTGTGTGAAAGCCCTTTCCCCGGCACGCTCCGAAGCATACCGCCGGAATCCCCAAAGACAGGGGAATGTTGCAGTCCGTTGAGCTGGAGCCAGTTCCCGGTTTTATTCCACAGGCGTGAAAAATGGCTTCCTCCACATAATCAAACATCTTCTGTCTGGCAGCGGCATCTATCTGACCTTCGCAGGGGCGAATCCCTATCACCTCTGCTTCAATGGAAACTCCCTTGTTTTGATACTCCTCGATCAGGTTATAAAATCTGGTCTCCATTTCCTCCAGACTTTCCCTGCAGTCTGAGCGGAATTCACAGGTTATCTCTGCCTGCTGAGCAATGGTATTGACTGAGGTGCCTCCCTGGATGGTTCCCACATTGTAGGTTGTGCGTCCCTCGCGCGGCACCTGAATCTGGTACATGCTGCCGATAAACTCTGCCAGTCTGGCAATGGCATTTTCCTTTCCAAAATCAAGGTAGGAATGACCTCCCTCTGCAGTCACCTTTACCCGGTACCGGCAGGATCCCACAGAACGGGTCACATATCGATCCAGATACAGATCCAGAGTATAAAAAGCCTGAATCCGTTTTCCATAGGTATCGCAAATCTTTCGGGAGCCCTTCAGATTGCCAAGTCCCTCCTCGCAGGAATTACAGACAAAAACTACCCCTCCATGCTCCGGCGAAAGCCCCTGCTCTGTCACATAGCGAACAGCCATCAAAAGAGCAACCAGATTAGCCGTGTCATCTCCAACGCCAGGACAGAAGATCTTCCCGTCCTTCACAGTCAGAGGCAATTCTTCCGTGTCAGGAAAAACCACATCCATGTGGGCCATAAAGACCGTCACTGGATTATCCTCTGTTACTCCAATCGGATAAACCACATTCAAAGCGTCGTCAATCACTACATTTTTAGCTCCGTGGGCTTCCAGCCAGTCCTTACAGAACTGTGCCCGCTTCTCCTCGTGGTGGGAAGGAGCAGGAATCCTGGCCAGAGTAAGTAAAAGCTGTCTGGCCTCCTGCGCATGTTCCTCGATATATGCCAATTCCTTCTCTGTCAGCATACGTTACCTCCCTGCCTTTTCCTTTGTATTTATCCCGATTACAGGGTTTCTGCCCGTTCTTCCACCTGTCTGCGGAAATTGATCACATCATGCTGATAATCCGAATTCATTAATTCTGAGGTAATCAGAAAATCGGCTGTAGCCTTATTGATGGCCATGGGAATGTCATACACCTGGGCAATTCTCATCAAAGCCTTTACATCCGGATCATGGGGCTGAGCTGTCAGAGGATCGGAAAAGAACACAACGAAATCGATGACCCCTTCTACAATCTTGGCTCCAATCTGCTGATCGCCTCCCAGAGGGCCGCTGTTGTAGCCTTTTACTGTCAGGCCCGTCTGATCGGTGATCATTCTGGCTGTTGTTCCGGTTCCGTAAAGATTGTGGTGTTTCAGCTCTGCATAATGTTCCCGGCACCACGCAATCAGCTTCGGCTTCTCATTGTCATGTGCAATCAGTGCAATATCCTTCTTTGGTCCAATGGTAAATGTAATATATTCTTTCGCCATAATGATACTCCTTTCCGGTTCTTTCATACGGCTTCACATTACCACAGTCTCTTCACTTCTGCAAATAAAATTTCTGTAAAATCCAGGAACAAATCCAAATAACCCTAAAAATTTTCTTATATTTCTTCCGGCTCTTCTGTCCTGCACATACTCTCAATCAGCTCCCAGATCTCATCTCTTCCCTGCTTCGTTTCCGCTGAAAAGGGAATCAGAATGTCATCCTTTTCCATGCCCAGCCCCTGACGCAGCACCTTAATCTGCTTTGCCACCTGGCTTCTCTTCAGCTTATCCAGCTTTGTTGCAATAATCACCGGATGATATCCGTTAGCCACAATCCAGTCATACATCATCCGATCATTATCAGACGGCTCATGGCGAATATCAATCAAAAGAAACACGCATCTGAGAACAGGCGATTTTCTCAGATACCGCTCAATCATCTTTCCCCATTTTGCTTTTACTTCCACAGATACCTTGGCATAGCCATAGCCGGGAAGATCGACAAAATACAGTTCATCGTTGATGTTGTAAAAATTAATGGTCTGGGTTTTTCCCGGCTGGGAAGAGGTTCTCGCCAGAGACTTCCTGTTTAAAAGCCCATTAATCAGAGAAGATTTGCCCACATTGGACTTGCCTGCAAATGCAAACTCCGGGCAGGTATTTTCTGGAAGACGGCTGGTAATACCGCAGACGGTTTCCAGTTCTGCTTTTCTGATAATCATTTCCTATCCTTTCTGTTCATGCCGATTCTGCCTCTGCAAAAGCTTCCTTCAGCACATCCTCCATATTTTTCACATAAACAATCGTCAGTCCCTTGGTGATTTCCTTTGACAGCTCCGCGATATCCGGCCTGTTCTTATCCGGTACCAGAACTGTTTTCATATGTGCCATTTTGGCTGCCAGGATCTTCTCTTTCAGACCGCCAATGGGGAGGACACGCCCCCGCAGGGTAATCTCTCCTGTCATGGCAACCTTGGCCTTTACCTTTCTGTTAATCACTGCAGAAAGCATTGCCGTTGCCATTGTAATTCCGGCAGAGGGACCGTCCTTGGGAACAGCTCCCTCAGGAATGTGGATATGAAGATCATGTTTTTCAAAATAATCGTCTGCCACCTGATACTGAGGGCAGACAGAACGCACATAGGTCAGGGCTGTCTGGGCAGACTCCTTCATCACATCTCCCATCTGACCTGTCAGCTTCAGATTGCCCTGTCCAGGCATCACATTAACTTCAATCTGAAGTGTGTCGCCGCCTACGCTGGTCCATGCCAGTCCACGGACAATTCCTACCTCATCCTCTTCATTGGCATCCTCAAAGGTTACCCGCTCCTTGCCCAGATATTTTTCCAGACCGGATTCCGTTACGCGGATCACCTTCTTTTTGTCCTCCAGAAATTCTCTTGCAGCCTTTCTGCAGATGTCTCCAATCCGGCGCTCCAGGTTTCGAACACCGGCCTCTCTGGTGTAATTGTGAATGATCTTTTTTAAGGCGCCGTCGGTCAGAATCAGCTGCTCCTTTGTCAGTCCGTTTCTCTCCAGCTGTTTTCCTACCAGATAATTTCTGGCAATATGAAATTTCTCATTTTCTGTATAGCTGTTGATTTCAATAACCTCCATACGGTCTAACAGCGGCCGCGGAATGTTCTGTGTTGTGTTGGCTGTTGCAATAAAGAGAACATTGGACAGATCAATGGGAACCTCTACATAATGATCCCGGAATTTTACATTCTGCTCTCCGTCCAGCACCTCCAGGAGCGCGGAAAAGGTATCTCCCTTATAGTCGCTGCTGACCTTGTCAATCTCATCCAGAAGCATCAGCGGATTAGCCACTCCGGCATGACGCAGTCCGTCTACCATGCGGCCAGGCATAGCGCCTACATAGGTTTTCCGATGGCCACGGATTTCTGCCTCATCCCGAACTCCGCCCAGGCTGATGCGGACATACTTTTTGCCCAGAGCCCGCGCTACAGACCGGGCAATGGAAGTTTTTCCCGTTCCAGGCGGTCCTACCAGACAGATGATGGGGCTGGTTCCCTTCTTCGTAAGAATCCGCACAGCCAGGTATTCCAGAACTCGCTCCTTCACCTTTTCCAGGCCATAGTGATCCTCTTCGAGAATTTCCTCTGCATGTTTTAAATTATTATTATCCCGGGACATTTTATTCCAGGGCAGTTCCAGAAGTGTTTCTATGTAGGTACGCAGCACGTTGGCCTCCTGGCTTCCCCCCGGCATTCCCTTGAACCGTTCGATTTCCTTCTGAAGCTTTTCCTTCACTTCTTTATCTGCCTTCAGATTCTGAAGCTGCTTCTCATACTCATCCGCATCGGAAAGCGAATCCTCTCCCAGCTCCTCCCGGATAACCTTCATCTGCTCCCGCAGAATGTATTCCTTCTGATTCTGATCAATGCTCTGCTTTACCTTTTCCTGGAATTCCCGTCGAATCCGGGAAATCTCCACCTCATTCACCAGGCTGGCAACAATCACCTCATACTGTTCCTCTTCGCTGGAGGCCTCTAAATACTGCTGGCGGATCCGATAGTCCCAGGGCATTTCACTTGCCATCTGCATCATCAGAGGAGAGAGCCTCTCGCAGCGCAGAAGGTTTGGCAAAACCTCTTTTGCAAATTTCGGATGCTGTTTTCCATACTCCTCTGCCTTATCCTTCAGCACTCGAATCATGGCCTCTGAGGTTACATAGTCCTCCTCACCTTCCAGAACCGGGGCCTCTAATATCTCACCAATCAGAGACGGCTCCTCGCTGTCCAGCTCCAGAAGCTCTGCCCTTATGAGTCCTTCTACCATGACTCTGATAATTCCTCCGGGCATTTTTACCAGCTGCTTGACCCGCACAATGGTTCCAATATGATAAAGCTGTTCCAGAGAAGGATCGGTATCTTCCGGATTCTTCTGTGCAAAAAGGCCGACCTTCTGATCACTGACCATAGCCTTTTCTACTGCCGCCACAGACTTGGCACGGCTGATATCAAAGCTGACTGTCATACCAGGCAGCACGGTAAGGCCGCGCAGGGCAATCACTGGCATCGTCACGATTATCTGCTGCATATAATTTCTGTTTTCCTTTCTACTCTATGTTATAAAAGAGAAGCTCGCTCGTGAGGTTCTCCGCCTGCGACGGGTCGCT
>ENA-ORVB01002115-ORVB01002115.1-human-gut-metagenome-genome-assembly--contig:-NODE-2115-length-11605-cov-2.53706_pt1 | contig 11605 bp, 9 predicted proteins | sample MGYA00242090_ERZ509231 | MGnify/ENA primary metagenome ERZ509231 (study PRJEB26280, sample SAMEA2338798) | human gut metagenome | biome: human gut; feature: human-associated habitat; material: faeces...
TATATGCGATCATCGCACTGGGATATACCATGGTTTATGGTATTGCGAAGATGCTGAATTTCGCTCACGGTGATATTATTATGATAGGAAGCTATGTTGTGTTCGTCACAGTCAGCTCCATGGGGCTTCCGCCTATGTTAGGCGTCCTGCTGGCAGTAGCAGCATGCACATTGTTAGGTGTTGTCATTGAGCGGGTGGCATATAAGCCATTACGTAGTGCGTCACCTCTTGCTGTACTGATCACAGCCATCGGTGTCAGCTACCTGCTCCAGAACGTAGCACTGCTGATCTTTGGCGCGGATACAAAATCATTTACTTCTGTTGTAAAGATCCCGGCATTAAAGCTGGCAGACGGCCAGTTAAATATTACCGGCGAGACCATTGCAACCATTCTTTCCTGTATCGTGATCATGGTATGCCTGATGGCATTTATTAACCGTACAAGAGCAGGACAGGCTATGTTAGCTGTTTCAGAAGATAAGGGTGCGGCAACCTTAATGGGTATCAATGTAAACGGAACCATTGCTTTAACTTTCGCTATCGGTTCTGCACTGGCAGCCATTGCAGGTGTGCTGTTATGCTCCGCTTATCCGTCCTTAACCCCATATACAGGTTCCATGCCAGGTATCAAGGCATTCGTGGCAGCGGTATTTGGCGGTATCGGTTCGATCCCGGGCGCATTTATCGGCGGTATCCTGCTTGGTATCATTGAAAACCTTGCCAAGGCGTATATTTCCTCCCAGCTTTCTGACGCGATCGTATTCTCTGTCCTGATTATCGTGCTTCTGGTCCGCCCGACCGGTATTCTCGGCAAGAAGATGACGGAGAAAGTATAATAGAGAAAATTATACGATGGTTCATGCCGGGGACTTTTGAAACGGAAAGTGCCGTGTGAAAACAAGATGGTGCATGAACTGCAATAAGCAAGAGAAAGTGCAGGTGTTTAAAATGAACGCATATAAAAATAAAATTCGGATTCAGAATGCGATCACATATGCGATTGTAATCGGCTGTTACATTCTGATTCAGATTATGATGGCAGGCGGCCATGTAAACAGTCTTTTAAAGGGTATTCTGGTTCCACTTTGTACCTATACGATTTTGGCGGTTTCCTTAAACCTCACGGTTGGTATCCTCGGCGAGCTGAGTCTGGGTCATGCCGGATTCATGTGTGCGGGTGCGTTTTCAGGTGCATTTTTTAATCATGCCATGAAAAATGTGATCGCAAGCAACCAGGTACGCTTCATTCTGGCGCTTTTTGTCGGTGCGGCGGTAGCGGCGGTATTTGGTATCCTCATCGGTATTCCGGTTCTGCGTCTGAAAGGAGACTATCTGGCGATTGTAACGCTGGCATTCGGTGAGATTGTTAAAAATATTATCAATGTTCTGTACGTCGGCATCGACGGAAACGGCATCCACGTTTCCATGAAAGATGTAGCTTCCTTAAAGCTGGCAGCGGACGGTCAGGTGATCATCAAGGGTGCACAGGGTATCACAGGTACACCGAAGACGGCGACCTTTACGATCGGCATTATACTGGTACTTCTGACCCTGTTTATTGTATTGAATATCATCAATTCCCGGACAGGCCGTGCGATCATGGCGATCCGCGATAACCGTATTGCGGCAGAGTCTGTGGGTATCAATATCACGAAATACAAACTGATGGCATTTACCATCTCTGCTTCCTTAGCCGGTGTGGCAGGCGTTCTGTACGCACACAACCTGGCGACGCTGGCAGCGACCCCGAAAAGCTTCGGTTATAATATGTCCATTATGATCCTTGTATTTGTGGTTCTGGGCGGCATCGGAAATATCCGTGGTTCCATGATCGCGGCGGTTATCTTAACCCTGCTTCCGGAGATGCTTCGAAGCCTCAATAATTACCGTATGCTGATTTACGCGGTCGTCCTGATTGTAATGATGCTTTTGACCTCCAGTCCGAAGGCGATCGAGGTCCGCGGGCGCATCTTTTCATCATTCCGGAAAAAGAAGACAGAAGGGGAGGCGTAAATCATGGCAATGCTGGATGTAAAAAATTTAAGTATTTCTTTTGGCGGTCTGAAAGCGGTCGATGATTTCAGCATCACGATAGAAAAAGGACAGCTCTACGGCCTGATCGGACCGAACGGCGCTGGTAAAACGACTATTTTCAACCTTTTGACGGGCGTGTACAAGCCGGATGGCGGACGGATTCTGCTGGATGGAAAGGACATTACCGGTCACAAGGCAATCCAGATCAATCAGGCAGGCATCGCGAGAACCTTCCAGAATATCCGTCTGTTCAAGGAGCTGAGCGTGCTTGACAATGTAAAGGTTGGTCTTCACAACCATCATAAATATTCTACGCTGAGCGGCATTCTGCGTCTTCCGTCCTATTACAAGGTTGAGAAAGAGATGGATGAGCGCGCGATGGAGCTTTTGAAGGTGTTTGACCTCGACAAAGAGTTTGATTATAAGGCATCGAACCTCCCATACGGCAAGCAGAGAAAGCTGGAGATCGCCAGAGCGCTGGCGACCGAGCCGAAGCTTCTGCTTCTTGACGAGCCAGCCGGCATGAACCCGAATGAGACGGCAGAGCTGATGAAGACGATCCGTTTCGTGCGCGATCATTTTGATATGACCGTACTTCTCATTGAGCATGATATGAAGCTGGTCTCCGGTATCTGCGAGCGCCTGACGGTCTTAAACTTCGGTCATATGCTGGCAGAGGGACCGACCAGTGAGGTACTCAGCAATCCAGAAGTTATCAAAGCATATCTGGGAGAATAGGGGGAAGTTTCGTATGTCAATGCTGGAAGTAAAAGATTTACAGGTATATTATGGTGTGATACAGGCACTCAAGGGAATTTCCTTTGAGGTAGAACAGGGCGATGTGGTAGCGCTGATCGGTGCCAACGGAGCCGGAAAGACGACGACGCTTCACACGATCACGGGTCTGCTGCCGTCCAAGGCAGGCAATATCACATTTGAGGGAACGGATATTACCCATGTACCGGGCTATAAGCTGGTATCAATGGGAATCGCCCACGTGCCGGAGGGGCGCCGTGTGTTCGCTTCCCTGACGGTTCTCCAGAACCTGAAAATGGGTGCGTATACGAGAAATGACAAGAAGGAAATTGAAGATACGATCGAAATGATTTACAAGCGTTTCCCGCGTCTGAAAGAGCGCAAGAACCAGCTTGCCGGAACTTTGTCCGGCGGCGAGCAGCAGATGCTTGCGATGGGACGCGCCCTCATGAGCCACCCGCGCCTGATCGTTCTCGACGAGCCGTCGATGGGTCTGTCCCCACTCTATGTTAATGAGATTTTCGATATTATCCAGGAAATCAACAAGGACGGAGTGACCGTTCTTCTGGTCGAGCAGAATGCGAAAAAAGCGCTCTCCATTTCCAATAAAGCATATGTGCTTGAGACGGGCAATATCGTTCTGAGCGGTGATGCGAAAGAACTGATGAATAATGAGAGAGTGAAGAAGGCTTATCTGAGCGAATAAAAATGTTCTGTGAGCCGGAGCTTTCCAAATGGGAATATTCATAACCCCCTTATGGTCTGAATACATTGTATCAGCAGACCAAGGGGGTATTTTTATGGATCATTTTAATGTATACAGCGATATCCAGGCGCGAACCGGCGGCGAGATCTATATTGGGGTGGTTGGTCCGGTTCGGACAGGGAAATCGACCTTTATTAAGCGCTTTATGGAACTTCTCGTCCTTCCGGGGCTGGAAGATGTCCATGCCCGCGAGCGCGCCCGGGATGAACTTCCCCAGTCTTCGGCGGGGAAAACGATCATGACAACGGAACCGAAATTTATCCCTAAAGAGGCGGCAAAGCTCTCGCTTGGGGACGGTGTGGAGGTGCGGGTTCGCCTGATCGACTGCGTCGGTTTCATGGTGGAGGGCGCTGCCGGTCATATTGAAAACGAGAAAGAACGCATGGTGCGGACGCCGTGGTATGAGGAGGAGATCCCATTTACAGCGGCAGCCGAGCTGGGAACGCGCAAGGTCATCACGGATCATTCGACGATCGGGCTTGTGGTTACGGCGGACGGCAGTTTCGGGGAGTTGAAACGGGAGAATTATGTTCCGGCGGAAGAGAAGACCGTGCAGGAACTGAAAAAACTGGGAAAGCCGTTTCTGGTGCTTTTAAACTCGCAGAAACCATATTCGGAGGAGACGCGGGCGCTGGCAGCCCGGATGACCGAAAAATATGAGGTGCAGGTGCTCCCAGTCAACTGTGAGCAGCTGCGCGCCGAGGATATCCGGGAGATTCTGGGGCAGGTGCTTCTGGAATTCCCGGTCACGGAGATCGATTTTTCGATTCCGAAATGGCTGGAGATTCTGCCAAACAGCCATTGGCTTAAATCGGAGGTCATACAGGCAGTCCGGGGGATGATGGATCGGACGGTACATATGCGCGATGTGGCGTTGGCGCTGCCGGAGGAAACCGGGGAAGCGATCCGCCGGATCCGGATTGTATCAATGAAAATGGATGATGGCAGCGTTCAGGCGGTGGTCGAGCTGGACGACGGGCATTATTATCAGATCCTCAGCGAGTATGTGGGAATGCCGATCGAGGGCGAGTACCAGCTGATGCAGACCTTGAAGCGGTTGGCGTCGATGCAGAGCGAGTATGAAAAGGCATCCGTGGCACTCACGCAGGCGCGCAAGAAGGGCTATGGGGTTGTCACGCCGGAACGCGGGGAGATCGTTCTCGATGAGCCGCAGGTGGTGCGCCACGGCAATAAATATGGAGTCAAAATGAAAGCACAGGCGCCGTCCATCAATCTTATCAAGGCGCAGATTGAGACTGAGATCGCGCCGATTGTGGGAAATGAACAGCAGGCAGAGGATTTGATCCGATACATCCGGGAGAATGCTGGAAAAGGTGAGGAAGGCATCTGGGAAACCAATATTTTTGGAAAATCAATCGCCCAGATCGTCGATGACGGGATTCAGGCGAAGATCTCCCAGCTCACTGAGGACTGCCAGGTGAAGCTGCAGGATACGCTGCAGAAAATCATCAATGACAGCAATGGGGGGATGATCTGTATTATTATATAATAGAATGGGTCTGGCTCTTGTTGGGAAAATGGTGCGTTGTCTGGAATGGGAATGTGGGACAAATAAGGTGATTTTATGAAAATCTTATCGAAACTTTATCGGGGAAATTGCAAAATTGTCAGAAATCAGTTATAATGAAGCTAATAGCAAAAACACTTTCCGCAAGGGGTATGCGGAAACACAAACGACAGAACAGGGGGCTGATTTTATGAGGCTTACATTTATCGGTGCGGATCATGAGGTTACAGGCAGCTGTCATTTTCTGGAGGCATGCGGGCTGAATATTCTGATTGACTGCGGTATGGAACAGGGGATCAACAAGTATGAAAATGCAGAACTTCCGATTCCGTATTCGGATGTGGACTATGTGTTGGTGACGCACGCCCATATCGATCATGTGGGATTGCTTCCGCTTATCTATGCGAGGGGATTCCGCGGACAGATTATGGCGACGCGCGCGACCTGCGATCTGTGTGATATCATGCTGAAAGATTGCGCCCATATCCAGGAGTCAGAAGCGGAGTGGAAAAACCGGAAAGCCATGCGTGCCGGAAAACCGGAGGTGACACCGATTTACACGATGAACGATGCAGAAGGGGTACTGCATCACTTTGTCCCCTGCAATTACAATGAGATTATCCGTCTGAATGACAATCTGGAGATTCGGTTTGTCGATGTGGGACATCTGCTTGGTTCGGCTTCGATCGAGATCTGGATGAAGGAAGACGATTGTTCCAAGAAGATTGTATTTTCAGGTGATATCGGTAACAAAAACAAGCCGCTTATCCGCAGCCCGCAGTACATCCGTCAGGCGGATTATGTTGTCATGGAGAGCACTTACGGCGGTCGGTTCCACAAGAATACAGGCGATCACGTGGAAGAATTTGCCCGCGTGATTCAGGAGACGCTGGATAAGGGCGGTAATGTCGTGATCCCGGCATTTGCGGTCGGCAGAACGCAGGAAGTGTTGAATTACATCCGTATTATCAAGGAGAAGAACCTTGTAACCGGGCACGGCGTATTTCCGGTTTACTTAGACAGCCCGATGGCGGTGGAAGCGACCGGCGTGTTCAAGGACAATATGATGGATTGCTACAATGAGGAGACGAAGGAGCTGGTAAAAAAGGGCATCAATCCGATTTCTTTCCCGGGTCTGCATCTCTCGATCACCAGCAGCGATTCCGTTGCAATCAACTTCAACGAGGAACCGAAGGTTATCATCTCGGCAGCCGGCATGTATCCGCCATCATCTGAAACACAACCTCTGGAGACCGGAGTGTACGATTTTGTTTGCTGGCTATCAGGCAGTCGGCACACTGGGACGCAGCATTACTGAGGGACGCGAGGAAGTGAAGCTGTTCGGTGAGTCGATCGAGGTCAAAGCACGGATCGAGAAGATCGAGGGCATCAGCGGTCATGCGGACGAGACCGGGCTTTTGGAGTGGGTTGGCAGTTTTATGGAAAAACCGTCCCAGGTCTTCGTGGTACACGGCGATGACACAGTGTGCGATGCATTTGCAGAGACGGTCAAGGAGACTTACGGCATCAATGCGATGGCTCCGTTCTCCGGCAGTTCCTACGACCTGAAAGAGGGATGCTTCGTGACTGTTACGAAGGGTATTCCGATTCAGAAACCGGCAGTGAACGAAGCAACGAAGAAAGCGGCTGGTGTATTTGCCCGCCTGCTGGCAGCCTGCGACCGCCTGCGCCGTGTTGTTATGCATAACGAGGGCGGGGCGAACAAAGATTTAGCACGTTTTGCCGACCAGATCAACTCGCTCTGCGATAAGTGGGACCGCTAAGCTTCAATAATAGACATAAAGGAGATTTCTGACTTGAAAGTAACTATATACACAGACGGCGCCGCCCGCGGCAATCCAGATGGTCCGGGCGGATTTGGAACCGTCATTCACTATGTAGATCCGGCAGGAAAACTGCACACGAAAGAGATTTCCGGCGGCTACAAACGAACTACGAACAACCGTATGGAGCTGATGGCAGCCATCGCCGGTCTCGAGGCGCTCAACCGTCCCTGCGAGATCGAACTCTATTCAGATTCCCAGTATCTCGTCAACGCTTTTAACCAGCACTGGATCGAGGGTTGGATCAAAAAGGGCTGGAAACGCGGCAAAAATGAGGAGGTTAAGAATGTAGATCTATGGAAGCGCCTGCTCGCTGCCAAGGAACCCCATCAGATTTCGTTTTTCTGGGTGAAGGGGCATAATGGGCATCCGGAGAATGAGAGATGTGACTTTTTGGCTACTTCGGCGGCGGATGGGGACGAGCTGATGGTGGATCCGGGGGTATAGCTCGTTACTGCTCACACATGTGTGCCCAGTAACAGGATTTTGCCGATGCTTCGCATTCCAAATCGGCAAAATCTGCATCCGGAACTGTATTGTACGGAATTTTCAGTTCAGAAAATTCCTACCTGTGAGTAGTTGCTATAACAACCCTTACGATATGTTTACATCTTTCGATCATCTATTTTCAAACCGTCTTAAATGTGCTATTTTAAAATTATCAAGTGAACAGGAATAGCAAAGGCGGTTGAGAGTAATTTGAAAAATAAAGGAATGATCGCTGCCCTCGGTCTGATTCTGGTGCTGGGGATCGTGACGACGGCGGCAACGCGGCGTTATATCCGGGAGCAGGCGGGAAGTGAGAGAAGCCTGACGGTCGGACCGGAGGCGATGTATGAGGCGGAACCATTTGCGGCGGAAGCAGCGGAAAATGGTCTGGCGGAGGATGCGCCGGAGCCATCTTCTAAAAAAATGGCGCATGCGGAAAGCGTGGGGACAGAAGATAGAGCCTGTATGCAGGCGGAAGGAGATGTTTCTGTCCAGTCTTTAGGTGAACAAAAGGAAAAACGTGCAGATAATCGGGCGGCTGCTAAGGCGGCAGAGAAGCAGAGCGCGGGCGATGAGTCGGATCATTCTGTGAATACAGGGGCGGTTGTGTCCCCGGTTGAAAATGGAATTGTATCTCCTGCGCGAGGCGCGTCCTCTGGGACAGGTGCAGGCTCGGACCGGACAGCGGAAGATTACCGGAACCGGCTGGGCGAGATCGAGAATACGATTCAAAACCTGGAAAATTCGGGAAGTGCGAATACGACCGACGCGATGCGGGAGGCGGTCGCGTATGAGTACCGGCTCTGGGATGCCGAATTAAATCAGATTTATCAGGCAATCATGGCGGTGCTTCCAGACGAGGAGACAGACACGCTGCGTGGTCTGGAACGCAGATGGATCCGGGAACGTGATACGGCGGCGAAACAGGCGGCGGAGCGCTACAAGGGCGGCACGATGGAAAATGTCGAGTACACGGCGTCGCTGGCAAATTCGACGCGGGATCGGGCGTATGAGCTTTTGGATTTGTATGAATCGTATCTTCCGGCAGAGTAGTGAAAAAATTAGAAAATGGGACTTTTGCGGCATATAGAATTGCGGTAAGGGTCCCATTTTTGCACACTTTTTGTACACTTTTTGTACCGATAAACCTCTTGCGAAATGTAAATTCCTATGATAGGATATAAAGAATGAGGAAAATTTTACTTAAATAGAAGTAACTATAGGAGGAAGCAACGTGAAAAAATACGGTGTGAACGAACTTAGAAAGATGTTCTTAGACTTTTTTGAGAGCAAGGGACATCTGGCAATGAAGAGTTTCTCTCTGGTTCCGCATAATGATAACAGCCTTCTGCTTATCAACTCTGGTATGGCTCCGTTAAAGCCATATTTTACGGGTCAGGAGATTCCGCCGAGAACAAGAGTATGTACCTGTCAGAAATGTATTCGTACCGGCGATATCGAGAATATCGGTAAGACTGCCCGTCATGGTACCTTTTTTGAGATGCTTGGCAACTTCTCCTTCGGTGATTATTTCAAAGAGGAAGCGATTCACTGGTCCTGGGAATTTTTAACCGAGGTTGTCGGACTTGATCCGGATCGCCTCTATCCGTCTGTGTTCGAGAGCGATGACGAGGCATTTGATATCTGGAACAAAGAGATGGGTATTCCGGCAGAGCGTATTTTCCGCTTTGGCAGAGAGGATAACTTCTGGGAGCATGGCGCTGGTCCGTGCGGTCCGTGTTCTGAGATTTACTATGACCGCGGTGAGAAATACGGCTGCGGCAAACCGGGATGTACGGTAGGCTGCGAGTGTGACCGTTACATGGAGGTATGGAACAATGTATTCTCCCAGTTTAACAACGACGGTCACGGCAACTACACCGAGCTGGAGCACAAGAACATTGATACCGGAATGGGTCTGGAGCGTCTGGCAGTGATCGTACAGGATGTAGATTCCCTGTTTACGGTTGATACCAACAAAGCTCTGTTAGACCGTGTCTGCGAGCTGGCACATACCGAATATCAGAAAGATCATGAGACCGATATTTCTCTGCGTATTGTAGCGGATCATATCAAGTCCTGCACCTTCATGATTTCCGATGGTATTATGCCATCCAACGAGGGACGCGGATATGTTCTGCGCCGCCTTCTGCGCCGTGCAGCACGCCATGGCAAAAAACTTGGCATCGAGGGTGAGTTCTTAGCAGCTCTGTCCCGCACCGTTATCGACCTTTCCAAGGATGGTTATCCGGAACTGGAAGAGAAGAGCGCGATGATTTTCAAGGTTCTTTCTGAGGAAGAGGATAAGTTCAACAGGACCATTGATCAGGGTCTTGCGATCCTTGCTGATATGGAAGAAGATATGAACAAGAAGGGCGAGAAAGTGCTGTCCGGCGACAACGCATTCAAGCTTTACGATACGTATGGATTCCCGATCGACTTAACCCGTGAGATTCTCGAGGAGAAGAACCTCGGTATCGATGAGGACGGCTTCAACGCAGCGATGAAACGCCAGAAAGAGCAGGCGAGAGCGGCGAGAAAGACGACTAACTATATGGGCGCGGATGTTACGGTATACCAGTCCATCGATCCGGCTATTACAACTGAGTTTATCGGCTATGATCGTCTGACAGCGGAATCCGAGATTTCCGTTCTGACGACTGAGGATGAGATTGTAGAGGCACTGACTGACGGTCAGACTGGTACAATTATCACCAAGGAAACCCCGTTCTACGGAACCATGGGTGGTCAGGAGGGTGACTTCGGTCAGATTACCGCTCCGGACGGCTCTGTGTTTGAAGTAAAGGATACCATTCATTTACAGGGTGGCAAGATCGGTCATGTCGGTGTTGTAGTAAAGGGTATGTTCGAGGTGGGAGAAAAAGTAACCATGTCGGTTGACAAGGAAAACCGTGAACTGACTTCCCGCAACCATTCCGCAACCCATCTGCTTCATAAAGCGCTGCGTACCGTACTTGGTAGCCATGTAGAGCAGGCTGGTTCCCTGGTAACCCGTGACCGTCTGCGTTTCGACTTTACTCATTTCTCTGCGATGACTCCAGAGGAGATAGAGAAGGTTGAAAAGATTGTAAATGATGAGATTGCAGCATCCCTGCCGGTTGTAACCGATGTTATGTCCTTGGATGAGGCAAAGAAGACGGGCGCGATGGCACTGTTTGGCGAGAAGTACGGCGAGAAAGTCCGTGTTGTCAAGATGGGGGATTTCTCCACCGAGCTTTGCGGCGGTACGCACGTATCCAACACAGGCACAATTGCATCCTTCAAGATTCTCTCTGAGGCTGGTATTGCAGCAGGCGTCCGCCGTATCGAGGCGCTGACCTCCACCGGTTTGATGAACCACTACAAAGAGGTAGAGAATGAGCTGCATGAGGCGGCGAAACTGGCAAAGACCACTCCGGCGGCACTGAGCAGCAAGATTGAGTCCATGTTAGAGGAGATCAAGACTCTGCACGCAGAGAATGAGAAGTTAAAAAGTAAGCTGGCGAACGACTCTCTGGGCGATGTTATGAACCAGGTACAGGATGTAAACGGCGTGAAGCTGCTGGCAGTTGAGGTTAAGGATGTAGACATGAACGGTCTGCGTAATCTGGGCGATCAGCTGAAAGAGAAGCTGGGCGACGGCGTTGTCCTGATTGCATCTACTCTGGATGGCAAGGTAAGCCTGATGGCTTCTGTAACTGACGGTGCGATGAAGAAGGGTGCACATGCTGGAAACTTAATCAAAGCAATCGCAGGTCTTGTCGGCGGCGGCGGTGGTGGCCGTCCGAACATGGCACAGGCTGGCGGAAAGAATCCGTCTGGTATTGCAGCAGCCCTTGAAAAAGCGGCAGAAGTAGTAGCAGAGCAAGTAAAATAAAAAAATCATAAAAAAATGTAAAATGTTGTTGACGTATCATTTTTTTATGATATAATCTTTTTAGTGCTAAAAAAATACCCATACAGTTGTATTAATATGCACTTATTACACAACTGGAGGGAGGTTAGGTGTGAGCTATGTCAAATGTAATCGTTAAAGATAACGAGAGTCTGGACAGCGCTTTACGCAGATTCAAAAGAAACTGTGCTAAGGCTGGTATCCAGCAGGAGATTCGGAAAAGAGAGCATTACGAGAAACCAAGCGTTCGTCGTAAAAAGAAATCTGAAGCTGCTAGAAAACGCAAATACAAT
>ENA-ORVB01002124-ORVB01002124.1-human-gut-metagenome-genome-assembly--contig:-NODE-2124-length-11570-cov-2.43656_pt1 | contig 11570 bp, 7 predicted proteins | sample MGYA00242090_ERZ509231 | MGnify/ENA primary metagenome ERZ509231 (study PRJEB26280, sample SAMEA2338798) | human gut metagenome | biome: human gut; feature: human-associated habitat; material: faeces...
CAAGCAGGCGTGGAAATTCAGACGCTTCTTTCATGCCGATCCGGGTTTTGATCGACAAACGCACCGGCTTTCCATCCGACGCGTGGATTTTTTCCAATCCGTTGCAGACTTCCTCCAGAAACAAGCTCAAATCTTCCGGATCGGCTAAAAATCCCGCGCCCTTTTTCTTCGTAACCACCGTCCCCGACGGACAGCCCAGGTTCAGATTAACCGTCCTATATCCATACTCCGCCAGTTCCTCGCAAACCCACAGAAAATCTTCCGCCGAATGCGTCAGAATCTGCGGGATCAGGCATAATCCCTGATTATGCTCTGGAAGAATATCGTTCCTCTCCCTGGATGTCAGCTTATGGCTGGAACCTGGTGCAATGAACGGACTGTAATACCGGTCAACGCCCCCATAAATGACTGCATGCGCCTGCCGGAATACGTATCCCGTGATTCCCTCCATTGGTGCAAAATCTAATTTTACACTCCTTGCATCGTTCGCGCTTATACGATTCGCGCCTACTTTTAATGCCTCTGGCTGAATCATTTTCTTCACGCTTCATTTCCTCCCAGTGATATGATATAGATCGGATTCTGCCCTTTCATCAAATGACTGGAACCAATCTTCTCCGCTTTTGCAATCTGCATGGACAGAATCTCCGCCTCTATCCCGCGCTCTTTCAGGTAACTCATAAGCACTGTCAGAGACTCCAGCGCAATCAGGTTGATCACAATCCGGATATCTGGGTTCAAGCGGAACAATTCATCCAGAATCTCGCGCATCTGTCCGGTTGTTCCCCCGATAAATGCCCGATCCGGTCGGTGAACACTTACCTGTGCAAATGTCTCCGGCGCCTTTCCCGGCACGATCGTGACCGCCTCTGTTCTGGCTTTCTCACAATTTGCCCGGATCAGTTCAACCGCCTCTTCCTTATATTCAAACGCACACACATGAATCCCCGGACAGCTTACCGCCGCTTCCACACTGACAGAACCCGTTCCCGCGCCAATGTCCCAGAACTCACAGTCCTCATACAATTCCAGCTTGGACAATGACACGGTCCGCACCTCACTCTTCGTCATCGGGACCTTGCCCCGGATAAACCATTCATCTCGCATTTGCTACTCCCCATTTTCTAGATTCTCATATAAATTCACTCAATTGATATATTTTTTCTGGCTCCCTTTGGCACATACATCCAGCCATTTTCGCAAAAAATCTGGACAGGATGCATAATAGAGATGCGGAAATCCGCCAATCTGTCCTCCCTTTTCATGGATGCAGCGCCAGCTTCGGTTTCCGGTCGGTTTGACTGCCTCCCAGTCGGTGCCCGGATCTTCGCTCTCCCAGTAATGGAACTCATGCCCGTGAATTTCCTGACCGGATGAGGTCAGCAGACGCACATAGCCAAACCGGCGCAGGCGGTTCGTCCGGTAAGCGTCAAATGGATAAACGCCAGCCATTTCCCAGTGTTTTCCATCGCTTCCTTCAAGAGTACGGTGTAAATATAAAAATCCACCGCATTCCGCCAGAAACGGCATTCCCGCCGCAATCGACCGCCGGATACTCTCACGCATCGCCGCGTTCTTTGCCAGCTCCCGTGCATAATTCTCCGGATAACCACCGCCAAATAAAAGCCCATCCACTCTGTCTGGGATTTTTTTATCCCTCAGTGGACTGAAATAAACCAGCTCCGCCCCCATCTGTTCCAGAAGGCGGAAATTTTCCTGATAGTAGAAGCAGAATGCCTCGTCACGGGCAACACCGATGCGGACGCGCGAGGTGACTTTTTGCTCTTGACATGCTGGGAATTTCGCTATACTTTCCGCCTTCATTGATTCGTTTTCTGCTTTTTCTTTCTCTTTGTTTTCTATCCTCAATGGAAGCATCCCTGCCACTTCCAGCACCCGCTCCACCGCGATCGACTTTTCCATCTGATCTGCCAATCGCCCGATCCGCTCGCGCAGCCGATCGATCTCGCCCGGCAGAAAAAGTCCCAGATGGCGGCTTTCCATGCGGTATTCCTCGGATTCCGGCAGATAACCAAGCACCGGAAGCCCCGACGCCTCTTCCACGGCTGCCGCCAGCCGCTCATAATACATCGAAGAAACCCGGTTCAAAATTACTCCGGCAATATGGCTTTTTTTCCGGAAATGTAAAAATCCAGATGCCATTGCTGCCGCCGACAACGATGCGCCCTTACAGTCCAGCACCAGAATTGCCGGCGTGTCTGTGATCTCTGCAATCTCCCAGCTGCTGGCGGACGTTTCTGTTCCGCCCAAGCCGTCCTAATAGCCCATGACACCCTCTAAAACTGCGATTCCCGCCTGTTCTTCCCGCACTGCATCCACCAAAACCTTCCGCACGCCTTCCGTCGGCAGAAAAAAGCTATCGAGATTTCGCCCAGGAATGCCGAGCACATAGCGGTGAAACATTGGATCGATATAGTCCGGTCCACATTTGCACGCGATCGGATTCAGACCGCGGCGGCGAAGGACTTCAAGCAGCCCGCAAGTCAGAAGGGTTTTTCCACTGCCGCTTTTGGGGGCGGCAAGCATGATACGTGGAAATACTCCGACAGAATCTGCAGGAAGCAAACGTTTATCTTCTTGTTCAAACCTTTTCAGCTGCTTTACATTCTTTATTTCATCCGTGACTTCCAGCAGCATCAAGCTCAAATCCGCAAATTCCAATTTTTTCATTTCTTCCGCGGTTCCGCTCCGGATCTGCTCTTCCGGGTACGATAAGTTTTCACCAACCGTCACCTGTACATTTCCATATCCCGCCTGTGTCAGAGGTTCACAAAACTGTCCAGCTCCATTTTTGCCGCCCATGAGGATAAACGCACGCTTAGCCGGTTCTTCTGGATCACACAGATGTTTCATCACCCGATCGACAGACAATTCTCTTCCATGTGCGGAATAAATCGCCGCATCTTCCCAGTGCGTCCCCAGGCGTGCCGCCAGATAACTGACACAGGATGTACCCGGATAGACGGTAAATGGATAACCAGCTTCCCGCAGCCGCTCTGCCATCCTGGATGCCCCGCTGAAAAAGCCGGTATCACCCGAATACAGGATGACTGCCTGCTTCCATTCCGGGTGCTTCGATACAATCTGTATCACATCGTCAGGAAGATATGCTTTATAGCACTTCGTTTCTTTTTCCACCGCAGCCGCTGATTCCTGTCTGTTTTCAGCTTTTCCTTCCTTGCTAATCAGCAAATCATTCTGCAGCGCTCTCTCCGCGGATTCCAGCATACGCCCCGCGCCAATCAAGGCGTCACTCTCTCGAATTGCCCGAAGGACTTCCCCTGTCATCTGGGACGGCTGTCCCATGCCAATTCCCGCCAGAATCAAATGTGTTTTTAACTCTCCAACCTTCCCCTCATCCGCTTTCTTCAGCACCTCCATCGCCTCTTCCAGCGAAATGCCATTCTCCTCCGGTCTGCGGATCACAACCACTCTGGTTCCATTTTCACGCGCCGCTTCCACCTTTTCCTGAAATCCTCCCGCACGCCCGGAATCTTTCGTCAATAGCCACTCCGCTTTTGTTTGTCGGAGAAATAGCGTATTCATTTCGGTGGAAAAAGGTCCCTGCATCGCAATCAGATGGCTGCCAGTTATCCCCAATTTTTCACATTTCTTCAAAACATTCGAAGTTGGAAGCACTCTCGCATACACCCGTTTTTGATAATCTGGTATCTGGCACAGGGCTTCCAGTTCTTTACTGCCGGTTGTGGCAAAAATCACGCCGGAAACAGAAGAAAGAAATGACACTGCCTCCTGAATGGAATCAACCTCGACCCAATCACGTGCTTTGTTTTGTTCGCCCTCTGCGCGCAGGCACCGTTCCAGGCGGACACCGGTCCGTCCGCACGCTTCCTGGATTTCTTCTGAAACAAGTCTGGCATGCGGATGTGTTGCATCGATCACAAGATGAATCCCCTGGTTTCGGATAAATTCTTCCATCTGGTAACGATCCATCCGTCCGCGTAAGACTTTTATCACTGAGGATGCCTGAACATTTTTCAAGCTTTTCTTTGCAAAACAAATCTCTTTGTCAGCGCATTGCCCTCTTTCCTTCGTATTGTGGTTCAAATCTGGATTCCCTGCATTCCCAGACTCCATCAGCTCCTCCTGCAAAAGCTCCTCTCCATACTCCGAAGCCACGCTGACCCACGCCTCAATCTTTTCCCGGCTGCAATATTCCGCCAGCAGGCGCCCTTCTGTCGTTCCTCCAAATATCCATATTTTACACATCGCGGTATCCCCTCGGTGTCACCAGACATCCATTTAACATCTGCGTTTCCTTATTTCCAATAAATACGGTCGTAAACATATCCACCGGCGTCTTTTCCAGTTCTGCCAGTGTCAGAAGGTGCATGCTCTCGCCCTCGCGGCCAATATTCTGTACATATCCGCAGGCAGTCTCACCTCTTTTATACTCTAAAAGAATCCGGCAGGCACGCTCCAGATAATCGTGGCGTTTCCGGCTGGATGGATTGTAGAGGCAGATAATAAAATCCGCTTCCGCCGCTGCACGCAGCCTTTTTTCGATCACTTCCATCGGCGTCAGAAGGTCACTCAGGCTGATCACCGCAAAATCATGTCCCAACGGTGCACCGAGAATGGCTCCGCCTCCCAGCGCTGCCGTCACTCCTGGAATTACTTCCACGTTCACATCCGGGTACGCCTCTGCCATCTGCAGCACCAGCCCCGCCATGCCATAGACGCCGCTGTCCCCACTGCAGATCATTGCTGTTTTCCGACCATCCTGCGCCGCTTTCAATGCCATCTCACAGCGTTCCTTTTCCTGGCGCATCGGCGTTGTCAGAAATTCCGCCTGTGGATAAAATTCTTTTACCAGGTCCACGTATACCGTATAACCGATGATCACCTGGCTTTCCCGCAAAATGCGGTCTGCCCGGACCGTCATCTGTTCTCTCGCCCCCGGTCCAATTCCGATCACGTATAATTTTTTTTCTTCCACTGCTGCCTCCTTACTTGCTCCGATGCCGGAACCGCTACTGCTGCCGTTACACCGTTAAATGCCATTTTCTGTACTCTCAGATCGATCGCAGGCAGATTTTTCTCATCCATCTCCCGTTCCCGGTAAATCCGGCGCACCCCCATGACGGCTGCACGCTCACAAACATTTCCTACCCCTACTGTCTTCCGCACAAACGGCGATTCTGCAAACTTCGTACCGGCACTCTCCAGCTCTTCCGGGGTAAAACTCCACAGTTCCACATCCCACTCCTTCGCAAGCGCCAGAAATGCCATCTCATTTTTCTTCCGATCCACCGTTGCAATCGCCCGCACCGCACTTTTATCAATCATCGCCCGAGAAAGTGCCACTCTTGCCATCTCCCGGACAGCATTCAGGGACGAATCCCGGCGGCATCCCATTCCAAGAACAACCGTTCGCGGATACAGGCGCAGAAGTTCCGGCGTACCTGATTCATTTTCCGGCTCATAACTTTGCTCTTTCTTCTGCTCACTTTTCTGCCCAAGCGATCCTATATCGGATTTTCCGACAGACATATCTATCTCAGCCGCCTTCGCCGAATCGCCGGTTTCCACTGCCACTACCGCCGCTGCTTTGGCTGCATCCCGCTGTTCCTTCTTCTCCTGCAGCCCAATCACCATATCCCGGCGCACCAGAGACGCTGGGGCATTTTTCGGGCATCCGCCCTGTTTCAGCGTCACATAGATGTTTTCCTTCTGCCATACGCCCGGAGTAATCTCTGCCGGAACGATTCCATCTACTGGATAATCACTGAAAAAGCCAATTTTTTCACCGCGCAGCTCCGCCGCAGAGATTTGTTTCGCCAGTTCCCGGTCACTGATCACCAGCTCATTTTCCGCTGCAAATACATCAACTGCAAATGCCTGCCGCAGATCCGTTGCCGTCGTAATTACCGGTTCTGCCCCCAGAATCTGCGCCGCTGCCTCTGCCAGTTCATTGCATCCGCCCACATGTCCAGACAAAATCGGGATCGCATAACGTCCCTGCTCATCGATCACCAGCACCGCCGGATCTTTCAGCTTATCCTGCACCCACGGCGCAATCAAACGGACTGCAATCCCCGCCGCCCCGACAAACAAAATTGCTTCCTTCTCCTGAAATGCTTCCTTGACCACCTGTTTCAGCGGTTTCGAATGTTCGGATCCTGTATAATCTAAAAAGTCAAACGCCTCTTCCATCTGCTGGCTTAATTTCTCCAGCAGGCGCGTCGCCGTTTCTTTTCCCTGTGCAGTAAAGCAAATGCAGATACCGTTCCTGACCCGAAGTTTCAACTGCTCCATTTATAACAATCCCTTTCTATTACTCATATACAAAACCATCCGTCCCCTGACGGAATTCAGTTGTGAATTCTGGCGCATATAAACGTGAGCGCTCGTATCCCGCCTGGGCAGTCACATCCCCGACGATAATCAGAGCTGTTTTTTTGATATTTTCCCGCTCTGCCGCCTCTGCAAGCGTGGCAACCGTGCAGACAACCCGCTTTTCATCCGGCCAGGTCGCTTTGTACACGATCGCCGCCGGCGTGTCCGCCTCATATCCTCCCTTTATCAGCTCTTCCGAAAGCTTCTTCAGCATTCCCGTGCTTAAAAATATAACCATAGTCGCATGATGCGCTGCAAACGACGCGATGCTCTCCCGCTCCGGCACCGGCGTCCGCCCCGCCATCCGGGTGATAATCACGCTCTGCGAAACGCCCGGCAAGGTATATTCCAGATTCAATGCAGATGCCGCGCCGCAGAAAGAGCTGACGCCCGGGCATACCTTATAAGAGATATTTAACTTGTCCAGCTCGTCCATCTGTTCCCGGATCGCACCATACACGCAGGGGTCGCCCGTGTGAAGCCGCACCGTCATCTTACCCGTCGATTCCGCTTCTTGGATCTTTTCGACTACTTCTTCCAGCGTCATTTTCGCACTGTCATAGACAACGGCTGATTCTTTTTTATAATCCAAAAGCTCTGGATTGACCAGAGAACCTGCGTAAATAATCTGGTCTGCCTGATTCAAAAGGCGTGCTCCCCGCACTGTGATTAAATCTGGCGCTCCCGAACCTGCTCCGACGAAATATACCATATATGTGATTTCTCCTTTTTTATTTAATATTCGAATCTCAACTTTTCGTAATTTATGATTCTTCTATCTATCATTACTTCCATGCCTCTCCATCTCCAGCAACTCCCGCACATACGCATCCGCCCCAGCTGTCCGCGCCATCAGTCCATAATTGCTCGAAAATAGCATTACCTCCGTCTGAACGCCGCTCTCTTCTTCCAATACCGCTTTGACCTGATTCGCTACTTGCTCCATGACCTGTTTCAGATATCCATGTTCATATAGGAAATCTGCCGCTTCCTCAGTCGTATTCATCGGCAGCAGGGCATCTGCCTCCGGAAATCCAACAGTCCGCGCGCATGCAGACAAAATCTCCATCCGCCTGTCACCATACCGGGAATGTGTATTCATCACACCACCTGCCACTTTGACCAGTTTTCCAACATGCCCTGCCAAAAGCGCCTGGTGAATTCCTTCCTGTGAAAGCATTTTAAAGCTGGTCCCGATAAAATTACTGCACTTGATGAAATTTTCCATCGAAAGCCCGGTTTCTTCTTTTAAAAATCGTTCTCCATAATTGCCTGGCGCCACTGCCAGCAGCGAAACATCCTCCTGGGCGTGCACCCGGATATCCAGCCGGATCGTCTCAACCAATGCCGCCTCACTCATCGGGTTCACAATCCCAGTTGTACCAAGCACCGAGATACCACCAATGATCCCCAGATGCGGGTTAAACGTTTTCTCCGCCAGCTCCCGCCCGGAAGGGATAGAAATCTCAATCCGCAAAGGTAACTCCGGCATGCCCGCCTCCCGGCGTGCCAGAGCCGCCTCCCGGAAAATAGCCGTCCGCGGTACCGGGTTGATCGCGTAATGCCCCACCGGACACGAAAGACCGTCCCGCGTCACCATGCCGATACCCTCGCCGCCGGTTACCTCAATTCCCGGATACGCCGGATCTGTGTAACCGCTTTCAGTTATGCTATCATGACAAGCCAGGACGGCCCGTGCACAAACCAATGTCCCATTCGTCACATCCGGATCGTCACCGGAGTCCTTCTGTACACCGCATACTGCGCTATCTTCCTCCCGCTCTGCCCGGACAATCGGCAGAATCGCCCGGACGCCGGAAGGTGTCACTGTCTCTGCCGCCGCAGGTGCTTCCCCTGTGCAGAGAAACAACACCGCCGCCCGCGTACACGCCGCCGCGCAGGTTCCGGTCGTAAATCCGGTTCGAAGTTTCTTTTTTTCATCTGTCTGTTTCTTTTCCGTCTCCATCTGCCTCCCTGTATGCCATTTTCTGCCTGAAGATTCTTCTGTCCATTATAGGAGATTTACACTCGACTTTCAACTTATTACTATTTATCTTTATTTAAAATTCCAGTAACAATCCCTCATTTTCCCCTTGCACTTTCCTCAACTGTGCGGTACAATACGAAATATAAATAAGTAGATTTAATTACATATTCAAGAAATAGTTATTATAAACGTGCAAGGACAGCTAACATGTAAATATAAAAAACCGGAAAGATCTTCTCTTTCCGGCATTTTAAGTCTCACGCACTTTAAAACAATACAGTTTTAAACAACAACGTGAAACATTATTTGGTACGGACAACCAGATGGGCATTGACATACTCCCAGGAGTATGTGCCCGCTTTGCCGCCGTCCTCAATGAAAAATGGAGTTACCATCTTGTAGCCTTCATCCATCATCATGGTTGCAGCTTCCAGACATGATTCCTCTTCGTTTTCAAAATCAACATTAATGCATGGATTCTCTTCCATGGAAGGATTGTCCTCATTCGGATCTAAATGTGCAATTGCGTACTGCATATGAATTCTCCTTTTCCTTATGATACTGAGAGTCTGAAAACTCCCTGCCACTCATTATAACTATCTTTCAATCAAGCGTCAAGCACCTGCGGGCGCACCTTTACTATATAAAATTTTGGGGTGAAAACATGAACACAATTATCAATTTAATCGAAAAAACCTACTATTTCCTCTGGGGTGACTGGATTCATCTGCCGCTTCCTGGCGGAACAACCATCAACCTGCCGCTTCTGGTTCTTCTGCTCGTCCCGACCGGTATCTTCTGTACTATCCGGACGCGGTTCCTGCAGATCCGAATGCTTCCGGATATGCTGCGCGCGTTGCTGGAAAAGGCCGAAACCGGACACAAGGGTGGCTCTCTCTCCGCACTCCAGGCACTGATCGTGTCAACTGCGACCCGCGTTGGTATGGGAAATCTTGTCGGTATCGTTGCTGCTCTCTCCGCCGGAGGCGCCGGTGCGTTGTTCTGGATGTGGGTAACCGCGCTGCTCGGTTCGGCAACCGCTTTCATCGAGGCGACCTTAGCCCAGCTTCACAAACAGCCGGATCCGCTCTACGGCGGTTACCGCGGCGGTCCTGCTTACTACATTCACGACTGGATCAACAGCAAACGCCAGAAACAGGGAACGCCGGTTTCGAAGAAAAATCTTCTCTCCGTACTGTTTGCGCTCTCCGGTCTGATCTGCTGGTGCGGTATCAGCCAGGTCATCAGTAATTCCGTGACCTCTTCTTTTAAGAATGCTTTCGGCATCCCGCCGATCTACTCATGCCTGTTTTTAGTTCTCCTTGCGGCAGTCATCGTTCTTCGGAAAAATGCCTCCGTCAGGGTTCTGGATCTGCTGGTTCCGATCATGGCAGGCATTTACATTATCCTGACCCTGTTTTTAATTATCGTGAACTTCCGCCAGCTTCCAGGCGTTTTTGCCCGCGTTTTTGAGGAAGCACTCGGTCTGCGCCAGGCAATCGCAGGCGGCTTCGGCGCCGTATTGATGAACGGTGTCAAACGGGGACTTTTCTCCAATGAAGCAGGAAGCGGTTCCGCCCCGTGTGCGGCAGCGACGGCAGAAACCTCCCATCCTGCCAAAGTCGGACTGATGCAGGCGATGGGCGTTTTCATCGACACGCTTCTCTGCACCTGTACAGCCATGATCATGCTGCTGGTCCCGGCTGATAAAATCTCCGGTCTGGAGGGCATGGATCTGCTGCAGGCGGCGATGAGCTGGCATTTCGGGGAATTAGGCGTCATTTTCATAGCCGTAATCCTGTGGCTGTTCAGTTTCACTACCTTCATCGGCATCCTCTTCTATGCCCGCTCCAATGTGAGCTACCTCTTCGGAGACACCTGGGCCGCCCAGACGGCGTACAAAATTCTCGCCCTGATCATGATGTTTGTCGGCGGACTGACCGCCTACACCTTTGTCTGGGATCTCGGTGATGTCGGTGTCGGTCTGATGACCGTCTTCAACCTGATCGCGCTGATTCCGATGTCGAAAGAAGCGCTTGTAAGCCTGCGGGATTATGAGGCAAAATATAAGAAATAAAAAAACATCCTCTGCCAAAATGAATGATAGCAGAGGATGTTTTTTATTTAATGATGGAACAGACGGATTCCCGTAAATGCCATTACAATGCCATATTTATTGCAAACCTCGATTACATTGTCATCACGAACCGATCCGCCCGGCTGTGCGATGTACTGAACACCGCTCTTGTGCGCACGCTCAATGTTGTCGCCAAATGGGAAGAATGCATCAGAACCAATGGTTACACCCTTCATGCCGTCCAGCCATGCGCGTTTTTCCTCACGGGTAAATACCGGCGGTTTTACCTTGAAAGTTTTCTGCCATGCGCCCTCTTCCAGCACATCCATATATTCTTCTCCGATATAAACATCGATCGCATTGTCGCGGTCTGCACGCTTGATTCCATCCACAAACTGAAGATTTAACACCTGCGGAGATTGGCGCAGATACCAGTTGTCGGCTTTCTGACCTGCCAGACGGGTACAATGTACACGGGACTGCTGACCTGCGCCGATACCGATCGCCTGTCCATCCTTCACGTAGCATACAGAGTTGGACTGTGTATATTTCAGGGTAATCAAAGATACGATCATGTCGATCTTCGCGTTATCCGGCAGCTCTTTATTCTCAGTCACGATATTCTCCAGCAACTCACGGTTGATTGTCAGATTATTTCTACCCTGCTCAAAGGTCACGCCAAATACCTGTTTGCGCTCCACCGGAGCCGGTACATAATCCGGATCGATTTCAATGACATTGTACTTGCCATTTTTCTTTGATTCCAGAATCTCCAGCGCCTCCTTGGTATATCCCGGAGCAATCACGCCATCCGATACTTCTCTCTTGATGATGCGCGCCGTATCTGCATCGCAGACATCCGACAGAGAAATAAAATCGCCGAAGGAAGACATGCGGTCTGCACCTCGTGCTCTGGCATATGCACACGCAAGCGGAGATAAGTCTCCCATATCATCGACCCAGTAAATCTTACGCATCGTCTCGTCTAACGGAAGTCCTACCGCTGCACCTGCCGGAGAAACGTGCTTAAAAGAAGTTGCCGCCGGAAGCCCGGTTGCCTCTTTCAGTTCTCTTACCAGCTGCCAGCCATTGAACGCATCCAGGAAATTGATATATCCCGGTTTG
>ENA-ORVB01002142-ORVB01002142.1-human-gut-metagenome-genome-assembly--contig:-NODE-2142-length-11510-cov-4.58996_pt1 | contig 11510 bp, 12 predicted proteins | sample MGYA00242090_ERZ509231 | MGnify/ENA primary metagenome ERZ509231 (study PRJEB26280, sample SAMEA2338798) | human gut metagenome | biome: human gut; feature: human-associated habitat; material: faeces...
GATAGGGCTATGCCCGAAAAATAAAAGCCACCCGCTAGGCGGGTGGATCTTTACTATGCGTAAAGCCAGTACCGCAAGCAGCAAAAAAAGGCCCTGCTTGGGCAGAGTCAACACGGCTACGATTGCCGCTAGAACTGCTCAAGCAGAGCCTTAATCTTGATTGAGGAAAGTATAGCACAAGAATTGCCAAAAAGCAATTCTAAGTTATCTCTTAGCATTTATTTAACTTCCGTATCCTAATATATTATATGTTCGCTTAACGCACTATGTCAATGAAAATACTTGATAAAATTCAGATTAAGCACTATAATAGGCACATAAATTCCAGTAAAGAATATAAAAGGGGGGTGCAAGTTCGCAAATGACACAATTAGAGAAAATAAGAAAAGCCAAAGGTTTTCTTCAAGAGGATGTAGCTAAAGCCAGTTGAGTCAACACCAGCATCACGGATGTTGGTCCGAAACTAACTGTTGCTAACGACTCAAAGACAGAAACCAAAATCATAAATTTGCGTAAGTCTCTGAACACTTTAGCCAACGACGAGGGTGAAGAAATATCGCAATTTTTTCAAGCCAACCTAGACGCAGGCATTATTGATGAGGATATGCTGCATATTTTTGACGACTACATCAATGGCGAGGAGAACGCAATGGGCGAAGAACCTAGTGATAAGGGCGAGCAGCCCAGCGATAAAGGTGAAGAACCACTCCCGCAATTTTTTCAAGCTATGATAGATGCCGGGGTTATCACCGCTGATGACCTGCGGGAGTGGAATAGCTACCTTGAGGACGAAAAAGGTGAAGATAATACTAGAGGCGAAGAAAGTGACGATGGCGAGATTGAAAATCTGGTAAACACCCAAACGCTTGAAAAAGAAGCGGAGGCAGCTACTGAAGCCGAAGATAAGCTGATGAAAATAATCGACCTTCTTGGCGAGAAAGAGCAGAAGCAGGTTAAAACTCATCTCACAAAGCACCCGGCCGACAAGGAGTTTTTGCTCGGCCTGTTAGGGAAGCACCCAAAACTTTTATTCTCTGAGGTCTCAGATAAATCATCAAAGAACGGCACAAGGCTTATTTATTATGTTGTCAGTGATGCCAACGAACGTCCCACGAGGGTTGCAAAGATGTTGAAACTGCTGCTCTTTAAACTTCAAGTTTTAGAAAACGGCAGCGATGTTATCGGAAAACTCGACGAATATAACAAGAAGCTCAAGAAAGCAGAGGACGCCGCAAGAAAAGAGATTCTTGAAATTAAAGACGAGGACGAAGAAGATGACAAATACAAAAGCGAAATAACTATCGACGACTATGACGATTATCTCGCAGAAGTAAAAAAAGAAGAAGGTAGAGAGTATGCTAACGAAGTCGAGAATCTACTGTCCTCTGATGCTATTTTTAAAGACGTCAAGGATAAGGCGCTTGTGCTGGACAACGGAACCTTACTGGTCAAAGAGGATGGTAGCCTACTTACTTGGGATGTTTTTATTCGCACAATCGTATTCCGAGACTTGCAGCTAGATTATAATATAAACCTCGAGAGGCTCGAAAAAAAGTTTAATTTATTCGACGACGAGCTAGATATAGTCAAGGACTATTACTATACGCTTTGGGATAAATTCCAAGGACAAGAAAAAAGACAGCTTTCAGATGCACGCTCGAAAGTCCTTGACGAAATAAAAGGAAAGGAAAATGAGAAGCTTCAAGAGCAAACCGATGCTGCTGATGTAGACGGGTGCAGAAGGCAAAATCAACCAAGAGCGTGTGGAAGCGGCTGCTGTGCTCGTGCAAGAATGGACCGAGAAATTTTTTTAAGCGGAGAAACGAGGGGCACAAAGCTTTGAAAGCATATCCTAGATGGGGCGACGAAAATATGTTAGACTTAGGATAAGATGAAAATGGAGGTGGAAGTAATGAGCCTATACGAACTACCGGAGAACCTAATCAAAGCAATAGTGGACGAGGGAATGAAAACGGCGTGGAAGGAGAGTCTGTCACTCCCGACGGAGGCGGCCAGAACCCGAGCGAAGGCAATAATCCGCAAGCGGATAATGGAGAGCAGGGGGCTGAGGGCGTTCCCGGAGGACGCGCAAATGGCGGCAAGGATGTTTCTGGAAGTGGGGCCGCTACTGGCGGAGCAAGAGGCAATCAGCAAGGCGGTCAAAAAACATCCGATGCTTCGCAACGCGGCACCGGAGATTCTGGACGAAGACGAGGCAGAGGCACTGGTGGCAGCGGAGTTTCCGTTCTCGACAAACAGAGCCAAGGACTTTCTGGGAATACTTCTATTGAGAATGAAACTGAGCGAAAATCCTCCGATGAAGCTACCGAAAGATTAAAACAGCAACAACAAGTAAAAGATGATACGCCAATTAAGGCAGCGGATGAAGCTAACATAGTCGAAACGCTGCCTTTGTTGTATTCGGAACAGCACGAGGATATAAAGGCGATAGAAAAGCGCCTGTACTCTAATGGCAAGTCCTATGAAATTGGCGTGTACACAATTGCTTTTAGAGGTCTGTTCGGACATAAGCAAGGTGGATTAAGAGAATATATGCGCATGCCAAAGCCCCTTCTTATGGAATAATCAAAAATAAAATCATAAAAAATATTGGCGTAAACATGCTGAATTTGATAAAATGATTTTGGCAAATGTCATAACATTTGCCGTGAACATTCCACCTTAATGTTTTTTGTTTAACGTTTACCACCTTTTTCAGCAAAACCCCACGGCGAAAGCCGTGGGGTTTTAGTGTTTTTCAGGTTAATCTCTGGGGTTTTCGTTCTCCCATTTCTGCACAGCATCCTTGAATGCAATTACGCTGATGGTTTTTCCAACACGTTCAGCTTCGCGGAAGCCTTTGCCGCGACCGCCGTACAGATTGATGACTTCGTACAGAGCCTCGGTAATCGGGTCTGTAGTTCCTGCTATAAGCTCGTGCACTCTTTGTTCTCTCTTTGCCTCAAGCATTTCAGCTTGGGATTTTTTACCTCCACGCAATTCGGCAATAAAATTCTTTACTGCGATGCGTTCGGTTTCGGTCAGTTTAAAGGAAGTTACTCTTGCTCCCTCGGGAAGCTCTTTTTTACGGCCTGCACCCTCTCTGGCACCGCCGGCTGTGATAGAATTTTTAACATTTTCCATAACTAATATCTCCTTATTGTGTCTTTACTACTGAATTAGATTTTCTATAATTATAATACCATATATAGAGGGATATATCAACTATAAAATCAAAAAATATGATAAAATATTAATGAGTGGGGCGAGTGATATTTTTGAAATACCAATTTAAAACCGTATTATCGCAGCAGGAATCAGTCTGCAATAAAAAAGCCGTTGGTCAAACCAACGGCTTAGTAAATTCTGGTGGAGATAAGCGGGATCGAACCGCTGACCTCTTGAATGCCATTCAAGCGCTCTCCCAGCTGAGCTATACCCCCATATTATATATCTATCTTACAAAAGAGAGCGGTGTTTGTCAAGTAAGCAAAAGCATTATTAATCCGCAAAGTAACGTATGAGCAGAAATGTTTCATACAGTATAAAACAGATGTACTTTTAAAATTACTATATAATTTAATTTCCTGCCTGATGCTATAATGTAAAATAAAAGCCGAGAATCTGCTGGGAGGCAGCAGCTGCTAAGGAAAATATATTGTGCATAATTTATTTCGCAAGCTTAATGATAGTCAGGGCGGAATTTTAGTCAAAAATTTGACTAAATGCGTGAAAAGTATTAAAATATAAACGTTGTATTAGCTTCGTAAAAATAAAAGCATAGCAGTTTAATAGATATTAAAAATAAAAGGAGTATCAGGATGAGTCAAAATTTCTTGGAGCGATGTAATGAGAAAATGCAATCAATATATGATTGTTGCGGAAAAAAAGTAAACGAATTGTATGCTAAGCTGGCAGAAGAAGTGCAATCATTATATAATCACTGTAAAGCACAGGCAAGCGAACTGGTTGCCAAGCTGTTAGAAAAAGTGCAGTTATTATACAATGGCTGTTTAGAAAAAATAGTTGCGATTGTTGCTCAGGTGAAGGCCGTAATAGCTGTTGCCGCAGCTGTTGCAAAAATTCAACTGACTATGCTTGAGCGTCGCGTGCGTCTGCATGTTATGAGCATTGTGAATAAGCTGCAGGCTAAGCAGCAGGAGATTGTCGGACGTATGAAAGCACGCTATCATGCGCTGCTCAGTACTTGGCGCCGCAATCAGCATTTTACCTTCTGGTTTATTCCGGCAGACGGTCAGAATATCGCTAAAACCCATGTAAAAAAGACTCATTTGAAATATGCTTTGACAGCAGTTGCTTCATTCCTTGTTTTTGTGTCTTGTACTATCGGTGTACTGGCTCATTTTGCTGTGCAAAACGAGCAGCAGAAGCAGGAGCTGGCTGCTTATAAGCAGACTAAATCCGAGCAGGAGCAGACTATCAGACAATTACGCCTGATGGCAGAAACCAACCAGAAAAAGCTGGCAGCTTTGTCTAAGCTGGAAGACCAGGTTCGCAGCCAGATGGAAAAAAGCGGTGCACAGCTTCCTCCTAAGAGCAATGCTTCCGATTACGCAGGTCAGGGCGGTCCTGTATTGGGTTCTGCCAAACCAGCAAACATTGTGTTGGAGCAGGAAAAGAACATCGGTCTTGAGGCCGATGCGAAAAAAGTTGATTTAGAAAATTTGCTGAGCGCTATTGAAGCTGAGAACTATCGTCGTGAGGTTACTCCGAGCCAATGGCCTACCAGTGGCGGTTATATTTCCTCTTCTTTCGGCGGTCGCGCTAATCCATTTGGCGGTTATGGCCGTGACTGGCATCCTGGTATTGATATTGCCACTGATTATGGCGAGCCGGTTTATGCCAGTGCAGCCGGCTATGTACAGCAGGCTGGCTGGTATGGCGGTTATGGAATTTATGCACGTATAAACCATGATTATGGCTATCAGACAGCATATGGTCATATGAGCCGTGTTGTCTGCAGTGCAGGACAATATGTGAAAAAAGGCGAGATTATCGGTTATGTAGGCAGCACCGGTTACAGCACCGGTCCGCATCTGCATTTTGAAGTTATTCATTATGGCGAGCAGGTTGATCCTTCCAGCCTGATGTAATTGTGACTGATAAGTAAATACTGAAAATCTTTAAGTTCGTCGTACTTAGTGCGGCGAACTTTTTTTAAGCAAAAAAGAAATAAATTTCAGAAATATCGTTTACATATGTTCTGACAAATGCTACAATGGGAATAACGAAAGGAGCGGATAAATTATGCTTACTTTAGAAATACTGGAAAAAATGCTTTTGGCAGCGGCAGTTGAGCTTGAAGAAAAAAGTAAAATGCTTTGTGAGCTTGACAGCGTAGCCGGTGATGGGGACCATGGTGTTACTATCGCGCGTATGGCAGAGTCCATGAAAAAGAAAGTAGAAGCACATGACAGCGCTAATATTAAAGACCTGCTGGATGATTTGAGCATGGCTTTTATGAACAGCAACGGCGGCAGTGCGGGACCTTTATGGGGAACTGTTTTTGGAGGCCTTGCTGATGCTGCCCCAGAGGATGCCAAGGAAGTTTCTTTGGAGGAGCTTCACGCTATGCTGGCTCAGGCTAAAGAGGATTTTGCGGATATTTCCAAGGCTAAAATCGGTGATAAGACGATGGTTGATGCGCTGTATCCAGCACTTGAAGCAGGTATGGCAGCCGAAGGTGATGCGAAGGCTGTCTTTGCGGCTATGGGTAAGGCTGCAGCCGAGGGCGCAGAAAAAACTGCTGACATGGTAGCACGCTTCGGCCGTGCTAAAAACGTCGGTGAACGCAGCCTGGGTACTAAGGACCCCGGTGCAACGTCTATTTCTATTCTGCTGACAGCAATGGCTGCGGCAATCTGATTTGCTGATAAAGCGCAAGCTTAAAAAACAATAAAATAAATAAAAACGGAGGCGTCATTATGCAAAAATTCATTAACAATCCGAAAAATCTGACAAGTGAATTATTGGAAGGTCTTGTGTTATCTAATCCTGATATCATCACTCTGGAGCAGGGAAACCTCATTGTAAACAAGAAGTTGGCAGAGGCAGACCGCGTAACCATCGTAACCTTGGGCGGAACCGGCCATGAGCCTGCTATCAGCGGCTTTGTCGGCGAAGGTATGATTGATATTTCTGTTGCAGGTAATATTTTTGCTGCACCCGGCCCTCAGGCTTGCGTAGAAGCAATTAAGATGGCTGATAAAGGTCATGGCGTGCTTTTCGTTGTACTTAACCATGCAGGTGATATGCTGACCGGCAACCTGACCATGAAACAGGTAAAAAAACTGGGCATTAATGTTGTTAAGGTTGTAACTCAGGAAGACGTTGCCAATGCTCCGCGCGAAAACGCTGACGACCGCCGTGGTCTGGTTGGCTGCGTTCCTCTGTACAAGATTGCCGGTGCTGCAGCTGCTGCAGGCAAATCCTTGGAAGAGGTTGCTGCTATTGCACAAAAATTTGCTGATAACATGGCAACTATCGCTGTTGCTACTAAAGGTGCTACTCATCCCGCAACCGGTATGGAAATCGCTCATATTGCCGAAGGCACTATGGAAGTCGGAATGGGCCAGCATGGTGAAGGCGGTGGCGGTACTCAGCCGATGAAATCTGCTGACGAAACAGCTGCTATTATGATGGACGCTCTGCTGAAGGATCTGGACGTAAAAGCAGGCGAAAAGCTGATGGTTGTTATCAACGGCAGCGGTGCTACTACTCTGATGGAACAGCTTATTGTTTTCCGTGCCTGCCATAAGCTGTTGGCAGAAAAAGGCATTGAGGTTGTGGCAAGTGCTGTAGGCGAAATACTTACCGTACAGGAAACCGCAGGCTTCCAGATGTTCATTGCACGTATGGATGATGAGCTGCTTGGCTACTGGAATGCTCCGTGCCGCACTCCGTACTACAGAAATTAAGCAGGTGACTGAATATGGCAGATAAAGAAGGTAATGTACTGGCAAAAGACTATGGTATCGGCATTGCTCCGCCGGAGCGTCCGTTCCCGGTAAAGGGACACGCATCCGCAGGCTGGGGCATGCAATCTCGTTTGGGACAGATTTTTGCTGATGACGGCCGCACTATTATGCTGGCTTTTGATCATGGTTATATTATGGGCTCTACCGCAGGTCTGGAACGTCTTGATCTGACAATTCCGCCGCTGATGCAATATGCGGATTGCCTGATGGCAACAAGAGGCGCATTGCGTACCTGCATTCCCGCTAACCATCACAAGGCTGTTGCTCTGCGCTGTACTGCTGACACCAGCGTACTCAAGGACGACATGAGCTTTGGCAATGTGGGCGTAGAAATTGAAGATGCGATTCGCATGAATGCTTCCTGCATGGCGGTTCAATGCTTTGTAGGCTCGGCAGGCGAGCTTGACTCCCTGCGCAATTTGTCTTATTATGTAAATATGGGCGAACGTTTTTCAATTCCTGTTCTCGGTGTTGTAGCAGTTGGCAAGGAGATGGAGCGTACCACGCGTTATTTTTCCCTGGCTACACGTCTGCTGGCCGAAACCGGCGCACATATCATCAAAACCTATTATTGTGATAACTTCGAACAGGTTACTGCTGCATGCCCCGTACCTATCGTAATTGCCGGTGGTAAGAAGATTCCTGAGCGTGACGCACTGGAAATGGCTTACCGTGCCGTAAACGAAGGCGCAGCCGGTGTTGATATGGGACGCAACGTTTTGCAGGCTGCCGCACCGAAGGCTATGCTGCGTGCAATCCGTATGGTTGTACACGAAAATGCAACTCCGGAAGCAGCTTACCATGCTTATGAGTTATGGCAGAAGGATGTGGATTAAATGAAAGAATTTATGCATGTCGGCGTACCGACGACTGTTGCAAGAGAAGGCGAGATTTATGCTGAAGGCATAAAAACGCATCTCGTTACTCCTGATACCAATGAATTTCATATTGAATACCTGCGTTTCGAAAAAGATACTCCGTTGCCGGAAGAACTGCAGACCTTAGTGCATGTAGCTTATAAGGTTGATGACCTTGATAAGCAGCTGGCAGAAAATAAGGTTATTGTTGAGCCCTGGATGGCTGATGAGCATACCCGCATTGCTTTCATCATGAAGGATGGTATCCTGTTCGAATTAATGGAAGAAGTTAAATAAATGCTATCGGTTCATGAACGGGCACAGCTTGTAGCTGCTGCCCGTTTATATTATGAAAGCAATCTGACGCAGGCGCAAATTGCGCAACGCCTTAATGTGTCACGTCCGTCTGTCAGCAAGATGCTGGCAAGAGCGCGTGAGCTGGGAATTGTGCATATTGAAATCCGGGCCGGAGATGAGGGAAAGGCGGATTTGCTGCAGCGTCTGCAATCTAAATATGCCTTGGCCGGTGGTTGTGTGCTTACAGAGAAACAGGACGTATTAACGCAGGCTATGCATTATCTTATGGCTGAAACAACGGCTGACAAGAGCTTGGCTCTAGGCTGGGGTTATGCCTTGGGTGAGGTTGTGCTGAAGGCTGCGGACTGCAGCCGTTATACGCAGGATGGCATGGTATATCCGCTGATCGGTACGGCAAATTTTCCTAATAAGGGCTATCATCCGGATGAGCTGGTGAAAATATGGGCAAGCGCCTGTGGCAGAAGCTGTTATATGCTTGGCTGCAGTGCTTTTCCTGATTCCGAGGAGGAACGCGCAGAGTTGGAAAGCAGGTCGGCCTATCAGCAGCTTCTGCAGCAATGGCAGAGTCTGGATGCTGCTGTTGTTTCCATCTGCGGTTATCCTGCCGTGCCTGATGAAGCAACAGCAACCCGTTTCGGCGATGCGTTGGAACAGCAAAAGGCCGTAGGAAGCTTTTTGTCATATTATTATAATCAGCGCGGTGAATTCATCAGCGGTAATAATGATTACTGTCTGCATATTCCGTTGGCACAGCTGCGCCGTTGCAAGAAGCTGATAGGCATTGGGCTGAATGCCGGTAAAAAGGCGTTGCTGGGTGCTTTGGCAACAGGTCTTTTTACCAATCTTGTTGTCAGCGAAGAGCAGGCTAAAGCTTTGCTGAAATAATTTCATTGATGATTGACTGCCTCACACTATAAGTGTGGGGCAGTTTTGCTTTTTACAGAAGAATATGTAACTTTTTATACAGTAAATATACATTGAAAACAGAAATGAGGAAATTTTTTCAAAAAACTTTACAAATAAAGTATAAAAGCATAAAATAACCCTAACTACATTTATACGATAATTTGTAGCATGGAAGGATGGTAGAAAATGATTTCTCTCAAAAGCAACAAAATTAAAGCATTGGCAGCCGGCCTGATGCTGACCCTCGCCTTGGGGGCATTAGGCTGCGGCGGTGACAAAAAGGAAGCAGGCGCAAAGGCTGAAAAAGTCAATGTCGGCATTGTTCAATTGGTAGAACATGCGGCACTTGATGCAGCTAACAAGGGCTTTGTTGACGGCTTGGCATCTAAGGGCTATAAGGAAGGTCAGAACATTACTTTTGACAAACAAAATGCTCAGGCTGACCAGTCTAATCTGCAGAACATTGCTCATCGCTTTGTAAATAATAAGGTTAATTTGATTTGTGCTATTGCAACTCCTGCGGCACAGACGGTAGCAAATGTTACCAGTGATATTCCTATCGTTGCTACTGCGGTAACTGACTACAAAACCGCTAAGCTGGTTAAGGATAATGCTAAACCGGGCACTAATGTAACCGGTACAACTGATATGAACCCTGTTGCCGAGCAGCTGGATTTGCTGCTGAAGCTGGTTCCGAATGCTAAAACCATCGGCACAATTTATTGCTCCAGTGAGGTTAACTCCCAACTGCAGGTTGAGCTGCTGAAGAAGGCTGCAGCTGCTAAGGGAATTACCGTAAAGGAAGCTACTGTTTCTACTGTTAATGATATCCAACAGGCTGCCCGTAGCCTGACAGGTGATGTACAGGCAGTATATGTACCGACTGATAACGTATTGGCTTCCGCTATTCCTACTTTAATCAGTGTAACCGAGGAAGCAAAGCTACCGGTTATTTGCGGTGAAGGCGGCATGGTAAGAGCCGGTGGTCTGGCAACATTGGGTGTTGATTATTACCAGCTCGGCTTCCAAACCGGTGTGATGGCTGCTGATATTCTGAGCGGTAAAGCAAAACCGGCTGATATGGCTATTCAGGCACAAAAAGAATTTAAGCCTACCATCAATCTTAAGGAAGCAGCTAAGATTGGTTTGAAGGTTCCTGAAGATTTGCTTAAGGGTGCAGATGTTATTAAATAATTAAAATTTGGAGCCTGCCGTTAAAAAAGCAGGCTCTTTTTTCGCTAAGAAGATTGGGAGGAATTGGGAAATGATTAGTTTGCTGATACCTACAGTGGCACAGGGCTTACTGTGGGCGTTGATGGCTCTTGGTGTATATGTAACATTCCGAGTGCTGGATATTGCTGATTTGACGGTAGAAGGCAGCTTTCCGTTGGGCGCAGCAACAGCTGCTTCCATGATGGTTGCAGGCTTTGGGCCTCTGGCCGCACTTTTGGGTGCCTGCATTGCAGGTATGCTGGCTGGTATTATAACCGGCATTTTGCATACTAAAATGAAAATACCTGCTCTGTTGGCCGGTATTTTGACCATGATTGCTTTGTATTCTGTTAACCTGCGCATTATGGGCAAGGCTAACTTATCTCTGCTTGGTGTGGATACTACTTTTAAAATTGCCAAGTCTATGATGGACCTGTCAATGGCGCAGACAACGCTTGTTGTTGGTCTGGCTGTAACCGTTCTGGTGGGCTGCTTCATGTACTGGTTCTTTGGTACGCAGATTGGCGCTGCTATCCGCGCTACCGGCTTCAACCAGCAGATGATCCGCGCTCAGGGCGTAGATACTGACGTAACGATTATTCTTGGCTTGCTCATCAGTAATGCTCTGGTTGCTGTTTCCGGTGCTCTGGTTGCGCAGTCCAACGGCTTTTCCGATGTCGGTATGGGTACCGGCACAATCGTTATCGGTCTGGCATCCGTTATTATCGGTGAGGTGCTTTTCGGTACACGCAGCTTTAAAAATTGCCTGATTTCCGTAGTTTTAGGCTCTATTGTTTATCGTATTGTAATTGCAGTTGTACTGGCTATGGGTATGCCGCCAAACGATCTGAAGCTCTTTACCTCAGTGCTGGTGGCAATTGCTTTGTCCATGCCGCTGATTAAAAGTAAATTCGGTGCCAGAAAGGCGGTGCGTTAAATGCTGCATGTAGAACACGTTTCCAAAACATTTTTCCCCGGAACTATCAATGAAAAGAAGGCTCTGCAGGATTTATCTCTGCATCTGGAGCCCGGTGATTTTGCTACAGTTATCGGCGGTAACGGTGCCGGCAAATCTACTACGCTGAATGCGATTGCCGGTGTTTTCCCGATAGATAAGGGCAAGATTATTATTGATGGTGAGGATATTACCAAAAAGCCGGAGCATAAGCGTGCTAAATATATCGGCCGTGTATTCCAGGATCCGATGCTTGGTACTGCT
>ENA-ORVB01002167-ORVB01002167.1-human-gut-metagenome-genome-assembly--contig:-NODE-2167-length-11387-cov-2.22061_pt1 | contig 11387 bp, 9 predicted proteins | sample MGYA00242090_ERZ509231 | MGnify/ENA primary metagenome ERZ509231 (study PRJEB26280, sample SAMEA2338798) | human gut metagenome | biome: human gut; feature: human-associated habitat; material: faeces...
CTTCCCTGTAGTTTTTCAATATTATCCAGGCAGATACCGCCAATGGCTACTACCGGGATCTTTACAGATGCGCAGATTGCCTGCAGCTGTTCCATCGTCATAGGGCGGGCATCTTTTTTGGTTGATGTGCCAAATACGGCACCGCTGCCCAAATAGTCAGCCCCCTGTGACTGGGCTTTTAATGCCTGTTCTACCGTTTTGGCTGTGACTCCCAGGATCTTATCCGGTCCAAGAAGTTGTCTCGCAAGACCGGCATCCATGTCATTCTGGCCTACATGGACACCGTCTGCACCACAGGCTTTTGCCAGTTTTATATTGTCATCGATCAGGAGAGGAACATTGTATTTTTCTGTGAGAGCGCGCATTTTCTTCGCCTCTTCCAGATATTCTTCCACGTTGTCATCCCGCAGTCCTTTTTCACGAAGCTGCACCATGGTGGCGCCGCCTTTTAAGGCTGCTTCTGTCTGCTCATAAAGACTCATTTTCCCGGTCCAGGCCCGGTCGGTTACTGCATAGATCAACAACTGGCTTTTGTCAAATTTCATGGTTCTCTCCTTTTCTCATATCCATCATCCACTCACAAACCCGCGCTAACGCGCTCTACTGTCTGCTATCGCAGACTGTTTGTTCGTTAATGGCCCAAGAAAAACAAATGTCTGCTTCGCAGCCGCTTGTTTTTCTTTTGGGCTCATTTCATTCATCAAAAATACTTACGATCTCGCCGTCTAAAATGCGGTTCATATTTTTTACAGCACAGAAGTTGCCGCACATAGAGCAGGTATCTTCTTTTTCCGGCTTCGCAGATGCTCTGTAGTTTCTCGCCTTTTCCGGATCAATGGAAAGCTCAAAGGTCTTTTCCCAGTCCAGTTTCTTTCTTGCCATTCCCATCTGGCGGTCCCACTCGGAAGCGCCCTTAACACCTTTTGCAATGTCTGCTGCATGGGCTGCGATCTTGGAAGCGATGATGCCTTCTTTTACGTCATTCAGATCCGGCAGGCGTAAATGTTCAGCCGGTGTTACATAGCATAAAAAGGCTGCGCCGTAGGTTGCTGCGATGGCACCTCCAATAGCCGCTGTAATATGGTCATATCCAGGTGCAATGTCTGTAACCAAAGGTCCTAATACATAGAAAGGTGCGCCTTTGCAGATGCTCTGCTGGATCTGCATATTGGCTGCGATCTGGTTAAGAGGCATATGGCCCGGTCCTTCTACAATCACCTGTACATTTTTCTCCCAGGCTCTTCTTGTCAGCTCTCCTAATGTTACCAGCTCTTCGATCTGGGAAACATCAGTGGCATCTTCTAAGCATCCCGGACGGCAGGCGTCACCTAAACTGATGGTCACATCGTATTTCTGGCAGATATCCAGGATCTCATCAAAATGCTCATAGTATGGATTTTCCTTTCCGGTCATCTCCATCCATGCAAAGATAATGGAACCGCCTCTGGATACAATGTTCATAAGGCGTTTATTTTTCTTGAAACGCTGGGCAGTTGCACGGTTGATACCAATGTGGATGGTCATAAAATCCACACCGTCCTGTGCATGCATTTCCACGATCTTTAACCACTCTTCGGTGGTGATATCTTTCAGTGCCTTATGATAGTATACCACTGCGTCATAGATCGGTACAGTACCAATGATAGCCGGGCATTCAGCAGTCAGTTTTCTTCTGAATTTCTGGGTATCTCCCCAGGAGCTTAAGTCCATAATGGACTCTGCGCCCATTTTTACTGCGTCATTTACTTTCTGAAGCTCCATATCCAGGTCTTTGCAGTCTCTGGAAGTTCCCAGGTTTACATTGATCTTGGTCTTTAACATGGAGCCGATACCGTTTGGATCCAGGCATTTGTGGTTTTTGTTTGCAGGAATTGCTACTTTTCCCTCTGCCACCAGCTGCATTAACCGGGCTGTATCCATCTGCTCTTTTTCTGCTACTGCCTGAAGCTCCTTTGTAATAATTCCTTTTCTGGCAGCATCCATCTGTGTTGTGTAGTCCATTTTCTTTCTCCTTCACATAATAATATTTTTCCACAGAAGGGGTACCTGGACGGAACGTTTTCCACATTTGCTGCACAGATCTCTAGCGCATATGTGGATCATCTGGATTTGCGCAGAAACAAAAAAAACGGTCCGCCCACATAAGGAACGGACCGCAAAATATACGCACGATACGCAAATATAATATGCGACACATTATTTCCCTACGTTGGCATTACCCACATCAGGTACAATAGGTCGAAGTTCGATTACTTCCTCTCAGCCTGCTTCACAAGCTCCCTGTTCGTATTCAGAATAACATTTATTGGTAAAAATTGTCAAGTTGTTTATCAAAACACACCACTTTATGGCGCCGGATACATTGATATTCCCCTTTGGAATAACCGGCATTTTTTCTCAATAAGTGCTTCTTTCGGCTGTTGCTTTATCAGCCTTGTTGTATACTGTCTTTTTTTCTGTTATAGTAGTTAGCATTAACTTACTGTTTATTGTACTTCAGGAGGATCTTATGGAATTACGTCAGCTGGAATATTTTATGATCACATGTGAAAAAGGCAGCTTTAACCAGGCTGCAGAGTGCCTTTATACCACACAGCCCAATGTGAGTAAAGTGATCAGTTCCCTGGAAAAAGAACTGGGACGGCCTCTTTTTGAGCGCAGCAGCCGGGGGATCCACATTACCCCCTATGGTGAAACGGTCCGTGAATATGCCCAGAATATCCTGCACAATATAAGCCTGATCAACTCACTGACCGATCACAACCAGGGAAAAAAATTCAGTCTGGCCACTTATCCCAGCAATATGATCTCCCGTCTGTTGACTGATTTTTATAAAGAAATGGGAAATTCCTACATTGTAGAACATTTAGAAGGCACGGTGGAAGAGATCAGCAACCGGGTAGCCCAGGGACTTTCTGAAATTGGCATCGTTTATATTGCACAGAAACAGCTCCACCAGTTCCAGCATATCCTGTCCCACAAAAAGCTGAAATTCGTTCCTCTTGACAGCAAAGAAGCCTGTGTTTACGTTGGTCCAAAGCATCCCCGCTATCATGATGAAAGTATTGACTTTCAGGACCTTTCTTCTCTTTCCTTTGTACGGGGTGTAAGGGATTTTTTCTCTGTAGAGCACCATTTGAACCATGTGAGCCTTGGGGCGATCAGCACAGAGCAGCTCCACTATGCAGTCTATACCAACAGTGATCATCTGACTGTCAATCTGTTACTGAACACAGATATATGCAGCCTCGGCATTAATTTTCTCTATGACCAGTACCGCCAATATGATGTTCGCCAGCTGAGGATCAATAATTGTGAGCCTTTTCTCCTCATCGGCTACATCTGCCCGGATCATGCAAAATTAAGTAAAGCTGCTGAATGGTTTATCTGTCATTTTAAGGAAATTTTATAAGTTTTTTCGCCCGGTTATAACATTTTGGAATAACTAAGCCCCTCCAATTTCATTAGTAGTAAGTTTCGCCTAACCCATGTTATACTTTCTACCGTTCGCCTCAGGCGAATGAATAAACAACATTATGTTCTTTTTACAACAGGAGGAAACTTATCATGAAAAAAAGATGGGGCACAATGCTTCTGGCAGGTCTCTTAGGCACCGCCTTATTAAGCGGCTGCGGTTCATCCGCTTCTGACTCTGCATCTTCTGCTGCAGAGTCCAATCCTTCAGAAACTACCACCACAGCTGAAGGTACAAAGGAAGACCTGATCTTCGTAAACTACCGCGATATCCGCGATTTAAACCCACATTTATATGCCGGCGAAATGTACGCCCAGGAAATGTTATATGAGGGCCTGGTCAATATTACCTCTGACGGTTTTGAAGGCTGTCTGGCAGAAAGCTGGGATGTCAGTGATGACGGTAAAGTATATACATTCCACATTCGTCCAGGCGTAACATTTTCCGATGGCGAAAAGTGTGACGCATATGCCATCAAAGCAAACTTTGACGCAATCCTGGAAAATAAAGACCGCCATACCTGGCTGGAAATGATGCATCTGTTGGTAGGTGTAGATGCTCCCGATGAAAACACTTTTGTGATTGAATTATCCGAACCATATTATCCCCTTTTAACTGAGCTTGGTGTAACAAGACCATTTGCCATGATCTCCCCGAAAGCCATGAAAAACGGCAGCACCAAAGATGGGGTAGAAGCTTATATTGGTACCGGTCCCTATGTGCTGGATGAATTTGTTACCGATGAGTATGCTGTATTCAAGGCAAATCCGAACTACTGGGGCGAACAGCCTGCCATCAAAACCATCACCGTGAAAGTCATCCCGGATAATCAGACCCGTATCCTGGCTCTGGAAAAAGGTGAGATTGATATGATCTTCGGAAAAAATATGATCGACGCAGATGCCATTAATCAGTATCTGGACAGCGATCAGTTTACCGTGGAACTTTCTGATCCAACCTCTACCAGACAGATTGTTCTGAATACTTCCTCTGACATTCTTTCAGAGAAGGATGTACGTATTGCGCTCCAGCATGCAACTAATAAGCAGAATATCTCTGACGGTATTTTTTACGGACTGGAAAAACCGGCAGACACTCTGTTTGCATCCACTGTTCCATATTGTGATATTGAACTAGAACCATATGTTTACGACCTGGAACTGGCAGGACAGATTTTGGATGAAGCAGGCTGGAAAATGGGTTCCGGCAATGTCCGTGAAAAGGATGGACAGCCGTTAAATATTGATCTTCTCTATAATAGTGACAGCGTGACTGAAAAATCCATTGCAGAGTATCTTCAGAGCGAATACCAGTCCATCGGTGTTTCTTTAAACATCCACGGGGAAGAGGAGCAGTCCTACCGTGATAATATGAAAGCAGGTAATTTTGATATGGTATTCAATATCTGCTGGGGTACACCATACGATCCACAGTCCTCTCTTGCTGCCATGCGCGCTCCTGTATATGGTGACTATGCAGCGCAGCTTGGTCTGGATGATAAAGCAGAAATCGATGATGCCATTACCGAGATCCTGATCACCACAGATGAAAACAGACGCCAGGAACTTTATACCTATGTTCTGACCCATCTCCACGAAGATGCCGTTTATATTCCACTGACCTATGAGTGCAATAAGGCAATCTACCGCTCTGATATGAAAGGCTTCCACTTTACCCAGACTCAGTACGAGGTTCCATTCCAGGATTTCTCTTTCTAAATCTGGCAAAACAAACCTAATCTTGTGTATAAAGCCGTCTCCTCTGAGGCGGCTTTGTTCCAGTCGGATCCTTTCTGCCATACCGCTCCTTCAACGGGAGGTATTATTTTGAAACCCTATATTATCAAGCGGATCCTTTCTGCCATACCGCTCCTTCTCATCATTTCCTTTGTATGCTTCGTTTTTATCAACCTGATCCCTTCTGATCCGGCTGAAGTAGCTTTACGTGTACGCCAGGTACCTATCATCACGGAAGATGCCATTGCTGAGGTCCGTGCCCAGCTTGGGCTGGACAAGCCTTACCTGGTCCGTTACTTTACCTGGGTATTTGACTGTCTTCACGGCGATTTTGGCATCAGTTATGTAAACCCAAGCCGTACTGTTGCCGAAGAACTGCTGCGCTGTATGCCTGCTACTTTACAGCTTGCAGGTGCTTCCCTTATTATGGTGATCCTTTTAAGTCTCCCTATCGGCTTTCTTTGTGCTGTATATAAAGATGGCTGGTTTGACCGGATCATGCGGAGCCTTGTATTTATGACCACTGCCATGCCCCCTTACTGGGTCGGACTTCTGTTGATGTGGCTGATCTCCATTAAACTGGACCTTTTGCCTACCAGCGGAAACGGTACCATCAGGCATCTGATCCTGCCGGCTTTTACTGTATCCTTAAGCTATATTTCCACCTATATCCGCCTGATCCGCAACAATATGCTTGAAAATATGAAACAGGATTATGTACTTTATGCCAATGTACGCGGTCTCCCGCAGAGATCCATTCTGGTAAAACATATCCTGAAAAACTCCATGCATACCTGTATTGTTGCCATTGGCATGAGTATCCCACAGCTGATCTCAGGAACCATTGTAGTGGAAAATGTATTTGCATGGCCGGGACTGGGAACTTTGTGCATCAGTTCCATTTTCAACCGGGATTATCCCGTGATCCAGACTTACGTTCTGCTCATCGGTGTCCTGTTTGTTATGTTTAACCTGCTGTTTGATATCCTGCAAACCGTGTCTGACCCCCGTATGCGAAAGGAGAGCAACTAATGTTACACCGGTTTCTTCATAATAAAACTGCCGTTGGTACAGTAACCATTGTACTGATCGTGGCATTCATGGGCCTTTTTGCCCCATTTATTGCTCCACATGATCCCTATGCCACCAATATTCTTAACAAATTTGCCCATTTCAGCAAAGAATATCCCCTTGGCACAGATAATCTTGGGCGCTGTATTCTCTCCCGCATGATCTACGGAATCCGTCCCACTCTTGGCCTGGCTGTGCTGACCATGTTAGGCACCATCGGTCTCGGCGCCCTGATGGGCCTTTTAGCCGGGTATTTTCGTGGCATTACGGAAGAACTGATCATGCGTATAGTGGATGTAATGCTGTCTTTCCCCAGTCAGATCATGGTTTTTGCTGTAGTTGCGCTGCTGGGCATTAACGTACAGAACGTGATCCTGGCAAATGTATTTATCAAATGGGCCTGGTATGCCCGTATGATCCGAACGGGCGTTATGCAGTACCGTGACCGGAACTTTGTCCAGTTTTCCCGCTGTGTAGGAACTCCGGAACGTTTTATCCTCTTCAGACACCTGGTTCCATCTATTGCAGCTGATCTGGCTGTCCTGTCTTCTCTGGATGTAGGCTGGGCCATTATCAATATTTCCACTTTGTCCTTCCTGGGACTTGGTGTACAGGCTCCTACTCCTGAATGGGGTGCTATGTTAAGCGAAGCAAAAAATGTCCTGACCAGTAATCCGGCCCAAATGCTGGTTCCCGGTATTGCCATCGTTATTCTGGTTTCTGCCTTTAACTTAATGGGTGATGCCATCCGTGATGTGTTAGACCCAAAGGAGGTGCTGTAATGTCTGCCGTTTTAAAAGTTGAAAACCTGAATGTAACTCTGACATATCGTAAAGCCTCCAAAAAGCTGGTAGAAGATGTGAGCTTTGAAGTCCACCCAGGAGAATGCCTGGGGATCCTTGGGGAGTCCGGAAGCGGAAAAAGCATGACTGTAAAATCCATCCTGGGTCTGTTAGATAAAAATTTCCAGGTTTCCGGAAGCGCTGTTTTTGATGGCCATGATCTTTTAAAAGAGTCAAAAGAAGAACTTCGCAGGCTCCGTGGAAGCCGGATCACCATGGTACTTCAAAACCCTATGACCTGTTTTGATCCTTTATACCGCATTGGAAATCAGATGGCTGAAACCTTCGCCGCACATACTGCATGGAATGCACAGGAAATACGTACCTGTTGCCTTAAGATCCTGGACCAGATGCAGATCTTAAATGGAGAAGAAGTTCTGGAAAAATATCCTCATCAGCTCTCCGGCGGTATGCTCCAGCGTATTATGATCGGTATTGCCATGGCATTGCAGCCGGAACTTCTCATTGCTGATGAACCAACAACTGCCATTGATGCCGTCACTCAATACGAGATCCTGGAAGAGTTTGTCCGCATTAAAAAGAATAAAAATACTGCCATGCTTTTCATCACCCATGACCTGGGAGCCATCTCCAAAGTAGCAGACCGCATCCTTGTTATGAACAGCGGACAGATCGTAGACAGCGGAGACTTTGAGCATATCCGAAATCATGCAAACGATCCCTACACCCGCCTGCTGATAGAAAAGCGTTCTGCTGTTATGTGCCACTACCGTGACATCTTACATGGAAAGGAGATATCCCATGCTTGAAGTAAATAATGTATGCGTCAGCTTCCGAAGTGAACGCCAGGAAAAGATTTTCGGAACTGCCAGAAACCAGGTGTTGTTTGATGTGTCCTTAAAAGTCTCACAGGGAACCTGTCTGGGAATACTGGGAGAATCCGGAAGTGGGAAATCTACCCTTGGCCGTGTGATCTGTGGTCTTTTAAAGCCTGACACCGGAGAAGTAAAGATCCAGGATGTATCTGTTTATGCCTCCAGAAATGGCCGGAAAAACCTTCAAAAACGCTTAAGTGTTGTTTTCCAGGATTACACCACTTCTGCCAATCCCCGTTTCCGTGTAAAAGAGATCATTGCAGAAGGACTGGCTGCAAGAGAACGAAATCAAAAGATCCGCCTGAACCGTTTGGAAGAGATCAACCGCCTGTTAGAGCTTGTTGGGCTGAATTCCTCCTATGCAAACCGGTATCCCCATGAGCTGTCCGGCGGACAGTTGCAGCGTGTATGCATTGCCCGGGCTGTAGCCTGCCAGCCAGAGATCATTCTTTTTGACGAAGCTATCTCTTCTCTGGATGCCCATACTCAGATTCAGATCATGGATCTGCTCCATGATCTGAAAGAAAAACTGGGGCTGACTTATATTTTCATTACCCATGACCTGACTTCTGTCACTTATCTGTGCGATGATGTGCTTTTTCTGTATCATGGCCGCATTACTGAACACATTCCTGTATCCCGTATTGCAGAAACAAAAGATGACTATGCCAGAAAGCTTTTGGCTTCTATTATCGAATTCAACTAAAGGAGATCTGAAAAATATGAGACTGTCTGACTTAAAAGCCGGCAGCAATACAAAGCAAACCCTTTTACTGCCAGTTGCCAGCCACTATCCCATAGAAATGACTGTTATCTGCGGAAGCTGTCCCGGAAAAACCCTTGTAGTGACCGCAGGTGTCCACGGCTGTGAATATGTAGGCATAGAAACCCTGAACCGTCTGAAAAAGGAACTGGACCCCATCGATCTTTCAGGGCGTATCATCCTGCTTCCCCTGGTAAATCCAGAAGGCTTTTACATGGGGTCCAAACAGATAATCCCTGCAGATGGTCAAAATTTAAACCGTACGTTTCCCGGAGATCCTGAGGGTACTTTTTCCAGCCGTCTTGCAAAGCTCCTTGAAGAAACACTGTATCCTGAAGCTGATTTTCTCATAGATCTCCATGGTGGTGATGTGAACGAAGCTCTTACTCCCCTGGTCTTCTTTCCCACAACTGTTTCTGACGCACTGGCCGCAAAAGCTTCTGCAGCTGCAGCCTCACTCTCGATTCCATATCGGGTCGCTTCTACTGCAAAAAACGGACTCTATAGCTGGGCTGCTCAGTGCGGTATCCCGGCACTTTTAGCAGAACGGGGAGAAAGAGGGCTATGGTGCGAAGATGAGGTCACAGCATGCAAAAGGAATATTTTTGAGTTAATGGCTCATCTTAAGATCAGACCTTTTTCAGATACTGACCTTCACCAGGAAGAGATCCGTCAGGCAGTTTATGAAGAGGCACCAAAAAATGGGTTCTGGTATCCTGCTGTCTCACATGCAGGTCAGAAATTAAAAAAGGGCACCCTTCTTGGCACCCTGAAAGATATTTATGGGAATGAAATTTTCCGATGTACAGCTCCATTTGATGGCGTTGTACTTTATTACACCCTGAGTCTGGGTGTAAAATGCAAAGATCCATTGATCGCATTTGGGGAGATTTAATATTTATTTTGCAGGCGTTGGGTTCACTCACAAACACGCGCTGGCGCGCTCTACTGTCTGCTATCGCAGACGGTTTGTTCGTTAAGGACGCAAGGAAAACAAATGCCGCTTAAAGCGGCGCTTGTTTTCCTTAAGCGTTCCTTATATCCGTCCCCCGCACTTCGGACAGTAGTTATAATCTTCGTCTGTCTCAAATCCGCAGCGCATACACTTCTTGTGGGGATTTCCGGAACCTTCCTGCCAGGTGCGGGTGTATTTTCCTTCCTGGACCAGGTGAAGGTCGGCGGATGTGATCGCCGGTTCTTCGCCTCTTAATATGGCTTTTCCGATCTCCGGCTCCAGCTCGTAAATGGCGCTGCAACAGGACATCTGCACATAAAAGCGCTTATTCCACTTAAACAGCGGGATAAAGAAAAAACTGAAATACATATAGGTCATAAAGACCTGACACTGGCTGGGGTGCTGCCACAGCTTCCGCAAAGAATGCTTCTTGCGTAGTTAAGCAGCTTCCGGCCCTGACTGATACCTCCGATAAACAGCATATTGCTGTCCTCCTTTTAAAAACAAATACTTTATAGAAACTGTCACTGGCAGTTTCTTTCAAACGCATGGAAACTAACAGACCGCCTGATGGCGGCATGACCATACACAAAAATTATAAGTCAGCACGGTACAATGAACAAACCACCTTGTAAACTGTGATCCATTTTCTGATCCGGGACTGCCTCTTTTCTTCTGTTCCTGCTGCCCGTCTTCCTGCATGCATCAGCTCATCCACTGCACTTCTGGCACTTGCCACAGCATAGTTTCCTGTAAGGCAGCAGCCTTCTTCCAGCCGTGAAAATGCTCCCACAAAGCCAAGATTTCTGCTTCCAGTTGGAACTGTTTTAGGCCGGTCTGTAAAATGATGAGGCCGAAGGGGCTGAAGTTTATCTTCTTCGCCCACAAAGGCTTCCGGTTCTCCCAGAGCAATATGCAGGTCAGCTGCCTTTTTCCATAATTTTCCAGAACCGCTGCCATTATCCATAATGCAGACATCCCCGGATCTCAGATCTATCTTTTCAAATACAAAAGCTTCCCGGTCAGTCTCTTCTTCCTGCAGTCTGCGTTTTACATACAGTTTTTTCACTGCCAGACCGGTTCCGCTTCCGTTGTCATTTCCATTTTCAAGCTCCAGATCCGTTACCTGAGTGTTTTCCAGCAACAATACGCCTTTGCGGCGCAGATACTGTTTCAGCAAACGGATCAGCTCCTGTCTTTCTTCCGGTGAAAGAAACAGAAACGGTCCTTTTAATTCCCATAAACTTCTGCGAAATTCCGCCAGATTGCTGTCTTTTTTCAGGCCAAACACACACTGGCACAGCTGCCACAGATCTGTCTCAAATATATGAGGTGTCCCACTGAACCAGTCTTCAACACTTAAAACATCCAGTCTTTCCTCTTCTGTACATAACAGCCGCCAGAGTGCCGGAAGGTCTGCACATCCCAGACGTTCTCCACCTTCTGTTTTTGGAAACGTAAACACTTTTTCCCCGGAACCTGGCAGTTTTCCACACAGTTCCAGAAAATCTTCGCAGTTTTCCCGGCTTACTACAAGAGGACCTGCATTTCCACATGCCTCCTCATTTTCCCCATACACCATAATACTGCTTCCAGGAAAATGGCAGTCTTTTATAAGCCAGACTGCTGCCGCCAGAGAGCTTAAACTATTTCCTATAATATAAGCCTTCTGCTTTCCATAATCTCGGCTGCGCACTACAGCTGCTTCC
>ENA-ORVB01002201-ORVB01002201.1-human-gut-metagenome-genome-assembly--contig:-NODE-2201-length-11230-cov-19.3273_pt1 | contig 11230 bp, 7 predicted proteins | sample MGYA00242090_ERZ509231 | MGnify/ENA primary metagenome ERZ509231 (study PRJEB26280, sample SAMEA2338798) | human gut metagenome | biome: human gut; feature: human-associated habitat; material: faeces...
AAATCCAATCTTTTTGTCGTGGAAAATCATCAAAAAATGTGTCCTTCATGGAAAGACACAAAATTTTATGAATTAGGCTTGATTTTTATTATCTAATTTTTTTCACTAAAAAGTGCAAATTAATGGGACAAGCTTGTTAATAATGGCAAATTTAAACAAATTAATATGTTAAATTGTGGGAAATACGGGTATTCTTTTGACACTTACGAGAAAATAGTGTAGCCTCTTTAATTGTGTGAGCAATGAGGAGGCCCATAACAATGAAAAAATTAATGCAAGTATTTGCGAGTGTGATGATTGCTACATCTACATTTGGAGGCGTTACAAGTGTTGCAGCAAAAGAAAACACACCAGCTTATAAAATTGAATATCAAAATGCAGATTCAATGCAGTCTGTATTTACAAAAGAATTACATCAAAAATATGCAAATGTAAAATTTAAAAAGAAATCAAAAAATGTATCTGTATATGAATCAAAAAACTACAAGGTAAAAGTAAAAGATTTAGATATTGATACGGTTGGTAAACAAACAGTTTCTATTGAAGGAAAAAACAAAAATACAAATGAAAAGCACAGCGCTGAAGTAAGTATCAAGGTAGAAGATACAACAGCGCCTGTAATTACTTGTGAGGATACAATCACAGTGGAACAAAATGAAGCATTTGATATCAATCGCTATGTTTCATTAAATGAAGAAGGAACAGTGACTGTAACTAAAAATGTAGATACAACAAATACAGGCACTTTTATAACTACAATCAAGGCAAAAGATACAGCCGGTAATGTGAGTGAAAAAAATATTACAGTTAATGTAGAAAAAGATTTCTATCAAAGAATTGCCGATGCTGCATTAGCTCAGATTGGTGTTTATCAAGATTGTACCATGTTAGTGACAAATTCACTTGCAGCAGTTGGAATCAATTTCCATGGTGCACCAGCAGCTTATTTAAGCTTAGGACCTTTGGCAAACAATCCGGTTCCAGGAGATATTTGTGTCTATCAAGGACATGTAGCATTATATATTGGTAATGGTCAGGCTGTTCATGGTGGATGGTATGGAAATCAGACAACAATCTATAGTGTTGAATGTAACCAACCATTTATTGGATATGTTCATGTAAATCGTTAAGCGAGCTCATTTTCTCATCGTAACTGAAAAAAATTTTAGGGGGTTTTGTACAAAAAAACGACAAAACCCCCATGTAAACCCAATTTACAAAAATGGGGAATTTTGGAAAAAATGAACAAAACCCCCATGATAACCTAATTTTAAAATTCAGGCAAAATTTGTTAAAATGTACAAAACCCACAAAAAAAGTATGAGTTCAAACAGAATTCATACTCTTTTTTTTGCTTACAACAGGACATGAGTTTCACGCATTCTCAGACCGTTGCAGTATGTGCAGGAAGTCATTCCACGGTTGTGCTTTTCCACCCACATGTTCACGCTTAGCAAATATTTGCGTCCACAGTCTTTGCACTCCCACCAGACTCTTGCATTACTTGTTGGCAGAATCTCATCTGGGAAGATGCCTAGCAAGGCGTTTTCGTTTTCGGCCCATTCATCTTGAATTTCAGGATAAAGGTCTAACAAGGTGTTAAAGCCTGCATGAGCTTTTTTACCAGCACAGGCTGGGCATAAATCATCTGATGCAACTCTATCTCGTACAGAAGCTTTGTACGTATAGCCACAAGTAGGACAAGTCCACTCTGCTAAATATGCACTAGTCGGCAACACATCGTCTGGACCCTTTTCATTATCAGGGCTCATTTCTTCTGCAATCTCAGGATATAGCACTTTTAATGTGTTGAATCCAGCTAAAGGCTTTTGATTGTTACAATAAGGACATTCAACAAGACCATTGACCATATCTTTTACAACTCCAAAGTATTCGCCTCCACAGGTAGGACAAATCCACTCAGCCCCTATCGAAGAGCTTCGCATGAACGTATCTGCTTTACGTTCGTTGTTTGGAGAAAGTAATGCTGCAATATCTGGATCTGTTGTAGCTAAATCGTTGATTCCTTTTTCAACACGTTTATTAGCGCATACAGGACAAGAAGCATCTCCAACACTTCGATCTCGTATTTTAGCGTAATATTCAGTACCACATGTTGGACAAATCCAATATACTTCATATACCTGCCATTCACCAACTTCATTTGCCTTTTTGTCATTTCTAGGCGAAAATTCACTGGCAAGTTGTTGGTTGGTAATCGTTAAATCATTAACTCCTGATTTTAATTTTGTATGGTTGCAATATGGACAGGAATTATCGCTGATTTTACGTTCATTTACAGGATACAAATAATCTTCACCACAAGTAGGGCATGTCCATAATACTTTTTTGCTTGTATCAAAGGCAATCTGACTTGCTGTTGATTTATTATTTACAGAAAATTCTGAAGCAAGTTCTGGATTTAAAGCTTGAAGAGAAGTTTTTTCTGGGTCAACACGTTTACCTTCACAGACAGGACAATGGAAATCATTTTCAACGAGCTCTCGTAATGTGCATTTAAAATGATGACCATTAGAACAGACAAAATGGTAACTATTGTCAAGCGTTGCTAAAACTTGATCAGGTCTTTTTTCATTCTTTTCATAATCCCAGAATAAAATTACCGCTGGATAAATCGTTGCTAAATCATTACTACCTTTTTTAAGTACAGTTCCACTGCAAATAGGACATTGTCCATTTAATTCGACATGTCGTATAATAGGCCGTACAAATGAATGACCGTTCTTACACTTAAAGTAAACATTTCGGTAAGAAACAACAACTTCACTGGCTTTGTTGCCATTCTTTTCTTCGTCATAATCTTGTGCAAGCACAGGATAAAGATGTTCAAAGTCGTTGTATCCTTTCAGTGCTTTTTTATTTTCGCAATAAGGACATCTAAAACCTTGATCATGAATTTTGTAAAATGAAGCCGTGAATTCATGACCTTTTTCACAGATCCAGTTTCTCGGAGTATAATCAGAAACAATAGCATCTTCATAAGGAAGCGTGTTATCTTTGGCATAAAACTTTTCTAATTCAGGATATCGTTCCTTAAATGTCTTATTACCATAACAGGTAGGACATTTGCCATATCCTTGAACTCTTACATAGATAGGAGCTTTCCATTTTGTTCCACAGTCAGGACAACACCAAGTAGCAAGATATTTGGAGTTAGGTGCATATTCATATAGGGTTGATTCATTTGATGAGGCCCACTCTTTGATTAGTTCAGGTGCTTTTGCTCCAGCACTATCTTCACGACGGACTTTAAAACCGTTACAATATGGGCATCCTATAGTACCATTTTTTAAAGCACGAATCATGTGCCCAAGTTTTTGTTCATATTCACCGTGCTTTGGACAAATCCATAAAAATTTTGCTTTTACCCCTCGTACTTCGTTTAAAGGTATTGGATTATTTGGAGAATATAAAGGCACTAGTTCCGGATAATCAACATCATATCCATCTTTTCTGCGGACTTTAGCACAGGCAGGACAAGCAGCAATTCCGTTATTACCATTATAGGGATGTGCACGTCCATGAATAGGAGCATCCCATTCAAATCCACATATATGACATTTCCAATGGATTCTTGTTTTTGAGCCTATTCCAAGTTTATTTAAATCAATATCAGGATTCAATTCATCTGATGTATCCAATGCGAGTTGAGGGGAAACTGTTCGGAAGTCATTTACTCCTTTTCTGATAACATTATTTGTCTCACATGCTGGACATTTGTCCGTTCTTAAACGTCCACATATCTGAGTCCTCCATGAATATCCACATTTAGGACATTTAAACCAGGCATATTCATTACTTCTTGCAGGAGTGATTTCAGGATCAAGTGTGTTTTTTTCTTTATCCCAGAATTTCATGATTCCAGGTTTTGAAATAACCATTGTTGAACGCTTTTTGCATTCTGGACAGGTTGTGTTTCCTCTAGATACATTAAAAACTATACGTTCAAACCGATGCCCATGTTCGCATTTCCAGTAGGCTTTTTCGTTGCACATCGGTCCAATTTTGTATGGATCGAGCGTGTTCTTTTCAAAATCCCAGTACTTCAGGTACTCAGGATGTTCCTCCGCAAAGATTCTTTTCTTACTCATCGTCAAAACCTCCCATCAGTTCCTGAATAGAGTCTACTGTATCGTCTTCATCTGAAATGTTTTGATTGCTGGTGATTTCAAGTACAGATTCAGGCGTAATCATTTCTGATTCGACACTTTCAGGGTTGACGTACAGACCGAACAAAGAGCCTAATCCTTCTTTTTTCAGAATCTCATTTGCGATATCTGGATAAACATACGTATCCAGAACCTTCTTCATTTTTGAAAGCATTACCTGTGAATACCGATTGATTCTTTTGGTATTCATCTGCTCTAATTCAGCAACCTGATTCTTTAAATCGTTGATTTCAGATTTCATACGTGTGATTTTAGCTTCCAGCTGCTTTTTGTCCCTGAGAAATTCTCCAGCACTGCGGCATACTTCGCCATAATAGTTGTCACGTTGAATCAGAGCATTTTTCAAATCACTTCTTGAACGGTTCAGATTCAGAAAAGCATCGACATCAAGCTGTCTCCATGTGACGATTGTCGTTTCCAATGTCACCTGATTATTGGCGTTGATTTGGTCGATATATTGTTTAGCTCTTGGACAGCGTCGAATGGAATGTGATTTGAATTCTGGGTGTCCGTGAGCATTTGCATAACGCTCAAGGTCTGATACCTTAATCGTCATGTTTGGATATTTCAGATAATATTCGTTGATTAAAGCAATGAGTTCATCTTCTTTGAATGATTTTGGTCGTGCCATATTATTCATCTCCTTTATTTTCATCTTTTTCCGAAGTTTCCAGCATCATTTGTTCCAGCTTGTACCGTCTGTACGAATATTCAGCGTTTTGAAGCTTTAAAACTGCCTGTTCGATATCTTCTTTATTCTTCTCATGCATTCTGTATTCATGGACGATATCCTTCAGCGTGGCCAGCTGAATCTGCAAATCGTTTCGGATGTTTTCTTCTGTCTTTTTGAAGCTCGTTCCTGAATTTCTGTAATAGATGCATTTCTCGCAGCCACCGATATATCCGTTGTCATCTGCAACATTCAAACAGTACGAGAAGTCATGTTCTGCCACCTGTGGATTGCAGCAGAACCGGTTGTCGCCAAGAGGTATATAGTTTTTGGCAAGCAAAGGCTGATTGTATCGTTTACTGATTGAATACGTCTGTTTGCCCTGAATCATCCTCACATACTGTCTTCTTGCCTTACATTCCACATATTCAGCTACATTGCTGAAATAAAATGCTGTCATGTTTGTATTGTCATGACCTGCAAGAATAGAGGCAATCATAGGAGGAGCCCCTTCCATGACGATATTGATCATAGCCAGATGTCGTGTATCGCCAAGATAGATGTATTCGATATCGTTTGAAGTCAGGTTATGCAGGGATTTATCATAAACGATATGATATCCATATCTTTCTGAAACAATCTGTTCAAAGAAATATCTCAGACAGGTACAAAGATTATGATAGGTAAAATAACGGCTGTTGTAGGGAATACATCTATCCCACTTTTTATAGTGTGTATCAGCAATAAAGAGTGTGTACAGTTCGTTATCAGAATACTTTTTCGTTGCTTCCAGATACCAGCTGATTAAATCGGCAAACTTATCAGGAACGGAGTACGTAACCCTTTCATAATCTGTCGATATCTTATACGATACTTTCCTGTTGCTTCCTTTTAATTTGTCCTTGACGATTGTGAGCATCCATGAATCACCTGATTTTTTCAGGCAGTTTCTTGGAGTCAAAACAAATTCACGAGGTCTCATAGGAAGAACACCAGAAAGATTCCACCACAAATAAACAGGGAAATAGAACAGTTTCTCATCTTCATCAGTGGATTCTTCCCAGAATCGGCTTAGAATATCGTTGAATTTGAAATAGGATTCAAAGGAAGCCAGTGTTCTCTGCTGTGTTGGGGCTCTTTTTCTGAAATCGTCCTGAACATCTTCCAAAGCTCTTAAAAGACTGTCCTGAATCGAATCATCGCTGATTTTAATAAGTGAAAAGAACTCTGAGATTTGATTACACGTATTGTAGTAGTAATCATCAACGAATCTTGGCTTGTTAAAGTCGTAGGATGCGATAAAATGCTTTAGCTGCCCAACAAAATCCCGAAGCGTTGTGAAGGCAAGTTCTCCAAACTTGAATATCGTATATGTTTTTACGTAATTGATGTATTCATGCTTTGTGATACCAATGGTATTCAGAAAGGTATCGCATTTGATATTTCTTAAATCAAAGTTCAATCCGTAATTGGCGTATTCATCTGTTACACTCCAGCTTTTGTCATCAAAGTACCCACCTGTGATAACGCCTTTTTCCTTGTAACTTAGAAACAGTCTTTTAGCTTCTTTATAGGAAAATTCGTCCAATTCAGGAATCATGATGACAGATGTGATGATGTTGTTTCTATTGATGTTGTTGTCGTTGTTGTTGCTCATTTATAGTTAGCTCCTTTACTAGATTATTCATAATGCTAAATTCAGTATCTCCGTAGTTTTCTTTGATACATAGCAGGACATCCTGTAATTTAGGCAGAATGGTTTGAGTAACGATTGTCTTTAATCGGTCTTTTTCAATTTGAGTGGTTGCTTTATCATACTGGCTTTTAAGGTCCAACGACATTTGTGCCAGCTGGAATACGGTCGTTTTTGTCGATACTTCATACTGACAGCCAATACATGTGCTCTTTTCTTTAAAAGGGCACTGCTTTTTCATAGCAGACATGATGCACAGGCTTCCTTCGGTCTTAGAGAGTGCCTCGTCGTTGCCAATACGGTGAAGAATGACAAGAATCTCCTGTTTGTTTGCTGCATTGATGATTTCGATTGCCGTCTGTTTGGATTGATTCGTTGCTCTTTGCATGACGCCGATTGAGTTTTCAATTTCCAAAGGAGACATAGACAGTTCCTTTATCAGTTTTGTCTGGTTCTCGACGCCAAGTTCTTCGAATTTATCGTTGTACAGCATTTTCAGAAGCATTGTGGCAATGTTTGAAAGGACACCACGCTCCAGTAATTCGTGTGCAACAAAATCAGCAGTATATCCAGACATCTTCTGGTCTTGCAGATATACTCGTGTCGTATTCGCAAATTCTGTAAAGCTTCCTTTGTGTGAACGTGCTCTGGATGCTAATTCATAGCCTTTCACATTGAAATCATTGTTGGATGCAATTACATCTCTTGTCAGATACTCAATCATTTGAAGGAATGACTTGTTTGCCTGACGACAGTGGAAGTTCGATTTGATGAACAGATTTGCAATCTCATCACCCATTGCTTTCTTGATGTCTCTGTATTCACGGACAACTCGAAGCAGCGGCTGGCTTTTATCTGCTCCAGACAGCTGAAAATGTGCCTCAGCAATTGCGAACAGAGTGCCAACATGCACTTCCAGAGATGAAGGCACGTGAAAATGAATGGTCGAGATTCCAGAGTAGTCTTTCGTCTTGTTTGGTGTCAGCTGGACCGCATTTAAATACACGTTTATGGATAGCAATGTACGTTTTGCATCTTCATCTGTGAATTCACCCTTTTTAACTTTCTCTAGAACTTCTTCAGGAGAGTAGGCAAGTTTAGGATGTGGGAAACGAAGCAGGTCCGTAGTTCTCAAAGCACATAGAAAATGCAGTGAGATAAAGAGCCATGTATCAATGAAATCCTTGGATTCGGCTGCTTTCAGATACATCTGATTCTTTGAAATGTAGTCAGCGTTCAGCATATGATAAAGAACACTTAGATAGAAGTTCAGGTCATATGCTTCATTATTCTTGGCTTTTGAATAGTTGTTTACCTGATAGAGTCCATTAAAAGCGGTTCGGATACTTCGGCTTTCGCTTAGCCAGTTGATGAAGAAAACGAGCACTTCGGCATCACATCTTTTCAGGTGTTCTGATGCGTCATTTAACAGATACTTGATTTCAGTATTGCTGGAAAAAGCAATCTCACCAGGAAGGTAATACAGCATAAAATCCAGAACACTTGCAACAGAGCTTCTGTCCACAGTGACATCTCTTTTGAATCTGTTGAAATACTCAAAAGTCTCAGGAAATTCCTTTTCAAACATCTGGACAAGTCTTTCATGTTTCTGTTCAGGTGTTTTGCTGAATGAGCTGAAGTAGCTGACGATTTCATCTTCGTTGTTGTTCCATGTCTCATCAGAGATATAAAGTTCTTTATTTATGACTTTGGGAGTGTCATTGAACCAGTTGTTGAAAACGAAATACTCCGTCAGTTTAGTAGTGCAGTCCTGATAGGGAATGTTATTCTGTAGTGCTAGATTCTTGATTTTCTGGGTTAGATTGACCATAAATTTTATTTACCCTCCATGTGTTATAGCTCCAGATTTCATCTTCAACACTGTCAAGCTGTTTGATAAGCTCGCTCTTGTTCTGTAGATAGGTGTTAGCAGATTCTGGGCTTCTGTCGCCTCTGTATTTCATGATTGTAGGAAGCTGTTCACCAAACTGAACAAGCTTTACCGTAAACCAGTGCCTGAATATATGCGGAGTCAATGAATGAGTGTACAGCATATGCCCGTAAAGCTGTGTGCTCGGGTTGTCACTGTGAATCATTATTTCTCTGGCTTCACATATGACCTTTTTGAATTCACGTAAATACGCATCATACGTGAAAGCTTTGCCAGATTGATTCGTTGTCAATGGACCATAATCGGTTTCGAATTTTCTGCCTTCAATAAAATCCATATAGATTTCATACAGCGTTCGAAATTCGGCAAGAAACGCTGGATATACCTTTTGTCTTCTGTGCTTTTTTATGCCTCCAACAGGCACATCGTCACTGCGTAGACGGACTTCTTTTGTCAGGTCGATTTCAATGTTGTAGATTTCATCGCCAAACAGTTCGAAATAGATTCCGCCGTATTCTTCTCGGCGTACATTGCAGGCTTCAGAAGGTCTCAGTCCTGCAAAAGCTCCCAGAGCAGCAAGCATCAGAATGTTTGTATGCCTGTCTATGATCACCTGCATAATGATCTGGAAAGCTTCTTCTGTAATATCCCTGAATATTTCGTTGACGTTTTCCTTGTATCGAATCTCAAACGCAAGCTGCTCTTCCGTTATGACACGTCTTGCCTTTGTGCTGATTTTCTTGACTTTCCTGTAGATTTTCTTCCAGTCTACTTTTGTCTTGTGATTCTGACGTTCCAGTTCATGTACAAAGTTCAGAACATAATTGACACACCTGTTCACTGAGGATTTGCTTCTGGATGTATTTTCATCATCATTTGGCAGAGTGCATGAACCATAGCCTTTTAAAAAAAAGATGAGCATTTCAGCTGTTATATCTGTCAGCTTTGTAATGGAATATTTCTCAAAGAATACATAATTGAGAAACTTGCATACATACAGGTACTGAGGTCCATCGTTGCTGTCCAGATGTTTCAGAGGGGCTCCTGAGCCTCCTGCAAACATATCGAAATTCGTGAAAGCAACCGGAAGTCTTCCGTCTTTGAGAACTATCAGTTTTCGAGTTACTAATTTATCGCCATCTACACTCAGAACGTGATTGTAGATACCAAAATGCAATGCATTGCCGTTTGTTCTATTTCCATCCATATATCGATCCTCCAAAAGCGTGTTGTATGGTGTAAAGTCTATAAAGAATACAACTAAATATGTACTTTCTAAAATCATAATAACAACAAAAGTACAGAAACGCAATACCTAAATATAGATTTTTTACAGGTTAACAATTGTCATGATTTAGAAAATAGAATATAATAGAGCCATGAAACGATATTATTTCAAAACATCAGAAGAAGAAAAAAAGAATGGAAAGACGATGCCGAATCTGTTTGAGCTTTATCATGATATTCATCTGGTAAGTGTGAATTCGGATGAACTGATGGAGTATCTTTTACGTATCGAAGGCAGAAGCACGATATATTTCTGTGATTATTTCATGACGTTAAAGGATTTCAGAAATGAAGAGGATTTCTTTGAGTTTTACGTGGAATGCTTTTTCAGAAACATTGATATCTATTTCATCAATACACCTGAATGCAATCTTTCGTTTGTCAAGAAACTATTTGAGGCTATGGATGTCAAACCACCTGAAAGACGGATTAAAGAGTATATCATACGATGTCTAAAGTGCTGTGCTGAGCAGGCTAGATTTAGCAAGGAAATGACATCCAACCTAAAAAGAGCTGCGCTAATGGCAGCCAAGAAGAACGGTTCTCAAATCGGTGGAGTAAAAGGGTCTGTGTATAACATTCCGAAAGCTGATGAGATGAAGAAGCAGATTATACAGTATTCGAAATCATTCGGTGGAACATATTCAGATATTGAACTGATTAAAAAACTCGACATTCCTAGAGCGACTTACTACAAGTACAAGAAGGAAATCAAAGACAAGAAACAAACAAAGTAAACAGCAAAAGGCAGTAGATCATCATTTCTACTGCTTGTTTTTTTTGCTGCAAATCCAAACATTTTCCCGTTGGATTCTAAATAAAAAAGCCTAGAAATTGTTCAATTACAATGAGAAGGCCTTTCAGAAGCTTCGAAATGGGGTTTTGTACAAACATTTTTTCCTGAACAAAACTCAAAACATATGAACTCGCAACGATTGAGAGGGTGTCTGGGGGTAATCGGGATTTTGTTTGGATATTACAACGAGCAGAGACAAAAAAAGGCAATCTCAAATGAGAAAGCTTTAAAAGATACCACAGTATAGAACTCGTTTACATTTCGCACTATATATAGTATATTACGAACGTAGATAGTGATTCTATCTACATGTTATTTTTATCGCCATCCTCTTTATTAGGTTTCTGACCGATTGTCTTAAGTCAGTAACAAGTCGCTTATTAATGATAAAAACCATTGGTAAGTAGAGGTAAACAAAAACTAACGGCAGCTTATTAGGGTTCTGACCGATTGTCCTAAGTCAGCAATAAGTCGCTTTGAAAAAAAGTAGAGATAGAAAAAAACTAACGACAGCTGAGAATGGCATATATTAGCATCTTGTATAGATGCTTTTTTTATGAGCAAAATCCAAAGATCTTCACGATGATTGAGAGGTTGTTTGGAGTTAGTCGAGATTTTGTTTGTTTTGTATCCAGATGATATACTAATTGGTACTATGTCAAGAAAAAGGACTCCTAAAATAGATAAATTTTAAATTCTAATG
>ENA-ORVB01002202-ORVB01002202.1-human-gut-metagenome-genome-assembly--contig:-NODE-2202-length-11228-cov-1.97458_pt1 | contig 11228 bp, 7 predicted proteins | sample MGYA00242090_ERZ509231 | MGnify/ENA primary metagenome ERZ509231 (study PRJEB26280, sample SAMEA2338798) | human gut metagenome | biome: human gut; feature: human-associated habitat; material: faeces...
ATACTGTCCTGCTGATCGCCGACTGAGGCAACATAAGTCAGGTATTCCACAGCACTTGAACGAATGGTTATTTCATCTTTTTTCTTTTTCAAATAGGGAACCTCCTTCTGGTTTCTTCTCATTTCACCAATTGAAAATCACAACAAAATTAATAGCTTTAATATGTCTTTGTAAGTCCAGAAAAATGTGACTCCACAATTCTATCCATCTGATTAGCAATCTCCGCAAAAGACTGGTTCAAGTCTAGAGTTTTAACACTTATCTGACTTCCATGCATTTGATACACATTGTCCGGTTGTATTTCTTCTTCTGTCTTTGCATAGAGAAGCATTCCAGAAACTGTATTTTTCTCCTCTCCAAATTGATAACTCCGATTTTTTACGTATGTAAAAATCTGATACAAATTATTGGAATGAATCGTATGTTTATCAAACTGGGACTGTGTTGTGTGACTATAGTATTTTGCGTCAATAATAAGTACAGTATTGCCACGTTGCAGATGAATATCACTTTGCATGACCGGAAGCATGGTTCCAATACCATCATCCAGTGACCACGGAATCTGTGATGCACTGACAGATATTTCAGGATAATGTCTGCTGTAATACTCCAGAATAAATTTCTCATACAACCTACACATACGTTGCTCATCTACGAAAGAGGCTAACCTATAGTCACCTGAATCTGTTGTAATAAGCATCCCCTCAATAATCAACTGGCAAATACTTACAAGCATTCTATATGTTTGATTGTTACGCTGAAAACGAATGGACGACCATTTAATTCCTGTTGGTTCTATTATCTCTACATTTGAAAAATACAACATTTTCTTTTTTAGATCATCTTTGTATTTTGCTTGCACTTTTCCATTGCGTAAAAGAAGCGTAACAGTTGTTTTCAGTATTTGATTCAGTAAATTGTTTTCTGACAACTCATCAAAGTCGCAAGTAAGTACCCTTTTATGTGCCAACCTATTTTTAATTGTACCCGGCATATTTATTTTGCCGCGCATAGATGAAAGTTCTTCCTGACGACTTATGTATTCTTTATATAGCCCTTGCTTTAACTGCAATCCAATTCCCTTAGACAGAATCGCTGCCAGTAGATTATACATCTCGTCAAAAGACTCTACTGCAACATCTTCATAGGTTTCTTGGTTCAGTGCCTGAAAAGCATATGAAAGCATATGATAAATATTATTGATTAAAATGCTCTTATCCTTTGTCATTGAAATACACCGTGCAAAATATTCTCCCAACGTTGCAGTTTGTCTGTATCGTCAAACCAGTATTCTGCTAACATAGGCAACACATCAAAATCAACCACATCTTGCATCCATTCTTCTGTACACTCATCTGTGTTACAGAAATAGCTATGCCCAATACAGAAACCTTTACCAAGTGATTTATCTTTAGCAATTTCTTGGTTCAATTTCTTAATACGGTCAATTAGAGTATTGAATGTGTCGTTTGCGAATCCTTCCTGATATTTAATAAAACCTTCTGAATCAAATCCCGGTTCCATATCAAAGAAGCTAAAACGACGACGAAGTGCGTAATCAATCATCGCCAGACTTCTATCAGCAGTATTCATCATGCCAATGATATGTAGACGCTTTGGGACAGAGAAGCTGAGGCCGTTATATGCCAATGTAGCTTTAATATCTCTATAATCTGCCTCAATTAACATGAGTAACTCACCAAAGATCTTACTCATATTTCCACGGTTGATCTCATCAATGATAAAGAAATAATCTTTATCAGGATGGTTTGCAGCCTTTTGACAAAATCTATAGAAAATACCATACTTCAATTCAAATCCATCTTCAACCGGCTTATACCCCATCATAAAATCTTCATAGGAATAATTCTGATGGAATTGCACAAACTCTATGCGATCATCATCCTTCTCACCCATAATCGAATATGCAAGTCTCTTTGCCGCAAATGTCTTTCCAACACCTGGAGCACCTTGAAGAATAATATTTTTCTTCTTTTTCAAAACTGCAACTAAGCGATCATACTTTGCTTCAGTCATATATACATCATTTAAGAACTTTTCTTTGTCATATTTTTCAATACTATCTGCTGCAGGTGGTGCTGGATTTTCATCACGAATCATGTCATAAATGAAATCATATTCACCCTTTGTCAGTTTAAACAGACTACCCTGCGGATTACCAAAGTACTCCATCTTTTCAAGTTCTGGACAAGCTTTCAGAGTTGCATAATCAATTGGAGAAGACAGCCCTTCTACTTTTTCAAAATAAATTGATTTTCCATCTTGTTCTGCACTAATTTTGAGAATTGCAACTACCTGCTTTACCGGTGTGGACTCATAGCCGATTATCATATCTCCAGCCTTCGCATCTAAGAAATTCTGAAAAATACGCCGTTTATTGCCGTTATCATTATATAATGTATAATCCTGTACTTCTCCAACTGGCATGCTAGCCATACTCCATATTTTGGGATTTGCATTCAAAAACCAGTATCTATGATCTTCTTCTCCTTCTTCATCTTGCGCATACAAAAGGACTTCTGATAAATCTACTCGATCTAGAGCTTCTGCTAATTCATCACGAAGTTTCCAAACATAAGATCCTTCTTCATCTTGCGCAGCATTCTTACCAACATATAATACAGGCCAAAATCGAGAGTTTTCTTCATCTCTTGCAATTACTGGACATCCAGTTTTTTGAACAATACGTCTTGCCAATGCAACAGATCCACTATTATAAAAGTTCTTGGTTTCTCCGTATTTCACAGCAAGCTGAGTGCAAGTAGCCTTTCCACCATAATCCTTCATTCGTTTCATGATTTCGAGACTACTCTCATTAAATACGTCTTTATCTGTCAGAATCTCTAACCAATCCTCTACCGTTAATGCCGGAGTATAATCTGTCGGCCACCACTCATCCGCTTTAGGACCTGGTTCCTCCTTGTTCCAATAGCGAGAAATAAAGAAGCCCACATCTATTGTAAGAGTTCGTAATTCAGGATCAGCATAACATGTAGATGTCAACTGAGAATTAAGCAGATTTTTAAGTTCATCATCCTGCTGAAGTTCAACACAAATCTCATCATAAAATGCCACAAAGTTCCTGATGTTATCAGCATAGGCACCCTTTTTGAATCGATAATCACTTTCCAGCTCCGATGAGACAGCTTTTACTTCACTCAATTTGTAAATGTAGTATTTATCCGGATAACGAAGCCATAAATATGTCATTATCGCATTTTCATACTGGTAATGCTGAGCTGCTCCATTGCCATACCTCTCTAATAACATATTAGATTTATTTTTGAAGCTGGCTACTCTCTCATATAAATCCTTACTCTCATCATATAATTCAATATACATTGAGCGCACTTCTTCTGGAGCAATCTCTGCAAACTTGGTAATCATTCTTGCTGGGAAGTTATTTACCGATGCCAACAAATTAGCCGTTTGAGCAAGTGACTTTGTTAGCATTTGTGCAAAATCATCTAAATTGACATCCCAATTCAACTGAAAACATTGCACAGCCTCCCATTTATATTTTTCATTAGGCCACTGCTGCTGCACAAAGCGTTTTTTGTACTCTACCAGCACTTCTTTTAGTCGAAATTTATCGAACACTGTCTTTCACCGCCTTTATACCGATTCTCTAAGACTTCTATAAATCTCATCAAAAAAAATTTCCATTACCTGATGTTTCATTTCATCATTTGACAACAACATTGAAAAGAAATCTTGATTCTGTGACAATCCTTCAATAAGTGCATCATCAATATCATCAAAATAAGAGAACTCAAAGTCTTGCTGTGTGTTATTCTTAGCACTTGTTTTAAGTTTATCTGACTTCATAAGGATATCTCTAATCTGCAGCATAGCCTTTACAACAACATCGTTATCATAGTTCTTGCCAGTCTTGCTGTTAATCTCATCGATTATTTCAGACAGTCTCTTTTCTTTATCCTCACTCAAACCAAAGTGTTCCGCTGTTGGCAATTTCATTACCGGCTTTGCAACCAGGTCAGATGAAACATGTTCTTCACCTTTTTTCTGAACAAATTGAGAGGCTTTGATCTTTCCATCTAAATTAAAACCACCACCCGGATGCTTAATATTGATATAAGCTAACAGGTATGAAATAAAGTTATACTTCTTGTGCAAATCAGTATCTTCAAAACTAGAAACTTGAAGCAAAAACTCATAATAACGAACAAATCCACGCATATCTGCCACAGCTTGACGCTGTGTTTCATACTCATAATGTTCCAGTAGCTTCTTGCTTTTCTGCAGGAAAAATGTCAACCTCTGCTTCTGTTTTCCTGTTACCTTCTGTGAATACAATATATCATTAGCTGCTTCAATATCAGCCGGATCAAATAATGCATAGGCATCAATAGTAGCTTCCAAGTCGTAAATTGCATTAGGTGTTACTGAATTTGCCAGTAATGTTGTGGTATAGTATGGAGCAAATGCAGCTTTGATATCCTCGTATGTATTTACAAAATCCAACACAAATGTTTTTTTATCATATGGAGCACAAATACGATTAAGTCTCGAAAGTGTCTGGACAGCATTAACACCTCTTAGTTTTTTCAGAACATACATTGCGCACAGTTTTGGCTGATCAAACCCTGTCTGATATTTATTGGCAACCAAAAGCACCTGATAATTATCTGTATCAAATTCTTTGGTGAGTCTATCCTCCGGAAAACCATTGATAGATGCCTCTGTATATTCTTTATCATCATCCGGTAGTTTTACTTTTCCAGAAAATGCAACCAGAGCATGAATGCCGTCGTAACCTTTCTTGGTAATGTACTCTTCAAAAGCCTGTCTATATTTAACTGCGCCTTGTCTGGAAGCGGTAATTACCATTGCCTTAGCCTGGCCACCCAGTTCCTGCATTACCGTTGTTCGGAAATGCTCAACAATTACTTCTACACGCTGTGCAATATTAGTATCATGCAATTCTATAAAGCGTGCAATCTGCCTCTTTGCCGCATTCGTTTTACAACGAGGATCGTCTTCGATTTCCTTGTTAAGCTGGTAAAAAGTTGAATACTCTGTATAGTTCTGCAGAACATCAAGAATAAAGCCCTCTTCTATAGCCTGCTTCATCGAATAAACGTGAAATGCTTCTCTCTGGCCATGCGTATTCAAACGACCAAACAACTGAATTGTTGTCGGCTTAGGTGTAGCTGTAAATGCAAAAATTGATACATTTGCTTGCTTACCGTTTCTTTTGATTTCACTTGAAATCATATCTTCAACATCTGATTCAGTTTGATCACCAGAACCAAGCGACATTGTTACCGCAGCCATATCTTTACCTGCAGTAGAAGAATGTGCCTCATCAATAATTACTGCAAAACTTTTATTCTTAAGGTCCTTTACACTATCAACAATATACGGGAACTTTTGAATTGTGGTTGCAATAATCTTTGTATTACCATTCAATGCAATCGCAAGGTCAGCTGAATTGCACTTATCGTCCATAACACGAATCAATCCGGCCTTATGCTCCATTCCCATGATTGCTTTCTGAAGTTGGCGGTCAACAACAACTCGGTCAGTGACAATAATGATGTTGTCAAAAATTATTTTGTTTTCTTCGTCATGAAGAGATGTTAAACGATGTGCCAACCATGCTATAGAATTTGTTTTTCCAGATCCAGTGCTATGCTGAATCAAGTAATTCTGTGCAGTGCGATTTTCTCTAACATCGGCAAGCACTTTTCGAATAACATCCAGCTGATGATATCGAGGAAATATTAAATTCTCAGAGCGCTTAATTTTTCCTGTTTTATCATCAACTTTCTCTTTTGTCTCAACAAAGATAAATTTACTAATTAAATCTAAAATCGTATCCTTTTTGAGGATATCTTCCCACATATATGACACGCTATACTTATCTTCAAACGCAGGATTTCCAGCACCAGCAGTTACACCTTCTCCGTTACCCATATTGAATGGGAGGAAGAATGTTGCATCACCTGCAAGTTTCGTCGTCATATACACTTCTTCCAAGTCCATTGCAAAGTTTACGAGAGTACCTGCTTTGAACATAAAAAGACGGGTCTTAGGACTACGGTCAGTTCTGAATTGGTAAATCGCATCCTGATAAGACTGACCTGCAGCATTGCACTTCAACTCGAATGCAATGATAGCTAATCCATTTAGGAAGATAACAACATCGATCCGTTCCTTGTCGCTGGCCCACACTTCCTCCATTGCAGAGAAAATATTCTGTCCATACTTTCTGGTCAAATCTGGATTGAATGTAGTTGCCGGTTTTGTGTACATAAGTTCCAGCTTCTGATTAGAAATTTCGATTCCATGCTTCAACACATCAAGAAGGCTGCCACGAGTTTTTGTCGTTTCAGCATTGATAAAACTAACAATCGTCTCTTCCAAATCAGACTTATATATTTTTCTCAGATATTCCATCGTTTCGTGCTGAGTATCTTCTAGAAACTTAAAGAGCATCTCACGGTCAACTGCAAAATAGCGATCAAAGTTACTTGCCTTACGAATAATGTAACCGTTGTCGTTTTCCAATCTTTCAAAGAGGAATTTCTGATATTCTTTTTCAGACACAATAGATGCGTGATGAATAAGCAGCTCGCTATAAGTTGTTACTCTCTTAACAGCATCTTCTGTATGCTTTTCCGCATCAAATCCAGTAATTTCAACTGTCATTTTATCGTCCATTGATTATTCCTCCTTCCTTATTCGGTTCTTCTCTCGAATTGTTTTATTTGAGAAGTCAATCGTAAATTCACTGCCATCATTACTCGTAATAACCGGAATGATATCCCCTTCGGTTACAGCATACAGTTCACACCAATTTACCGTTCCATCCGTTTTGTCGCTAACACAATCGTTCCATTTTTTTTGATGTGGCGGTACGCTTCCTCTAAATCTCTACTTCGATATATTTTTGTACTTTCGTTTGCAATAGCATACGCTTTCACAGCAAACAGCATATTGGCATGGTCATTAAAGCCAGCCTCACTATTGACACGTTTATATTCAGCAGCAGAGATGTGCAACTCTGTTCCTATGCCAAGGGAGGAAGTGACATATTCTATTTTCATGATTCTGGCACCTCCTTTTTTCCCGTTACATATTCATAAATAGTTGCCTTTTTATATTGTTCGAGCATGTCTAGTTGCTCTCGTTTATTATCGATTGCTGTTTCTATTTCTTTGCAAACCAAATCTAAATGGTCACATATCTTTTTTTGCTCTTCTCTTGATTCAGGCAAAGGAATATAAATATCTTTAACTTTATCCCAGCTACGGAAGTCACTCGTATTACCTCTAACTCCGTTTGAAATAAGTTTATATACCCCTTGAAAAGCAAGATACTGCATATAATAAACTACAAAACGCTTATCCTCGTTGCTGTCGCATACATGAACTACTCTGGTAATCTTTCCGTCGTATTCTGATAAAGCGATTGCACCATGCCATGTATCCATTCCATGTATTGCAATGTCACCCTTTTTAATTCCCTGCATTGCATTATCTTCGCTTACCATTTTCCCTACAGCATTTTCATCTCTAATGAGCACTTTTCCTTTATTGGAGCATACCAATGCCGTGTCTTCCGGCAAAAATCCTCTAGATAGTTTAGTACATATGTAGCCAATTTTTGAAATAGACCACGTTTCTTTAATCGGCCCCATATAGAATATCCCGCTATCCTTTAAAGCTGAATTGCAATCTAACCCTCTTGTTACTCCCTCAGATATAATAGATTTTTTATAATCTTCTAATACATCGATTTCTTCTTGGATATTTTTGATTAATATATCAATTTCACCACATTTTGCATCTAAAAAGTCTGAGATTTTCCTTTGTTTGTCTTTAGGGGCAATCTGGATATACAATCCTCCAAATTTATCCATAGGGATTCGCATTCGTATTGTGTTCAATTTGCCATTTCCTGATTCTTTAATCAGTATACCATTTCCCAATCCAAATAAACTTCTTTGAAATAGCGTTGTCTGAAAAATGTAATTGTAATATCTGACATCATCATCTTTTTCCTTTGGACGAAGCATGTAATATACAGGACAAAGTACTGCGATAATCCGACAGAACCCGAAAGAATATTCATGCTATTCATAACAATATCTCCCGGATAAGCTAATCTATATGCTGAAACATCCTCTTTGGGCTTATTTCCGCCTCCCTCTTTCTCATCGTATGGAATAACACCCTGCTTTGCAGTTAATGACAAGATATACGTAGTTCTTACAGGATTGTTTTTCTCAATTCTCTCCTGTAAAACATATTTAATCTTTTTCAATTGCCAAGAATCAGGGATTTCACCAAGCCATTTGATTTTTGTATCTTTCATCGTTTGCATGATGATTATCCCTCCTTATCCAAACAGTTTTGTAATACTTTGAGAAACTATAGATTCTAATTCTACGAATCTATCCTCAAGTTCTTCACTAGATTTCGGTGCTTGATATTTATAAAAAGTTCTGGTGAAAGGAATTTCAGCTCCTGTTTTAATAACAGGTTTCTTTACCCCTAAATTTTCCTCCCAGAATGCTTTTGCATCAGGAACATATGGAAGAACTTCCCTTTCCATATAGTCATCTATATCTTCTTCAAATGGGATAATCTCTGTATCTTTTGTGTCTTTATCATACAGAATATTTCCTTTGCGGTCCTTCTGAATTTCTGCTGATTTATCCATTTCAGATAATCCATTTGCAATTTTGGTAATCAATTTTTTATCAGATACTATCCCCGACAATAGTTTCGTCAATACAGGAATAAACTCCTTTTCAGAAAGATACTTCTCTTCGGAAATTGCCGATTTTAATGTTTCTATGATAGATTCATAAATCGGTTGATTTTTCAAATAGTCATCTAATTTCTTTTTTTCTTTTCCAGTAAGTTCTTCTGCGTCTTGTAACTCATTTGCCTTTCCTTCATCATATAATGAGCTCAATGAACCAGATTGAAGCATATACTGGATTCTTTCTTCTGTGATAGCATAACTTCTTTGAAGAGGCTGCATAATGGCATATTCTTTGTAAATAAAGTCCTCATTTTTAAATACGCGACTATCCTCACATTCCTTAAAATCAGCATACAGCTTAGTGATTGCCGACCTATCATCTGGTGTAATTTCATTCTTCTTTTTTCCTAATGCTTTTCTCAGTTTATGATAGATTCCAGAAGCATCAATTAGCTGAATTTTGCCTTTTCGTTCTGGGCGCTTATTCTTTGACATAACCCAAATATAAGTTGCAATCTCGGTATTATAGAAAAGTTCAGTTGGAAGGGCAATTATAGCTTCAACAAGGTCATTTTCTAATATCCAACGACGAATTTGGCTTTCACCTGATGCTGTACCTCCATTAAATAACGGGCTGCCATTTTCAATCACTGCTGCTCTCCCAAAATTGTCATCCATCTTATTGATAGCAGATTGAAGGAACAACATCTGCATGTCACTCGTTCCCGGAACTCCTGCGCCCCAACGACCATCAAAGCCCTTTGCATATTCATCATTAACAGCCTTTTCTACACCTTCGGCAGCATCTTTTCCACCCCAAGGTGTTCCAAATGGCGGATTTTCAATCACGAATCGCATCTTGGTTCCCGCAAATCTGTCTTTTTTCATCGTGTCTTGGTAGCAGATATTTTCTGCATTCTGTCCTTTGATAAGCATCTCTGCAAGACAGATAGCATAAGATTCCGGATTAATTTCCTGCCCAAAAAGACGAACATCTGCAGTAGGATTATATCTCTTAATGAAGTTATAGCTTGTGGAGAGCATACCACCTGTACCACATGCTTGATCCAAAACTGTAATAACCTTTCCGTCGTCAAAGATATCGTCACAACCTTCAGCTAGCAAAATATTTACCATCAATTTGATGATATCTCGTCCAGTGTAATGATCACCAGCCTCAGCGTTTTCAGAGAATCTACGAATTAGATCCTCGAAAATATATCCCATCTTTACGTTATCAATCGTGCGAGGATTCAAATCCAATTCTGAAAATGCCTTAACGACACTTAACAGACGATCATTTTTATCCATTTTGTCAATTTGCTTATAAAAGTCCAAACCTTTCTCAGCAGATACAATGATCTCCTGCACATTAGGAGAAAAGCTCTGAAGATATGCTTTGAAATTGGCTGCTAAATTGTCTGCATCATTAATTAGTTCTGCCAGTGTAAATTCGCTTGTATTGTAAAACTGAAAACCAGAAATACGATACATTGCTTTTGCCGGGTAATTGGGATTTGCTTTAAACTGTGCAACCACCTTGTCTTTGGTAGGCTCCAGTGCACACTCAAAACGTCTGATGATAACCATCGGGATGATTACATCTTTATATTTATCACTCTGGTATGTACCACGCAGCTTATTTGCAATAGACCAGATAAAATTCACCTCTGTTGATACATCGATAGGGCTATCGTCCCACATTGCATCAATTATCTGCTTTTGTGCCATTATATTTTCCTCCATTCAGACTAAGAGTTTCTTAGTCAATGTTAATTTTATATTTTTAGGTGTCCCAAAATCCGGACTTAGTCCTCAATTCCCATCATCATCTTATAGTGTTGTTTCTGATGCATAGCTGTGAAAATCAGTTCAAACACCTTTTTGCATTGTTCCACATCACTGCCGTCATCAATATAGTTGAATCCATCACTGATAACTGCTGGGCTATCATTCATGTATGTGAGCATACTTGAAGCAATATTGTAGCGATCATAATTTGGCTTCTGACCTTCTACTTCGTCCACAAACAGAGGTTTATTCTGCTCCAAAACAATTTTATGAAGATCATTTCCTTCATAACCGCATATCTGAATAAAGTAGTACTCAAGAATATGACGGATTACATTCTTCACTGTATTTGCCGTTTTCAGTTCTTTGTATTCATCCCACAAAGCAGCATAAGAGTTCTGAATTGGATTATAGTTTTCTTGTTCAGTAGGTACTCTTTGACTCTGACGCACACAAAGTTTAACCGAAGATATGTTTTCTACCTTACGAATCATATAAAAAGAAACACTGTGGTATCTCTTTGCTTGGTGATGTGTAATCTCCTTATGGAAATAAACATTGTGAGTCAGAATGAAAATCTGTTTAATATAGTCACCATCGACTTTATGGCTACGGTAATCCGTGTTGTTGTAGCAAACTTCAATCATCTCTCTAACAAGAGCACTGACGATGAATAA
>ENA-ORVB01002210-ORVB01002210.1-human-gut-metagenome-genome-assembly--contig:-NODE-2210-length-11181-cov-4.42154_pt1 | contig 11181 bp, 10 predicted proteins | sample MGYA00242090_ERZ509231 | MGnify/ENA primary metagenome ERZ509231 (study PRJEB26280, sample SAMEA2338798) | human gut metagenome | biome: human gut; feature: human-associated habitat; material: faeces...
ATGGGTGGAAGTGTGGAAGCAACTTGTGACATAACTTTATTGCTGAGGAATATGTACCACCAAAGAAAAAAAGGTGTGTCGAAACTCTCATAAACTAAAAATCACCCTCGCCACAGATAGGTGTAGCGAGGGTGACTTCGATAGAAGGGGAGTTTTGACATATCCCCTCCTTTATCAGTTTCCCTAATATTGATTACTTGATATCTCTCAGCTCCCAGCCCAACGCACTGGCACCCAGCACTGCAGCATCAGAGTCCTTCAACTCGGAAGCCAGCAACTTGGTCTTACCTTTGTAGATATTCAATACATTGTCGTCAATAGCTTTCTGGATAGGCTTGAAGATATAGTCTCCCGCTTTTGCCAGACCACCGAACAACACGATAGCTTCCGGACTGGAGAAAGCGATGAAGTCAGCCAAAGCCTCACCCAAGATGGTTCCGGTAAACTCAAAGATGTCTTGAGCAATCTTGTCACCCTTCACCGCTGCATCATACACATCCTTGGAAGTAATGTTTTCTGCCGGAATGTCGCGCAACAAACTCGGTTCGGTACTCTTGGTCAAGAACTCACGTGCAGAACGCGCCACACCCGTAGCCGAACAATAAGTTTCCAGACAGCCGTGACGTCCGCATCCGCAGAGACGTCCGTTTTCACGACGGATAATAGTATGTCCCAACTCTCCGGCAAAACCGTCATGGCCATATACCATCTGACCGTTAATAACGATACCGCTACCTACACCGGTGCCCAGCGTAATCATGATAAAGTCTTTCATACCGCGAGCCGCACCGTAAGTCATTTCACCGATACCGGCAGCATTGGCGTCGTTTGTCAAAGCGGTAGGAATACCCAAACGCTCCTCAAACATGGCAGCCAAAGGAATTACGCCCTTCCAAGGAAGATTCGGAGCAAACTCAATGGTACCGCTGTAATAGTTTCCGTTAGGAGCACCGATACCGATACCTTTTATCTTGTCTACGCCACCGTTGGCAATAATGAGCGGCAACAGATTCTTGCAAACTTCGTCTACATAATCATTGACGTCTTCATAAGCTCCGGTTTTGATGGAACTGCTTGCAATAATAGTTCCGCGTGCGTCTACAATACCAAAGACGGTGTTCGTTCCGCCTATGTCAATGCCCACTACATAGGGCTTTTCCATGTTTGAATTCATGATACTACGTTTGTTTAAAGGGTTAGTTAATCATATTCATGGTTACAAAAATCACAAAGAAAAACGACACTGCAAAATCTTTTTTTAAAAAAGTTTGCAACTTTTGCAACTTTTCGTAGCATAGCTGCGTCTAATAGTGAAAATTAATAAGAGTAAAGCAAAAAAACAGGGAAAACAGTGATACAACTAAAAGACATTAACAAGACCTATTACAACGGAGCACCACTGCACGTGCTCAAAGGCATCAACCTCGACATTCAGAAGGGTGAATTTGTTTCCATCATGGGCTCATCGGGTTCGGGAAAGTCCACTTTACTCAATATACTGGGCATTCTGGATAATTATGACACCGGAGAATACTATCTGAACGGTACTCTTATCAAAAATCTCAGCGAGACGAAGGCTGCCGAGTACCGCAACCGCATGATTGGCTTCATCTTCCAGTCCTTCAATCTGATTTCATTCAAGAACGCAGTAGAAAATGTGGCACTTCCCCTCTTTTATCAAGGAGTGAGCCGACGGAAACGCAATGCGATGGCATTGGAGTACCTCGACCGCCTGGGCTTAAAAGACTGGGCACACCACATGCCCAACGAAATGTCCGGCGGACAGAAACAGCGTGTAGCCATCGCCCGCGCACTCATCACCTTGCCGACGAACCTACCGGCGCGCTCGACAGCAAGACTTCCGTAGAGGTGATGCAGATTCTGAAGGAACTGCACGATACGGGCATGACCATCGTAGTCGTGACCCACGAAAGCGGCGTTGCCAACCAGACGGACAAGATTATCCACATCAAAGACGGCGTCATAGGCAGCATCGAAACAAACTTGAATCACGATGCAAGCCCGTTCGGAAAAGACGGGTTCATGAAATAATGAAGGAAGAGCCCTCTTTCCCTTCTTTCTTTAATTTTTAATTCTTAATCTTTAATTATCAATGATAGACCTTTGGCAAGAAATATACGGAACCATCAAACGTAACAAGCTGCGTACGTTCCTGACGGGCTTTGCCGTAGCATGGGGCATCTTCATGCTCATCGTATTGCTCGGAGCCGGGAACGGCATCATACATGCTTTCGAACAGAATGCGTCGGAACGTGCCTTGAACTCCATCCGCATTTTTCCCGGCTGGACTACCAAATCATACGACGGTCTGAAGGAAGGACGTTTCATCCAACTGGACAATCGGGACATGGACGACACGGAAAAGCAATTTACAGAAAATGTCATTAGTGCCGGTGCCACAGTACGCCAGAGCAATGTAAACGTCAGTTTTGGACAAGAATATATCAATATCTCCCTGCTGGGCGTATACCCTAACTACACAGAAGTGGAAACCGTGAAGACGGCAGACGGACGTTTCATCAACCACAGCGATCTGAAAGACCGGCGTAAAGTAATCATCCTCCATAAGAAATCCGCAGATATCCTCTTCGGCAAAACACATACCGAACCTATCGGACAATTTGTCAATGCAGGTGGAGTGGCCTATCAGGTAGTGGGGCTCTACAATGACCAGGGAGACCGCGAGGCAAACGAGGCCTACATTCCTTTCTCCACCTTACAGACCATCTACAATAAAGGAGACAAGTTGAATAACATCATCTTCACGACCAAGAACCTGAGCAGTATAGAAAGCAATGAGGCCTTTGAAAAAGAATACCGTAAAGCCATTGCCACCAACCATCGCTTCGACCCTACCGACGACAGCGCCATCTGGATATGGAACCGTTTCACCAACTATCTGCAAGCCCAAAACGCAATGGGTATTCTACGCACCGCCATCTGGGTTATCGGTATCTTTACCTTGTTGAGCGGTATTGTCGGTGTATCGAATATCATGCTGATTACCGTTAAAGAACGTACCCGTGAATTCGGTATCCGCAAGGCACTGGGAGCAAAGCCCTTCTCCATCCTTTGGCTGATTATTGTGGAAAGCGTGACTATCACTACGCTATTCGGTTATATCGGTATGGTGGCAGGCATCGGGGTGACGGAATGGATGAACTCTGCTTTCGGTAACCAGACGATGGATGCCGGCATGTTCCAGCAGACCATGTTCTCCGATCCCACCGTAGACCTCAGCATTGCCGTCCAAGCCACACTGACCCTCATCATAGCAGGTACACTTGCCGGATTCTTCCCGGCAAAGAAAGCCGTGAGTATCAGTCCTATCGAAGCACTTAGAGCAGATTAAAGATTATGAAAATAGACATAGATACATGTGAGGAAATCCTCATCACAATAACAAGAAACAAGACAAGAAGCCTGCTGACTGCATTCGGTGTATTCTGGGGCATCTTTATGCTGGTAGCACTCATCGGTGGCGGACAAGGCATGCAGGAAGAACTGAAATCCCAGTTCGAAGGATTTGCGACCAACTCGGGCTTTATCGCCGCACAAAAGACAAGCGAAGCCTACAAGGGATTCCGCAAGGGACGCTGGTGGGACTTGGAGATGGAAGATGTGGACCGTGTGCGCAGTGTGGACGGCATCGCACTCGCCACGCCTTCATTTGCCCTTTGGGGACAGACCGCTGTCTATGGAGAAAACAAATATGAATGTAGTGTAAAGGGGCTGTACCCGGAGTATGAGCAGATAGAACATCAGGAAATGACTTACGGCCGTTTTATCAACGACGTCGACATCAAAGAGTCACGTAAAGTGTGTGTTATCGGCAAACGTGTATACGAAAGTCTCTTTAAACCGGGAGAAGACCCCTGCGGCAAATACGTTCGGGTGAACGGAATCTATTACCGGATTATCGGAATGTGTTCATCCGAAGGCAATGTCAACATACAAGGACAAGCCTCCGAAGCCATTGTATTGCCTTTCTCCACCATGCAGCAGACCTACAACCTCGGAAAGAAACTGGATGTGGTATGTTTCATCATGAAACCGGGAATAAAAGTAAAAGACGTACAGCCCGAAGTGGAACGCCTCGTAAAAGCAGCGCATTACATTGCTCCCGATGACAAACAAGCCGTCATGTTCCTGAATGCGGAAGCTATGTTCTCTATGATGGACAACCTGATGACCGGAGTACACTTTCTTATTTGGATGGTAGGTCTGGGTACATTGTTCGCCGGAGCCATCGGCGTATCGAATATCATGATGGTAACCGTCAAGGAGCGTACTACGGAAATAGGCATACGGCGTGCCATCGGTGCCCGTCCTAAAGACATCCTGCAACAAATTCTTTCGGAAAGCATGGTACTGACCACTATAGCGGGTATGGCAGGCATTTCTTTTGCCGTATTTGTACTGCAAATACTTGAAAAGGCTGCCAACGACCCTGGAGTTATCAAAACCCACTACCAGGTTTCATTCGGACTGGCTATCGGAACTTGCATCCTCCTCATCGCATTGGGAGTGCTTGCCGGACTGGCACCTGCCTATCGCGCCATGGCAATCAAACCAATTGAAGCAATCAGGGATGAATAAACCTATAAAAGATTATCAACCGTAAACCATGAAACAATGGTTACTATATCAATAGTAAATAATTAAATCATAAATATAAGATGAGAACTAAAAAGTATCTGAAAATTGCATTATTGGTAGTAATAGCTGCCTTGTTTATCTGGACATTTATATTCCTATATCAGAAGTCCCAACCTAAAGTAAAGGTATACGAAACAGTAGTTCCGGAAGTGACAGACCTCGAAAAGACCACCGTAGCCACCGGCAAAGTGGAACCAAGAGACGAAGTACTCATTAAACCGCAGATTTCCGGTATCATATCTGAAGTGTACAAGGAGGCCGGACAAAGCATAAAACAAGGCGAAGTGATTGCCAAAGTGAAGGTTATTCCAGAACTAGGCACATTAAACTCAGCCGAAAGCCGCGTACGGTTGGCGGAAATCAACGCTGCCCAAGCCGAAACAGACTTCGCACGTACCCAGAAGTTGTACAACGACAAGCTTATCAGCGCTGAAGAGTATGAAAAAGGAGAGGTAAGTGTAAAGCAAGCACGCGAGGAACTGCAGACTGCAAAAGACAACTTGGAAATTGTAAAGGAAGGCATCACCAAGAACAGCGCCTCTTTCAGTAGTACGCTGATTCGTTCCACCATTACCGGTCTGATTCTGGATGTGCCCATCAAAGTCGGTAACTCGGTTATCATGAGTAACACCTTCAATGACGGAACCACTATCGCTACCGTTGCTAACATGAACGATTTGATTTTCCGCGGCAACATTGACGAAACGGAAGTGGGCCGTGTACACGAAGGTATGCCGGTGAAACTGACAATCGGCGCCCTGCAGAATCTTTCGTTCGATGCCACACTGGAATACATATCTCCGAAGGGTGTGGAAGAAAACGGTGCCAACCAGTTTGAAATCAAAGCTGCCATTGCCGCACCGGACAGCGTACAGATACGTTCCGGCTATTCTGCCAACGCAGAAATCGTATTGGACCGTGCCCAGAAAACGCTTGCCGTTCCGGAAAGTACTGTTGAATTCAATGGGGACAGTACCTTTGTATATGTAATGACGGACAGCGTACCGGTACAAAAGTTCGAACGCCGCCCCATCCAGGTCGGCATGAGCGACGGCATAAAGATTGCCATCAAAAGCGGCATCAGTGCCCAGGATAAGCTTCGCGGTGCAGAGAAAAAGGATTAACAAACGGAATAGCTTAAAAAGATATACGACATGAATAAAAAGATATTCTTATACCTCGCCATATTCGGCAGTATCTCAGTGCAGGCGCAGGAACGCTGGTCTTTGCGCCAATGCATAGACTATGCCATCGAGCATAACATCAGTATCCGCCAAACAGCCAACGCTGCCGAACAGAGTGCTGTCGAGGTAAATACAGCCAAATGGGCACGACTGCCGAACCTGAATGCCAGTGCCGGCCAGAGCTGGAACTGGGGACGTACGCAAACAGCCATCAAGAACGAGGATACGGGAGACTACTCCACTGTATACGTCAACACCAGCAGTCACGGAACCAACATGTCCGTCAATACCAGCATACCTATTTTTACCGGTCTGGAAATTCCCCACCAGTATGCATTGGCCAAACTGAACCTCAAAGCTGCCATTGCCGACCTGGACAAAGCCAAGGAAGATATTGCCATCAATATAGCTTCGGCCTACCTGCAAGTGCTGTTCAATGAAGAGCTCCACCAGGTGGCGCTGGGACAAGTACAACTGAGTAAAGAGCAATATGTCCGTATCAGCCGGCTGGCAGAACTGGGCAAGGCTTCTCCGGCAGAACTGGCAGAAGCCAAAGCACGTGTGGCACAAGACGAGATGAATGTGGTACAGACGAACAATAATTATAAGTTGGCTCTGCTCGACCTCAGCCAGCTTATCGAGCTGGAAACACCTGAAGGGTTCAATCTGGAATCTCCGGCAGTCAATCTGAAGTTGGTTCCTCTCACTCCTCCGGATGAAATATTCCAAACAGCTATGGTAAGCAAAGCCTCCATCCAGGCTGCACAGTTCCGTCTGGAAGGCAGCAAGCACAGCATCCGCATCGCCCAGAGCAACTACTACCCACAACTGAGCCTGAACGGTAGCCTCGGTACGAATTACTATTCTACCATTGACCGCACCTTCAGCCAGCAGATGAACGATAACTTCAACAAATATGTAGGCTTCAACCTCAGCGTACCTATTTTCAACCGCCTCTCTACCCGTAACCGGGTGCGCACGGCACGCCTGCAACGTGAAAACTATGCCTTGCAACTGGATGATGCCAAAAAGACGCTTTACAAGGAAATCCAGCAAGCATGGTACAACGCCGCCGCTGCCGAAAGCAAATATACCAGCAGCCATACAGCCACCGTTGCCAGCGAAGAATCTTTCAAGCTGATGAGCGAGAAATATGAAAATGGTAAAGCAAATGCCGTGGAATACAATGAAGCAAAACAAAACCTTATGAAATCCCAATCAGACGAACTGCAGGCCAAGTATGACTATCTGTTCCGTACCAAGATTCTGGATTTCTATAAAGGAGAACCGATTGAGTAAAAAACGAAGTATAATTTTAGTTGTTGTGTTTGATTCTCCCCTCTCCCTGCTTCATGCAGGCGAGAGGGGAGTTTTTTGTTCTTCTATCTCCTTGTATTTTCCGAAGAACGGGAAGAGCTACTGCGGGTAGTGCTTGAAGAGCTGCTGCGACGGCTTTCGGAATTCCGTACGCCGGAAGCATTTCTTCTTTCCTTACTTTCCGTCTTTACCCTGCTACGGCTGGGGCTCTTATCATTATTTTTAGTTCTTGTGGTTTCTATTTTCTCTTTACTCGACTTTCTGCCACTATCCACACTACTACGTCGCGTACTGCTGTTACGTGTACCTGTACTAATGCGATTATTACTACCGTTGCTACGTCGCGTGGTATATACATCATCCCTGCCTGCCGGACGCTTATGCGAATTAGGGCGGATGTTCACCGAACCGAAATCTGAACGGCGGCTGGTGTGGTACGACTTATCATTCCGAATGCTCCACGAACCGGTATAGTGCGGATGATGGTAACGACCGCGATAATAGCTGTTGTGATAGTGCGTACGACAATGCCCACCGCAATATGTACGGTAATGATACGGCCGCGGGAAATAGAAATGATTATGGTTGGTGTAAGTGATGTAAACCCTAAAAGACCAACGCCCACCACTTACATAAACCGGACGGTAAAAATAGGCGGCCTGCATGAAACGGCCGTACTGCCGGTTATTCAGCACCCATCGAAGGTCGTCATTGCGCACATCCAGATAATCGTAATAGCGATTCAAGGCCCATTCCTCCCCCCGAAGAACGTCATCCATCAGATAGCGTATACCGGAAATGAAATCATAGTTTATTTCGTACACGTCATTATACTGTTCTGTATTCAGGTTCAATTCATAGGCCATCTTGTCCGTAAGAAAGCGGGTCTCTTTACGCACTTTGCTGTTGCTCATTGCCGCACTGCAAACAGCTGTGCTCATCATAGCGGCAAGAAATATAATCCGTTTCATAATCCCTCCTTTTTTAGTTATTCTTCTCATGATATTGTTTGATGAAGGCATTTATCTCGTTCTTGTCCGACGAGAAGGTCAGCTTGTCTATCGCATAATAGAAATTCGGTTTATCGACTATTTTAGGATAAATCTTCTTCATCAACTGCTTCTTTTCACTGTCGAAACGATAAAAATCCATCAGACGGATACACTGGTCAGTAGTGAACCAAGAGGTCAGCAAGGCATGGTCGAGCACTTCCTTACGGTCTGAATCGAAACTCTGTTTTTCCATCAGCCCCATAAACTGTTCGAAGGCAGATGGTGACATCACCGGTTCATGCTGCTCGCCTCCTAACGGTCTGTCACCGGGTCTGCCAGGCTTGTGATGATTAGAAGTACCCCAGTTTCCACCAGGTCTTTTGTCCTCTGGAATGAAAATATCTTCCACTTCATTGATGGAGCAATGCACACGTTCATCATATAGGAGTTTTCCTCTTCGAGGATTCCCCCCACGGGATGGCGCTTCATAAACCTCCACCCGACAACTACCACGCAGATTGGCAACAAAACAACTGAAAGTAGGCAGGCAAACCTGCTGTCCGTCGACCAATACCACCACTCTACGGTATGGACTTTCTATACGGATTCCGTCTATGAGCGCCGCTTTTATTGCGGGAAACGCTACCAGAACTAGACAAACACTTAATATCAAATGACGTATCATGACTTTTCTTTTTTATTGTACGACAAAAATAGGGAGAGGAAATTCCCCTCCCTAATGATTGTCTCTATTTACAAGTAGGGAAATTCCTAATGACTGGGACTAATTCCTAATCCTGATTCCATCTTCCTCCAATACAACCAGATGTTTTTTGTACAAATCTCCCACAGCCTTTTTGAAGGTTTTCTTGCTGACACCGAAAGTTGCATAGATTTCTTCTGCCGGACTCTTGTCATTCAAAGCTATCCGTCCGCCCTGTTCACGGATATAGTCCAGCAGCGTAGCTGAGAAATCTTCTACTTTAGCCTGCCCCGTTTTTTGAAGCAGCAGGTCTATCTTGCCGTCTTCACGTACCTGCTTCACATAGGCTTTCATCCTCATGCCCGTGTGCAGTGGCTGAAATATCTCGCTCTCATATAGCAAGCCGCTATATTCATCGTTGATGATCGCCTTGAATCCCAAATCCGTCTTCTGCCAAATCAGGATATCCACCTCCTGCCCCGACTCATAGGCGGCCTTCTCTTTGGAAAGATAACGGTCTACCTTGGCCGATGCCACGATACGATAGCTTTCATCATCCAAATGGGCATGAACCACATACTTCTTTCCCACCTGCATCTTCATTTTCTGTTCGCGGAAGGGGACGAAAAGATCCTTCATCAATCCCCAGTTAAGGAAAGCGCCATACTGGTTTATCCACGCCACCTCCAAGCAGGCAAACTGCCCGACCTGCACTAATGGTGTCAGAGTAGTGGCTACCAGGCGTTCTTCGTTATCAAGATATATAAAAACGTTCAGTTTGTCTCCCACCTTACAGTCTTGGGGGACATAACGCGACGGAAGCAGAATTTCACCTTCTTCGCCACCGTCCAGATACATGCCGAAGGCTACCTCCTTCACCACTTCCAGCGTATTGTACTTTCCTAACTTAATGCTCATAGTTTCTTACTTATCTTCATTTTCCCAACAAAGATAAGTAATTTAGGTACAATACAGCAGTTCGGAAAGAAGAAATAACTTTTTGCTCTAAAAGATAACTTTTTTCTATGAACAACTCTCTTCAAAAAGGGTTATCTTTGTATCGTGACAATCAGCAAGAAAAGATATTACTCACCTTTAAATAAAAAAGATTATGGAATTTCTGACAAATGACAAATTGACAATCGTCGGCGCAGCCGGCATGATCGGTTCAAACATGGCACAGACTGCAATCATGATGCATCTCACTCCCAACCTATGTCTGTACGACCCTTATGCTCCCGGACTGGAAGGTGTGGCCGAAGAGCTGTTCCACTGCGGATTCGAAGGAATGAACATCACATTTACCTCCGATATCAAAGAAGCGCTGACCGGTGCCAAGTATGTGGTATCATCAGGCGGTGCCGCCCGCAAGGCCGGCATGACCCGCGAAGACCTTTTGAAAGGCAATGCCGCTATTGCCGAAGAATTCGGTAAGAATGTAAAAGCCTACTGTCCGGATGTGAAGCACGTGGTTGTCATTTTCAACCCTGCCGACATCACCGGTCTGATTACCCTATTGTATTCCGGCCTGAAACCTTCACAAGTGACCACACTGGCTGCCCTCGACAGCACCCGCCTGCGCAGTGAACTTTCCAAGCACTTCGGCATCGCCCCCGACAAAATCGAAAATTGCCGTACCTACGGCGGTCATGGTGAACAGATGGCTGTATATGCCTCTACCGCCAAGGTGGACGGTAAACCGTTACTTGATATCATCGGTACCCCTGCCCTGACTAAAGAGCAGTGGGTCGAAATCCAGACTAAGGTAACCAAAGGCGGTGCCAACATCATCGCCCTCCGTGGACGTTCTTCCTTCCAGAGTCCGGCATACGTCTCTATCGAAATGATAGCTGCAGCGATGGGTGGCAAACCGTTCCGCTGGCCTGCCGGTACATATGTACACAGCCACGGCTTCGACCACATCATGATGGCAATGGAAACTGAAATTACCAAAGACGGTGTACACTACAAGGAACTGAACGGCACACCCGAAGAAGAAGCCAAACTGAAAGAAAGCTATGCCCACCTCTGCAAACTTCGTGACGAAGTGATAGAAATGGGAGTACTGCCTGCCATCAAAGACTGGCACAGCATCAATCCGAATATCGACTGATGTCTTCGATAGCAAATGATTTTTAGAAGTAAGGTGCCTCGCTCCATAGAGCAAGAGGCACCTTTTTTAGATATTTTTCCTCAAAAAGCCTTGCGGTATAAAAAAAACTCTTTATCTTTGCACCCGCAAACGAAAAAGGTGCCATAGCTCAGTTGGTAGAGCAAAGGACTGAAAATCCTTGTGTCCCCGGTT
>ENA-ORVB01002215-ORVB01002215.1-human-gut-metagenome-genome-assembly--contig:-NODE-2215-length-11168-cov-1.92225_pt1 | contig 11168 bp, 6 predicted proteins | sample MGYA00242090_ERZ509231 | MGnify/ENA primary metagenome ERZ509231 (study PRJEB26280, sample SAMEA2338798) | human gut metagenome | biome: human gut; feature: human-associated habitat; material: faeces...
AAGTTGTGAAAGAGATGGAGATACGTGCAATCACTATCGGTTTGAGGTGGATTCGGCAGATAATTATATCAGTCCAATCTTGTATGTAGAACCGATGGGAAGAGACGTACAGTTCTTTGTGAAACTGGATATGGCATCTGCACAGGCAGGGACAGGAAAGTTTGTAAGTGAGATGATATCGGCAGAAGAGCCGCAGACTGAAGAAGAGCCGCAGGTGGCAGATGAAGAGCAGACTACAGATGAAGAACAGGTGACAGAAAAAACAAATACAAATAAAGTGCCGGTTGGACAGATTGCAGTCGGAGCTGTCATTGTGCTTGTGATAGGTTCTTTGGTTGTGTTCGTAAAGAAAAGGAAATAAGAAATGAAAAAGATAAAGTTGATTGCAGCCTTGTTATCCGCACTGTTTTTGACCGGATGTGTGGATCAGTCAGGAAATCAAAGTGCAGACAATGATACAAAAGAAAAGCGGATTGTGGCGACTTCGGTGGCGACTTGTGAGATTCTTGACAAACTGGAAGTAGAAGGCGTTGTCGGAGTTCCGAAAACGGACAGTTATTCTATTCCGAAACGCTATGAAAATGCAGAAAGCGTCGGTTCTCCGATGGCTCCCGATATGGAAATCATAAAGTCGTTAAAACCGGATATCGTTTTAAGTCCGAATTCTCTGGAAGGAGAATTAAAGTCCCAGTATGAAAATATAGGAGTTGAAAGTTATTTTTTGGATCTGAAAAGTACAGAAGGAATGTATGAATCGATTCTTGCATTAGGAAAGATGCTGGGAAAAGAAGAAGAGGCAGAGAAGCTTCATCAGGAATTCGAGGATTTTAAGAACGATTTCGCACAAAAGCATAATGAGCAGGAGGCTCCTACGGTGCTCATATTGATGGGGCTGCCGGGATCTTATGTGGTGGCAACAGAAAGCAGTTATGTCGGAAGTCTTGTAAAGCTTGCCGGAGGTGTCAATGTATACGGAGATGGCAACGGGCAGGATTTTCTGAATATCAATCCGGAAGATATGGTAGAGAAAGCACCTGATATCATCCTTCGGACTTCTCATGCGCTTCTGGAGCAGGTGAAAAAAATGTTTGCGGAAGAGTTTGCGACGAATGATATTTGGAAACATTTTGAGGCGGTGCAAAATGCGAGAGTATATGACCTGGATAATGAAAAGTTTGGGATGAGTGCAAATTTCCAATATGAGGAGGCGCTAAAAGAACTGGAAACATTTTTGTATCAGGAGGGAACAAATTGATTAGCATAAAAAGAAAAATAATTTCATTTCTGATTACGGGAGCAGCATTGATTGTGCTGTTCCTTGTTGCTGTTAATACGGGAAGCTTAAAAGCATCTCCGGAACAGATTTTGAGAGGATTGTTTGTAGCGTATGATGAGACAGTCGCTACGATATATTCACTGCGATTTCCGAGAATTTTGATTGCGATGCTCGCCGGCGCGTCGGTAGCTGTATCAGGTGTCATGCTTCAGGCGGTAATGAAAAATCCGCTGGCAGATCCGGGAATCATGGGAATTAGCTCCGGCGCAGGAATGGCGGCAGTGCTTGTGACGGCATTTGCGCCATCACTGTATCTGGCGGTTCCTGTATTTGCGTTTTTAGGAGGTGTCTTTGCGTGTGGACTTGTGTATCTGCTTTCTTGGAAGGGGGATTTGAGTCCTCTCAGGGTGATTTTGACCGGTGTGGCGGTGAATGCATTTTTTACTGGGCTGATGTCCGCCGGAGAAAGCATGATGGGAGCGAATTATAGTGGGGCAGCTAGTATCGTGAACGGGAATATTACGATGAAAACATGGGAGGATTTTCGGATGCTTTTCATCTATGCAGTGATTGGGCTTGTTTTGGCTGTCTTTTTAGCGTTAAAATGCGATATTCTTGGATTGGAAGATCAGACAATCCGCTCACTTGGAATTCGAGTCAATGCGGTGCGTCTTATAGTGTCTGCAGCAGCTGTACTTTTGGCATCAATCAGTACTGCGGTAGTTGGAAGCATCAGTTTTCTGGGACTTTTAGTGCCACATATTGCAAGGCTGCTGGTCGGAAACAGTCATAAGGTACTCGGGGCATTTACGCTATTGCTCGCCGACACGATCGGGCGTACGATTGCGTATCCATACGAGATTAATGCGGCGGTAGTTATGGCAGTGATTGGAGGACCAAGTTTTATTTTATTATTAAGGAGGTCAAAGACAGAACTATGAATGAGCAGAAATTGATTTATGAAGTGCAGAATCTTTCTTTTTCTTATGGAGAGCATCAGGTACTTCAGGAAATGTCATTTTCACTGCAGAAGGGGAAGATCACAACTCTGATCGGTGCGAATGGCTGTGGAAAATCTACATTGTTCCAACTGCTGACAAGGAATTTAAAGCCTGATCAAGGGGAAATTTGTCTTTATGGTGAAAATCTTCGGAATATGAAACTTAAGGATCTGGCAAAAAAAGCTGCGATTGTGCACCAGTATCATACGGCACCGGCAGATTTGAGCGTGGAGAAGCTGATCGGCTACGGGAGAATTCCCCATCGAAGAACCGGAAGCTTTAAGATGAGCGAAAAAGACGTGGAAAGAGTAGAATGGGCGATGGAGGTGACACGCACAGAAAAATATCGAAACCGTCCGGTCTCAAAGCTGTCTGGGGGACAAAGGCAGCGGGTGTGGATTGCGATGGCACTCGCACAGGATACAGAGCTTCTGCTTTTAGATGAGCCGACGACCTATTTGGATGTGCGGTATCAGATACAGATATTACAATTGGTGCGCAGACTGAATGAGGAATATGGGCTTACCATTGTCATGGTGCTGCATGATATCAATCAGGCATTGTATTATAGCGATGAGATACTTGCGATGAAAGAAGGAAAAATGATTGGACAGGGAGTTCCGGAGGAAATTTTGACGGAAGAACTGTTAGAAGAAATCTATGGCGTCAGACTGCCGGTTTTTACGGTGGAAAAAAAGCCGTTTATATTGGCGGTGTAAGATTTGCATGAGTGAAAAAGATGGTGTATTCTAATGTTATCTGAAAAGTGAATTGGAGATGAAAAATGATGACAAAAATATTTGCACATAGAGGAGCCAGCGGATATGCGCCGGAGAATACATTGGAGGCATTTGCTCTTGCGATGGAGATGGGAGCAGATGGAATTGAGTTGGATGTACAGCTGACAAAAGACGGAGAAGTCGTTGTAATCCACGATGAGGTGATTGATCGTGTAAGTAATGGGAAGGGCCTGGTACAATTGAGGAAGTTTTCGTTCGATAATCATATGGAGGGATATGAGAATATTTCAATCCCTACACTGAAAGAAGTGCTGGAATTGGTAAAAGCAAGCAAAATGGAAGTGAATATTGAATTGAAAACGGGAATCTATTGGTATTTAGGCTTAGAAGAAAAGGTACTTGAGATTGTGAAAAACCGCGAGATGCACAAGCGGGTAATTTATTCTTCGTTTAACCATTATAGTGTACAGAAAATAAAGGAATTGGATCAAAAGGCAGAAACTGCATATTTGTACAGCGATGTAATTCTGAATGTGGAAAATTACGCAAAAGGAACTGGGGTTTGTGGATTACATCCGGCGGTGTATCATTTGAAAATGGCTGATTTTATGGAAAGGTATAAAGAAAGTGGGTGTAAGATCCGTGTGTGGACAGTAAACGATGCGCAAGATATGCGTTTTTTTATTCAGAATGAACTGGAGGCAGTCATTACGAATTATCCAGATGAGGCTTTGAAAATCCGTGATGACATGCAAAAGAAAGAACGTAAATAAAAAAATTTCAAAAATCCAAAAAAATAACTAGAAGTATCAGAAAGAGTCGTATACAATAAAAATGAAAAAAGAGTGAAAATGTATGCGGTTGCTTTTGAATGATACAAAAGCATGAAAAGGGAATCCGGTGAAAAACCGGAGCAGTCACCTCTACTGTAACGCGGACGATGAGACAATAGGCCATTGACAGAATAATGTTGAGAAGGTGTTTTCAAAGAAAGATGCGAAGCCAGGAGACCTGCCGTATATAGGAAAGAATGTTTTTAGGTTGGAAAGAATGTTTCTTTTGGTGATTGCATAGGCATAATTATGTGCAGATTTGGAATCACTGTATGTGAGTAAAAAAGCAGTCTTTCAGAACAGAAAGGCTGCTTTTATGTACAAAGAAGGGACGAGACAAAAAGAAAAGGAGGGCAGAAAGAAGAAAACATTCATCTGAAAAAAAGAGATAGGAGAATGGAAAATGATAAGAAACAGAAAAAAATGGCACAATAAAGTTGTGAGCATTATGCTTGCGATGTTGATGGTTGTCTCTGTAGTTGTTCAATATCCGTTGAACAGTATTGCAGAGAATGTGCAGACAGGCAGTGAAGAATATTTAGGTGTTCAGACAGAGGCAAAGGTCTATGATGATTTTGAGAATGACATCTGGCTGCAATATCAGCAAAAAGAAATGCAGGTTGGGGATACCACAAATTTACGGCCTTGGAGAGTAGAACAGATTATCTCCAATGCAGTTGCAAATGACGTTCAGAGACCGGTATTTCATTTTGAGATCATCAAAGGCGACAGCATTTCGCTGGATACAGAAAGTTCCACTGAAAAAGCAGTTGTGACAGCGGAAAAACCAGGGACGTCAGTAGTGAAGGTAACCTATGATGCAGTTGAATATGGTGGAAAAACATGGGGAGCAATCTCGCCTGTGAACACAGCATATGCGGTATTTACAGTGGGAGAGACAGGGACAGCTACGATTAACTGCAGTGAAAAGCTGCAGAATTGGCGTCATTATGATACCATTTATTATAATGAAGGCGATACGGTTCCGTTTACTTTTGAGGTATCGGCAGACGGCGCTGAATCTTTAAAAGTGACATTGAATGGTTTGGAAATCCAAGGAGATGGAAATACATATACTGCAAACTTAGAAAACCGGAGTAATATCATCGGGATTGAAGCGACAGATGCGGATGGTAATGTAAAATCGCTGTATCGTGTCGTTGATGCAAGATTTATTGAGATCAATGTAGAGAATAAGACGAATCCAGATGCGGCATTAGAGCCTGGTGACACAGCAAATATCAGTTTCCGCGGTGTGACAATGCCAGTGTATAAGCTGGCTACGATTTATAATCCGGTCTGGACATCGAACAGTGCATGGGGAAAATCCGATGCAACATATCTTTCTTACAGCAATGAGACATTAGGCGAGTTTAAAGGTCAGTGTCAACAGTGGGATCTTGCGACGAACAATGATTTTGATGTAACCTTCGAGGAAGCAGGAGAGTATACATTCACAAGTCAAAACGGAATTTTTTCTGAATGGTGGGGAAGTCCTCTCGGCGCAGATATTACTGCAAATGGCTCAGGGGAACCAAACTTAAATGCACCTGTATTGAAAGACTGGTTTTCGACACTGCCAAGCTTTACTGTGTCGGTTAAAAAAGATGTTCCGGTTGAAAACATTACGTTAGATCAGGAAACATTAGAGCTACAGGTTGGAGATGTATCATCTCTGCAGGCTACTGTGACACCGGCGGATGCAACAAATCAGACAGTGGAGTGGAGCAGTGATCATACAGATGTTGTCATAGTAGATCAAGATGGCGTGCTAAATGCAGTGAGCGCAGGAAAAGCTGTTATCACAGCAAAAGCGGGGGAAAAGACAGCAACTTGTGAAGTGACAGTGAAAGAAAAGAGTGAACAGCCGGAAAAAACACCGGTTGGAACAGTGACAGTAAGCATTCAGGATATGATTCCGACACCGGATGGGGAAGACTGGCCGGAAGCAAAAGGTGTGATTTTGAAAAATACGAATGTGTCTATCTATGAAGATGATTCGATGATGGATGCGATCGTGCGTGCGTGCGAAGAAAATGGAATCAAGATTTCTTTGAATGCGTCAAAGACATACATTACGGCTGTGGATGGCCTGGAGGAGTTTGACCGCGGAGCGGCAAGCGGTTGGATGGGAACTTTAAACGGTTGGTTTACAGACAAAGGGTTTGCATCATTTACAGTGGCAGACGGGACATTTGCAGATGGAGATGTCATTACGTTGGAATATACAACGAACTATGGAAGTGATTTGACAGATACAACAGATGTAACAGGAGAACTAAAATCACTTGGAAACAACACAGGGGATTTATCGCCGGAATATAAGCGGGATGTATACAAATATACTTTGACAGTTCCGAAGGATACAACGGAGGTCTCGTTCCGACCGGAGAGCTTTAACAGATATAATAACGTTGCGATTCGTGTGGGGGACAAATCATACCGCTATGGAGACGCCATTCCGGTATCAGAGGGAACTGAAATTAAAATCACATCAACACCGACGAGCTTTATGAGCTTGTTGGGGCTAAAAGATGGAGTTACATATACAATTACGGTAAAATCTTTAGAAGAGCCGGAAAAAACACCGGTTGGGACTGTGACAGTAAGTGTTCAGGACATGGTTTCGACTCCGGAAGGAAAAGACTGGCCGGAAGCAAAAGGTGTGATTTTAGACAATGTAAAAGTGTCTATTTATGAAGACGATACAATGCTTGATGCGATCGAGCGTGCATGTGTGGAAAATAATATCGAAATTTCATTTGATTCGAACAAAACATATGTGACCGGAATTGATGGCTTGGAACAGCTTGAGCGTGGTGAAAAGAGTGGCTGGTTTGTAACATTAAACGGATGGTTCACAGATGATGGGGCAGGTAACTTTACGGTTGCAAACGGAAAATTTGCAGATGGGGATATCGTTACAATGGAATATTCCCTCGACTATGGAAACGATTTGACAGACACAACGGATGTTACAGGAGAATTAAAATCACTTGGAATTAATACAGGTGAACTTGCTCCACAATACAGCAGAGATGTATATGAATATACATTGACAATTCCGAAAGATACAAAGCAAGTGTCATTTGCACCGGAAAGCTTTAACCGCTATGACAAAATCACAATCCAGTCAAATGGAAACGAATACCGTTATGGAGCAGCGATTCCGGTAGAAGAAGGGACTATTGTAAACATCACTTCGGTTCCGGTAAGCTACACGACACCAGTGGAACCGGATGCAAAAGTGACATATCAGGTGACTGTAAAGTACGAGGACGATTCACAGAATCCAGATCCGGAAAAACCAGACCCACAAGAGCCTGAAAAAGAAGAAATTACACTCACAGATACACAGTATGGAGTGAGTCTTACAGGAAAAGAATTGACAAAAGACATGCAGCTTGTTGTCTCCAAATTGACAAAAGACGATGCGGCGGTAGATGAGATTCGAAAAGCCATTCCGTCAAGCAAAGGAGTATTTGCACTGTATCATGTAGAACTTCGTCAGGATGGAAAAGAAGTTGCGTTATCGGATACAGCGAAGCTGAGTCTTCCGGTCGGTAAAAAATATAATGGAAATACAATGGATGTATTACTATATACCGGCGGAGAAGTGAAGAAACTTAGCGGAACTGTTACAGATGGTTATATTACTGTGAAAGTGACACAATTAGGTGATTTTGGTGTTGTGACGGATATGGCAGGAGACGGAGCAAGTACAACAGACAAATTAAGTTCAGCAGATGGCTCCGGCAACAGCCAGACAGGAGCTATAAAAACCGGTGACAGTGTAAAGATAGAGTACCTGGTATACCTGATTGCAGGATGCGCGGTTGTGATTACTGCAGTTGTTGTAGTCAAAAAGAAAAGACAAGGAAAATAAAAATGAAAAAAAGAAATGTTAGAATAATAGCGTTGATGCTTGCTGCGGTGATTGCAGCAGGCAGCCCAATGCCTGTTCGTGCAGCGGATTTTGAAATTGAAGAAGAAGTTATTCTAGGAGGAACCGGGGGAGAATCAACGGCGCTGTATGAAAAAGAGTCGGAGGAGACTCTTTTTCAGGGGACAGTGGAAGTTTCAGAAAATGAAATTGCAGACCAAGATATGCAAGCAAGTCTTGACAAAGCAGCAAATTATCTGAAGACTCATGTGACGAACCCGGTCGTTAACACTTTGGGCGGAGAATGGTCTGTGCTTGCAATGGCAAGGTATGGGAATCTGCCGGAGGAGACAAAAAAGAATTATCTGGCAAATTTGTATCGGACATTGAAGAAAAACCAAGGTGTTCTGGACAAACGAAAATATACAGAATATTCGAGAGTAGTGCTGGCGCTTACGGCAATCGGGGTGGATCCTTCGGATGTCAACGGATATAACATGCTGTATCCGCTTGCAAACTTCAAACAGGTAAACTGGCAGGGAGTCAACGGTACGATTTATGCGTTGCTTGCGCTGGATTCGAAGAACTATGAGATTCCAAAGCTTACAGAAGAAGATTTGGGAAAAGGGCTGGAGCAGACGACAAGGGAAAAGCTGATTCAACAGATACTGGATAAACAGTTGAGTGATGGAGGATGGGCGTTAAGTGGAACGAAGTCTGATCCGGATATGACTGCGATGGCAATTCAGGCGCTTGCTCCATATTATGAGAAAAACAGCGGGGTTGAAACCGCGGTTGAAAAAGCGCTTCAGACATTGAGTACGATGCAGGACGAAAATGGCGGATTTGCAAGTTTTGGAACTGAGAATCTGGAAAGTGCAGCCCAAACTGTAATCGCACTTTCAACATTGAATGTAGAACTTTTATCGGATGAAGCATTTATAAAAAATGGTAAATCTGTATTAGATTATCTCCTGAGCTATCAGTTAAGTGACGGTGCGTTCAAGCATACTCCACAGGAGAATACAGCAGATGCGATGTCTACAGATCAGGGCACGATGGCACTTGTCGCATATAACCGGGCTGTAAACGGAAAAAATACATTATATGATATGACTGATGTGCAAAACGGCGGCGACGAGGAGGAAGAGACTGCGGAAAATATTGCACGTTTTCGGGCAAAACTTGAGGTGCTTCCGGCACAAATCAGAATCAAAGATCAGCAGACAGTGTATGCATTGATCAGCGAATTGGATCAGATGAAAAAGTTTGCAGAAAAAGAGGAATTTGGCGGCCGATTGCAAGAGAAACTAGAGGAAATCTCGGAGCAGATAAAGGTAGTAGAGAGTCTCGATGAACAGATATGGAATGAAATCAATCCACTGGCAGTTACCTTAAAAGATGCTGAAAAAATTGCAGAACTACTGAAAATATACGAGAGTATCCCAAAAGAGAATCTTGAATATGTAGAACACAGAGCGGATTTGCTGCAGGCAGATACAATCGTAAAAAAATTGCAGAATGGAATTTTGGCAAAAGAGATTTTTACAAATGTGAAAGACTCTAGTATCGATTATGTATATGAGACCTGGAATTATACACTCACACTGAGAGGTGCGAACAATTATGAACCTGCGGATATGAAAGCCGGAGTGACAAGCGAAAAGAAAGATGGGAAATACTTTTTTACAACTGAGGAGAGCGGAACACTTCCGGGAAATATCGACCTAAGTATCAAGTGCAGCGGATTTACGAGCAAAGATTATGTGCTTTATAAACAGGAGAATGGAAAGTCTGTTAAAGCAGGAACCGCAACTGTCTTGGGAGGCTATCTCACCTGCAGTATTTCAGAGGGCGGGACTTATTATATTCAAAGTGAGCCGGAGAATGCAGGAACAATCGAGCCTGTGTTTACAGGAACCAAAAATCTTCAGGAAATAGCAGAGCAGGTAAAGGAGACGTCGAATAAAAAGACGACTGCAAAAGCACAGGCGACATCCAAGAAAGATGACAGTAAAACTGTAAAAGCAGAAGTGAAAGACAATGTTGTTGCAAAGTCAGAACTTGCCCGTGTCAAAGATCAGGATAAGAACCTTCAGATGGAAGGAAAAATGACCGATGGAACGACGTACACATTCACATTGAATGGAAAAGATATCAAGGAAGAGAAAGAGATCAATATTGAACTGAAACGTACAAGTCCATATGATGATGAGATCAAACAGCTCTCGGAACATCCGGCTGTGCTGTATTTTGAACAATCAGGAACATTTCCTGGAGTTATACAGGTGGAAGTGCCGGTAGAAAAAGAAGACGGAGAGTATTTACTTTTGTATTATAATCCAAAGGAACAGAAGGCGGAGTATGTGCAGAAGGTGGAAGTAAAAGATGGACAGACAAAATTTCTGATTGAAAAAGGCGGAGCGTATTTCATCGATAAGAGGGCGAGTACAAAGTCACTGAAGGATGATACAAAAGAAAAAGACAATTTTATTGATGCCGATACAGATGAGATTATTCTTCAGGGGACAAAAGAAGAGACGAAATCCTTGTCTGTGCCATATATTGTCGGGGCGCTCATTGCATGCGCAGTGGTTGTATCGGGACTTGGATATTCGTTCACTCTAAAAAAGAGACGTAGAAGGGACAGAGATGGTGATGAAGCATAAAGTGAAAAGGGTCATAGGGCTGCTTTTGATCGCTGTGTTGATGAGCAGTGTAGCGACAGGCTGTGGAAAGACAACGCTTACTAATACAGTGCAGAATGAAAATAAGCAGAAGGATTCAGATGCATGGATGGAGGATGATGCCTCCGGTCAAAAGGATACGGATAAAAGTGAGACTTCTAAGGAAGAAGAATACTATGACGTAGACAAGATACAAGGCGGGGAAGTTGACTATTCCAAATATGAGGAGAAAAAATCATCCAGAGCAGCAAGCGGAAATAGCAACAGCAATGTTACATACAGCGATGGGACCGGAAGTGGACAGGATCAATATCAGACAAATCCTGTTCCGGAAGGAATGCAAAATCCGGTGGAACCAGGAGAAATCACAATTGACAAAAGCAAGAAACAGACCTGCTATCTCACCATTTCCTGTGCAACGATTCTTGACAATATGGAAAATCTGACAGAAGGGAAAGAAAAACTGATCCCTTCTGACGGAGTGATCTATGCGACAAGAAAAGTGACGTTTTATGAAGGAGAGAGTGTCTTTGATGTCCTTCTCCGTGAAACGAAAAATAACCGTGTGCATATGGAATATTCCTTCAATCCGCTGTTCAACAGTAATTATATAGAAGCGATCAATAATCTGTATGAGTTTGACTGCGGCCAGAATTCCGGCTGGATGTACAATGTCAATGGGTGGTATCCAAACTATGGCTGCAGCAGATATATAGTTCAGGAAGGAGATGAAATCCAGTGGAATTAT
>ENA-ORVB01002221-ORVB01002221.1-human-gut-metagenome-genome-assembly--contig:-NODE-2221-length-11142-cov-2.85127_pt1 | contig 11142 bp, 9 predicted proteins | sample MGYA00242090_ERZ509231 | MGnify/ENA primary metagenome ERZ509231 (study PRJEB26280, sample SAMEA2338798) | human gut metagenome | biome: human gut; feature: human-associated habitat; material: faeces...
TTCCTGCTGCCACCACGTTTTCTTACGGCACTTTTGGTTCCAAAAGTGCCTCCCCGTAAACAGTAACGGGATTTTGCCAATGCATTCAGCTTCAAAAACACTTGTCTGTAAACTGCATTTTCGCTGTATCAACGCCGTTTCCGAAGAAGAAATGCTAGAAGTTCATGCACTAACAACGGCGTGGCGGATAACAGGAGAAGCGCCAGCCACTCTGCCGGGTGCAGCCGCACCGTGTGAAGGAGTTTCATCAAAAAAGGAATCTCCGTCACCGCAACCTGCATCAGAATCCCCACAAAGAACGCCGCAAGCATCAGCGGATTTTTCCCAAGACTGCGCGAAAATGCCGAGCCCGTGAGCGAGCGCATGCCGACCGCATGAAAGAGCTCCGACAGCCCCAGAACGGTAAATGCATACGTCTGTGCCCGCAAAAGCTCCTGTCTGCTGAAAAATGCCCCCAGCGTGACTGCTGCAATCAGAGACCCGTAAAATACCATGCAGAACCACCCGCCTCCGGCAAACAGCGACTCGCCCGTCCGGCGCGGCGGCTGACGCATCAAGTTCTCCCTGTCGTTTCCATCCATGCCGAGTGCCAGCGCCGGAAGCGAGTCCGTAATCAGATTGATCCAAAGGATGTGCCCGGCTCCCAGCGGCGCCGGTATTCCGATAGCAACGGCGGCAAACATGGTTAAAATCTCCCCCAGATTGGAGGAAAGCAGAAACAGTATAGATTTTCGTATATTTTCATAGATGCCGCGCCCTTCCTCAATTGCCCTCTCGATCGTCGCAAAATTATCATCCGTCAAAATCATATCCGCCGCCTGCGGCGCCACATCGGTGCCGCCTTTTCCCATCGCGATCCCGATATCGGCTGATTTAAGCGCCGGCGCATCATTTACGCCGTCCCCGGTCATCGCCGTCACGCACCCGGCGCGTTTTAAAGCCCGCACAATCCGGACTTTATGTTCCGGCGACACCCGTGCAAAGACTGATACAGAACCGATTCGTTCCTCCAGAGCTCCCTCATCCAGCGTTTCCAGCTGCGCCCCCGTCATGCATTCTTCCCGCCGTTTGGCAATCCCCAGCTGCCTGGCGATCGCAAGCGCCGTGTCTGCATGATCTCCAGTGATCATGACCGTCCGCACAGATGCCTTGCGAAATGCCTCAACTGCCCCGGCTGCTGCCTCCCTCGGCGGATCCATCATGCCTGCCAGACCCAGAAATACCAGGTTCTGCTCCAGCTGTCCCACCTGTTTCTCCCACTTTCCATCCGGCATTTTTCCTGTTTGAAGCTCCCTATACGCCCCCGCGAGTACTCGCAGGGCACGCGCGGACATACGCGTGATCTCCGCCTCAATCTCTGTCCGCCTCTCCCTGGTCAGCGGCACAATTTTGTCCTCTTCCATCTCATAACGACACCTTTTAAGAATCACATCCGGCGCCCCTTTTACACAAGAAATCCAGTTTTCTCCCTGCTCATGCACCGTCGTCATTCTCTTCCGATCCGAATCAAAGGGAATCTCCCCTTTCCGCGGATATCTCCGACGCAGATGCTCCGGAGAAACACCACAATTTTCACAAAATCCGTACAGCGCCCGCTCGGTGGCATCCCCCACCGTCTCCCCGGCATCGCTGCACAGCGCAAATACCTCCAGAAGCCGTTTTCCCACTTCTCTTTCCTTAGAGCGCGCCAATTCCTGTTCCGTATACTCCTGTCGGTTTACATAACATGTCGTCACCGTCATCTCATTTTTCGTCAGCGTCCCCGTTTTATCTGAGCAGACCACGCTGACTGCCCCCAGTGTTTCCACGGACGGAAGACGGCGCACAATCGTGCCAGCCCGCGCCATTTTCGTCACTCCCAGCGCCAGCACAATCGTCACCGTCGTCGGAAGCCCCTCCGGCACGGCAGCTACCGCCAGGGAAATCGCGGTGAGCAGCATTTCCATCACGTCGCGCTTCTGCCAGACGGCGAGGGCAAATAATAAAACGCACAGCCCGATCGTAAGAATACTCAATAGTTTCCCCAGATCCGACAGCCTTTTTTGCAGCGGTGTCTCCTCCTCCGGCGCCTCGCGGATCAGAGAGGCAATCCGCCCTACCTCCGTATTCATGCCGGTGGCGATGACAATTCCCTTTCCCCGCCCTGCCGTCACGTAAGAAGTCATAAATGTCTCATTTTTACGCTCTGCCACCGGAAGCGCACCGGCGGCTAAAAAATGGCTGTTTTTCTCAACCGCCCGCGATTCGCCGGTCAGCGCTGATTCTTCAGCCCGCATTTCAGCTGTCTCGGTAAGACGCAGGTCGGCTGGAACCTGCCGCCCGGCATCGAGCACGACCAGATCCCCCGGCACCAGCTCCCGCGCGGCAATCTCCCGCTCTTTTCCTTCCCGGATCACAACCGCCTCCAGCTGCGTCATCCGTTTTAAGGATTCGAGCGCTTTCTCCGCCTTCCCCTCCTGAATCACGCCCACCGTGGCATTTAATACTACAACCGCCAGAATTACCCCCGCATCGCCGTACTCGCCCAAAAGCAGGGAGATCCCGGCTGCCGCAAACAACACAAAAATCAGGGAGTCGCAAAGCTGTGCCCCGATGCGCACTATCAGACTCCGCGGTGGTGCTTCCCGCAGCTCATTTTCCCCATAATGGCGCTGTCGCACCTCCACTTCCGCTGCCGATAAGCCTGTCCGCAAATCGACCGAAAACTCCCTGCACACCTCTTCCACCGTCCGGTTCTCATACATGCGCATTTCCCCCTTTTTCTGTCCCTGTTCTGTACTTTTCACAGACTGCATTTATTCATATGCGGAAAATAGGGGGGATTAGAACTGAATGGTTGGAATAAAGAAATGGAAAGCATAGTCCTGTTTGATGCTCAAATGGCATCGGAACTCTTATTGTTTCGATGCCATTCTATAAATTCTATGATTTAATTTTATCGTTCTGTTTCGGTCACATACCTTACACCTGTGGTTCCGGCTCCTGCGTCTGCGCGGCCGGTTTGCGCTCCATCGGCATATAACCTTCTTTCTTCCGCTGTATCGGCTGTACAGGCACCGTTGCTGCCGTATCCCGGAACGCCGGGAGGCTGCCTGTCTCCATGTAAGCGCGGAACGGAAGTTCGCCCTGCGCCGGATCTCTCACGACCTCATTTTTCTTCACTTCTGGCCGTTCTCCTCTGCGCAGTGAACGGCGCTCAAACCGCTCCCGTCTTCCATAAGCCGGGCGGTCTTCCCGTTTCTCATTTTCCGGCACCGCGCGGTTTCCGCTACGTCTGTCCGCTGCTCTCTCGGTTCCTGAAACACGCGCTGCCTTCTCTCTCTCTGAGCAAGCTTTCTCTCTGCCCTGCGTGCGCTCGGTATTCCCCTCTGCAGCACGATCCGCTGTACGGTTCCGATAGCTTCTCTCCGATCGTTCCGGTCTGTCGCTGCCAGACGGACGTTCTTGTGCGCTGCGCTCCTGTTCCGGCTTTTCGGCTTTTTCCGGTGTTTCCAGACGTGTTCCCCTATTCGGACCACTTACGCCTCTTGGCGCCTGTGTCCGCTCCGAAAGAGGTCGAACCTGCATCTTATTTTTCTTTTCCTTCTCCCGGAAGCTTTTAAGTACGATCGCCGCCGAATACTGGTACGCATAGATACAGCTTTTCATCAGTTCCTGCTCTTCCTCCGTCTTGCAGGAACTCAAGAGCATCTCTTCCTCTTCTTTTTCCAGATATGCCTCTCCGTTCGTATCGCGTTCCTTTACCGGCTTGTAGATCCGGTATTTCTTGTAATACGGCGGACATGGAAACTGCTTATTCTTAACCGGTTCCGGTACAATCCGCAGTTTGTAGGTATCGGACATGCGCGCCAGAACATTATGTATTTTCTCACAATTCTCTCTCGTATTTGTCTCCCGCGCCGGGATACAAAGTAAATAATCCATCTATTTTCCCTCACATCTATCAAACGATCCTTTTCAAAATCGTTTTCTTCTCAAATTTTCTACATTTACGCCAATCTTTATTGTATCATGTCAGAGAAAAACGGGCAAGTGAAAAAGAATGTGCCTCACGACAATTTCCTGTTACACAAAAAAAGGCTGCCACACGAATGCCACACGAACGTTTTCCGTCCGGGGCCTTCTGTTTGTGACAGCCTGTCTTCCTTTATCTAACGCAGCCATATTTACCTGCGTGTTACTGTTCACGCATACGTGTCCAGTAACACCTGCGTTCCTCAGTCTCTTACACCATCCAGTCTTTCAGCACGCCGTGATCGCGCAGCAGCTTTCCAATCACCGTCTTGTCAATCTTCCGGAGAATCGGCTTTTTGAGTGCTTCAAGCGGCATCGGCAGCTTCATTTCCAGCGGCGATCTGCCGTCCATCAGCTTGACCGTGCTGTCCAGAAGCTCGCGGATATCGTAGACACTTCCCCATCCCTCCGGTACGCCGCGGTCTACGCCGCACAAGCCATACACCGCTTCCATCGCGGTGCGGACGGAATACTCGGTCGTGAAAATAGTATCACGCGGGGTCTCCGCAAACTGCCCCAGAAATGCCGCATTGACACATCCATCCGGGATAACGTCCGGGCGGTCTCCGGCTCGCCGCGGCATAAAGAATGCTGTAATATACGGCATCATCGTCGGCGTACAGTTCGCATGGTTCTCAGCCAGTTCCTCGATCTGATCCTCCGGGATTCCGAGATGGTACAGCCATTCTTCGGTGATCTCCTTGCCCGTGCAGGCGCGCATCGGCTTCTTCACATAATCGCCCGGTACATCCGTAAATAAACTGTATACCCAGACGCAGATCTCGTCCTTATTCTGCGCTTTGAACTGTCCCTGACGGTTGATCGTCCAGCTGAGCAGCCAGCTTGAATCACGGCAGCTCACGATACCGCCTGTTACGACGCGTCCACTTCTCGGATCCCTGCGGCAAATCTTGCGGATCTGGGAAATGATTGTCTCATCCGAAGTCGTGACCGTCGCAGACTCCCAGTTTGTCTTCTGGATATCCGAGCAGAATTTCTCCGGATGTCCAAATGCCGGATCCTGCGCAGCAATCTGACGCCACAGACTCCAGCAGCCGCTGGTACGCACTTCCGCACCTTCTACCGGTGCCTGATTCTGGTCGCCGTAGATCGTTCCCTCAGTACAGCTTCCGTTCGTAATAAAGACAAAATCATCCTCGGTCAACGTGATTTCCTTCTTCTCGTCGCCCTTCACACACTCGATCGCCTTCGCAACCTTTTTCTCACCCCGGATGTCAAACCGCACATTCGTAACCTCGGTGCCAAACTGGATCTGGACGCCTGCCGCCTCCAGATATTTCTGCATCGGCAGAATCAGCGACTCATACTGGTTGTAACGCGTAAATTTGAGTGCCGAGAAATCCGGAAGTCCGCCGATGTGGTGGATAAAACGCTGGAAATATCGTTTCATTTCCAATGCACTGTGCCAATTTTCAAACGCAAACATAGTTCTCCAGTACAGCCAGAAATCCGAATCAAACACCTCATTATCAAACACATCCTCAATGGATTTGTCATACAGATCCTCATCTTTCGTGAAGAACAGCTTCATGATCTCCATGCTGCCTTTCTGGCTCAAGCGGAATTTGCCGTCCGTGTGTGCGTCCTCGCCTCGGTTGACCGTCGCACGACAGAGCGAGTAGTTCGGATCGTGTTTATTCAGCCAGTAATATTCATCGAGAACTGATGCCCCCGGCACCTCCAGGGACGGGATGCTGCGGAACAGATCCCACAGGCACTCAAAATGATCCTCCATCTCGCGGCCGCCGCGCATCACATATCCACGGGTCGGATCCTGAATACCGTCACATGCACCACCAGCTACCTCCATCGCCTCCAGAATATGGATATTTTCTCCCGGCATCTGTGCGTCTCTCACAAGAAAACACGCCGCCGCCAGAGAAGCCAAGCCACTTCCGACGATATAAGCCGATTTGCCCTCGATTCCCGCCGGTTTCTCCGGGCGCGCAAACGCCTCATAATTTCCCTTCGAATAATAAATTCCCTTGCTGTTTTTCTCCTGGCTGCCGCGTTCCGTATTCCGGTAATCCGAAGCCGACTTAACCACTTTTCCTGCCTTTTTCCGCTTCGACGCCGCTGCCGCCAGCCCCGCTCCAACTGCCAGTGCCGATACCGCACCCGCTTTCCATGCTTTCTTATTCATGTCCTGATCGCCCCTGCCTTTCTTCAACTTTCAAACCACTTCTTTTTTACATTACCCCGATATCTAGTTTTTAATACTATCTAATAGTAGTTTGATAGTAAAACTTTTTTGGAGAAAAGTCAAGGGCATCATCTTCTGGCACTTCCCGTTTGCCTTTGGTCATTCCATTTTCTTACTACCTTTTGTACTGACTTTTCATGAGCTTTGGCTTTATACTTCTTGGCTTTGAATTGATTGTAAAATGTGAATCCCAAGTATTTTATCTCTATTGGTCTTCCTATTTTACTTTTCTTGCGATTTACTTTTAGAAGTAGCTTAGATTCAATATATTTTGTAATTGAGTCCATCACTCTTTGGTCAGTTTTCTGACTTATTACTTCTATGTAATGAATTGTAAAAAAGCTTTCATTTATTATTTTTTTGCCTTGCAAAAATAAAAAGCACGATTAATAAAATAACCGGGAACAATAGCCCAACTCCCATACCTGCACGAATATTGTCTCCTGCACTTTGTGTAACACGTCCAACAATCCCCGGACCTATGCTTCCACCCAGGTCCCCCGCCATAGCAAGCAAAGCAAACATAGCCGTTCCACCTGCCGGAAATCTTTCTGATGAAATACTGATTGTGCCGGGCCACATAATCCCAACAGAAAAGCCACAGATAATACATCCAATCAAACCTGATATCGGATTCAACGATACAGAAACAAGCAGGTAGCATATCACACATAAAATTCCAGATCCGATCATAAATTTCATCAGATCCATTTTATCACCATATTTTCCGAAAATTATACGACTGATCCCCATTGTAACAGCAAACATGCAGGGACCGGACAGGTCACCAACTGTCTTTGACAGCCCCAGAGCAGCTTCCGCATAAGCAGATGCCCATTGCGCCATAGCCAGTTCTGATGCACCGGAGCAAATCATCAAACATATGGAAAACCAGAAAAGAGGTTTTCGAAACAGTTCTTTTATTCCCATTCCTTCCCCCTCATCTACCAAATGCTCGATTGGACAGGTTGCAAAATTATAGATATTTATGGCCGGAACAAGCGCCCATAAGACAGCCAGCCATTTCCAGCTGTCCATGCCAAACACCGCAAAAAACAGTGTAGAGATCACAATCGTTCCCACTGCTCCCCAACAATAAAAAGAGTGAAGCAGACTCATCGTTGCCTCTTTGTTATCAAATGGACACGCCTCCACGATCGGGCTGCAAAGCACTTCAATCAGACCACTTCCGACTGCATATACAATCACACTCAGGATAATTCCAACAAGCGGTTCCGGCAAAAGCTCCGGCAAAAAAGCCAGACCAACCAATCCTGCTGCGGAACATACCTCAGAAGTAACAATACAGATGCGATACCCTATTTTGTCCACAAACTTTGCACAAAACAGGTCTACCAACAACTGGGTAAGGAAAAAGCAGGTAGAAATCAATGCGATTTTTCCAAGTGCAATCTGATAATCATTATGAAATTTCAAAAATAACAATGGGGCAAAATTAGCTGCAATTGCCTGTGTAATAAATCCCATATAACAGGCTATTTTTGTTTTCCGGTAATTTGGCATGGTCATCACTCCTCGTTTTTTATTGAATTATATAACATAATATCTTTATTTTCATTGATTTATTTCCGAAATTTATTGTATAATATCGTAAAGTATGTTTCAAAGAGTGGGGTTTCTATGAATATAAATACAACCTATACCAAAATCATTACAGGTGAAGATTTGATGGAGACAGCTCAGCACGGAAGCACTCTCTATCCTTTCCAGTTTTACTATGAAGATCTGTCCGTTTTTGATTTCAACTGTATCGAATGGCACTGGCATACTGAATTGGAGTTTATTTATATTGAATCCGGAACCGTTACTTTGTGGATTGGAGAATACCAATTTCATTTAACCGAAGGAAATGGCATATTCATTAATACAAAGGTACTCCATCGCCTTTATTCTCCCTCAAAAGCCCTCATTCCCAATTTTGTATTTATGCCTTCTTTTATTGCCCCTTGCGACAGCCTGATTTATCAGAAATATATTCTGCCGATCATTTCTTCCTCATTGCCATTTCTCGTATTTCATAAAAAAGTATGCTGGCAAGCAAAGGTTTTATCTATCATGCGGCAAATTATTTCTGCACAGGATTCCGTTTTATCCAAAGAACTCCTTACCAGTTCTCTCCTTCAGAATCTCTGGCTGGAAATATTTGAAAACACAGATATTTCATACCAGGAAGAACACAAGGATCATTCAACCGCTTCTCAAGCCCGGTTACAGCTCATGCTGCAATTTATCCATCTAAATTACTCACGGAGTATCTCATTGGATGACATTGCAGAACAGGCAATGGTCAGTAAAAGTACCGCTTTGAATCTGTTTCGGAAATATTTACATATAACGCCGGTTAACTATCTCATTAACTACCGTTTAAAACAGGCCGGTCAGTTGCTTTCAAAAACCGAGAAAAAAGTCAGTCTCATTTCTTCTGAGACAGGATTTCATAACGTTGACTATTTTTGCAGATTATTCAAAAAACGCTACCAATTAACCCCAACGGAATACCGGAAACAGAAAAGCCGCTGATTGGGACGGCGCTGCATTTCCGGCTGCCATCCGCGGGATTCTGGTCAATGCCTCCCACAACGCGGTGAGGAAGATAGGGTTTCAAGTGCGTGTTTGACCACTTTCTCTGTTTCATCCAGCGTCCAGTCGTGCATGGTCCCTGCCTTGCCGAAACTCATGCAGCCGACACACAGCTTGGAGATTTGAATATCCGTATTTCCTAAAGTTGTATATTCCATTGCAAAACCTCCTTCAGAGCTATTCCTGTGCCGGAGTCTAAAGACTCATCGAAAGGTTCGCCAGCCACAACATCTGGCATCCACATAATCTCCTCTGCACCAAAAATGTCGATTTCCATATTTATATTTGAGATTCTGATAAGCATTACAGCGGCTTTTAAAAAATCTGTATTGATTTTTCTGCGTGAGATGTTATAATCGGTATATACCGAAAACAAAAGGAGGAAATCGTCCATGCCAAGACCGCCACGGTGCCGTCGGATTTGTGGCGCACCACAAGTTGATACCTTCTGCCCCAACGGGTGTGAGGATACCGAGCCGATCCTGCTGACGCTGGACGAATACGAGGTCATTCGGCTGGTTGACTTGGAGCAGAAAACCCACGAGCAATGTGCCGTACAAATGGATATTTCCCGCTCTACTGTGCAGGAAATTTACGAAAGCGCACGGCGCAAGATTGCAGCGTGCCTTGTCCACGGAAAACCGCTGCACATCACCGGAGGAAACTACCGCATCTGCGGAGGGCAGGAGGCAGCCCACTGCGGCCGCTGGTGCCGGATGCAGAGAGCCAACACAGAAAAATCCAACAAAAAATGCAAAGGAGATTCCATTATGAAAATTGCAGTTACCTATGAAAACGGTCAAATTTTTCAGCATTTCGGCCATACCGAACAGTTCAAGCTTTATGAAGCTGCAGACGGCAAAATCACTCATGCGGAAGTTGTTGATACCAACGGCAGCGGTCACGGCGCACTGGCAGGCTTCCTGATGCAGATCGGCCTGGACACTTTGATTTGCGGGGGCATCGGCGGCGGTGCCCAGGCAGCTCTGGCCGAAGCGGGCATCAAGCTCTACGGCGGTGTCAGTGGGGACGCTGACGCAGCAGTAAGCGCATTGCTCAGCGGAAATCTGGGCTACGATCCCAATGTTCACTGTGACCACCATGACCATGAGCACGGCGAGGCTGGTCACACCTGCGGTAATCACGGCTGCGGTAAGCATAGCTGCCATTGATATGGAACGCACACTGACACAACTTCCGTTCTGGTCATCCTTGACCGAACACGAAATGGACACGCTACGTCGAAGTGCCTTTGTCCGTCATTATGAAAAGGGGGCGTTCGTTCACAGCAGCGACAATGAATGTCTCGGAATGCTGTTTATTCTTTCCGGCGAGATCCGCACCTATCTTCTCTCTGATGAGGGGCGGGAGGTAACACTGTTCCGCCTGTATCCGGGCGAACTATGTGTACTTTCCGCCTCCTGCGTGATCAGTCAGATCACCTTTGATACACAAATGACTGCCGGAATGGGTACAGACGTTCTGATTATCCCTGCAAATGTCATTGCTGCGCTCAAGGAGAAAAATCTCCATGTCCGCTGTTTTCTCTATGAACTGGCAACGAAACGGTTTTCTGATGTGATGTGGGCGATGCAGCAGATTATGTTCAAGGGATTGGATCGGCGGCTGGCAGAATTTCTCCTTGCCGAAGCGGAGCGTACCGGCTCCGACACGATACGCATGACCCATGAGCAGATCGCCCAGCACATCAGCTCGGCGCGGGAGGCAGTGGCACGGATGCTCAAAAGCTTCTCGGAGGACGGACTGGTGGAGCTGAAGCGTGGTGCAATCACGCTGCGGGATAAGGACAGACTAAATCGTTTGAAATAGATGTGACTTTGTCACAGAATAGAATCATAATTCCAATATAATGAAAGCAGAAAACCGAGGAGCATCGACCATGAAAGAAACGGAAATACGGATGAGCGAGATTGTTCCCGGCACCACCGACGCCGCCGTGGAGAAGCATGTTCCTGTCTGGACAGTAGAAAACGGCATCGTCCATGTCAAGGTCGGCTCCGTGGAGCATCCCATGCTGCCGGAGCACTACATCGAGTGGGTATCTCTCCAGACCAAGCAGGGCAATCAGCGCAAGGAGCTGCATCCCGGCGAAAAGCCGGAGATCTGCTTCGCCCTCTGCGAGGGCGATGAGGTCGAAGCGGTCTACGCTTATTGCAACCTCCATAGTCTGTGGAAAGCGTGATTCATCTTTCAAAAATCCGGTGCTTTTTTGAGCACCGGATTTTTCCGACAACTATTTTCTTTCCTTTGACACCTTCTCACTTATTCTCTGATAGATTTCC
>ENA-ORVB01002235-ORVB01002235.1-human-gut-metagenome-genome-assembly--contig:-NODE-2235-length-11109-cov-2.81138_pt1 | contig 11109 bp, 5 predicted proteins | sample MGYA00242090_ERZ509231 | MGnify/ENA primary metagenome ERZ509231 (study PRJEB26280, sample SAMEA2338798) | human gut metagenome | biome: human gut; feature: human-associated habitat; material: faeces...
AAAAGCGATGGCTTATGAAGCGCGAATTTAGTAAAAGGGTGAGTAAGCCTACTTCTCTGCAGACTTATAAACTTTTTATAGATCTAAAATAACGGATTAGAGTAGTATGAGGCAAACCTCCTTTAAAGTTGTAAATTCCAATGATTTAAGCGTCTTGGCCGCAGTTTGTGCCGAGATCATCGCCAAGCATCCTCTGTCCGATCCCATGAAAAGTGAGATTGTGCTGGTCATGAACGGCGGCATGCAAACCTATTTATCCCAGGAGATAGCCCATCATAACGGTGTAAGTGCAGGTACTGAATATCAGCAGATCTGGGTATTCATATGGGATCTGTACAAACGTCTTTTTAAGGAAAGCGATACCTTAAACCGTTTCTCCCGCGATTCAATTTCTTGGTCGCTTCTGGCATTAAAGCAGGCTTGGTCGGGCATATGCACAGAGGATCATGACGATAAGGCTCTGAGAGCTCTGCACGAGCGCTTTGCCGGCATACTAAAACCGCTTGCAACCTATGTAAGGGATGATGATGAAAGTGGCATTAAAAGCTGGCAGCTGTGTCATCGCATCGCCGACACCTTCGATCAATATCAGATGAATCGTCCCGAATGGATAAGGCTTTTTAATGAATTGAGCTATGAGGATTTTGACGAGTATGAAAAAAATCCCGAATTTCATGGCAAGGTTTATGGGGCTTTAAGAGAGGCATCTCCCGAGGGCATACGCGCCAAGGACGGGATCGCCGTGCAATGGCGTCAGAACGTGTGGCAGATGCTTTTGTGGCTCATGGTACGCAACAATTTGCGCGGTGCTAAGGGCGAGGGCGATCACAATCAGCTCTCCCTTATGGATCGCGTACAGGTTTTGGATCGACTGTGCCGGCTCCTAAGCTCCGATGAATTGCCTCCGGATCTTTTGGAGGAGATCCCAGAGCGCATCTTTATCATGGGCGTAAGCTCCATGCCGCCTATGGTGGTGGAGTTTTTTAGGATCTTAGGCCGCTTCTGCAACGTCTATCTCATGCTTATCAATCCCTGTATGGAATATTGGGGCGATATAGGAACGGGAAAGAACGCTCTGCAGGAGCTGCGCTCACGTATGCGTACGGCACCTGAGCTTGCGGATGTAGGTGCGTCGCAGGGCACGCTCAAGAACGCTGAATACAGCTACTCGGAGGCGCGCTTTTGGGATAAGAGCGACGGCATGTTGCAAAGCGGCAATGCGCTGCTTACGGCAATGGGGCGTCAGGGACGCGATCTTTTGAGCATATTGCTCTCGTCAAATGAGGCGCCCGATTTTATAAACTGCTTCGTAAAGCCCTCAGGCCAAGATGTTTTGTCGACGGTCAAAAGAAAGCTTCTTACCCTGGATGACACTGAGCGCGGAGTGATAAGTGCAGGGGATGACAGCATGGTGTTCTCATCCTGCCACACTCCGCGTCGGGAGATAGAGATCCTGCGCGACATGATCCTCGAAAAATTTGCCGTGGCGGCTAAAAAGGGCGAACCATTGTTGCCGCGCGATTTTTTGATCATGACTCCCAATATCGAGAATTATGCCGCCGAGATCGACGCCGTCTTCGGGGCCGTCGATACAAGAGATCCCAATTATATTCCCTATGCCGTAAGCGATCGCAGCGTGGGCAGCGACAGTCCAGTCTCCGAGGCAGTATTGAAGCTTATGAACATAGGCACCACGCCCGTAACGCTTTCCTTTGTAAATTCGCTTCTGCAGGTGCCGGAGATCGCCTCCTCATTTGATATAAGTCCTGAGGATGCCGAGGTGATCGCCACTTGGTGTCAAAAGGCCTCGGTCAAATGGGGACTTGATGCCGACGAGACTTTAAGTGAGGCCGGGGTGGATGATCTGCCCTGGACCTTTGAGGCGTCCCTCGGACGCATGCTGACGGGTGCACTGACGGGAGATGATCCCATGGGCACGGGAGAGTATTTTGATGAGATCGAGGGCTCGGATCTTAAGATCCTGGGGCGCTTTGAGTATTTCATTTCCTCGCTGCGTAAATTGCGTGTGCTCTTTAAACGCTATGTGAACGACGATCTGCATCTTGAGGATCGCAACGACGAGGAGGACGAGGCAAACTCCGCAAAGCCCATGCTCTTGTGTCTGGGCGAATTTTTCCGCTCCTTCATCAAGGACGAGGGCGGCGATGACAAGGCCTCCGAGTTTATAAAGACCCTAGGCGGTATGGTCAAGATCCTGCCGTCGCTTAAGCATTTGCCGCGCATAACCTTACCCGTGCTGCGATCCATGCTGGCCACGGCCTTCTCAGGAAAGGTGGATGAGTCCTCATATTTGCGCGGCAGCGTGAATTTCTGCTCTTTAATGCCCATGCGTGCCGTGCCCTTTAAGCATATTTTCATTTTAGGCCTTAACGACGGGGAATTTCCGCGCCGGGAAAACGCTCCGGGCTTTAATCTTCTGACCTTGGCGCCTTTCTTCCGCCGCGGCGATCGCTCGCGCTTTGTCGATGATCGTTACCTCTTCCTTGAGGCCATATTGGCGGCACAGTGCAGCATCACCTTCTCGTATATAGGACGCAACCCCTCCGATAACAAGCCCAAAAATCCCTCGGCCGTGATCTCCGAGCTGCAGGATCATTTAAACGACAGCTTCGTCGTTAAGGGCTGTCCCGATAAAAAGCCCTCGGAGGTATTAACGCGTAACGGTAGCCTAAATTCCTATGATCCAAAGAACTTTATGGCAGATAAGACGGGCTTTGGACGTATCCTGCCGTCCTTTGATGCCGCCTCCTTCATCGACACTTCGGAGGCTGCGGATGAAGATCATGAAACTGTCAACGAGGTGCTGTGCCCGCCGGACGGTCAGACCATGATCACGCTGCCTTCACGCCAAAGCCTTACCATGCAGGATCTGCGCGATTTCTTCAAATCTCCCTGCAAGGCCTATTTGAGGACCATTGGGATCAGCATGTCCTCCTATGACGAGGAGGCTTCGGATGAGGAGGATTTTTCTCTGCCTCCGCTTGAGGCCGCATTGATTCAAAAACGTGCGGTATACGGCAAAGACGATGAGGAGGTGCAGGCGCTGCTTGTATCCCTAAAGCGGGCAGGGCGTCTTCCCTACGGGATCTTTGCACAAGAGAACAGTGCATCCGTCATGGATTACCGCCGCCGTATGCTAAGTGCTCTTGATCCCTTCGTAGGAATTTATACGCGGGAGGATTTTACCAATCCCAAGGCCTGCGATCTTAAGACGCTGCGCCTTGCCTTTAAGGCCTCCGATCTTGAAATAAACTGCGAATTACCTGAGTTAACACTTGAGATCTCGGGTACGGCCTTATTCCCGGCGCTTATACTCGATCCCTTCCACAAGGATCTTTCACACCCTAAAACGCTATTGGATATGGCCTTTGCCGCCCTTGCGCAGGCCCTATGTGAGGACGCTCATCCGCATCTTGTCGTAGGGATCGATGCCAAAGGCAACGCACATCAATTTGCCCCCTTTACTCACGATGAGGCGTTGTCCTTCCTAAGGGAGGCTTTGAGCTGGTATCTGCGCGGACTGGTAAGACCTTTGCCCGTATATACGAATGCGCTTAAAGATCCTGCGGGGGAGAAGGCGGAGCCCTTCGGCTTTGATGAGGATGCCCGCTTCGTTTTTCGCGATCACAATTGCCTAAATGAGCAAAGCGACAAGGCTGCGCCTGTGCTGTGTGCATTAAGACGAGCCTTTTATGAGGGGTTGTATCGCCCCTATGTACTTGAGCACTGCTTGGAATTTATAAAGCTTAAGGAAAGATCATGAACCTGCAAAGCACGCAACTTGACGTCAATACTCTGCCTTTAAACCGCAGCGCCATGATCGATGCCTCCGCCGGCACCGGTAAGACCTATACCATCACCTATTTGGTATTAAGACTGTTGTTAGGCTCAGGCAAGGAAAAGGGCTACGGTCGCCCCTTAAGCCTCGATGAGCTCTTGGTGGTGACCTTTACCGATGCCGCCGCCTCCGATCTGCGCGAGCGCGTGCGTGAGAAGATCCGCAGCTGCCGTCTGTGCTTTGAAAGGGTAATTGCCGATCAAGCTGACAACAAGGACGACTTCAGCGATTTTGAGCCCCAGACTGCCGCGCTTATCATGGAGCTTACAAATTGCAAGGCACTGACGGAGGTTAAAAACGGTGACGCCTACGAGGTCGCCGTGTCCTGCATACGGCGTTTAAGCGCCGCCGAGCGCTCCATAGACGAGGCGGCCGTGTGCACCATCCACTCCTTTTGCAATCGCTCCTTAAATCGTATCTACTCCTTTGAGGCGGCGGAGGCCTTTGACGAGGAAATGTGTTCCCCGCAAAGCTTAACGGATCTTTATACGCGCTCTGATCATGAGGTGTGGCGCCGACTTTTTTATACTGAGGATGCCAAAGCCCACCTGCTTTTGGATCTTCTGGCTCTAAAGGGCCCTGAGGATGAGTCATTACGCGCCATCGAGGACATGCTCTCAAAGGTTCGGATCACCAAGAATGAGGCCCATACCCCCTCTTTTTGCGGCTATGCCGTGACGGGAGAGGAGATAGCCTTCTTCAAGGGCTGTCATAAAAGCAAGTTGCGGGCAAGACTCTATGAGTACGCCGAGTATTGCAAGAAGCGTCTTGATGCGCAAAGCGTGGCCTATAAAAGTGCCGTTCAAGCCGGGCGCGATCTATTTGGCAGCTGTCAGTCCTTTTTGGAATTCGTAGCCGCCGATAAAGCGGATCTTAGCTCCCTAAGCAAGGCCTTCACTCCCAAAAAGACCCCCTTTAATTCCTATGATCTCTTTGCGGCCGTGTTCTCGCAATGTCAGGCCGAGGAACCGTCGATTGATGACTTTATGCTTATGGCAGGTGAGAAATGGCTGTCTTCAGATATAAGCCTCAGCTCCTGTATAAGTCGCGTCGGCTACAACGCCTTTGAAAAGAAAGCCACCGATGCTCAGCGTATGATCTTTGCAAAATTCGATGCGGTATTGCAGGATATTTGCAAAAGCGTTAAGGACTGTGAGATCCTGCGTAGCCGTTGCCGCCTCTGTGCCCGTACGGCCGTTGAGATCATGCTTTTGCGCCAGCGCGAGATTAATTGTGTCAAGGAGGGCAAGCTGACCTTCGACGAGCTTTTGTTCAAGCTTGATACCGCCTTGCACGATGATAAAAAGGAGATCTTCTGCCGCATCCTGCGTACGCGTTATCCCGTGGCTATCATCGATGAATTTCAGGATACCGATCCCGTACAGTTCTCGGTATTCTCAAGGCTTTATCTTGAAAACGAAAAAGACTTAAAGAAAAAGAGCTTAAAAGAAGAGAGCCGAGATCAGCGGGCCATTTGTTTTCTTATCGGAGATCCCAAGCAGTCCATCTACCGCTTCCGCGGCGCCGACATCAACTCCTATGTCGAGGCCCGCAATGCCGTCACCGCAGTGGATCCTACGGCTCTATACACCCTGAACGTCAATTACCGCTCAAGCTACGGAGTGGTGGAGGGCGTGAATCTTATCTTCCGCGGCTTTGATAAGGACAAAGAAAATACCGATCCATTTTTTGATCGCAAAGACAGCGACAATGCATTGACCTGTCCTGAGGTTAAAGCCCACGCGCAATCATGCCCGAGCGGCAGTATGTGCGGGAAATATAAATTCTTTTTCAAAAAGGATAATAAGGATCTCTCCTCAGGCAATTTCGTTGTCACCGACACTCATCCCGTAGAGGAGAAAAAAGGCGCCGGCGGAAAGAGGAACGACGGCGTGTATTTGGCCGCGGCCGCCGCACAAAGCATAAGCGAGATCCTAAGCTGCGGCTATCTTATGGATAAGAGCGGAAATTGTCGCCGCGTCGAAAACCGCGATATTGCCGTGCTCGTACGCACCTCCTCGGAGCATGAAAAGATTAAAAATGCCCTGGAGGCTTTGCGTATTCCTTCGGTGTATTACTCCGACAAGGGCTCGGTGCTCACCAAGACCGAGTTTTCAGGACGCTTCGGGACCGTGCGCCCGAGTGAATGCGCTTCCTGGATCCTCTACTTTATGGAGGCCTGCATGCAGTTCTCCTCCCGCGCCATGGGGCTCAAGCTCATGGCCTCGCCCATGGCAGCATTGAGTGCCAAGGAGTTTCGGGCGCTGTATGATGAGCACGGGATCGAGGAGGAGGCTGAATTGTTGCGCCGCTGTCGTACGCTTTGGAATACGACGGGCTTTGTAGCCGGCTTTTCCTTATGGGTCAAAAGACATGAGGTCAAAAAGCGTCTGCTTAAAAGGGGATGCGAGCGCGAACTTACCGATCTTATGCATATAGCCGAGCTCATCCAGGCCCGCCATCGCGACTGTGCGGGGAATGAGGCTCAGCTTACATGGTTTAAGCGTATGCTCGAGGACGGCTCTGCATCCGAGGATCCCGAGGCCTTCAAAAGACGACTCGACTCGGAGCGCTCACAGGTAAGCATATATACCGTGCATAAGTCCAAGGGCCTTGAGTTCCCGGTGACCGTATTGCCTTTTTTATACGATACCAACGTCGATCCCGTGCGTAGAAACGATGATGAGATCGCCCTGTACTACGACAAGCACCTCAAGCGGCGCATACTGGCACTTGATGATGATGACGGTAGCAAGCGTATTGGGGCTTATTATGAGGATCTGCATGAAAGCGCCCGCCTTTTATACGTAGCCTTAACCCGCGCCTGCGCGGCAAATTTCCTTTTTATAATGAAGGATGCCGAGGGCAAGGAGGACAAGGGCAGCGCCTTGGTGCGTGAGCTCAGACAGTGTGCGGGCAATCCCTCCATAAAGGAAGCGCTCTCCCTTTTTGAGAAGGCCGATCCGCAGGTATTTTGTGTATGTGAGCGTGAGCAGAAGACTCCCGATCTCTTGATTGAGGAGCGCTTGAAAAGTGCCGAGCAAAAGAGCAGCTTTAAGATCAAAGATCCATCAACCTTGGAGAAGGGAGATATCAGAAGGGATTTTTCCGTAAGCTCTTACTCCTCGCTTGCAGCCGGTCTGCACGATCATATGATCCGCAACGACGATGAAAAGCTCCTCGTGCCCGATCTAAACGTACGCACCGAGGCCTTAAATGCCGCAACCTTCCCGCGCGGCACGGAAGCCGGAACCTTCCTGCATGAAACGCTGCAATTTATGGATTTTATCCGCGCCTATAACGAAGAGGATTATTTGCGCAAATATCTTGAAAGCTCGGTGCGGGACAATCACGGCGGCGATCTTTTGAACAGCTGGCGGCGTAAGAACAAAAGCGTCGATACCGATCCATATGAGGCTCTTGAGGAGTGGTTTTTAAATATTCTCGCCACCCCTCTCAAAGAGGCGGGAGAAAATTTCCATTTGGGAGCGCTGTCCTCTACGCAAAAGCATTGTGAAATGGATTTTCTGATCCCAAGCGAGCAAGTCTCAAGCGAGGAGATCAATAAAATATGCAAGGACTCGGCAAGAGATCTTTTACCGGGCAAACATGATGATCTGGTGCTTTCGAACAAACAGGTGAAGGGCTTTGTCACGGGCTCCATCGATCTCATGTTCAGGGGAAAATATAAAGATCACGACGCTTATTTTGTGGTCGATTATAAGTCCACCTATTTGGGGGAGGATGATCTCTCCTATAATGCCGCGGCACTTACCTCCTCGGTTTTCGATCCGCGCAATCGCTATGATCTGCAATATCTTTTCTATTCCTTAGCCTTGCACCGCTTCCTCAAGACACGCATTAAAGACTATGACTACGAAAGAGATTTCGGCGGGGTGTTTTATCTTTATCTGCGCGGCATGGGACCTGCCGGGAACGGAGTTTTTTATACGCGTCCTAAGCTTGAGATCATCGAGAAACTGGATGATCTTCTGCTGACAGGATCTTCGGCGCAAGGGGGAGATAAATGATCATGAACGCTTTAAATTTTGAGCAAATTGAGAAGATCCTGCGCGGCTATGCGCAGCTCCCTGCCGTTGCCGCCGGCATATGTAATTTTCTACACAGCCGCTATGCGGACTTTTCCGTTGAAGCGGCGCTTTTGATCACGGAGCTTTGCTGTCGTACCGACGGCGGAGACGTATGCATCAGGATCACAGCTGACGAGAGCGCATGCTTTGAGCATGGGATCGAAAATTTAAATTCCGTGCCGCAGCTTTTGCACGGACTTGCCGATCGTTTAAGCGAAGCGCGCGAGGAGGGCAATGTAGGCTTTATTCCCGATCCCGAGCTTCTATTGCCCCTGTATGCGCGCTACGGCAATGATCTTGAAAATTTCACAACCGCAGAACTTAAAAAAGCTCTAAGCTGCGGCGCCGTAGGCGGACAGGAGGGGAATACGCCTTTGGTGTTCGATCACGGACGTCTTTATTTCAGACGTAACTTCGAATATGAAAATTATGTTGCTTCGTTTATAAAAGATCGCCGTCGCTTTGATTTGGCCGCAGGTAAGGAAGCCTTGAGCTTTGCAAGAGATTGCTTAAACGAGCTTTTTAAAACGGGTGTACAGAAGACAGGGGATTTTGATCGTCAAAAAGCTGCGGCGGCCTTGGCACTGTTGTCGAGCTTTACCGTGATCTCAGGCGGTCCCGGTACCGGTAAAACCACTACGGTAACCAAGCTTTTGCTATTGCTTTTGTCCGTGCATAAAAGACTTCACCCCGCAGCGCCTTTACCCCGCGTGATGCTGTGTGCACCTACGGGCAAGGCGGCGGGACGACTAGGTCAGTCGCTTGAGGGACAGCTTAAAATCGATCCTGCTAAGGGCACACAAATAAGCAACTTTATAAGCAAACACGGCGCAGATGAATTGCTTTCCTTGATCCCGCGTCGTGCCTCCACCGTGCATTCGCTTATAGGTGTGCGTCCGCACTCCTCTCATTGCCGTTTTAATGAGAACAATAAGCTGCCCTGCGATATTTTGGTGGTGGATGAGGTATCCATGGTGGATCTCATGCTCTTTAAGAAATTGTGTGCGGCCTTGCGGGAGGATGCCATGCTGATCCTTTTGGGGGATAAGGATCAGCTGCGATCGGTGGAGGCAGGAGCCGTCATGGCCGATCTATGCAAGGAGCAGGAGTGTGATCAAAAGCTTATAGAGTATCTCTCTTTTCTTACGGATCATAAAAAAGAGGAGATCCCGTCAGATTGCGGCGGGCATGTCATGCTTTTGAAAAAGAGTTTTCGTTTCAGCGAAAGCTCCGTGATCGGAAGCCTTGCTTTTATGGTGCGTGATGCGATCTCACAGCAAAAGAATATTGAAGATCTGAGGGCGGATCTTTTAAAGCTCAAAAGCAAATTTCCGCAGGATGATGCGGATCTTTTGCATTTTTATACGGAGGAGGAGAGGACAGCCTCTTTTAAAGAGCTCATTGATAATGCCCTACCAGGTGATGATGCCAAAGCTTTGGATGTTGACTTGCTTACTGATGAGGAGGCTTTAAATTACGGGTATCTGCCATTTGTTAAATTTATACAAAAGCACCGCTGTATGACGCCGGATCTTGCTAAGAGGGCGTTGGAGCTTTTAGATAAGTATCGCGTGCTTTGCTCCAATCGACGCGGTCTATTCGGCTGTATAAAAATAAATCGCGAAATAAAAAAACAGATAATGAAGCGCACAAATGTAGGTCGCGGCGAATGGTTTGCAGGACGTGTGGTGATGGCTACGGAGAACTCTCAAGGCGCAGGTATTCATAACGGCGATGTGGGCTTTGCCGCCTATGATGAGAATATGCAGCTTAAAGTTTGGTTTGCCGATGATAAAAGGGGCGCGCGGGCATTATCCACCGTCTATTTAACCTCCTGTGAGGATGCCTATGCCATGACCGTCCATAAGTCTCAGGGATCGGAGTATGCGCGCGTGGTCTTGGCGCTGTCGGATCATGACAATTCCGTAATGTGTCGCGAGCTTGTATATACGGGTATTACCCGTGCCAAGCAAAAGCTTGAAATATACTCGTCCGAGGAGGTGTTTTACCGATCCTGTCTGCGTTCGGTAAATCGTGAAAGCGGTCTGGCGTTGCGTCTTACTGCTTAAATGATGCGGCGATGAAAAGAAAAGATCACGATATTATTAAGAGCGTCTATCTTCAATCCTCGGATGACGGTTGATTGTTCTTAATAATGAGAAGAAGGAGTTTACGATGGAAGATCCTGCCATGATCAGGGAACTGAATGCATATGATCAGTTTTTTGATCCTAAGGAAACACATGCATATTTGAGAGGCGAGTTAGACTGCATGGATCAAGATCAGGCCGTGGAAAACAGATTTGCCAAAGGAAGAGAGCAAGCCACGGAGCAACATACCTTAGCTTGTATAAAAGAAGGTATACCCGCAGAAAAAGTCTTTCGCATGTTTAATATGTCGAGCCGAGAAATATCGAATTTTTTAAACAAGTACAAGGATCTGCCGAATTGGACCGGGGACATTAGGTTAATGTCCGCAGAGAAAAAAAGCGATGAACAAATAAAAGCGGAAAGATACCTGGAGCTGAGGCTCTCAATAGAGCGCATATATGATGAGCTTGTTTTGAAAAACAGATTTGCCGAAGATTTAGATGTTAAGTACGAGTATGCCGTTAAAAGAGCTCTGGCAGAGGGGGCAGAGTGTGGCAAAAATGAAGCTACGGAGCAAAATGCCCTGACTTTTATAAAAGCAGGCTTTTCCAAAGACAAGATCTTTAAGATCTTAAATATGTCCGAGGAAAAGATTGCGGCATTTTTAAATAAATACAAGGATCTGTAAATTTAGCCGAGGGAAAATACTTCAATGATCATAGAGAGAAAAAGCGACGAACAAATCCGAGCGGAAAGACACATGCAGATAAAACGCGAGATTGCCCGCATGGATTATGAGGCCGCCATGGATAACCGATTTGCCAAAGGTTTTGCAGAAGGCTTTGTAGAAAGCTTTATGGAAAAATTCAAGAGCGTCAGAGAAGAGGCCATTCCAATTGCAATATTATTGGGTGAAGAACGTGGCAGAGATAAAGCCACTGAGGAGCATGCCTTGGCTTTTATACCCAAGTTTGATACTTCTAAGCTTAAAATGGCTCTGGGTAGCCATTTGTAGCAATTTAAGCTGTTGTGTACACGGAGTTTTGGATCTTCATCTTATGGAGCAACA
>ENA-ORVB01002244-ORVB01002244.1-human-gut-metagenome-genome-assembly--contig:-NODE-2244-length-11072-cov-2.69465_pt1 | contig 11072 bp, 12 predicted proteins | sample MGYA00242090_ERZ509231 | MGnify/ENA primary metagenome ERZ509231 (study PRJEB26280, sample SAMEA2338798) | human gut metagenome | biome: human gut; feature: human-associated habitat; material: faeces...
AAACAATGAGAAAACCCAGTAAAATCAATGGGTTGTGGCATTTAACAAATGCCTAATAAACAGAAAAAAGGAGATGAAACAATTCATGAAAAATTTTTTTAAATCAAGAGGATTTCTGGTTTCCACCCTTACCCTTTCCTGCATTGGCATCCTTATCGTCTGCTGGTATGTGAGCAGAGACCCAACTGCTGCCTTTCAGCCAGAAGAAACCCCCAGCGTTATTCAATCTCAGGACTGGAAAGAAAATCAGGGGACCGCTGAAAGCCATACGGAAGAAACAGAAAACTTGGAAGCTTATGTTCCGCCAAAGGACTCGGATATGCAGGAATCCCTAGATACATATCCAGTCGTGTCCGAAGTATCCGAGAGTGAAGTCTCCATTGATTTCACTCCGACAGAAACACCAGCAGAAACGCCACCTGCTCCACCAGAGGGAAAAACTCTTCTGGAAGATACAGGACCGGAACATCCGGTCAATCCTGCCCCTGAAGTCACTTCCCCTGAACCCGAAACCTCTGCCAATAACGAACCTGTAGCAGGTGATACCAATAAAGACGGAGCCATTTATGATCCCATATTCGGCTGGGTAGTCCCTGGTCAGGTAAATCAGTCCACCCTGGACAGCGATGGCGATCCCAATAAAATGGTGGGAAACACGGGGAACTGATATCCCTTTACAACAGAATCCAGAAAAAAGTCGTCACTTTACAGTGGCGGCTTTTTTCTGGATTCCAATTATTTTACAGAATGGAGCGTGATACATTTTGAAACGATTTCTCTCCCTCCTTAGCACCATTGTCTTTCTGCTGTGTATATCTTCTTTTTCCGTCTTTGCAGCAGGAGAAGGAAATATGGACGGCGGCGGAGGTATGGGGCAGGGAACCTCAACCAACTTCTGGTCTACCGGAAATGATGGCGTCCGGGTTACCGTTGTCCAAGCAGAATCAGGAACTTCTGTCGGCTCTATCGTAGATTTTGCCAATCGGGCACAGCCGGCAACTGTCCTTCATTTCGGAAAGAACAACAAAATCCAATACCGAAACGGCACAGCTCTGGTCTTACAGTCCGGAGCTGCATACAACTGTATACAGCCAGCTTATTCCATGCCACCCATCATAACCAGCCGAAGCAGACCTGCTGAAAATGTCAATACGAAACCCTGTCCTAATTTTACCTCTTCAAACTGCTCTTCTCCTACTAATATAGAACAAATTCTCTCCATTGCTATATCTTCTGAATCATCAAATGTTATGATTGCTATTTTTCCCAATCAATCACCTGCCGGATTAAGAAATTCCATTTTGGGTCAACCACTGGGTAATTTCTTCTCTGTTTAAACTGTTTGCTGTCAGACCACTTCCTACAGATGCTCCTCTGCTCTGGCCCAGGCGCTGAATATCCGGCATACTTTCCTCAATGCCGCTTCCGCCACTGGTACAGAACGGAAGAATTGTTTTTCCGGTTAAATCATAAGATTCCAGGAATGTATTAACAGCCATCGGAGCTGTATGCCACCAGATTGGATACCCCAGCAAAATCACATCATAATCTTCCATATTTTCCACACGAGAAGACAATTCCGGTCTGGCGTTCTGATCCAACTCTCTGCGGGCGCGATCCACGGTACTCTGATAACTGGAAGGATACTGGTCAGCTACTGTAATTTCAAATAAATCGCCGCCTGCTGTCTCCTGAATTTCTCTGGCAGCCTCTTCTGTTGTACCTGTTTTAGAAAAATACGCAATCAGAATTTTCGTTTCATCTGAATCTGTTTCTAGCATTGGTACTCTGGTTCCTGCATAGCCAGCAGCTACTGCCATAGTCTGCACAGCACCATTAACTGTCCATGCCCCATCCGAATTTACCATATACCCATCCGGAGTAGTAGTATCCGCATACATCCAGCCTTCCCTGTCAAAGGCATAGCACTCTGCCACACCATCTCCATTACCGTCCAGCCACTGCCATTCTACTGGTGCTTCAGAAGTGCCGTAATACTGGCCATTTCCAAGATCGTACCACCATCTCCCATTGTTATTTCCCTGCCCTGTGGTCCACCCTGCCGCAAACACAGTGGATGACATAAGTACAGTTAAAATGCAAACCGTCATAAACCATTTTAATATTCTCTTCATATGTCCTCCTCATTGTTCTTTCAGTCTTTTTAAATATCCTTTTTTATTTCTTCAATCCAACTATCAACTGCGCTTTGGGAGGTTTCCATGTGATCACCTCCGTTAGAATCAAAGCGCACTTCCATTTCATGGATAATCACAGCTCCCTTGCAGCTTTTTTTCATATCTTCTATCGCATGCCCAGGCCAGCCGCCATGTGTAATAAAAGGGATTACCGTTTTCCCTTTTAAATCATACTGATTAAAAAATGCAGAAACAGCCGGAGCCATTGTATACCACCATGTGGGAGTTCCTATTGCAATTACGTCATAATTATCAGGTGTATGTGCAAGCGGTTTTATTTGTGGTTTAACTCCATCCTGTATTTCCTTCTTTCCCTGTAAAACAACCTCCTCATAGCTTCCGGAATATGGGTGGACAGTTTCAATCCGGGCAATATCTGCTCCAGTACTCTGCGCCAGCTGTTCTGCAATTCTCTTTGTATTACAGTTTGCCCAGGAATAATAAATAACTAATATTTTCTTCATAAAGCTTCTCCACGCTTACCGATAGGATCTTTCAAAAATTTCAGCACATTCCATGTCTGTCATAGGAACGGGATCACAGGCAAATAGACCTCCCATTGTAGCCCGGGCATTTTGTGCCAGAGTCATACATTCACTTTTTTCAATTCCATAGTAGTGGATTTTCCATTTGAAATCACAACCATTGCCTTTCTCCCAGGCATTTCCTGTGTATGCAGATTTTCCAACTGTCCTGCTCCAAATAAAACACGAGTCGGATTAAAAAAATTGTATGTCATAACTGATTTCCTACTTATCTTCTGTAGTCAAACTTTATTTACAATAAATCCTGTCAAAAATGAAAAAAGCATTATAAATATCAGATATAGAATGAATTTTCCTTTTCCCAATACAATTTTCAATGCTCCAAGATTTGTGATTTTGGTAGCCGGTCCCGTAAGCATGAATGCCGAGGCTGCCCCAACACTCATCCCCTCCCAAAGCCATTGCTGAAGAAGCGGAATCGTTCCTCCGCCGCAGGCATATAAAGGCACACCCACTGTAGCTGCCATCAGCACCCCAAAACCTTCATTCTGATCTCCAAATAATCTGGCAAACTGTTCTGAGGGTACATATCTCTGAAATACTGCTGACAGAAATATTCCTGCTAAAAAATACAATCCTGTAGCTTTAACATTTCTCCCGAAATTTTTCCAAAAACGGAGAATAGGATTGGGATCTGTGTCACGGCTTTCTTTTACCCGAAAACCGTCAAACCTGAAAAATGGCCGTTTTTTTGATAAAAAATGCACGAAAACACCTGCGGTAAGACCGCAAAAAAAGCAGGAAATAAGGCGAATCAAAAGTACTTCTGTTCCTAATGCTGTACTGTAAATAATAAGCTGCGGGTTTAAAAGAATGGAAGCCATCATAAAGGATGCCAGCCAGTCATCCCTCATCCCCTTTTCCGAAAAAGAAGCTGCAATGGGAATTGTTCCATACATGCAAAGTGGTGATGCAATGCCCAGAAGGCACGCAGGGACAAGCCCTGCAATCCCCCACTTCTTTTTCTGCATTTCAGCAAACAATCTGTGAATACGGTTTTTTGCGAATACAGAGACTCCTGATCCGATCAGCATGCCAAGAATCCAGTATCGAAAAATCTGGCGGAACTGCACCATAAAATAGTAGCTGACATAAATCAGTTCTCTTTTTATTGTCTCATTCATCAATATTCACCAATTCATATGTACGCATGCCGAGACCGATTTCTTCTGCATGCTCCAGGGTATGAAGCCCCATCCGTTCATTGACTCTTTTCTGCAGAGCTTCACTTCCTTCCGCTGCAAAAGCAAGGTCAATGCATGCCTGGTCAATGGCAACCGGATCTGTCGATGCCACAATCCCAATATCATGAATATCCGGTTCAGCAGGATTTCCATCGCAATCACAATCAATGGAAATATTGTTCAGAACATTTACATACACGATTCGCTTTCCATTTTCCAAATAATCGGATACGGATTTTCCCGCCTCTGCCATAGACTCTGTAAATCCCTTCTGTTCTCCCCCCATCATGCTTGTATGGCTTTCACCCGAGGTATGTATTAAGCATTTTCCTTCTTTCGATCCAAGGCCAATAGAAATATTTTTAATGGCTCCTCCGAATCCAGCCATAGCATGACCCTTGAAATGGGACAGTACAAGATATGAGTCATAATTTTTAAAATGGGAGCCAACCAGATTTTCCTGCAGACGGCTTCCTCCTTCTACAGGCAGAGTCATAGATCCTTCTTCATCAAGAATATCCAGCTCTGCAATTTCTGTAAAGCCATGATCTTCAGCCACCTGCCGATGCATAGCCGTTTCTGTTCTGGATCCTCCATATGCGGTATTACACTCTACAATCGTTCCGTTTACTGCCTGAACCAGATCCTTTATCAGATCTGGATCCAGATAATTACTTGCCGGTGGTTCGCCGGTACTCAGCTTAACTGCCACATTTCCCTCTGGCGTCCAGTTAAGATGTTCATACACTTTCATCATACCCTCTGGGGAAATGTCGGAAGTAAAGTACACAGCAGCCGGTTCATTTTGTATTTGTGAAACTGCTTCTGTCTCCTTCTCTTCTTCGGAAACCGCAGCAGTTTCCAGAGAGGTTCTTATCGTTTCTTTCGTCGTCTGTATATCCGAATTTCCACACCCTCCTGTAAGTATTCCAGTTAATATTGTTATTCCTAATACAATCGCCCTATTCTTTTTCATTTTCCGCCTCCTCATGTACATTTCCCGCAAGCCCATTCCTCAATGACAGATAATTCCGTTTTTATCTGAGCTCCGCGAATCGTAAGCGCTTCCTCTATCCGGGTTTCAGGACACATCCTGCGCAAATCGCTCAAGCTGTGCCCCAGTCCTCCATTTTCATAAGTGCAGAAAGGGCGGATTACTTTCCCTGTAAAATCAAACCGTTCAAGAAATGAAAAAACAGGTGCCGGCATTGTACCCCAGTAATTTGGATATCCCAGATAAATCACTTTATAATCTTCTAATGTATCAGGGTAATTTTTAAGCATTGGACGCACATTCCGGAGTAAATCCTGTCTGGAAAGATCCATGCACTGATAATAATCATCCGGATAGTCTTCACATGGTTCAATCCGAAACAACTCTGCGCCTGTATATTTTTGCAATACAGCTGCCACAAGTTCCGTATTTCCTACCCGCAGGCTGCACAATACTCCATTTACCAGATTTTGTCCGCTTCTGGAATAATAAGCGATCAATGCCTTCAATGCTCTACCTTACCCTTCCACATTCTCCTGAATCCAGTTTTCCACATGATCAGCAATCACATCATTATTCAGATCCTGGAACAGGAAATGATCATTTCCTGTAATCCCTTCTTTAGGGAGATCGATCACTTCGGCCGTTCCATTTAAGGCTGTGTATGCCTCTGCAAAATCATAGCAGGTCTGACGCATTCCCTGCCATGCGGCAGTTGCCTGGATTTCCGGATCGCCATTATCAATATAATCACCAAAATACATAGCAACAGGAATCTCCTGTTCTGTAATCGCCTGATATTCCTCTGTATCAACTCCAGGACCTCCGCCTGGTTCAATCGCTATAATAGACGCCACATGTGCCGTATATTTCGGCACCAGCCAACCAGCGCGGCCTCCCTGAGAATGGGTTACCAGAACAGAATCCTTTCCTGTCATTTCGTATACTTCATCAATGGCTGCTGCAACTGCCTGCGCTACCATCTCTCCATCAAAATCAGCACCCATATCCGAGGTCATTCCCGTATCCGGAGTCATCTGCCGGAAGAACTGATCTACGGATACATCGTCATTCGGGAACTGAGAGCCCTCATTAGCAACGGATTTTCCATCTTCCCATCTGCCGATACGGAACTGGGTATACCACCGCTGATCCAGTGTCTTCGTACTGATATCGCCGCTGACAGAGGTTGCACCCGCCTCTCCTCTTCTTGGCTCATCGATCAGAAATACGCCATGTCCCTTTTTCAAAAACATATCGGACCAGCCCTCTCTTCCATCCGGCGTTGTCATCCATCCCATACGGGACTGGCCATAACCATGCAGAAATACCATGGGAAGTCCCGTTTCATTCTCCGGAATCTGGTAGAAAACATTTGCGTGATCTACATGGGCAGTCTGTCCTGCTCCCGTCTCCTCCCAGTGATTTTCCGGATCAAAGATTCCTTCTGAGGTTACCGTAATTCCTCCTGCTGAAAACATTCCCTGGTCGGCAAGGACAAGCGCATCTTCATTGTCTGCAGTTTCTGTATTTTCATCTGCTTCCTCGCTGTTTGCCTCCGTGTTCTCGCTTTCCGCACTCTCTGCTTCTGTACTGCTTTCTGTCTGTACGGCTGTTGTAGAGGCTGATGTTCCTGCGCTGCTTCCGCAACCGGTTACAAAAACCATTCCGGCGGCTGCCATTGCAGCCAGCCTCATCCATTTCTGATTTCTCATAAATTCCTCCTTTTTTTGTTTCCTTATGTTTATATTTTAAGTCGGAAACAACCAAAAAGGAACGACAAAAAAGCGTTTATGTTTCCAACCAAAAGGTGTGAGCATAAAGTCCTGTCATCTGACACTTAGGACAATACCGACACCCATATACAGGCTTACCATAGAAGTAAGCCCATAGCTGACAAAGGGAAATGTAAGTCCCGTATTCGGGAGCAGCCCTGATACCACTCCCAGATTCACAAACCCCTGTCCGCCAATCCAGGCTGCCACACCACAGCAGATCAGACGCCCTGTCATGCTTTTGACCTGCATGCCTCTTCTCAGACAGCAAAATACGATTGCCATAAGAGCAAGGATCATCATACTGCATCCCGCAAATCCCCATTCCTGCCCTGCTGCAGCCATAATAAAATCTGTATGGGGTTCCGGAAGAAAGCCGCTTCCAATCACAGTTACGGCTTCATCCTGTTCCCCAAGTCTCCCCAGAGCTCCGCCTGAACCAATGGCCATCATGGAATACATCTGCTGATAAGATTCCGCCGCCCACTCTTCTGGATGCAACCATGCCATGATCCGGCGATACTGATAGTCATTTAAAAGCTCCTGTCCTGGTCTGGTCACCAGAAATAAAAACAATGCGCCTGCCGGTATTATAACTGCCAGAAATTTTCCTATCAATTTGTAATCTAATCCTGCTGCAAACCACACGCATATAAAAATCCAGGCTGTCACTATTGTTGTTGATAAATCCGGTTCTTCCAGAATCGAGATCAATGGAATCCCCATCAGGAAAGCGGTACGGAGCAGAAAACCCCATTGACTGACCTTTTCAGCTTTTTCTGAAAAACGCTCCGAAAAAAACAGGATCAGCAACAGCTTTCCCACTTCTGAAGGCTGGAAACGAAATCCTCCAATCTCCAGCCATCTGGCCGCTCCTCCTGATACGGCACCCAGTATATTTACCATGAACAGCATAGTAACTGTAAGCAGATAAATACTCCATCTCATATTCCGGCAAAGCATTTCAATATTGACAACTGAGAAAAACAGCATCATCAATATTCCTGCTCCCATACCAGCTAACTGCCGCTTTCCAAGCCCTGGTTCCAGCATCTCAATTAAATAAATACCAGCCATAGATAACAGGATCGTACAGAGCATTAGAAGAAGAGCAAATGGCTTGAAGAATACCGGAAACCTCATCCAGTTTTTTAATTTTCTCATCTAATAACACCTCCTGCCCCAGGTTTCCTCTAGTCTGTTACCCTGTTTCCTGAATTTCCAGAAATATCCGCTGTTCCAGTAAGCAATGTTTCTTCCGGCTCCAATCCAAAATAGTAACGAAAAATATCAGCACTCACATCTACTGCATTGGAGGAAGAATAACCATATGCAATTCTGGTGGCTATTGCAATTTCTGGCTGTTCATAGGGCGCATATCCTATAAACAATGCATGATTGGGCCGACTTCTGTTCTGCTGGGCTGTTCCTGTTTTTCCGGCAGATGAAACAGAAAGACTGGATAAAATCTGATTAGAGTCCGCCATTTTTTTCATTCCTTCTCCGATCACATCCCATGTAGAATCGCTAACCACATTCAGTTCTTCATTCTGGTATTCCTCCTCTCCATCTCCTGAGGAAATCAAAGTCAGGTTATGCAGTGTTCCATGATTTGCCAGCACAGATGCATATCGTGCCAATTGCGTCGTTGTATAATTGTGATTACTCTGTCCGATTGCAGCAGTGACCGGAAATTCATCTGCCATCTGAGGTGGATTTTCTGTAATCTCAATTCCGCTGGCTTCATGAAAACCAAACATTTCCATATATTTCTGAAGTACATTGATCCCCTGTTCCGGCTGGTAAAGCAGTTCTTCCGTTTTTTGATCCTTCAAAGGAAACTCCGCTGTCTCCGGCAAACTGAATCCATATCCCAGACTGTAAAAAAAATAGTTACAGGAATCCCTCAGGGCGTCTGACACATTAAGAGCGCCATGGGTACCTCCGGGATAAATCCAACAGCGGGGACTGGGGATAACTTCTTCAAAAATTCCCTTATCCTCTATCATCGTTTCCGGCGCAATAAGTCCCTCCGTTAAAGCCGCCACAGCCGTAACCGGTTTAAATGTGGAACCTGGCGCAGTTCTCTGTTGGGTAGCATTGTTATACAGGGGAAGGGAGCTGTCATTTAATAATCTGTCATAATAATCTCCATCCACATGATTAGCCAGACGATTGTTGTCATAGCCTGGATAGGTTACCAGCGCCAGTACCTCGCCAGTATCCGGATCTGCTACCACGCTGGAAGCTGTACAGGGATCCAATGCCAGCTGTGCCGGAGTAAGCTTTAAAGTACGAATCTGTTCCCGCAAAAAAGAATACGCACTCAGGGAACCGTTCCTCAGTTTTCCATATTCTCCGTCTGTTTCTTCCAGAACCCCCTGTTCCAGCAAAGCAAGGCACACATCCTCTCCTCTGATTTCGCCTGAACGCAGCATGATGCTGTACAACAGCCGCTTATATCCTTCATCTGCTTCTAACAGTCTTTCTATTTCATCTTTCATCCGCCCCCAGGCTTCATCCAGATCCGTATATCGTTCCTCTGTTTCCACAGGTTTTATCCACTGCTCCCTGAGTCCCTCCAGCAGATACTGTTCCAGGCTATATGTTCCTGACTGCCAGTTCTGGTTCCAGGCACTTTGCCCATCATCTGTTCCTTCCTGAAAATATCCCTGTTCCCTTAACATTTCCGGAATATATTCTGCAATCTCCTGCAGCTCCTCTGTAAGACCTTGCACCGGCTGCTTCCATACCAGTTCCAGAGTCTCGGATATGTGTTTTCTTTTTGCTTCCATGGCGGATGCCATTCTCTTCTCAGCTTCTCCTGCATCCGACAGAGAGAAATGTTCCTGATCCAAAATATGGTTATCAAACAATGCCATGAGAACATCTGCCGTATCGATCGCAAGTTCCTCTGAAGCATCCGTCTTTTCCGGAACCATGTTAGTAAGCAGGATTCCGGCCAGCTTCTGCTCCAGCAAACGATAAACCGCTCCCTGAAGCTCTGCATCAATTGTCAGCTGCACATCCTCCCCTCTTTCCGCTTCTCTTGCCTCCAGTTCCCGGCTGATGCGTCCTACACTGTCAACATAGAACTGCTTTGTCCCATTTCTTCCTCTCAGCTTTTGCTCGAATGCCTGTTCAATACCACTTTTTCCAACCTGGGCATCCATATCATACTCCATTCCATCCTCCTGGAACTGAATCAGTTCTTCCTCCGAAACAGGGCCTGTATACCCCAAAAGCTGCGAAAAATACGGATTATCAATATATCGGCGTACCGTAGTATTTACAACCTCCACCCCAGGCAGCTCTCTTGTGTTTTCCAAAATTCCAACCATGGTTTCTTCACTGACTTCCTCCGCCAAAACAGTAGGGCGATATCTCTGATAGCTGTTCTGTGCCATAGCATAGCGCACTGCTGTAATCTGAAGAGCATGGTCAGGGCTGTATTCCCTGTCAATTCCATATCTGGTATTTCCCTGAAGATAGTCCAGTACCTGTTCCGGCGATGCAGTCCCTTCATCATATCCCAGCCTTTCGTTATATGTAAGATCCTCAACGGAGCTGTGCCCAAAAACATCCGCTAGGAATCGCTGCTTATCTCTTCCTTCCTCTGTGTATGTAAAAGTGCCATTTTCTGTCCATGTGATCGGAAAATCTACAGAAATGATATCTCCTTTTTCTTCTATAAGTCCGATTACCATGCTGATTATATGGTTTAACTTCTCATTGCGTTCTGTCCTTGTCTCATATACGCCACTATCCTGAATGGTAATCTGATAAGTCAGCTCGTCATATGCCAGGGGTATTCCATTTCTGTCATAAATCGTTCCTCTTCCAGCTCTGCTTGTCTGATTTCTTGTAATCCGGCTCAGAAACTCCTGCTGATATAAAGTTCCATCCTCTATCTGGATCTGATAAAAACGCAGAAGAGCCGAAGAAAACATCCCCAAAAATAAAAATCCCAGCAGAAGTAACCGATTTTGAATAAAAGTTTTCCAGATATATTTAATCAATAAGATGTTTCTCCTTTTTATCGTTTTTCAGGAAATGCCCAAAGGGACGGAGAAAACTCTCTCCGCCCCTGACCATTACAGGCTATAAATCTCTCTAAATTCAATCTCTGGTAGGCGCTCTCCCTCTGTCACCTCGCCAATCCGTTCTCTGTCCTCATCAATGTAGTAAATGGTTCCATCATCATATTCATAGCGGTATTCTCCATCCGCACGATAGGCTCTATTCCTGTCCTGAACCCTGCCTGATTCATTTACCAGATACATCTGCTCACCGATCTGGAATACCTGAATATCCTCTCCATCCTCTGCTTCGACCAGCTTTCCGTTGTAATATAAGTAGCCATTTCTCTCGCCGGT
>ENA-ORVB01002277-ORVB01002277.1-human-gut-metagenome-genome-assembly--contig:-NODE-2277-length-10915-cov-14.0984_pt1 | contig 10915 bp, 10 predicted proteins | sample MGYA00242090_ERZ509231 | MGnify/ENA primary metagenome ERZ509231 (study PRJEB26280, sample SAMEA2338798) | human gut metagenome | biome: human gut; feature: human-associated habitat; material: faeces...
GAAGGAATAATGAAAAAACTGAACTTAATTTTGAAAAAATATAAAACTTGACAAACAGTGTCATATTTCTTGTGATATACTCCTTTTAGATTAAGGAGGTATTTTGATGAAATATGAATGGAAAAAGCAAGAGAAAGAATTTTATGGAGCGAAAAAATCTCCGGCATTAGTAACTGTTCCGGCACAGAATTATATTATGATAGGCGGAAAAGGAAATCCAAACGATGTTGATTTTTCAAATCGTGTTTCGGCCCTGTACTCTTTGGCATATGCAGTTAAAATGGCATATAAGACTACTGCCATACAAAATGAATTTAACGATTTTACAGTTTTTCCTTTAGAAGGAATTTGGCAGAAAATTGAAGAAACAGTACTGGTCAAAGAGAATTTGGGATATACCATTATGATACGACAGCCGGACTTTATTTGTGAAGATATAGTAAAAGCTGCATTGGAACAAGCAAAAGTCAAGAAACCCAATCCTCTATTTGATGAGATTAGCTTTGGCACAATGAATGCTAACCGGATAGAAATAAGCAAAATCAAAACTATTTTACGGTATTCAGTCAGTTAGTTCATCTCTATAGACTACCCAACGGATAATTAAAAACCGTTGTTTAGACTGCAATATATTCACACTCCGAAATAGAATATAGAAATCTGAATAGATCTCTTGATTTTTTGCACCCCAAAGACAGCTATGAGAAATGCTACTCTAAAGCTACTACAATGGATTTTGCAGAAATGTGCATCATAGAGTTTGAAGAGGAACTCTGGCACACGAAAATTTTCTTCCACTTTTTAGGTTGATGAAATATAATGAGATATGAAAAATTGAAGTTTTTAATACTCGATTTCAAACAATCATTTTTATATAGTTGAAATTATGGAGGGCAAAAATGAATGATTTTTTACGAATATGTTTTAATATAATTGCACGAGTTAGACAACTGAATATGCCCATGGTCAGATGAAGAAACCGATGTATTGAGCTTAGAGCAATCATGCGTCGGTTTTTCTTTTGAAGAAGCACAGGAACAAGCCGAAAAAGAAGTGAGATATGGAAAGATAAAGTTTTTAATACCAATGAGGGTAGTCAGGCAAAAACAGAGTATCCTTGTCTAATAAGGATAGAAAACATAGGTGAAGTATGGTAAAATGGGAATAACAAATCTGAAGTTGTTGGTATAAATTAAAAGTTATAAGAAGTGGAAAAGGAGGACAAGTTAATGATAAAAAAAATAGCTATTGTACCCTATGTAACGAATGGGAGAAATTCACAGATTGGGCATGATGGGCATTTTAACATTTTAAAGAAAAAGAGAAGTACTGTATTAAAAGAGAATTTGCAGTCTGTGATTGAAGCGAAAAGTTGGGAAGCGGAAGTAATTGTTGATGTCAATCATGGAGATTTACAATCACTGAAACGAGAAGGAGTAAACTTGTTTTTAATTCCGGAAGATATTGCTAGGTATATAGACTATAGCAGTGTTAATAAGGATGAGTGTTTCGAATTAACACATGATGAATATGAAAGCGGAAATATAGATAGAGTAGTGAAATACATAGAAGAAAATTGAAACATAATCTCTTAGAGGAGCTTATCAAATTCAAATTTGGGAAGGTGAACGCATTGAAAGAAAATACATATCGAACTTCTTCTGGAACGATTCACTATTGGTCGAGTATTACAACGCCTAATGCAATTACGCTTGCTTTTCTTCCGGGACTGACGGCTGATCATAGATTATTTGAAAGACAAATGGAATATTTTGATGGAAAATATAACATTTTTGTATGGGATGCACCTGCACACGCATCCTCGTGGCCATTTAAATTTAATTTTGATTTGTTCGATAAAGCAAAATGGCTGAAAGAAATTTTTAAACGGGAAAAAATCACAAACCCTGTTATTGTCGGTCAATCTATGGGTGGATACGTAGGACAAACTTATGCGCAGCTTTATCCTGATCAATTGTCGGGTTTTGTTTCCATTGACTCTGCACCATTGCAAAGAAAATATGTAACCGGCTTTGAAATCTGGCTTTTGAAAAGAATGGAGCCCGTATATTATCACTATCCTTGGAAACTGCTTTTGAAGTCAGGTTCAAACGGTGTAGCGACTTCCCATTATGGAAGAGACTTGATGCGAAAAATGATGTTGGTATATGATGGAGACCAAAAACGTTATGCTCAGATTGCAGGGCATGGGTATCGCATTTTAGCCGAAGCAATGGAAAAAAATCTACAATATGAAATTAAATGTCCGGCTTTGTTGATATGTGGCATGCAGGATCATGCGGGTTCTTGTATCCGGTATAATAAGGCATGGCACCAAGACACGCAGATTCCTTTGAAGTGGGTCGAGGGTGCTGGACACAATTCCAACACTGACAATCCAGAACTGATAAATGATTTGATAGAAAGCTTTCTTAAAAATATTCAATAGAATCGGATAAATCGAAAACTTTCAGTTTGTTTGTGCTTTGATGAATAACTTGAACTTAGGATGTGTTTTATGAAAACAGTTCTTTTGCATGGTATGATATAAATTATGCCATTATCACTTTGAAAAATTGAATAAAGTATAAGAAAGACTGTTGATTTCAAACAAGAAGTCGATTGCCTTTTTGTAGAAATGCAGGTAATTATCAGTTAATGGTAGTTCCAAGATTGAATGCGGCATGAATTGTCCTACCTTTGATACGTTGGAAAAGATAATGGACGTGCTAGTTGTAACACCAAATGAATTATTGTCGGGAGAATGGAAATATATTGATCACACCGAGCCATATATCATGGATATTATCAAACGGGAATAGGACTTTAATGTTTCTTTAGATTATCTGTCTGAAAATGAATTTTTCAAAGATGAAGGTCCATAAGGAAATGTGAAGTTTAGACCGATACAGCCGAACAACCGAAAGAATACAAATATCACGACCCTTGTGATGATTGGATATTCCGTTAATTTGAGGATATTGATAACAGAAACAATATTTCAGACACTTCGCCACAATTAGACTTCAATGAAATGGGCTATGAAGATTATCTAAAGGCAAAAAGGAATAAAGGACTTTGATTTCCTCTTGCAAGAAAAATAAAGAAAAAGTGTGTTGCTATGCTTTATATTTTTTATCTTGAACGGAAAAATGAATGGCAGATAGAATTGTAGGGTTTGAATAACAATGTTATAATATGAATGAAGGCAGGGCGGATGTCCTGCCTGTTAAAATATCAAAAGTACAATCGTAAGATTGATATAATAGAAGAACTGGGGAGTGTAATGTTTGAAACGGAAAGAGATTTATGAATATGTGAAGAAACAATACGGAACAGTTCCAGAATATCTTTGGAAAGGATCACCGGAAAGTGCAGTCCTTCGGCACAAGAATGGGAAATGGTATGCGGTGTTGATGCAGGTTGAAAAATCCAGACTGGGATTAGAAGGAGATACGAAAGTAGATATTGTCGATGTAAAGTGTAATCCGGATATGGTCGGATTGTTGACACAGACTTATGGATTTTTACCGGGATATCATATGAATAAGAAATACTGGATCACCATGCTGTTGGACGGAACCGTAAGCGAAGCGAAAATCTTAGACTTTTTGGATATGAGTTATGATTTGATTGATGGGAAAATATAATAAAAGATATTAGAGATGTAACAGCACAGCCTATTTATAAAGTGTTTGCGGTCATATCAAAACACTATACAGAGGATAAATATTCCAATCTTGCAAAAAGGACAAGAGTTTTGAGTTGAAAGAATATTATTTTTCAGAAACAAGAGAAAATATGATAGATAGAGACAGGTTATAGTATTTCCTAAAATACAGCAAAATTGAAAGGGGAAAAATTAAATGAAATACATATTTTTGCATGGACTGGGACAAGCTCCTTCGGACTGGAAAGCTACAGTTAAAAGATTAGATTTTGGGAGGGATATAGACTGTCCTGATTTATCCGACTGGCTTTCAGGAAAAGAAGCCAGTTATTTGAATTTATATCATGCACTTGTGAATTATTGTGAACAGCAAGAAGAACCGCTGCATTTATGTGGTCTTTCATTGGGTGGAATCCTTGCTTTGCATTATGCATTAGAACATGCGGAGAAAGTAGCCTCTATGGTCTTAATTGGTACTCAATATATTATGCCCAAGAAGTTATTGAAATTTCAGAATATCATATTTCACCTTATGCCAAACAAGAGTTTCCATAAAATAGGATTTGGGAAAAAGGATTTTATCAGTCTATCCAAATCTATGATGGATTTAGATTTTCAAAAAGATTTAAAAAAAATAAATTGCAGGGTACTTGCGTTATGTGGCGAAAAGGATAAGGTAAATATGTCTGCTACCATAGAATTAAAACAGCAGATCAATCATGCAGAATTAAAGATTATTCCTCATGCCGGTCATGAAATAAATAAAGATAATCCGGTTGAATTAGGAAAGATTCTCAGTCATTTTTATAGATGTGAATGATGTTAAATTGAAACAGGAGGATAAGAATGTAGCGGTTTAGTGATGAATTTGACGTGGGAGGTATTCTCTATATGGATGAGAGAAAAAAGATGATCCGATTATAGTTTTCTATGTGGCTGGAAAAGAAGAATTTGGGAATTGATGATATTTTTGCAGAGAACGTGATTTATACAGAAAGTTGGGGGCCATGTTATAGCAATCGTGAAACAGTAGAGCATTGGTTTTAGGAATGGAATATGAGAGGAAGAGTAATAGCGTAGGTCATCAAACAGTTTTTTCATAAAGGCAATCAGACAGCTGTTGAATGGTATTTTAAAAATGCAATGGATACTGGAGACATCGAAGAATTTGATGGAGTCTCTTTAATTGAATGGTCAGCAGAGAATAAGATTCAATCCTTGAGTGAGTTTGGTTCTAAATTTTAAGCAAGCGGTATAAAGTGATCTTAGTAAGCGAGGAGAAGGTGTGTGGTGACATGCATCTTCTTTTGCGTTAGAAGAGATTTTTAAGATTTCAAAAAGAAAATCATAATTTTTCCGATATGTAACATTTCTAGGACATTTCTGTTGTAAAATAAGAATCAAAATTATAGCAAAATTGTCGTAAAGGATGAAAAGAATGAAACAAATTTTAATTGTAGAAGATGATGAACTTTTGAATAAAATGTTAGTTTACAACCTACAGTCAGAATTCTATGGGATTGTTTCTGTGGAAACAGTAAAAGAAGCTATGGAAGTATTAAAAAGCCAGCAGTTTGATCTGGTACTATTGGATATTAACCTTCCGGATGGAAATGGATATGCGATTGCAAAAACAATCCGAGAAAAATATAGTGATACCATTGTAATATTTCTAACCGCAAATGATAGGGAAAGTGATGAGATCCGGGGATATGAACTTGGAGCAGTAGACTATATTACAAAACCTTTTTCAATCCATTCCTTACAGAGAAAAGTAGAAAATGTACTGCGTATGATGCGGCATCATGTATCTATGCAGGATGTCTTTGATGATGGCAGGTTGTTTTTTAATTTTGCAGAGCAGACAGCTATGCTAGGTGGGAAACCATTAACCTTATCCACTTTGGAATTCCGGATGCTGAACCTGTTCTGTCAGAACCGCAATCGTGTATTAACAAGAAAACAGTTGCTAGAAAAAATATGGGACTGCACAGAGAATTATGTGGACGAGCATACACTGACTACAACATTAAGCCGTATTCGGGGAAAGATTGAGACAAATGGAACAGTATATATCAAAACCGTATATGGCATGGGATATAAATGGACCGGAGGTGAACCTGCATGATAGGAAAGAAACTCTCTGTAAAAAAGATGTTTTTTGGGCTGACTGCCGGAATGACACTCACAATGACAGCAATCATATTGGTCGCATTCTTTCTGACCAAAAATATTGTAGTGTTATGGGTTGGGATGGCTTTGATAGTCTGTGCAATACTGTGGATGCTTTTTATGGTACAACTGTTGGGAATGAGACTGTCAAATTTTACTTCTGAATTGTGTCAGATTCTTGATGACATGATGAACCGCAGTCAGGAACCCGAAAATGTATCAGACAAAGAAACGATTTTTGCCCGTATCCATCATCGCCTGGTACGTCTGTATAACATCTTGCAGGAAAGTAACCGGAAGGTAGAAGCAGAACGGCAGGAATTACAGTCGTTGGTGTCAGATATTTCCCATCAGGTCAGAACTCCGGTAAGCAACATGAAGATGATTGTGGATACACTTTTGACAAAACCTCTGGAAGAACAGGAGAGAAATGAGTTTCTTAAAAGTGTAAGAGGACAGATCAATAAACTGGATTTTTTAATACAGGCATTAGTCAAAACCTCCCGTTTGGAAACCGGGGTGATTCAATTAGAGAAAGAAGAGCATTTCTTATATGATACTTTGGCTCAGGCTATGAGTGGAATCTTATATTCCGCAGAACAAAAAAAGATCCATGTATCGGTGGAATGTCCGGAGGATCTGTGCGTATCCCATGACAGTAAATGGACTGAAGAAGCGATTTTTAATCTATTGGACAATGCAGTAAAATATACCTCGACAGGTGGGCATGTAAATGTGTCGGTAGCGCAATGGGAAATGTATGTGGAAATAAAAGTATCTGATACCGGAAAAGGAATTTCAGAAAGCAATCAGGCATCTATTTTCAAGAGATTTTACCGAGAAGAAGAGATTCATAATCAGCCAGGTGTTGGAATCGGTCTTTATTTGACCAGGGAAATTGTGACACAGCAGGGTGGTTATGTTACTGTGGAATCACAGGTGGGAAAGGGATCAGCATTTTCTATTTTTCTGCCAAGATAATTAAAAGACAAATATGGAGGGATTTGAATGATGTATCAAACCGTATTAATAGAAAACATTACTACTGAAAATGTAACTGAAAAAATAAACGCAAAACTCCTGGAAATGGAAAAACAAAGCTACAAACTTGTAACCATGTCATTTCTGGGAACAGAAAAAGCTGTCTTGGTTTTCAAAAAAGGATTAAAAGGCAGTTTGCTTTGATATTTTGAACAGAATTATAGTCACAGATAAAATCAAGAATAGCAGAATATCATATTTTGTATCGTTTGCAATTTTTTTGAAATGTCCGAGATTTGTAACAATTCAGGTTAAAATTCCTTGAATTTTGTTCCTTTTCTCGGACATTTCTGAGACATTTGTATTTTATAATAGAGCTATCATAAAAAAGGGCAGAAAGGAGTTTATAAAATATGAGTATTTTACAGACAATCGATTTAAAGAAATATTATGGCACAGAACCCAATATTACAAAGGCTTTAGACGGTGTGAATTTTTCAGTAGAGGAAGGAGAATTTGTAGCGGTAGTAGGAACTTCAGGTTCTGGAAAATCCACGATGCTCCATATGATGGGAGGTTTGGACACTCCTACCAGTGGAAAGGTTATTGTACGCGGAGAAGAGCTGGCAAAGAAAAACGATGAAGAGCTGACGATTTTCAGGAGAAGAAACATTGGTTTTATCTTCCAAAATTACAATTTGGTTCCAATTTTGAATGTTTATGAGAATATTGTCCTTCCGGTAGAGTTGGATGGAGATACGGTTGATCAGGGGGTTATGGATGAGGTAGTTCATATGCTAGCTCTGGAAGATAAATTAAAGAATATGCCGAATAATCTTTCTGGAGGACAACAACAGAGAGTTGCGATAGCAAGAGCACTGGTTGCTAAGCCTGCAATTGTGTTGGCGGATGAACCTACAGGTAACCTCGACTCTAAAACCAGTGCAGATGTTATGGGATTGATCAAACGGACCAGTTATGAGTTTCACCAGACGGTTGTAATGATTACACACAGCAATGAAATTGCCCGACTTGCAGATCGGATTATTCGTATTGAGGACGGCAGGATCGTGGAATAAGGAGGTGGCAGGTTATGACATGGCCTTTTGAAAATAATACAAATGGAATTGTAAAAAATCTGGTGAAAAGGAGTTTAAAAGCAGATAAGCGAAGTAAGATTTTTTTGTTTTTTACAATAGCTCTTTCTGTTTGTATGGTTTTTTCAATCATTCTAATATCAACAGGTACACAAGAGAAGTTTAAGGATACACAGAGGAATAAAGCGCAGATTGGTATTCTAGGAGTTACAGATGAACAAACAGCCCAGTTGCGTAAAAATAGTGATATCTCATGGATTGGTGAATATTCCACTATTGGATTGTTTTATTTGGATAATAAAACAATCACTGTCGCTTTTGGAAATGAAGATTATTTTTTTCATCAGGAAGAAAAAAACTTAGAAGGAACTGTACCACAAAATATAAATGAGATTATGCTTCCCCAGAATTACATTGACTTTTTGGGAAAGGAATATCAAGTTGGAGATATAATTTCTCTTGACATAACCGGAATGGGTCAAGAGGCACAATATACGCTTTCCGGTATTTTGGATGATGCAAAAGAAAGTAATGGATATTTTATCTATATTAGCAAAGAACTCGCTCGAAATTTGGCTCCAGATTCTTTTCAAATAACAGCATATACACGATTAAATACAGATTCCATAAATTCAGAAGATATTCTTGACTTTGCAGAGAAAGTAATAGAAAATACTGGCATTGTTGAAGAACAGATAAATCTTACAGAATATTTTGCAGTTATGTCCGGAGCAATAAAATCGGGAATTCCGATTCCTGTACCATTACTGGCATTGTTGACGGATGTTTTAGCAGCAACGATTGTTTATGGTGTCTTTTACACTAAGATTGTAAAGAATGTTCAAATGTTTGGGCAACTGCGAACGATTGGTATGACAAAAAAGCAGATTAAACGAATGGCGAGAAAAGAAGGGGTTCTGTATGCCTTGACAGGTATTCCTTTAGGTCTTGTTATTGGTGGAATCATCGGATTTATGGGCTGTCCTGACGGATTTCATTTTAAAACAACAATCATTTATGCAATTTTGATTGCAGCGATAGCTTTTGTGACAATTAATATTGCTATTTTCAAACCTGTTCGTATGGCTATGAATGCTTCTCCTATTGAAGGTGTTAAATATTTTGCTTATACAAGAAAGGTAGAAAATAGTTCTAAATTGCATCGAAAACTTACACCACTTAATTTCGCAAAAATAAACATACAGAGAAATAAGAAAAAGGCAATATTAACACTTCTCATGCTCGGATTGAGTGGTACACTTTTGCTAGTTACTTCTACGGTTGCAGGATCTATGGACCCGGAAAAACAGGCAAATTTTAAATATTATCCTGCTGGTAATATTCTGATCCAGATAAGAAATACAGTAGGAAGTTCTTTTAATACAGAGTCAGAACCATACGGAAGTTCAAAATTACAGCTGGAAGCAAATCCACTTGAAAATCAAGCATTGATACAGGAATTAGAAAAGATAGATAAAATAGAAAAAATCACAGCTTTTAATTGCATTAATATGACAATCACTTTTCCTGATAAAAGCGGTTCTATCACAAGCATTAAGAATTTCTTTCCGACATTAAATCGAGAACAGATGGATGAGAAGCAAGCAATTCTGTCCTCTGGAACAGCTTCTTATGACGAAATGGTTGAGAAAAATGGAATATTGGTTGCCGATGGTACCGCCCAGGTCGGTGATACTTTGAAAATTGAAGGTAGATCATTAGATGGTAGTACCTTTTATATAGATGCTATTGTTGTAGGGACATACGACAGGACTGATTTAATGAAAGATAGTCCGATTGTACCAGGAAGTCCTTATTTCATTATGACATATGATACGGCAAAGAAACTAACAGGGATAACAAACCAAACAGGTATTCTTGCAGTTAAAAATCGTGACAGGTATTTTGATGAAGCTTTGGCCTCAATTCAAAGAATTGTGGATAGAAATGAAAAAATAGAAGTAAATACGATTGAGCAGACAGTTAAAAATATACAGTACCAGTATGATTCCTCTATAAAGGCGTTGTATATGATATCTGCCATCCTATTTATCTTTGGAGGTATTAGTCTTATGAATATGCTTATAGTTGATTTTCAAAGTAGAAGGCGCGAATTTGGTCTGCTTGAAGCTGCTGGAATAACGAAAAAGCAGTTGAAAACAATGTTGAGTAGAGAAATAGGAATTTACCTCGGAGGTTCATTGGTAATATCTTTTATATGCGGAAGTATTTTTAGCATAATTGTATGCAGACGGTTAGATGCCATCAATCATTGTATTACATTGAAATTACCATGGTTTTTCCTATTGGCGCTGATTGCTGTATTATTTGTGATATATTTTGTTTTTTCGATGTACTCCAAAATAGAATTGAAAAAAGCAAATATTTTATCAGCAATAAAAAGTGAGTAGATTTATTGAACCTTGTTGTATCATAAAACTTCACAAATATTTCTGTAAGAGACAAAATCTGTTGTACGACGGCAAAAGACAAAAAGCCGTCGTACAGCAGACATATTTCCACGCGCCTATGGAGCGGCGGTTTTGAGAAAATCAGAGCCGTCGTTTCTTTTTGCTGTCGATTTTCAGGAAAACTTCTAAATTATGTCGCTGTTGGTTCCTGCCACTTTTCGATTCACTCGTTAATTGAAATGGAGGTATATAATAAAGAAAGTCAATCTTCAGAGATTATATCCCGATGTTTATAAAGCCAATCACTTTGTAGAAGTAACAGAAGATGTGCTAGAGGCAATCCCTGCCGCTGAGCGTGTGGAAGATGCCCATGACCGGAGGATGTAGACCCAAGCTGTGTCCGTCGCGGTCTGAAGTAACTGTCAAAGTATTTTTAGGATAAAATCACAAGGGGCGCAAGGTCTCAAAGTGCTTTTGGCACAGAGCCTTACGCCCCATCTATTATAGTAGCTTTAGAGAAGCGTTTCACAGAGTTGGATTGGGGTGCAAAAAAGCAGGAGACCATTTCAGATTTCCTGCTTCCT
>ENA-ORVB01002283-ORVB01002283.1-human-gut-metagenome-genome-assembly--contig:-NODE-2283-length-10892-cov-2.5508_pt1 | contig 10892 bp, 9 predicted proteins | sample MGYA00242090_ERZ509231 | MGnify/ENA primary metagenome ERZ509231 (study PRJEB26280, sample SAMEA2338798) | human gut metagenome | biome: human gut; feature: human-associated habitat; material: faeces...
ATTACTACGGCTGCTTCGATTATAAACGGAGGGAACCGGGTGACTCCTCATTTTGCAGTCCGGGCAGTCAGCAAAGATCAAACATCTGTTCACCGCTTTTCCTGGCCGGTAAAGGAGCATATTGTTTCAGAAGAAACCAGCGCTTCCATGCGGTATATTCTGGAGCAGGTGGTAGCAGAGGGAAGCGGAAAAAAGGCTGCGGTAGAGGGATACCGGATTGGCGGGAAAACCGCTACGTCAGAGAAGCTTCCCAGAAGTCTGAAAAAGTATATTTCTTCTTTTATTGGATTTGCCCCGGCAGATGATCCCAGGGTAATTGCTCTGATTACCATTGACGAACCTCAGGGAGTTTACTATGGCGGAACCATTGCAGCGCCGGTGATTGCAGATCTTTTGGGGAATATTCTTCCGTATCTGGGAATCCCGGAAGCAGTGGAAGAAACTGTCTGGTCAATGGGAATCAGTAGTTGATTATTCCCATAAAAAGACGTATACTACTTAGTATGTCAGCCACAAATGAATACATAACCAATTAGGAGTGCATCATGATTAATGAAACCATACTAGCGATTATTATAGCCTTTGCCATCAGCGCCCTGCTTTGTCCGGTGGTGATTCCCTTTCTTCACAAGCTGAAATTTGGACAGCAGGTGCGGGATGACGGCCCTCAGGCCCATTTGAAAAAGCAGGGAACCCCTACCATGGGCGGTCTGGTGATTTTGACCAGTATTGTAATTACCTCTCTGTTTTATATCAGAGATTATCCAAAGATTATTCCGGTTTTGTTTGTAACCGTCGGCTTCGGTATTGTCGGCTTTCTGGATGATTATATTAAGATTGTCATGAAGCGTTCAGAGGGACTGAATCCTCTTCAGAAGCTGATCGGACAGTTTATTATTACCGGGATTTTTGCCTGGTATCTGCTTCATTCCGGACAGGTGGATACGACTATGCTGATTCCCTTTACCGGTGGATTTGACGATGGTATTTTTATCAGTCTCGGAATTTTATTTGTGCCGTTTCTGTTTTTTGTCGTGCTGGGAACAGATAACGGAGTAAACTTCACTGACGGTCTTGACGGCCTGTGTACCAGTGTAACGATTCTGGTGGCAACCTTTATGACCATTGTAGCTCTGGGAGAAAACAGCGGAATCAGTCCCATTACCGGGGCTGTTGTAGGAAGTCTTCTGGGATTTCTCCTGTTTAATGTCTATCCTGCCAGAGTTTTTATGGGAGATACCGGCTCTCTGGCTCTGGGCGGCTTTGTGGCGTCCAGCGCATTTATGATGCAGATGCCGTTCTTTATTCCCATTATCGGGCTGATTTATCTGGTTGAGGTACTGTCTGTGATTATGCAGGTATCTTATTTTAAGGCAACACATGGAAAAAGGATTTTTAAAATGGCTCCGATTCATCACCATTTTGAATTGTGCGGATGGTCGGAAACCAGAGTAGTGGCAGTATTTTCCATAACCACCGCCATTCTTTGTCTGGTGGCTTATCTGGGATTGTGATAAAAGGAGGAAAGGTACATGAGCAGTCAGAAGGTATTAGTAGCAGGTTCCGGAAAAAGCGGTATCGCTGCAGCAAGGCTGATGCTGCAGATGGGCGGCGATGTGGTCCTGTATGACGGAAATGATAAACTGGATGCAGAAGAACTGAAGGAAAAGTTTGAGGAAAAGGACCGGGAGCGTCTGACTATTGTGCTGGGAGAACTGACACGGACAGATCTGCTGGGAGTGGAGCTTTCTGTAATCAGCCCTGGAATTCCTCTGGATGCGCCCTTTGTTCCGGTACTGGATGAGGCAAAGATCCCTATCTGGAGCGAGATTCAGCTGGCCTATCATGTGGCTAAGGGCAAGCTGATTGCAATTACCGGAACCAATGGCAAGACCACGACTACAGCTCTTGTGGGAGAGATTATGAAGGCCCATTTTGAAGAGGTCTATGTGGTGGGCAATATTGGAATTCCTTATACAGAGACAGCTCTGGAGACGACGGATGAGGCAGTGACAGTGGCTGAGGTCTCCAGCTTCCAGCTGGAAACCATTATGGATTTCCGCCCGGATGTGAGCGCGATTTTAAATATTACTCCGGATCACTTAAACCGTCACGGAACCATGGAAAACTATATTGACATTAAGGAGCGGATCTGTGCAAATCAGACAGAGGACGACTGGGTTGTACTTAATTACGACGATCCGGTTCTGCGGGAGTTTGGAGAGAAGGAGGACTTAAAGCCCGGAGTGGTATTTTTCTCCAGCACCCAGGAGTTAAAGGACGGTCTGTTTTTGGATCAGGATGAGATCATTCTGGCAAAGGGCGGCAAGAGAGAGTCTGTAGTCAATGTTCATGATCTGAAGCTTCTGGGCAAACATAACTATGAAAATGTGATGGCAGCTGTAGCTATGAGTCTGAAGATGAACGTTCCTCTGGATACGATTCGGAAGGTGATTAAGGAGTTTAAGGCTGTGGAGCACAGGATTGAATTTGTTCTGGAGCGATGCGGTGTGAAGTATTACAATGATTCCAAGGGAACCAATCCAGATGCAGCCATTCAGGCTATCCGCGCTATGCCGGGGCCGACGGTGCTGATTGCTGGCGGCTATGATAAACAGAGCGAGTATGATGAGTGGATTGAGTCCTTTGGAGATAAGGTAAAATATCTGGTTCTGATCGGTCAGACCAGGGATAAGATTGCCGAGTGCGCCAGACGCCATGGCTTTACGGAGATTATGTATGCAGAGGATATGCCGGAGGCTGTTCGGGTCTGTGCGGCATATGCCAATGCCGGGGAGAATGTGCTTCTGTCTCCGGCCTGCGCCAGCTGGGGAATGTTTGACAACTATGAGCAGCGGGGCGAGATATTTAAGGAGTGTGTAAGAAATCTGTAGGAGGAGCCTATGGCAAAAAAGAAAAAGAACAGGCGTTTTTATGATTACAGCCTGCTGTTTACCATTATTTTTATTATGGCCTTTGGGCTGGTGATGATTTACAGCGCCAGCTCCTATATGGCCCAGCTGAAATATGGAGATGCGGCTTATTTTATGATGCGCCAGCTGAAAATCGGAGTGGCCGGTCTGGTGGTAGCTCTGGTGATCTCAAAAATGGATTATCACTGGTATGCCAGGTTTGCCCTCTTTGCCTATGCGCTTTCGTATGTTTTGATGATCGTGGTATCTCTGTTTGGAAAAGTGGTAAACGGAAAAAGGCGCTGGCTTCAGCTGGGACCTGTCAGCTTTCAGCCTACAGAGTTTGTTAAAATCGCACTGATTGTTCTTCTGGCGTCAGTGATTACCCAGATGGGAAGGAAGGTCAATTCCTGGAAGGCTATGGCTGTGGTTATGGGACTTGCCATTCCGATTGCGGGAATCGTGGCAGCCAATAACTTAAGCTCGGGAATTATTATTGTGGGAATTGCCTTTGTCATGCTGTTTGTTGCCTGCAAAAAAAGCTGGCCCTTTTATCTGTGTGGGATTGGAGCAGTCAGCTCCATCTTTCTGGCAGGCCCTCTTGCCTCCTTTCTGGAGGCAACCCAGATTTTAAAGCCCTACCAGCTGGAGCGTATTCACGTATGGCTGGAGCCGGAGGCATACAAGCTGGATGGCGGATTTCAGGTGCTTCAGGGACTTTACGCCATTGGCTCCGGCGGTCTGGTGGGAAAAGGGCTGGGAGAAAGCATCCAGAAGATGGGATTTGTGCCAGAGGCGCAGAACGATATGATTTTCTCCATTATCTGCGAGGAGCTGGGGCTGTTTGGAGCGGTATCGGTGATTTTGATTTTTCTGTTTATGATTTACCGGTTTATGGTGATTGCTTTTAATGCCCCGGATCTGTTCGGTGCGCTGATTGTCGTAGGTGTTATGGCCCATGTGGCGATTCAGGTTATTTTAAATATTGCGGTTGTAACCAATACCATTCCCAATACGGGAATTACCCTTCCCTTTATCAGCTATGGAGGAACGTCGGTTCTGTTTTTGATGATGGAGATGGGAATGGTTCTAAGTGTATCAAATCAGATTAAAATGGAAAAATAAACCTTTTTGAGGAACCTTTTTAGGAGCAGAGTACATAGGATGGAATAGAGACGGATAGAGCGGGAGGGAATAGGCTTGTCTGTGATTCATATCCAGGGACTTGGCGGCCTGAAGGGAGCCATAGAAATTCAGGGTTCAAAAAATGCGGTGCTGCCTGTAATGGCAGCATCTTTACTTCACAGAGGAATTACGGTTCTTAGAAATGTACCTAAGATACAGGATGTGTATTCCATGATGGAGATTCTGGAGTATCTGGGCTGTGAGCTGAAGCTGGAGGGACATAGTCTTACCATTGATACAGGAAAGGCATCTGGAATGCCCATACCGGTGGAAATGGCAGGGAAAATGCGTTCCTCCATTATGCTTTTGGGACCGATGCTGGGGCGGTTTCGGGAGGCAGTGACCAGCCTGCCAGGGGGATGCTGTCTGGGAAAACGCCCGGTCAATCTTCATCTGGAGGGATTGCGGAAGCTGGGAGCTGATATCCGGGAGGAAGGAGCTCAGATTGCCGCTTCAGCAGTATCTCTGGAAGGAAGTGATGTTCACCTGGATTATCCAAGCGTGGGAGCAACGGAGAATCTTATTATGGCTGCTGCAGCAGCCAGAGGAGTTACGGCTCTGACAGGAGCGGCCAGAGAGCCGGAAATAGAGGTTCTCTGTGATTTCCTTAAAGCAGCAGGAGCGAGGATAGAGGGGGCAGGAACAGAAACGATTGTGATATATGGGGGAAGTTCTCTCCATGATGTGGAATTTGCCATTCCGGGAGATCGGATTGTGGCAGGTACTTATCTGGGCGCAGTGATGACTGCAGGAGGGAAGGTACTCCTTTCCGGGGCTCCTCAGGAACATATGGAATCAAATTTAAAGCTTGCATCCCGGATGGGAGCAGAGATTTCCTGCAGTCCAGAGGGAATCCTTGTGGAAATGAACCGGCGCCCGATTCCTGTTTCCTTTGCTACAGGCCCGTATCCGGCCTTTTCTACGGATCTCCAGCCGGTGATGATGGCAGCGGCTGCTGTTGCAGAGGGGAAAAGCCATATCAGGGAGACTGTATTTGAAAACCGTTTTTCCTGTGCAAAGGAATTGCGGAAACTGGGGGCCCATATTATAATAGAGGGAAGAAATGCGCAGATAGAAGGCCGGTTTCCTTTAAGCGGAGGCCGGGTCTATGCAGCAGATCTCAGAGGCGGAGCGGCTCTGGTGACGGCGGCTCTTGCTTCCTGGCAGCCGGTAACAGTGGATGACCGCTGCGGCCACATCCAAAGAGGCTATGAGGATATCTGCCGGGATCTGCAGGGAGCAGGCGCAAAGATTATGGAAACGGAAGAGTAACAAACAGGCTCAGATCATATTCTGCGCTATAAGAACGATGACAGGGGAACCGGCGGAAGATGGAATATGGATGGACAGAAAAGAAGAAAACAGGGATTGCTGCAGCAGTGATTGTTCTGCTGCTGATTTTGATCGGCCTTTTTTCTCTGCAGATTAAAACGGTGACAGTTACGGGAAATGTGCGGTATACTCAGGAGCAGATTACGGAAATGCTGTTTCCGGATAAGGTAAGCCGCAATCTGGTGGTCTGCTACCTGAAGGATCATTTCCAGGATCATGTGGAGATTCCTTTTGTACAGGATTATAAGATTGAATTTCAGGGCCTGAACAAGGTAGAAATCATTGTTTATGAAAAAAGTGTAGTAGGATACGTTTCCTATATGAGCAGCTGCATGTATTTTGATAAGGACGGTATTGTTGTGGAGAGTACCAGCAAAACCCTTCCTGGAATCCCTCAGATTACGGGACTGAAATTTGGCCATATTGTACTGTATCAGAAGCTTCCGGTAGAAAATGCCGCGGTATTTCAGGAAATTTTAAATCTGACCCAGATCCTTTCGATTTATCAGCTGGAGGTAAACCGGATTCAGTATAACAGCTTTGGAGAGGCAACCCTTTATATGGGAGATTTGGAAGTGATTCTTGGGAACAATGTTGGAATGAATGGAAAGATTGCCGAGCTTAGTGATATGCTTCCCAAGCTGGAAGGAAGAAAGGGGACGCTGTATCTGGATACCTATGACGAGACGGCAACCAATGCCATGTATGCCTTTAAGCCACGGCAGTAAAGGAGACAGGTCAGGCAGAAGGATTCTGTTCGTGAGAAAAAACAAAGGAAACGGCAAAAATCCGGTGAAAATCTACAAATTAGAGGTTGATATTTTTTAGGAAATCAAATATAGTATTAGGTAGGCTAGTTTTACAAAAAATATTACAAAATTGTTACAATATAAGATGCGAAAAAGAGGTTAAGGAGGAGAAAGTCTTGTTAGAGATAAAGATAAATGAAGCGGAGAATTCTGCTAAGATCGTAGTGATTGGTGTTGGTGGTGCAGGAAATAATGCGGTAAACCGCATGGTTGATGAAAATATTGCAGGTGTGGAATTTATCGGCATCAATACGGATAAGCAGGCGCTTCAGTTCTGCAAGGCTCCTACCGCGATGCAGATCGGCGAGAAGCTGACCAAGGGACTGGGCGCAGGTGCAAAGCCTGAGGTAGGTCAGAAGGCAGCAGAGGAAAGCTCTGAAGAGCTGGCACAGGCTATCAAGGGTGCAGATATGGTATTTGTTACCTGCGGTATGGGCGGCGGTACCGGTACCGGCGCAGCTCCCGTGATTGCAAAGATTGCCAAGGATATGGGAATTCTGACTGTAGGCGTTGTGACCAAGCCCTTCCGTTTTGAAGCAAAGACCCGTATGACCAATGCGTTAAACGGAATCGAGCATTTAAAAGAGAGTGTAGATACTCTGATTGTAATCCCCAATGACAAGCTTCTGGAGATCGTAGATCGCCGTACCACTATGCCGGATGCATTAAAGAAGGCAGATGAGGTTCTGCAGCAGGCTGTTCAGGGTATTACAGACCTGATTAACGTACCTGGCCTGATTAACCTGGACTTTGCAGACGTACAGACTGTTATGACAGACAAGGGTATTGCACACATCGGTATTGGACATGCCAAGGGAGATGACAAGGCTGTGGAGGCAGTGAAGCAGGCAGTTGCTTCTCCGCTGTTAGAGACAACTATCGAGGGCGCTACCCATGTAATTATCAATATTTCCGGTGATATCAGCCTGATTGAGGCCAATGAGGCAGCAAGCTACGTTCAGGAGCTGGCAGGTGATGATGCCAATATTATTTTTGGTGCTATGTATGATGAGAATGCTCAGGACGAGGCTACCATTACCGTAATTGCAACTGGTCTGGATGATCAGAACAATGCGGCTCCCTTAAACAAGACCATGTCTGGTCTTGGCAGCTTTAAGCCGAAGATGCCCGCAGGCATGAATCTGAATCCGACTGGTATGAATCTGAACCGCACTGCCGCAGCTGCAGAAGCCAGCGCAACGGCTCCCAGAACTTCTGCTCCTCAGCAGACATCTGCACCGGCTGCATCTGTACAGAAGCAGGTACAGCAGCAGGCTGCTCCGACTCAGCCCACCTTCCGTCCTCTGAACCGGGAAACTCAGATTAACATTCCGGATTTCCTGAAGAATAAGAGATAAGAAGTGAAAATGAACCTTGTCCCCAGCGGCAGGGAAGGAAATAAGAAAGATTTAAGACAGAAAATTCTAAAAACAGGGTTTTCTGTCTTTTTTTGTCGTACAAAAAAGTGGGATACCCTCCTCTGTTTTGACAAAATATTTACAGGACAGCAGGTATAATAGAGACTGTAAATCAGAGTGCAGGGGGTGGGAGCCGGATGTGACTGCAGTATTGTATCTGGATGTGTATTTTGCTGTGAATTTTTTCATGGACTTTCTGCTGCTTCTGCTGGTCAGAAGGCTTCTTGGAATTTGCGCGGAAAACAGGAAAATGGCTCCAGGACGGACTTTGCGGCTGGCAGCAGCAGCCGGTGTGGGAGCATTCTGGGCCTGTGCGGAGGCAGTAATCCGGCTTCCCGAAGAGCCGTGCCTTTGGGCAGCAGCAGCTTCCTGGACAGGGGCAGGCCTTGTGATGACAGCTCTTGCATTTGGAAGGCAGAGTCCCGGAGAAGGGCTTCGCTGTCTGGCAGCTTTGTGGATGAGCGGAGCCGCTGCAGGAGGCGCGCTTGAGGCAGTCAGAGAGGCTGCGGGAAAAGCTGGAATTTCTGGCCAGTTTCCTCTGGAAGGAGTGATTCTGGGGGGACTGGGGATTTTTTTCTGCGGAAGGGCAGGGGCCGGATATCTGCAGCAGAGATTTCGAATGCAGAATCGAATCTGTCAGGCGGTGATTCATTATCATGGAAAAACAAAGATTTTGCCGGCGCTGTGGGATACAGGAAATACTCTTTATGAGCCCTACGGCCATCAGCCGGTTCATGTGATGAGTCCGGAAGCCGGAAAGGAGCTGTTTGAACCCCTTTCCCGGGTGATTTACATTCCCTTTCGTTCTGTGGGAACCAGCTACGGCCTGATTCCAGGAATTCAGGCAGATGAAATGGAAATATGGCAGAACGGAAAGCTGGTGAAAACCTGCATCAGGCCATGGATTGCCGTCAGCAGGGAGCCGCTTTCATCCCGTCATCAGTATGAAATGCTTCTGCACGGAGAGCAGTAAAGGAAAAACAGACTTGGAGGACAGTGATCATGATAGTAAAGGTTTCCATACCCAACCGGTTTCAGTTTAAGGCAGTTCCGTCATTTAAAACGGTGCTTCTGCAGAAACAGGGGGAGGTTCATTATATTGGAGGGGCAGACATTCTTCCGCCGCCGCTGGAAAGCAAAAAAGAGGCAGAAACGATCGCACTTCTGGGAACTGAGGATGCGAAAGCGGCCCGCTCGCTTTTGATTGAGCATAATTTAAGACTGGTGGTATACATAGCAAAAAAATTTGACAATACCTGTGTGGGGGTGGAGGACCTGATTTCCATTGGGACCATTGGACTGATTAAGGCAATCAACACCTTTAATCCAGAGAAAAACATCAAGCTGGCTACCTATGCGTCACGGTGCATTGAAAATGAAATTCTGATGTATCTGAGGCGGAATAATAAAACAAGAATGGAGGTTTCCATTGATGAACCGCTGAATGTGGACTGGGACGGCAATGAGCTGCTGCTTTCTGATATATTGGGAACGGATGAGGATGTTATTTACCGGGATCTGGAGGATGAAACAGAAAAACAGCTGCTTTTGTCAGCGATCAGCCGCCTGACTCCAAGAGAGCAGCAGATTGTGGAGCTGCGCTATGGGCTGCAAAATGAGGAAGGAACAGAGATGACCCAGAAAGAAGTAGCGGATCTGATGGGGATTTCCCAGTCCTATATTTCAAGGCTGGAGAAGAAAATTATGAAGCGCCTGAAGAAGGAAATTGTCCGGTTTGAATAAGCTTGTCTCATGGCTGATTCAGCTGCTGCTTCTGGTTCTGCTTCAAATCCGCTATCCGGCGGCAGTCAGGACGGAGACCGGGGCTGTGAGGGAACAGGATCCCGCTTATAAGATATATCAAAGATACAGGTATGCGTATGATACATACGGATACCTGTTTTTGTCTGAAAATACAGGGGAGGACAGTCAGGGAAGAAGAGATGGGGAGCAGTCCTTTCAGGAGGGGAAGAGTTCCCTGGGGCAGGAGGAGGCGCTGCAGGAGGGGGAGGAAAAGAAAGATGGTTTTCAGGAAGAGAGCGTTTGGCCGAAGGAAGGGGAAGAAGCGGCTCAGATTACCCTGGCCCAGCTTCAGGATTATGATTTTCTTATGAAGCATTTTTACAGCGTCCATGCTTCCACAACAGCAGGCCGGGATCTGATGAAGGCAGATATGCTTTTGGGAACCGGCATGAAGCTGGAGCAGAATCCCCAGGTTCCGCAGATTTTGATTTATCACACCCATTCCCAGGAAACCTATGCAGATTACGGCCCGGAAAATCCGGAAGCTAACATAGTTTCCTGCGGCGAGTATCTTGCAGAGCTGCTTAGAGACAGGGGCTGGAATGTGATCCACGACACAGGCACCTATGATATTCAGGGAGGAAAGCTGGATCGGAACAGAGCCTATAATTACGCTTTGGATGGGATTACAGGTATACTGCAGGAGAATCCGGAAATTCAGGTGATTCTGGATCTTCATCGGGACGGAGTAAAGGAGGGAACCAGGCTGATCAGTCAGGTAAACGGGAAAGAGACTGCAAAGATTATGTTTTTTCATGGGATGAGCCGGACTCCTGAGGGGGAGATTGCCTATCTTCCCAACCCTTATCTGAAGGAAAATCTGGCCTTTGCCTTTCAGATGCAGTTTGCGGCTGAGGGGCTGTATCCGGGGTATACAAGAAAAATTTATCTAAAGGGATTGCGCTACAATCTGCATCTTCGCGGCAGATCAGCCCTGATTGAGGTGGGAGCTCAGACCAATACCCTTCAGGAAGCTATGAATGCCATGGAGCCTTTGGCGGAACTTTTAGATAGGGTGTTGCAAGGAAATTGAAAAAATGGTATGATAATTTCAATTTGAAAACAGGCTGTTTCTTTGAAAAACAGCCGGATAACCAGCATTTGCATAGGAGAGAATACGATATATGGCAGTAATGGACCAAAGTAAAATTCGCAATTTCTGTATTATAGCCCACATTGACCACGGCAAATCTACTCTGGCAGACCGGATTATTGAGCAGACCGGACTGCTGACCAGCAGGGAAATGCAGGCGCAGATTCTTGATAACATGGATCTGGAGCGGGAAAGAGGCATTACCATCAAGTCTCAGGCAGTCCGGATTGTGTACCGGGCAGAGGATGGAGAGGAGTATATTTTCAACCTGATTGACACTCCCGGACATGTGGACTTTAACTATGAGGTTTCTCGAAGTCTGGCCGCCTGTGACGGAGCC
>ENA-ORVB01002315-ORVB01002315.1-human-gut-metagenome-genome-assembly--contig:-NODE-2315-length-10774-cov-19.6406_pt1 | contig 10774 bp, 10 predicted proteins | sample MGYA00242090_ERZ509231 | MGnify/ENA primary metagenome ERZ509231 (study PRJEB26280, sample SAMEA2338798) | human gut metagenome | biome: human gut; feature: human-associated habitat; material: faeces...
TTTCATTACTGTCATCACAATCACGATATCCAAATCCTGCGGATACATCAGACTGGGGATCGGCATCTACAATCAACACTTTCATATTCTTTTGTGCTAATCCTACTGCTAAATTAGCTGTACATGCGGATTTTCCCGTTCCCCCTTTTTGGTTTACAATAGAAATAATTCTAGCCATTTTTCATCACCTTTCATCGTCGTCAATCAAAAAGAGGACTGAATTAGACAACCGGAATCTATATTCCGTGCGAGCTAATTCAGTCCTATAATTACAATAATTCTGTTGTTTTTACTCTTGTCTTACACAAATCCATTTCCAGTCTGGATCTGTAATAATTCATATTCTGGAATGACAGCGCTGCCTTATTTTTCCCTTTTTCAGGGAGTTAAAAATAAGGACTAAATTAGTGCAACCCCTTGTATTTACTGGAGTTTTCTAACTTGTCCTTATTATAACTCGACCATGCATCGAAAATCTTGGAATTTTTGCTTTATCACAGATTTTAAACAACGCTGTATCATATGTACTGTTCTTGACAGGCGTTCCTTTTCGACACAGAAACACAAATTCTTCCCATTCTGTTGAAATTTCTGAAATCCTCTTATTCTTTTCTTTTTGTTTTTTTAGTATAGCAACCGCTTCTTCTGTTAAGGGTATCGTGCGGTAACCTGATTTACTCTTTGGTTCTCCGATACGCCACTTCTTTGCACTGTAACGATATTCCATACTTCTGCGAATCTGAATTGTTTTGGATTTTAAATCGACATCTTTCCATTTCAATCCTACCAATTCGCCTGTTCGCAATCCGGTTTGTAGTATAAAACGATACTGATTTTCATAGCTTTGACCTTCTGCGTATTGTAAAAATGTTTTTTGTATGTCTCTTGTTAATGCAACCTTCTTCTCAGATGGCTTTCCCATATCACTTTTCACAGATTTTTTACAGGGATTGCTACACAAGACTTCATTTTCTTTTGCATACTCAAACATGTTGTATAATGCAATTCTTGCCTGATAAATTGTAGATGTACGATACTCCTGATCTGCCATATCATAAAATATTTTCTGACAGTGAAGTGGTTTCACGTCTGATAGTGGCATCTCCCCAATTACCGGTTTAATATTTTTAATATATCTCTCCGTATAATTGCGAACAGTATTGGAACGGACTATTTTCTTTTTTATCCCAATCCAATAATCAAACCATTGATTGACCAGCATATCTGATGGCATTGAAATATCACTATGTTCATCCACATAAGTCGCATCTGCAATCCATGCTCTGCACTCTTGCAGCTTTTTGAATCGTTTATGTTTTCTCTTTCCAAACCGATCTACAAATCTGGCTGAGTATAATCCCGTACTTTCTTGGGATATTCCCTTGCCAAGTTCTTTGCCTTTTAAATCTTTTCCCATATTTCAGCTCCTCTCATAAGAAGCCCTAATACAGTACCTTGTATTATACCATAGCATCTTATTTTTGTGAATATTCATTTTCATCTCATCTCCCATCTACTGTCATTCATTTATATTTCCACACTTTCCGAAATGAATTTTTCAAATTCTTTTCTCTTTACAAGTTTTTTCGTGCCTACGTAAAGCACAAAAGGGCATCTCGGTTCTTTCAAAAGACTACTTATTCTATTTTGTCCGATATTACTGTATTCTGCTGCCTCTTCAATTGTAAGAGCCACTTTTTCACATATTGCAACATATTGTTTGTTCATAAAATCCTTTCCTTATTGTTTAACGTGTGTAGCATACACTTCTATCCGCAATACACACAATCATTCTTTGTATTCAACAACGTTTTTGCTTTCTCCATTTTCATACTTGCAATCACTTCTCGTTTGCTTGTGCCTCCAACATACATTGGCGTACACATTTCTAAAATGCGGTCATAGATACGCTTTTTATCCAACATGGTCTCGCTTTTTATTTCATTTAGCGGAAGATTCGTTGTGATAATCAAAGGGCGTCCCGAACGGATCCTGCGGTCTATGACACTGAAAATAATTCCTAACGCATATTCCGAATTTCGTTCCACTCCAAGATCATCAATAATCAAAAGCTGATAAGAAGCCAATGCATTGATATATTCCGTTTTGTCTGCCAGTGGAAATATATCATCGATAATGGTATTGAAATTTGTCATCTTCACCGTTACTTCCTGCTTAAGAAGTTCATTGGCAATGCATCCGGCAACATAACTTTTCCCGGTACCAACCGGTCCCCAGAACAAACAACCTATATGATTTCTTTTCATTTCATTCCAGTTATCAACGTAATTTTTTGCTCTATGCATGACTGCATCCGACATATCTGCGTTCTCAAATGTCCACTCTTCCATTCTGCTCTCGTCAAAACAGATACTCGTATTTCTGCTGACTAATTCCCGGTGTTCTTTGTCTTTAAAATATTTTTGTTCTTCTTCATACGCTTTTCTGTCACAAGCACATTGCCTGGAATGTTTCTTCATCCCCATAAAGTCACCCTTAGGAAAAAATGCTTCTTTCGCTTCCCCACAGACTTTGCAATATTGCAAACCATCACTGCCTACACATACGGTATCTTCTTCTCTCATCACAAACTCTCTCCTTCCACATAGCAATAATTTACTTCATGATATTTATTTCTTTTATATTTCTCAGTTACTTTACTAGGTGCCACATTTCCGACTCCTGTACAGCCATTTTTACGACCAGATGAAGGTTGCTTTTCCGACTCTGTTGCAACCATCTTTTCAACCGCCTTATCGTCAACCGGCTGTAAACCTATCTCATCAGATGGAATTTTTACATATAAATGATTGGGTTTTGAAAAACCACCAGATCTGCGAACCAATAGTCCCACATCATCTAATTCCTTCAATGCTGTTTTTACAGAAGATTTGCATTTGTCGATTTGAACAGACAATTCCTCTATCGGAAAAATCAGATAAACATTTCCATACTTGTCTATCCAGCTATTCTTTCTCGATATCCGTGCCCGGTCATACAAAATCATATAAAGAAATTTTGCAGTTTGGGAAATGCGCAGTTTGAGCAAAAACTTCGGAAACTGGAAGTACTGAAGCATCTTCTCTGACTCCTTCATGTATTCATATTTCATTCTTTTCTCGCCTCGTTTCTGTTTCTAATTGTTGTAAAAATCATTTTTATGCCGGCTAAAAAATGTTCTTATACATATACAAAAGATGAAGAGCATAAATACAGGTTCTTGATAAAATTTTTTTATTTTTTCCTGTCCAAAACACCCTTACATAAAACGAAACGCTGAGAGGCATTTTTACAGCCCCCTGATGAAAAACTTTTTTATTTTTTCGATTAATTGAATACTTAAAAACAAAAAACACTCACCTATTCCAGGTGAATGCCTTATCAAAATTTCATTATTTTGTTGTCTGTGACGCTTACTCAGAAACGCTTGCGTATCTGCTAAAATGTAATTGCTTGCAATTATATTTTCACGTGGGTATGGGGACGTAATCCCCATCAAGTCTGCTACTCGTAAGTAATACAAAATTGTCAAAATGACAATACTGTAATACACGGGTGGATCTTGCTCTGGTTGTAACGCATGAATTCATACAATAATAGGCCCAAATGGGTACTTTCACCATTTGAGCCTATATATTATATGTCTTTTGGATAATAACTCAAAAAATGTGTAACCATAACATTAATAAGCACTAAAGAAAACATTACACCTACCATAACATGAATCGGCCAATGAAATGTAAAATATGACAATTTATTTTCCATATAAATTTTCACACCAACCAAGACTGCCACTCCCGCAGTAAACAACAATCCCATCACACACATAAAATAATAACTGCCTTCTCCAAAAAGCATTAATTTCATTTGCTTATCGGTCATCCCAATGCTTTTCATAATATCAAATTCTTTTCTCCGAGTGTACATCCCGGTAAATACAACATTACAATAATTGGTCAATCCCGCAATGAATAATATGATACTTACAGCACCTAAGAGAATTCGATTTCCTCTCATATATGTTTCTTTTTGCTGCATCAGATCAGATTTACAGATAACAAAAACTCCTGCTTCGCCGGTTCCTTCATCCATTGATACTTCTGTCATTTCGGATTGTTTCTTATTTTCCTCAGATATCAGCTCACTGATCTGTGTTTTCACATAAGGTTCTTTTTTCGGATCAGCAGTTAATTCCATTGTTAATATCTTTTTCTCAGTCGGTATCTTTTGAAAACCTTTCTCACTGATAAAATAATATAAGTTGCCTTCTCCATGCCAGGATTGATGTATTTCCGGGAAATTATCACTTTGCCTGTCTAAATAACCGCATAAAGTAAATGTTTCGGATTCCTTTTCTAGGAAATCGTCTTCCTGTTGTTTCTCTTTACTATCAGAATTATTTTGTTCTTTTCTACGAATTGCATCTTCTTTTGAAAGCAGCGTTTTAAAATATACCGGTTCTCCAATTGCTTTATCTGCAAGTTTTTGTTGTTCCGGAGTCAGCATATGATCATGTATAATTAATACGCCATTTCCTTCTTCCAAAGATTTTACGTCAATATTCAATTGATTATCCTGCACGTATTTCTTAAGCGACAAGATTTGATTTTCATCTATAACTTGTACAGTATCCCAGCTAAATCCTTCCACCATATTGTCATCTGTAAGATTCGAAAGCCCCTCGTCATAAGGACGAATTCCCTTCTTAGATATAACCGTAGTTACATAGGCTCCTTCGATCAGATTGGAGTTCTCCCAATCAATGCCATCTATCTCGTGTAGTTTTTCCTCTAACTCTTGAGAGATTGGTGAAAATTCATCATAATCATTGTCATACAACAGTTTCACACCGTCTCCCTGTGTTAACAAAGGATCAACATCGATTTCTCTGGTTTTATATTCTTCCCCACACCCCTGGCTTTTCCCAAATTCGCTAAACTCTCCTGCCAGCAAAAAATCAGGGCGTTTCTCAAGAAGATGCTTATAATCGCATCCATTTGTAAGTACATTCATTAGAATAAAAGACAGAACTCCTAAAAAGATGGAAATACTTGTAATGATAAATCGTGCTTTATGACGTGTTATATTTCCCCATGCAATATAAAACATTTCTCCTGTCTCAGAGCGTTTCAACACCAGTTTTCCAGGATGTTTTATTTTTTTGTCACCCATATTTCCATCATAAGTGGCACTCTCGATACAAGACAGCTTCGTTATTTTTCTAATAACGCCTTCTGATGCCATCCACAAAATTCCATTTACAAATACAACAGAAAGCAAAAGAATCCACGGTCTGAAAAAAGAAAGTATCGTGTTTCCTCCCATTTCCTGATAAAAATGAAAACCTAATAGTTCCGGTATCATTAAGACTAAAATCACTACAGAGAGCAAGCTTCCCAATACAGAACCTTTTAACATAAGTGACCTCATTTGCTTCCGGTAAATTTTCGTAATCTGTCTTTCTGTAGCTCCAATTGTGTGAAGCAATCCGAGATTTTGAATATCTTCACTCATGGATATCCAAAGAACATTACGCACAAGGAAATATATTCCACACAAAATACCTAGCGTTCCCAATATCACCAGCTCATATCCACCTGCGAATTTAGAAACGGCAGTATATTGTGCTGTATCAGAAACGTATATCTTCTGATCTGCACTCTTCATCGGCAATGCCTGATATAATTTTTCTTCTGTTTTGCTTCTGCTTAAATGATTGCTCTGACTGAAAAGTAAAGTATAGGGACCCTTTTCCAGGTTTAACTCATTAATTTTGTCATGTGAAATATATCCGATTGCTAATTTATTTCCAGAGTCCGTATACCATCCACATAGTTTGAATTTTTCTTTCGAATGTTCGAACAGACCTTTGTATACATCTAAGTTTATTTCCATTCCCTGTTCTGGTTCAGAAATACCAAGTTTTTTCAATGCTCTCTCAGATAATAGAATTTCATCCTTTTTCTGTGGGTAATTTCCAATCACATTGGTATATGCAGGCTTCAAAAAATTGTTCCAGCTTTCTGAGTCAGCCCATACTACATCGCATATCGTTTTTGCATTATCATCTGAAATGTCTGTAGCTTCACCTACAAAAATACTTTTTCCAACCCGTTTTATATAATCCAGTTGTTTTAATTTTGCATATTGTTCTTCTGTTCCATCTTCTATTCTGCCCGAAGAAGCAGTTCCATTTTCTCGGGTTAATCTTATTTCTTCTGCTTGTATTTTTCCACAGGAGATTCCGAAGACCATGGTTATAGCAACAATACCGATTACTACTGAGCAAAATAAAATCGTATTTCTTATCTTTTTTGTGCCTGCAAAATTTTTAGCCAGGAATCGGATTATGTCTTTATTGTTATTTGGAATGTTCTTATGAAACATAGTGATACCTCCTAACAATCGTTACAATCTCTTGTATAGATTTTCCCATCAGACATACGTATTACTCTGTCTGCCATCTGCGCTACTTCCTCTTGATGCGTCACGATCAATGTCGTCTGATGAAATCTTGCGGCACAGGATTTTAGTAATCCTACGACTTCCATACTTGTAACAGAATCCAGATTTCCGGTCGGTTCATCCGCCAGGACAATAGCCGGTTTCGTCAATAATGCCCGCGCTATAGAAACTCGCTGTTGCTGCCCGCCGGACAGCGTTGATGGAAGACGTTCTAATTTATCTTTTAGTCCTAGTATTTCTACAATCTCATTGAAAAAATCTACATCGATTTCCTTGCCATCCAGTCTCATTGGGAGGACAATATTTTCACGTATACTAAGAGAAGGTATCAAATTATATTGCTGAAATACAAATCCGATATTTCTTCTTCTGAATATCGTTCTTTCTTCCTTGTTAAGATCTTTTAAACTTGTATTTCTGATCCAGACACCTCCAAAATCCGAAGTATCAAGACCTCCTAAGATGTTCATAAGTGTTGTCTTTCCGCATCCGGACGTACCGACAACTGCTATAAATTCACCATCTTCCACAGTCAACGACACACCATCTAAAGCACGCACTTCATATGTATCGGATGTATAATATTTTTTTAAATTTATTGCTTTAATTATATCCATCTTTTCTGTAAACTCCCTTCGCAAGTGCCACCTTTTTTTCAACCATATTCTATTTTATATGGTACATCTTACAAACTTCTTACAGATTGCATACGAAATGTCTATAGCGGAAGATTCACTTCTATGAGCAACCCTGGCTTCATTTGTGTTGCTTTCATGATCCCTTTTTGTAATAGAACAATCTCTCTAGAAAGATATAAACCAATTCCGCATCCTTCCTGCCCTCTTGCCTGCTCGCCTCGATAAAATCTTTGGAAAATTTTGTTTTCTTCTCCGTCTTTTATCCCGATTCCATAATCTCTTATTTGGATCTTATAAAACATTTCCGTTTGTTTCATTGTGATATCGATCGTACTGTTGCTTTTGCTATATTTGACTGCATTATCAAACACATTATAAAACGCCTCACACATCCAGTTTTTATCATGTTCGCAAATGATTTTCTCCGGCAATTCTACTTGAAAAAAGATATCTTTATCTTCTGCTTTTTTCTGTATTTGCCCCAACGCATTTAGAATCGTTTCGACAAGATTTTCTTTTTGCATGTGAACTTGTATAATCCCTTGCTCTAATCGAGCAGTTTTTATAAAGCTCTCCACTAAAAAACATAATTGTTCTTCACTTGTTCGCAAGTCTTTCATGTATTCTGTATTCAATACTTCTTGCGTTTCATCCAATGACTCTTGCAGCAATTCTGTATAATTTTTTATATTTGACAGCGGTGTCCGCAATTGATGTGCAATTTCAGAAATCAATTTCTGTATCTCATATCGACTTTTTTCGGCCTCTTTTCTTCTTCCCTCTAGCATTTCCTGTAAACGGATTAATTGATTGGTAGTTTTGGAATAAAGCGTTTCCTTCCCTATATCAGAATCATCTAAGTCATTGCCATTTATTAAAGATTCGGTCAGTTTATATATTTTGTTCATTTCCTTTGTTCTAAAATGATTTTCAACTAAATATACAGTGCTTCCTCCGAGCATGAAACCTGCTAAAAGTACTGTAAAAATTGCTACAACCATGCTAATCTCCCATTCTATATCCCATTCCAAATACATTACTGATAACATTCGATGAATCATTTAATTTCTTTTTCAATCTGCTGATCATAACGCTAATTGTGTTAGAATCAATGAATTCACTATCGATTCCCCATATATTTTCCATTATCATCTCTTTTGTAAGAACCTGATTCTGATTCATAATAAGATATTCTAAAAGCTGATACTCTTTGACTGTCAAAAATATTTCCGTCTCTCCAACAAAAACCTGTTTTCTATCAGAATACAAAATGACTTGTCCGCACATAAAAGTATTTTCATTTGACTTTCTCTTTAAAACAACTTCAATACGTTTTAACAATACTCTTATTGAAAATGGTTTGACCACATAATCATCTGCTCCTATATCAAACGCTTTTAACATATCTTTTTCATCATCTTTTGCAGTTAAAAAAATTGCCGGGATTCTTCCATTTTTTTGAAGTTCCTGATATAGATTTATTCCATCTCCATCCGGTAATCCAATATCTACAATCAACAAATCTACAGAACTATCTATATTTTTAATTGCTTCTTTTCTTGAAGCAGCAAGAATCGTTGTATAACCTTGATTTTGCAATGATGTATCTAAGGCTTTTCTCAACAAATTGTCATCTTCTATAATTCCTATTACCATACACACCTCCTGATTTTTCTAGAATATAATACAAAAAAGCCCATTACAATATACATAACACCTCTGCATATTGTAACGGACTTTTTTCAAACCCAGACTTGGTGCAAGCACCATTTCTGATAAAAACCTCGAAAGTTTTTGTTCTATGTGCATATATTACCCAATTTCATTCACAAAGTCAATATGTTTTCTACTAAATTTTCAAGTACCTTTTATGTTTTGGATTATTATTTTGCTTCTTAATATATTGTATTACTCCACTAATGAATTTATACGCTTCAGCAATAACCTGATTTTTTTCAAAATACTCTTTGTACTTCAAAACTCTTCCATCTTTTTCACAGAAAAAATGGTACAATTCATCCATTGTTTTATCACGCATATTACGGTTAGCAGCCTCCTTTAAAAGGTCATTATAAACAAATAGCAGTGCTACAAAATCATGAAATGCAGGATAAGCCATATATTTACTACGAGCATGTAAACTAATTTCCTTTTGAGCCTGAGATAATGCATTTGTCAACTTGATGGTCTTTCGAAATTTTTTCTCTCCCTTAGGTTTCATAATTGAACTCATCAAACAATTGCTATGAGCTGCCGCATTTCTTAAAAATTTAATAGATTGTAAATAATCACTGTAATTTGCTGATTTATACTCTTGATAATATATGGTATATAACTCCACAAATTTCCCAAATGATAATAATTCAACCAAATTCCAAACGGAATATTCCTCATCCATTGAATGTTTCTCTGCTAAATCAGATGTGAAATTATATGAATTTGCTTTCTGTAGTATTTCTATCTTTGTATTAGGATATGCCCAAAAATATTTTTTGACAATATTATATCCATCTTCTTTTTCATTTCGACTGACATCATATAACATCCTTGTTTTTAGTATGTGCTCTACGTCTAAACACATACCCAAAATTATTTTTCGAAGATACATATCTAGCTTCGACAATTCCACTAAGTACGCAAATTCTAAATTTACATACTTACCATTTTTCGGATTAATAGGATAATTTTTTGCATATGATTTCAATTTGAAATAATAATTATTGTAGCGAAGAAATTTTTTTGCATCCTCTTCACACATTATTTCAAAAGTAACTCCTTTTTTCTTGAGATCTTCAATTTGCTCATCTATTGTAAGTTTCTTTTTCATCGTAAAAGCTCAACCTTTTTCCGTTATTTATATCATTTCCATAAATATCATAGCAATGAATTTTACAAATAGCAACTATTGTTTATACTTCGTTAATAGCTGTAGCCACTTCATAATTTTCCAGCAAAGAATCACTTAAAATATTTACAATATTTTTCCAAAAAAGAAGCGCTCATACAGGCGCTTCTTCTTACCATATTAGGACTTCGATCAAAAAGTCAGTGGGCCACAAAGTGGGCCATTTTTCAAAAACTTACATGAATTTATATAGAGTTTTATCCACGTCTAAAATCCGCTAAATGCTCTAGCTATCAGCATTTAAAGGCATTTAACAACTTATATGGACATTTATGAAATTGGCCTCATAATAACGATTCCTAATTTCATTTTTTCTATTTCCTCCTCTAATCCCGCGTCTCCATCAGGATCACGATTCCCTCCGGAAACGTGATCCTGACCGCCTCCTCTGCAAATGCATTGCTTACACAGAGACTGTCATACGCCGTTAATTTATGATTTTTCAGCGGATACTTCGCGCCCTCAATATTAAATTTCTCCACACTCTTTCCCAGTGGAAACACCGAAAAGTACGGTCCGTATGCCTCTTTCTTTGAAAGTGTGATCTCCCGGTCCAAGAGCCGGATCCGATTACGACTGTCCACGATCCGCACATCTGCTCCTGCATCCAGTCCGATTTTTAAACACTGCACATTCGCCCATATATGATCGATCCGATTTCCGGTCGCCCCCAGGATCAGGATATTCTTTCTTCCCAGATCCAGACACAAACGCAGTGCGATTTCTGTATCTGAGGCATCTTTGACCGGATTGAACTTGCGGATCG
>ENA-ORVB01002316-ORVB01002316.1-human-gut-metagenome-genome-assembly--contig:-NODE-2316-length-10774-cov-2.27708_pt1 | contig 10774 bp, 12 predicted proteins | sample MGYA00242090_ERZ509231 | MGnify/ENA primary metagenome ERZ509231 (study PRJEB26280, sample SAMEA2338798) | human gut metagenome | biome: human gut; feature: human-associated habitat; material: faeces...
TTGGTCGAATCGATGTTCTTGTAAATAATGCTGGAATTACTAAAGATGGATTGTTGATGCGAATGAAAGAGAATGATTTTGATGCAGTTATTGATGTTAATTTAAAAGGAACATGGAATTGTATGAAACATGCGACTAAAATTATGATGAAACAACGTTATGGTCGTATTATTTCAATGTCATCAGTAGTTGGGGTAATGGGAAATGCTGGTCAAGTAAATTATTCAGCAAGTAAAGCTGGAATTATTGGAATGACAATGTCATTAGCGCGCGAAGTTGGTAGTCGGGGAATTACTGTGAATGCGGTAGCACCAGGTTTTATTCAAACTGCAATGACTGATGTTTTACCTGAAGATATTAAAGAAAGTATGGCTAAACAAATTCCTTTAGGAACTTTTGGACAAGTAAGTGATATCGCTAATACGGTAGTATTTTTAGCAAGTGATGATGCTAGATACATTACTGGTCAAACTATCCATGTTGATGGCGGAATGGCAATGTAAGGAGAGAGACAATGGAAAGAAGAAGAGTTGTAGTAACAGGGCTTGGAGCAATTAATGCAATTGGTCATGATGTTGAAGAAACTTGGAAAAGTATTAAAGAAGGTGTTTGTGGAATTGACGAAATCACAAACTATGATAAAGAATTAACAAAAGTAAAAATTGCAGGTGAAGTAAAAAATTTTAATGCTGCTGATTATTTAGATAAAAAAGCAGTTCGAAAAATGGATCGCTTTACTCAATTTGGTGTAATTGCTGCTAAAGAAGCTTTTAAGGATGCTGGTTTAAAGATTGAAGAGATTGATGCTGACCGTTTTGGTGTAGTTGTGTCAAGCGGAATTGGAGGGCTTGCAACAATTGAGAAAGATCATACTAAGGGGCTAGAAAAAGGTTATGATCGTGTTTCGCCATTCTTTGTGCCAATGTCAATTACAAATTTGGCAGCGGGAAATATTGCAATTGAATTAGGGGCAAAAGGATTATGTACTTGTCCGGTCACAGCTTGCGCTGGTGGAACTAATGCGATTGGTGATGCGTTTAGAAATATCCGTGATGGTTATCAAGAAATTATGGTTGCTGGTGGGGCAGAAGCTAGTATTACTCCACTTGGTATTGGAGGCTTTTCATCAATGAAAGCTCTTTGTGATAATAATGATCCGAAACGGGCGTCAATTCCTTTTGACGAGGAACGTTGTGGATTTGTTATGGGTGAGGGTGCTGGAATTGTTGTACTTGAAGAATTAGAACATGCTAAAGCTCGTGGCGCTCATATCTATTGTGAAATGGTCGGATATGGTGTCAGTTGTGATGCTCATCATATTACTGCACCTTTAGAAGATGGCTCTGGTGGGGCTAAAGCGATGATCAATGCAATCAAGGATGCTGGTTTAGTAGCTGAAGACGTAACTTATATTAATGCACATGGAACTAGTACCCCTTTAAATGATAAAGGTGAAACAATGGCAATTAAATCTGCTTTAGGTGAAGCTGCTAAAAAGGTTGCTATTTCTTCGACGAAAGGAAATACGGGGCATTGTTTAGGTGCTGCCGGGGGAATCGAGGGGGTAATTTGTGTTAAAGCAATCGAAGAGGGATTTATTCCAGCTACGATTAATTATCAAAAACCAGATCCATTATGTGATTTAGATATCGTTCCAAATACTGGTAGAAATCAAGATGTTAATGTAGCTATGTCAAATTCATTAGGATTTGGTGGTCATAATGCGACTATCATCTTTAAGAAATATGGAGAATAAGAAAATGGAACTAAATAGTAATCAAATTCAAGAAATCAATCCGCACCGTTATCCTTTTGCTTTAGTAGATCGAATTACTGATTACCAGCCTGGACAGTGGGCAAAAGGAATTAAATGTGTCAGTGTTAATGAAATGCATTTTTGTGGTCATTTTCCTGAGCATCATGTTATGCCAGGAGTATTGATTGTTGAGGCATTAGCTCAAGTTGGGTGTATTGCAATTCTTTCTAAAGAAGAAAATAAAGGTAAAATTGCTTTCTTTGGGGGCATTAATAAGTGTAAGTTTAAAGGTCAAGTAACGCCTGGTGATGTTTTAGAAATGGAATGTACTCTAACTAAACAAAAAGGACCAATTGGAATTGGTGATGCTGTTGCTAAGGTAAATGGTAAGGTAGTTTGTAAAGCTGAACTTATATTTGCTGTTCAATAATAATTAATTGGATAACGAAAGTTATCCTTTTTTGTTGTAAATCATATTAATTGACGTAATGGTTATAATAGATATAATCATTATAGTATCTGGAGGTGCTTATGAATAATATCCGTAAAGGGATGATGTGTATAATTTTAGCCGCTTTCTTTTTTGCAGCAATGAATGTATTTGTAAAATTAGCTGGCGATTTACCATCAATTCAAAAAAGTTTTTTTAGAAATTTGGTAGCTGCTTTATTTGCTTTTTTTATCCTATTAAAAAGTAAACAGGGATTTACATATAAACAAAAAGATTTACCGATGCTTTTATTACGCTCAGTCTTTGGAACGTTGGGAATTCTTTGTAATTTTTATGCAGTTGATCATCTTTTAGTTAGTGATGCTTCGATGCTTAATAAATTATCACCATTTTTTGTAATTATTTGTTCCTCTTTGTTTTTAAAAGAAAAAGCGACAAGAATACAAAAAATATCAATTATCGTAGCTTTCATTGGAAGCTTGTTTGTAATCAAACCATCTTTTAATCTTTTAAATAATGTGGATTCAATTATTGGTGTTTTGGGGGCATTAGGAGCAGGAATAGCTTATACTTGTGTGCGGAAGCTAGGTAAGCAGGGGGTAAATGGTGCAAAAATTGTATTTTTCTTTTCATGCTTTTCTTGTCTCAGTGTGTTACCATATTTAATAATTAATTATCAGCCGATGAGTTTAGAACAGTTTTTAATCTTACTAGGTGCAGGGTTAATGGCAGCTGGTGGTCAATTTGCAATTACTGCGGCGTATAATAATGCAGCTGGCAAGGATATTTCAATCTATGATTATAGTCAAATATTATTTGCAGCGATATTAGGATTTATTTTCTTAAATCAAATTCCTGATATATGGAGCATAGTTGGATATATCATTATTATTGGTGCTGCTTTAGGAGTTTATTTATATCAACGAAGAATAGCTAATTAGCTATTTTTTTTATGCAAACATATTGACATTTATTTTTTTGCTTGACGGAGTATTTATAGTGTGTTAAGATACTTTACATAGCAAACCTATCGATATAGTAGGAAAAGAAGAGGAGCGAACGATGATGTTAAAAAGCAGAAGAGATATGATGTATATGTGTATGTGCAGCTGTATACAAAAGTATAGGGTACATTTTCGTGTATGCAAATATTCTTAATACTATATTAAATGGGGTAGTGGGATGTTTACATAAACATCCCACTTTTGTTATTAAAAAGGGGGAATTAGAATGGAAGACGACAGTTTACAAAAAGAATTAGAATATCAATTTGAGTGGTTTCATCGTAATCCGGAATTATCTTATGAGGAATATGAAACTACTAAAAGAATTAAAACATTATTACAAGAGCATGATATTGAAGTTTTAGATTTACCATTAAAAACTGGATTAGTTGCAGTTATTAGAGGTGGATACCCTGGTAAAGTAATTGCTTTACGAAGTGATATTGATGCTTTACCAGTTAATGAGGAAACGACATTAAGCTATAAGTCAGAGATTGAAGGAAAGATGCATGCTTGTGGTCATGATTTTCATTTAACAACGATTTATGGTGTTGCTTTATTGTTAAATGAAAATGCTGCTCAATTACATGGAACAGTAAAATTATTATTTCAACCGGCTGAAGAGTCTTCATTAGGAGCTCTAAAAATTATTGAGACAGGGGTTTTAGATGATGTTAATGCAATTTTTGGAATTCATAGTACTTCGCAGTTTGAAGTGGGAACAATTGGAATTAAAGCGGGGACAGTTTCAGCTGCTGTTGATCGATTTAAAATTAATTTGAAGGGCTTTGGAAGCCATGCAGCCCATCCACAAATGGCTAAAGATCCAATCGTTGCAGCTGCTGCATTAGTTAACAGCTTACAAACGATCGTTAGTCGAAATATGGATCCTTTTAATAGTAGTGTTTTAAGTATTACACATCTTCAAGCAGGGAATACGTGGAATGTTATTCCTGAACAAGCCTTAATTGAAGGGACTGTTAGAACGCTGACTAGCGAGGAGAGGGAGCTGTTTGGAAAACGATTAAAGGAAATAACTTATGGGATTAGCCAAGCCTATGATCTTGATACAGAAATTGAGTGGATAGCGGGGCCTCCTGCAACCGTCAATGATGAAGAATGGAGTAATTTTGCTAAAGCAATTGCTCAAGCAGAAAAAATTGCTATAGGGATACCCGAAGCAACTTTAGGAGGCGAAGATTTTGCATTTTATCTTGAAAAAATCAGGGGAACATTTATTAAAATCGGAACTGGAAAGACCTATCCTAATCATCATCCGAAGTTTAAGGTAAATCCTGCAGCTTTATCGTTAGCTGCAAAATATCTTAGCCAATTGGCGAAACAGGCTCTTTTAAAATTGGAGGCAGATGAGAATGATTAAAATTGAACACGTAAATAAGACTTTTACAACTAAAAGTGGTGAAGTTCCAGCATTGCAAGATGTCTCTCTAGAAGTAGAAGCGGGTGATATTTACGGTGTAATCGGTTATTCTGGGGCTGGTAAATCAACGTTATTACGAATGGTAAATTTATTGGAACGTCCTGAAAATGGGGCAATCTATATTAATAATCAAAATATTATAGATTTAAAAGAACGAGAATTAAATATTTTACGAAAAGATATAGGTATGATTTTTCAACAGTTTAATTTATTAGAATCACAAACAGTCTATCAAAACATTGCTATCCCATTGATTCTTTCAAAACTGGATAAAAAAGCTATTGAAGTAAGAGTTAAACAATTATTATCTTTTGTGGAATTGGAAGATAAGCGTGATACTTATGTATCACAACTGTCTGGGGGTCAAAAACAAAGAATTGGTATTGCTAGAGCATTAGCTACAGAACCTAAGATTTTACTCTGTGATGAGGCAACTAGTGCTTTAGATCCACAGACAACAGAAGCAATTTTATTGCTGCTTAAAAAAATTAATTGTGAACTTGGGATAACAATTTTGTTAATAACTCATGAGATGAATGTAATCAAGAAAATTTGTAATAAAGTAGCGGTAATGAAATCTGGTAAAATCATTGAGAAAGGTGATACTTTAGAGGTTTTTAGTAATCCACAACAAGAAATGACAAAGAGATTTGTTGAAACAGTTATTAGCAATGTAATTCCAACCACACTTTTAAAAGAATTAGATTATCGGTATCCGGTTTTAAAACTTACTTTTTTTGGTGAAAGTACAAAGCATGATGTAATTTCTAAAATTAATAAGCATTTTAAAATTACAACAACAATTTTATTTGCTTCAGTTAATGAAGTAGGAGAAGAGATTTTAGGAATTTTAACAATTCAGTTAAAAGGTGAACAGGATGAAGTTATTCGAGCGATAAATTATATTCAAAAACAAGATGTGAAGATAGAGAGGGTGGAATTGAATTATGATTGAAAATTATTTAAATATACCTGCTGATAAATTACTTGAAGCGGCAGGCCAGACAATTTATATGTTGGGAATATCATTATTTTTTGGAACCTTGATAGGAATACCGCTAGGCTTACTTTTAGTCCTTACTAGAAAAAATGGAGTTAAAGCCAATCATACAATTCATTTTCTTGTGAGTGGGTTAGTAAATATTGTTAGATCTGTGCCATTTGTAATCTTATTAGTATTTATTGCTCCGCTAACAAAAGTGCTGGTTGGAACAAGAATAGGAACAAAGGCTGCAATTGTTCCATTAGTATTTTATATTGCACCATATTTGGCTCGTTTGATAGAAAGTTCTATATTAGAAGTTCAACCGGGAATTTTAGAAGCTGCTAAAGCAATGGGGGCAAATACTTTGGAAATCATTCGTTATTTTTTATTACCAGAGGCGAAAGCTTCGTTAGTTTTAGCACTTACTACTGGAACGATCGGTTTATTGGGGGCAACTGCTATGGCTGGAACAATCGGCGGCGGTGGTGTTGGTGATTTAGCATTAACTTATGGTTATCAGCGTTTTAATAATACTCTAATGTTTGTTACCGTAATCATTTTAATTATCTTTGTACAATTAATTCAAACATTGGGAAATCATTTATCTAAAAAAATTAGAACACATGAATAGGGGAAGAAAAATGAAAAAGAGAATATTGAGTTTATTATTAGTGATGGTTTTTGTTTTGGCCGGATGCCAAAGTAGTAGTGATAAAAGTGAAGATAAGACAACAATTATCTATGGTAAGGCAGCGGGGCCATATACAGTCTTATTTGAAGATGCCATTATTCCAATTTTGAAAAAAGAAGGTTATCAATTTAAATGCATCGAATTTTCAGATTTATTGCAAAATGATACAGCCTTAAATGAAGGCGAGATAGATGTCAATGTTGAGCAGCTTACATGAAAAATTTTAATGAATCACAAGATGGTGATTTAGTAGCTTTGACAGCAATTCCAACTGTACCTGCAGGAATTTTCTCAAATACTCATAAAAGCTTAGAGGAAATTAAAAAGGGCGCTAAGATTGCTGTACCAAACGATGCTTCAAATACATCTAGAGCATATGTTTTATTACAAAAAGCAAAGTATATTACTTTAGATCCAGATGTGGATATTAGTTCCGTGACAAAAGATGATATTATTAAAAATCCTTATGAAATAGAGTTTACAGAAATGGATTCAACAATGATTCCTCAAGCTTTAGATGAGTTTGATTATGCTGTAATCACCGGCAGCATAGTTTATAATGCAGGAATTGATGCTTCGAGTGCGTTATTACAGGAGGATGTTTTAGAACATTTATTGTTACAAGTAGTTGTAAAAGAAAAAAATAAAGATACAAAATGGGCTAAAGCAATTGTTGAAGCTTATCGTTCAAAAGAATTTAAAGAATATTTAGATAAAAATAATAATGGTTTATGGTATGTACCTAGCTATAATTAAAAGGGGATAAGTGTGAAAGAAATTTATAAAAAAAGCCGACCTAAAAAATTAAAAATTCATGATGAACTCGTTTGTTGAATGGAAAATAAATTGATTTGGCTTATATCAATATCCATGGATTTCAATAATTCTAATGCTTGATGAGTGGTTATCTTCTGGTTGCCTGGTTTTGGATTTTTTAATGATTCATAATCAGATGGATTGAAGTTTTCACCAGTTTTTGTCATATGGTATATAGAAATAAGAATCATTCTAGCGGTCGCTATAATAGCTTTCTTATGACCACGTCGTTTCTTAATACGATTATACTTGATTCTGAAATATGTTTCTTTTTCACTCTTGATAGCCGAAAGAGCACATTGAACAAGAAGTGGTTTCAAATACTAACCAGTTTTGAATATATTCGTCAAGATTATTCATGTGTTTTATAGTGCAGTTGATTTTGAATCTTTGGTCAGATTCAATGTGAGAATTCTGAATGGCTTGAAAAATTTGATCAGATTTCTTTGAAACAGAACCCTTGAAAATTTTCTTAAGATTGTCTTCAGTGATAATATCACTTTTGAGAATCTCATCCATGGCAGCTTTACAATTCTTTCCTAAATGATCAGTAGAGACAGAAGCTAAGGCAATATTAGAAACAGTCATACAGTTTTGATAACGATTGCGTTCAGAAGAGCGCTTATTGACAAGTTTAATGCGATAATGTGATATTTTTCTAAGTTCTCTAATGTTTTTAGGTGGAATAAAAGAGTACTTGAGAAGATCTTGTTTAAAGATGTTAGCAATCCATTTTGAATCTTTCTTATCGGTTTTCTTACTTCTAATCACCTTCACGTATTTAGGATGAGTAAGAAAAATATTGAGTTCAGATTCAAGGATATTAAAGACAGGAATCCAGTACTTACTGGTAGATTCCATGCAAACATCAAAACAGTTGTTTGATTTAAGCCAGTTTAAAAGATTCAACAAATCAGAGTTAAAAGTAGAAAACTGCTTTTGAATATAGGTCGTGACATTATTATCACCAGAAGCAGCGATGGCCGCTACAAAAAGATTTTTATGAATATCCATGCCACAACATATTTTACGAACAATCTTCATAAAATAAAACCTCCTTTCAAAGAAAGGAGAAGTGGTACTGACTGTCATCTAGCAATATGACCAAATTGGTAATATATCAATAATAAGTGTCCAGGCTCTGAGTCCTAATTATTTGTGCTCGAAAAGATGACGGCGACTTATAATTATACAAGATATTCTAACGAGTAGAAGGAATCAGAATGTCTTTCAAGAAATATTTGTGTCCATGCGCTTAGCGTGGGGAAATGGAGAAAAGTATGAAATATGAATTTGAAACTCGTTGTATTCATCCTGCAAATTTAGAATTGAAACAGCATCCTTATGGTGCTGTTTCAATTCCAATATACCAAACAGCAATTTTTTCTCATCCTGGGATTGGGGAAAGCAGAGGGTATAACTATTCTCGTGAAAGTAATCCAACAAGAGCTTATTTAGAAGAGATTATTTCCAATTTAGAGGGCGCAGTTGATACAGTTGCTTGTTCTAGTGGAATGGCAGCAATTTCATTGGTACTAGAACTTTTTAGTAGTGGTGATCATTTGATATGTTCAAATGATTTATATGGCGGTTCAACTCGACTATTTACTTTGCAGCAAAATAAAGGTTTAAAATTCAGTTATGTTGATACAACTAATTTAAAGAGTTTTAAGCAGTATATTCGTCCTCAAACAAAAGCTGTTTTTATTGAAACGCCGAGTAACCCAACAATGCAAATAAGTGATTTAAAAAAAATTAGTGCCTTGTGTCAAGCCCACAAGCTGTTACTAATTGTTGATAATACCTTCCTTTCACCATATTTTCAAAATCCATTATTATTAGGTGCTGATATTGTAATTCATAGTGCTACTAAGTTTCTAAGTGGGCATAATGATATTATTGCTGGAAGTATTTCGACTGGTGATCATAAACTAGCTAAAAGGATTAGAGAAGTTTCAAAGACAGTTGGAAATAGCTTGTCACCACTAGATTGTTATTTATTGATTCGGGGGATCAAGACGCTGGCAATCAGACAAAAATCACAACAAGAAAATGCGCTGAAAATTTCAAACTGGTTAAATCGGCATCCGCGGGTTAGCAAAGTTTATTATCCTGGTTTAATAGAGCATCCAGGATATGAAATCAATAGAAATCAAGCCCGCGGCTTTGGCAGCATGATAGCCTTTAGTGTTGAAAATCATTTTTTAGCAAAAAAGATTTTAGAAAATGTACAATTAATTACTTATGCAGAAAGTCTTGGAGGTGTGGAGTCATTGATTACTTATCCAATGATTCAAACCCATGGTGATGTTCCAGCAGAAATTAGAGCTAAATTAGGAATTACAGATAATTTTTTGCGATTATCAGTAGGAATAGAAAATATTGATGATTTATTAGCTGATTTGAGGCAGGCTTTTGGTGATAATGATGAAATCTAATTTTGATTCAATAATAAACCGTACTAATACAAACTCCTTAAAGTATGATTTCACTAGTGAAAGAGAACGTCCTGATGATATTTTACCGTTATGGGTGGCAGATATGGATTTTATCGTTGCTCCAGAAATACAACAACGATTATATGATGTGGTAAATCATGGTATTTATGGATATAGTGATAGTAAGGATGGTTATTATCAAGCTATTTATAGTTGGTATCGGTCAAAATTTAATTACGAAATAAAAAAGGAATGGATAGTTAAGACGCCTGGTGTTGTATTTGCTTTAGCACAAGCAGTGCGGGCATTTACTAAATTGGGTGATGGAGTAATTATTCAAACACCAGTATATTATCCTTTTAAAGAAGTAATTATTGATAACGGAAGACGTGTTATAACAAATTCTTTAGTTTTAAAAAACGCTCATTATGAAATAGACTTTGATGATTTTGAAGAGAAGATTAAGAAAGAAAAAGTAAAATTGTTTATTTTATGTTCGCCACATAATCCAGTTGGTCGAGTTTGGAAAAAAGATGAGCTATTAAAATTAGGGCAAATCTGCCTTAAAAATGATGTTAAAATTATTAGTGATGAAATCCATAGTGATTTTATTTATCCGGGGCATCAGCATCATGTTTTTGCATCATTAAAGACAGAATTACAGAATATTACAATAACCTGTACGGCTCCTACTAAAACTTTTAATTTGGCCGGATTACAAATTTCAAATATTTTTATTGCCGATGAAAAATTGAGATTACAATTTAAAAAAGCTATTGCCAGTACTGGTTATAGCCAGTGTAATTTGTTTGGATTAGCAGCTTGCCAGACAGCTTATGAATCGTGTTCAAGCTGGCTTGAAGATTTAAAGCAATATTTATTTGAAAATACACGGTTTGTAGATGAATATTTGAAAGAACACATACCATTGATAAAGTTGATTATCCCGGAGGGAACTTATTTGCTTTGGCTTGATTTTAGAAGATTACAAATTTCAGATAAAGAATTAAATGATTTATTGATTGAACATGCTCGATTATGGCTAGATAGTGGAACGATGTTTGGAAAAGAAGGAAAAGGGTTTCAAAGAATTAACATTGCTTGCCCAAGAGCATATTTAAGACAAGCTTTGAATCAATTGAAAAATGCACTTGAAGAAATTGAATATTAATATTTTAAGTATCAATTTCTT
>ENA-ORVB01002354-ORVB01002354.1-human-gut-metagenome-genome-assembly--contig:-NODE-2354-length-10614-cov-2.13439_pt1 | contig 10614 bp, 10 predicted proteins | sample MGYA00242090_ERZ509231 | MGnify/ENA primary metagenome ERZ509231 (study PRJEB26280, sample SAMEA2338798) | human gut metagenome | biome: human gut; feature: human-associated habitat; material: faeces...
AAACGTAAAGAAGCAATCGATGCTAAGAACGATGCCGACGCTATGGTATTCCAGACAGAAAAAGCACTTGGCGAAGTTGGAGATAAGATCGATGCAACAGACAAAGCAGCAGTAGAAGCTGACGTACAGGCTCTGAAAGATCTGCTTGCGAAAGCGAATACAGAAGAACTTACAGATGCTCAGGTTGCAGAAATCAAAGCAGGAAAAGAAAAACTGATGGAAAGCGCTCAGAAACTGTTCACAAAGGTTTACGAACAGGCAGGCGCACAGGCTGGTCAGGCAGGACCACAGGCTGGACCTGCACCAGAAGCAGGACCGGCTCCGGAAGGATTTAACGGAGATGACGTAGTTGACGGAGATTACAAAGAAGTTTAATCCGTAAGATAAGATGAGAAACTGCAAGGCGGCATTATACCGTCTTGCAGATTTCATGTATCATAAATAAAAATAGTTTTTTATGACATAAAAAGCCTCCGGTTAGGTGAACTGCATGTGGAAAGAAGATGTTGCAGAGAGCCGGCGCGGGCATGAGAATGTGCCAGGGTACATTCTGTATTAAAATACTTTGAGAAATATCTAAGTGAGGTAGGATTATGGCAGAGGCAAAAAGGGATTATTATGAGATCCTGGGCGTATCACGAGATGCGGATGATGCGACTCTGAAAAAAGCATACAGAGCTTTGGCGAAAAAATATCACCCGGATATGAATCCAGGAGATGCAGAAGCCGAAAAGAAGTTCAAGGAGGCTTCTGAAGCCTATGCTGTTCTGAGTGATGCAGATAAACGGTGTCAGTACGATCAGTTTGGTCATGCAGCGTTTGAAGGCGGTGCAGGCGGAGCCGGTGGATATGGCGGTTTTGATTTTAACGGGGCAGACTTTGGTGATATTTTTGGTGATATCTTCGGTGATCTGTTTGGCGGTGGCAGAAGAGGCGGACGTGCGAACAATGGTCCGATGAAAGGCGCCAATATCCGTAAAGGTGTCCGGATTACATTTGAGGAAGCAATTTTTGGATGCGAGAAGGAACTGGATATCGTTCTGAAAGATCCATGTACAAAGTGTAACGGAACAGGAGCAAAACCGGGAACAAGTCCGGAGACCTGTTCAAAATGTGGTGGAAAAGGTCAGGTTGTTTATACATCACAGTCGTTCTTCGGAACGGTGCAGAATGTGCAGACCTGTCCGGACTGTCATGGAACGGGTAAGATCATTCGTGAGAAATGTCCGGATTGTGGTGGAACAGGCTATACTTCAAGCCGCAAGAAGATCAAAGTCACAATCCCGGCAGGTATTGACAATGGTCAGAGCGTAAGAATTCGTGAGAAAGGTGAACCGGGTGTGAATGGCGGACCGAGGGGAGACCTTCTGGTAGAAGTTACGGTTTCCAGACATCCAATCTTCCAGAGACAGGATGTTCATATTTTCTCAACTGCACCAATTTCGTTTGCGCAGGCAGCACTTGGTGGTGATGTGCGAATCAAGACGGTTGATGGTGATGTGATCTATACCGTAAAACCGGGAACTAAGACTGATACAAAAGTACGCCTGAAAGGAAAAGGGGTACCTTCTTTGAGAAATCCTCAGGTCAGAGGTGATCATTATGTGACGCTGGTTATTCAGACCCCGGAAAAATTAAGTCTGGAAGCCAAAGAAGTGCTTAGACATTTTGATCAGTTGACAGGAAATACACTGAACCAGGAAGAGCCGGCTTCTGAATCGAAGGGTAAAGCTAAGAAAAAAGGGTTCATGGATAAGTTAAAAGAAACATTTGAAGAATAATAAAAAGGTGGCCGTGAAAAACTCGATTGAATTTTTCACAGCCACCTTTTTTATTCTTCTTCGTCTTCCAGTTCTCCTCCGATGACACCTCCGAGAACGGCAGTGAAAGAAGCAACAACGACAGCGGCGATGATTGCTACACCGATCAGTGCTACTAAAATACCCATAACACGTACCTCCTTTTCTCGTCTTTTTATAGTATAACACGGAGGCAAGTAAAATTAAATGAAAAAATGTGACTTTTTTCATTTAGTATGCTATAATGTCAAAGAGCAAATGATAACACAGCGTATTGTCAGTTTTGCGGATTTAAAATAGTAAGGCTTAGCGGTTAAGGAGGGCAAACCAATATGGCACTGAAAAAACAGATAAAAGAAACAAAGGCAGCAGAGGTAAAGGCAGCGGCAGAAACTAAAGAAGAAGTAAAAACAGCAGTTAAAGCAGCAGAAGATAAAGTCAGCGAAAAAGTAGAAGAAGTAAAAGAAACTGCTAAAAAAGAAGCACAGCCGAAAGAAGTAAAGGCTACTGTTGAAAAGAAAGCGCAGGAGGTAAAAAAAGCTGCGGGAGAAGTGAAAAAAACAGTAGAAGAAACAGCTGAAAAAGCTGCAAAAGAAGTGAAGAAAACTGCAGAGAAAGTTACAAAAGAAGTAAAGAAAGCAGCACCAAAAACAACAGCAAAAAAATCTGCGGCAAAGAAAGAAATCAAAACAGAAGTTGTTCTTCAGTATGGTGAAAAAGAAGTAAACACAAAAGATATGATTGCTTCAGTAAAAAAAGACTGGACAAAACAGAAACATAAAATTTCCGAGATCAAGAGTATTGAGCTTTATGTAAAACCGGAAGATTATGCAGTATACTATGTAATCAATGGCGAACATACCGGAAAAGTATGGTTATAAGATAAGACTGAAAGATTTAGTCCGAACCGCAATCTTTATTGAACGGTTCGGATTTTTTTAAGGAGAGAGGTAAAATGCAAAAGTTTATACAGTATACCCCGACAGAAATCCTGTTTGGAGAAAACACACAGGCAGAAGTTGGGAAAGAAGTTAAGAAATGGGGCGGAAGCCGTGTATTTATCGTATATGGCGGTGGAAGTGTAAAGAAAAGCGGACTTCTTGCGCAGGTAGAAGAAGCACTGGAAAAAGAAGGACTTGCTTATGAGGAATTTGGCGGAGTAAAGCCAAATCCCCGGATGGCATATGCACAGGAAGGCGTTGAGAAAGCAATTGAGTTCGGTGCGGATTTCCTTCTTGCAGTAGGCGGTGGAAGTTCTATTGATACAGCAAAGGCAATCGCCCATGGTGTGGCAAACCCGGACTGGTCTCTGGAGGAAATCTGGGGAGGTGAAATCATACTTACCAGATCGACACCGGTAGGATGCGTACTTACGATTGCGGCAGCAGGAAGTGAAACAAGCGATTCCGCAGTTCTGACAAACGAAGAAACAAAGAAAAAGGGAGGAATCAGCACTAGCCTGAACCGCCCGAAGTTTGCGATTATGAATCCGGTTCTTACCTATACGCTTCCAAAATATCAGATTGCGTGCGGAATCGTGGATATCATGATGCATACACTGGAGCGATATTTTATTCCAAATACGAGAAATCAGATGACAGATGAGATTGCAGAGGGAGTTCTGCGGGTTGTGATTGAAAATGGAAAGAAAGGTCTGGAGAATCCGACAGACTACGATGCCATGAGTGAAATCATGTGGGCAGGAAGCCTTTCACATAATGGTCTGACAGGTCTCGGAAGAGCAAAAGATTTTTCTGTACATAAGCTCGGACATGCACTTGGTGCAAAATATGATAAGGCGCATGGTGCAACCCTTTCAGCTGTCTGGGGATCCTGGGCAGAATATGTCTATAAAAACGATGAAGAAAGATTTGCGCATTACGCAAAAAAAGTATGGGGCGTAGAAGAAGAAGATGTGGCGAAAGCCGCAAAAGAGGGGATTCGCCGGACGGTAGAATATTTCCGTGAGATTCATATGCCGACAAATTTAAAGGAACTGGAGATCGGAGAAGTATCAGAGGAAGATCTGCGGGAACTTGCAATGGCGGCGACATTAAATGATACCGTAAAACTTTCAAAAATCAAAGAACTTACTGCCGAAGATGTATACCAGATTTTTCGGAAAGCAGCAGGAAAATAAGATGGAAATAAATAAGAGAAAGTTTTACAGACAAGTGTTCGCACTTGTAATTCCAATGGCACTTCAGAATCTGATCAATGTGGGTGTGACGGCGGCAGACGTGCTGATGCTTGGAAGAGTCAGCGAAAAAGTTCTTTCAGGTGCATCCCTTGCAGGGCAGATACAGTTTGTCATGACACTGATCCTTTTCGGTACAACATCAGGTGCAACGGTTTTGACCGCACAGTACTGGGGAAAGAAAGATACACAGACGATTGAAAAAATCCTTGGAATGGGAATGACCATCGGTGTCAGCTGTGCAGCTCTTTTTACCATTGTTGCGGAAATCATTCCGGAAGTGCTGCTTCATATCTATACCAGTGACCCGGCCGTGATCGCAGAAGGTGTGAAATATTTGCGGATCGTGGCGCTTTCCTATGTCCTGATGGCGGCAACGCAGGTCTATCTTTACATTATGCGGAGTATCGAGCAGGTTGTGATTGCAACGGTTGTCTACAGCGCGTCACTAATTTGTAATGTCCTGGTAAATGCGTTTCTTATTTTTGGCTTATTTGGTTTACCGAAGATGGGAATTATGGGTGCGGCAATCGGAACTCTGACAGCAAGGATCGTAGAACTTATCATTGTAATCTGGTATGCAAAAGTAAAAAACCATGACGTTAGATTTCACCCGGTCTATATGCGTAAGATCGACAAGGTGCTTCTAAAAGACTTTCTGATTTATGCGAGTCCGGTGATCTTGAATGAAATGATGTGGGGACTTGGTTCTACAGCGAATACAGCAGTGATCGGTCATCTGGGAAGTGCTGCGGTGGCAGCAAATTCTGTTGCTCAGGTTGCAAGACAGCTGGCAACGGTGGTTGCCTTTGGTGTATCCAATGCGACTGCCATTTATCTTGGTAAGACCATCGGTGCAAAAGAGTTTCATCTGGCAAAAGAGTATGGAAAAAGATTTTTGTGGCTGAGTATTATTACCGGTGCGGTAGGAGGCGGCATCATTCTGATAGCTGCTCCGATTGCAAATCATGTGATGACACTCTCACAGGAAGCGCAGGGGTATCTTTATTTTATGTTTTTTGTTATGTCTTACTTTACACTCTGCCAGGCGATCAATACGACCCTTGTGGTGGGTGTATTCCGGGCAGGAGGAGATACCAGGTTTGGTCTGATCCTGGATGTGTCTACCATGTGGGGATGCTCTATTCTGCTGGGTATGATCGCTGCCTTTGTCTTTCATGCGCCGGTACAGGTTGTTTATATCCTTCTGATGAGTGATGAGGTGATCAAAGTACCGATCACAGTCATGCGCTACCGAAGCTATAAATGGATTCAGAATGTGACGAGAGAAAAAGCAGAGCTGGCATAACATTGTATGCGAAAATAAATTTGGAATTTTGAGGTAGATGTGATATGCTAGAGAAAGAATATATTTGAAAAGGAGATTTGCAACATGAGATTAGTATCAACAGAAAAAGCACCAAAAGCACTTGGACCATATTCCCAGGGATATGTACATGGGGGAATTCTTTATTCGGCAGGACAGATTGCAATCAATCCGGCTACAGATACTGTAGAAGCTGATACTATCGAAGGACAGGCTGACCAGGTATGCAAGAACATCGGAGCAATCCTTGAAGAAGCAGGAACTTCTTTTGACAAAGTATTAAAGACAACCTGTTTCCTTGCTGATATGGGAGATTTTTCCGCATTTAACGAAGTTTATGCAAAATATTTCACATCAAAACCAGCCAGAAGCTGTGTTGCTGTTAAGACACTTCCGAAGAACCTTCTTTGCGAAATTGAAGTGATCGCAGCAGTGGAAGAATAGGATAGAGAGATATCCTGAAAAAGTAGGAGGTTTGGCATTATGGCAGAAGAAAAAAGCAGCGGATGTTCGCCGGAATCATGTTCTTCCTGTGCACATGCGGGTTCATGTAGCAGTGCGAAGAAAGATCTGAAAGCACCGGCAAATCCGTATTCACAGGTAAAAAAAGTAATTGGAGTAGTCAGCGGTAAAGGTGGAGTCGGCAAATCAATGGTGACAGCATCTCTTGCACGTATGATGGTACAGCAGGGATATTCGGTTGGTATTCTGGATGCGGATATCACAGGACCATCTATCCCGAAGATGTATGGAGTGCATGGAAGTGCAGTCGGAAGCGAGGCGGGAATGTTCCCGTGCGTTGCAAAAGACGGCACGAAGATCATGTCGGTCAATCTGCTTCTGGAACACGAATCAGATCCTGTCATCTGGAGAGGACCGGTGATCGCAGGAGTAGTAACCCAGTTCTGGACTGATGTAATGTGGGGAGATCTGGATTTCTTATTTGTTGATATGCCACCGGGAACAGGGGATGTTCCTCTTACGGTATTCCAGTCACTTCCGGTAGACGGCGTTGTGATCGTGACTTCGCCACAGGATCTGGTACAGATGATCGTAGAGAAAGCTTACAATATGGCAAAGAAGATGAACATACCGGTTCTCGGACTGGTGGAAAACTACAGTTATCTGGAATGTCCGGACTGTGGAAAGAAAATATCTGTATTTGGGGAAAGCCACATTGACGAGATTGCAGAAAAACTTGGGGTAGAAGTACTCGGAAAGATGCCGATCGATCCGAAACTTGCCGAAATTGTAGAACAGGAGAAGTTCTATGAGGCAGACAACCAGTATCTTAAAAACATTATTGACAAGTTCAATTAAGAAGAAAGCTCCGGCGAGGTGATGATCGCCGGGGCTTTTTAGCTATAGAGGCACGGAAAATATGAAAAGCCATATCATGACAGGACGGATACAATTGGCAAGGAACATGTGTTTATGGTATGATAACAGGTAGCAAAAAGCGGAGGCAGAAAGAACATGGACGAGAATCTCCCGGTGATCCGGATTTCGGTGCGAAACCTTGTGGAGTTTATTTTAAGAGAAGGTGATATTGACAATCGAACAGGAGGCGGACAAGATCCGGAGAATATGCAGATGGGAAGTCGGATTCACCGGAAGATCCAGAGACAGATGGGATCGGATTATCAGGCGGAGGTACCTCTTAAGACAGAGATCGTCTGTGATGGGTTTACTTTGAAAATAGAAGGACGTGCCGACGGACTGATTCATACAAAAGAGCAGGTCATGGTAGATGAGATCAAGGGTGTTCTGCGGGAACTTGACCGGGTGCAGGAGCCGGCAGGCATTCATCTGGCACAGGCAAAATGTTATGCCAGCATGGTAGCAGAACAGGAAGAGGTGGATGAGATCGGGGTACAGATGACCTATTGCCAGATGGAGACGGAAGAGGTGAAAAGGTTTCAGTATTCTTATCAGAGTAACGAACTGAAAGTCTGGTTCGATGAAGTGATTCGACAGTATAAAAAATGGGCAAAGTTTCAGATTGAATGGAGAAAGGCAAGAAATGCATCTATTAAAGAGATTGAATTTCCGTTTCCATATCGTAAAGGGCAGAGAGAGCTTGCGGTATCTGTTTACCGGACGATTCTTCGGCAGAAAAAGTTGTTCATCCAGGCACCAACCGGAGTGGGGAAGACGATTTCAACGGTATTTCCGGCAGTGAAAGCGGTTGGAGAAGAACTGGGTGAGAAGATTTTTTATCTGACGGCAAAGACAATCACCCGGACGGTGGCGGAGCAGGCATTCGAAACCTTACGGGAACAGAATCTGAAGTTCAAGGTGATCACTTTAACGGCAAAAGAAAAAATCTGTTTCTGTGAGGAGACAAGCTGCAATCCGGATGACTGCCCATATGCCAAAGGGCATTTTGACCGGGTAAATGACGCGGTCTATGAGCTTTTGATGCAGGAAGATGTGATGAGCCGGGAAGTGTTGGAAGCGCAGGCAAGAAAGCATAAGGTCTGCCCGTTTGAAATGGCACTGGATGTGTCGACCTGGGTGGATGGTGTGATCTGCGATTATAATTATGTGTTTGACCCGGATGCCCGGCTCAGGCGTTTCTTTGCAGAAGGTGGCGCTGGAGGATATTTGTTTCTGATCGATGAGGCACACAATCTGGTAGAACGTGGACGGCAGATGTACAGTGCAGAGTTATGCAAGGAGGACTTTCTTGCGGTGAAGAAACTGGTAAAGGGAGAAGCACCGCGGTTTGCAAAAAGACTGGAGGCATGCAATAAGATTCTTCTGGCAATGAAAAAAGAGTGTGAAAACTATAAGGTGCTGGACAATATTTCGCATTTTGGAATCCAGCTTATGAATGTACTATCCGAGACAGACCGGTATCTCGAGGAATGTGTGGATAAAGAAGTTCGGGAAACCGTATTGGATTTTTATTTTCAAGTGAGGTCTTTCCTGAATATATATGATGGGTTGGATGAGAACTATGTCGTCTATACGGAGTATCAGGAGAATGGAAGATTTGTTCTGAAGTTGTTTTGTGTTAACCCGGCGGCAAATCTGCAGAAATGTCTGGATAAGGGGAACAGTGCTGTATTCTTTTCGGCAACACTTTTGCCAATCCAGTATTACAAAAGACTTCTGAGTACGGAAAAAGACAACTATGCGGTCTACATTGATTCTTCGTTTGATACAAAGAAGAGACTGCTTATGAATGGTGTGGATGTGAGTACCCGTTACACCATGCGTTCCAGGGAAATGTATCAACGATATGCGATATACATTTTCCGGGTAGTGAAAGCAAAAATGGGGAATTATCTGATCTTTTTCCCGTCTTACCGGTTTATGGAAGATGTGTATCAGGAATTTACACAGCTTCTTGCATCAGATGAAGAAGAGATGGAACTGGTTATTCAGCAGAAGCACATGGATGAAGAAGAACGGGAAAATTTCCTGCGTGCATTTGAAATGAGAAGAGAGAAAAGTCTGATCGGTTTTGGAGTTCTTGGCGGGATTTTCTCAGAAGGAATCGATCTGACAAATGAGAAGCTGATCGGGACACTGATCATCGGAACAGGGCTGCCGCAGGTGTGCAATGAGCGGGAAATCCTGAAAAGCTATTTTGACCAGAAGGGACTTTACGGGTTTGACTATGCTTACCGGTATCCGGGGATGAATAAGGTTTTGCAGGCGGCAGGAAGGGTGATCCGCACAGAGGATGACCGAGGAGTGATACTTCTTCTGGATGAGCGTTTTCAGAGGGAGAAGGGGAAAGAGATTTTCCCGAAAGAATGGGCGGACTGTGAAAGATGCCGGTTAGACATTGTGGAAGAAAAAATCCGTCTGTTCTGGGAAAAACAGACGGATAATTAAGAAACTTTTTATGCATTAAAGTAATCCAGAAATGCCTGTGTCGCGCGGGAAACCGGAACATGTCCGTTCCATGCGGCAACCAGCTGACGCTTTGGAAGTTGTTCTTCGGTCTGGACGACAAAGAGTTGGTCGGAATTCTTTGGTACACAGTAGTCCGGAATAAAAGCGATGCCAAGTCCGATCCGTGCGAGATCGATCAGAAGATCGTTGCTACTCAGCTCGATTTCAGGAACCAGGTCCAACTGATGCTGCTGGAAGAGAGAATGCAGAAATTCACTGGTTGTACTTTTTCTGTCCAGCATGATGATCGGATAACGCTGCAGTTCTTTGAGAGAAAGCTTTTTCCCTTGCAGTTCCGCAAAGGACTGGTTTGCGATAAAGACATCGTGAAAATCACGGATCTTTCGGAAGGAGGCAAGACTGCCAAGGTAAACGTTCGGATAGTTAGCGACAATGAGATCTACCTGACCGTTCTCCAGAAGTTCCGTACACTTGATCGAAGTGGCATTGGTCACTTTTATATGTGCGTTAGGGAAAGCTTTGTGGAAACGTTCCAGATAAGGGACCAGAAAATACCGGCAGATGGTGTCGCTGGCACCGATGCGGATCTGACCGCCGGTAGAGGCTGTTTCCATGATCTGGGATTCCCCGCGCTTGATCAGATTGATCGCCGGTTCGATATGACGCAGAAGGATCTCGCCTTCCGGGGTGAGCTGAACTTTTTTTGTGCTTCGGATGAAAAGAACCTGATCCAGTTTCTTTTCCAGTGCTTTAATGGACTGGCTGACAGCGGACTGTGAAATAAAGAGCTGCTTGGAAGCCTCAGAAAAGCTGAGTGTGTCTGCAACATAATAAAATACTTTATATAATTCATAGTTGATATCCATTATTAGTCCTCCTTATAAAACCTATTAGTATTATAAGTGATAAAAAATAAAATTTCAAGAGAAAACCATTTTTGACAAATGAAGACAGGGTTGCTAAACTATAGACAAAAAAGAGAAGGAGAAAAAGGATGGCAAAAAAGAAATGGCTGCATAAAATCCTGGCGATTTTGCCGAGTATTTCACTGATCGTGATCCTGCTGATCAGCAGTTTTGAGATCGGTGCATACGGAGACTGGAATTTTTATGAAAAAGAATATGAAAAATATAAGGTAGCGGATGAACTTTATATGGAGATGCCGGATATCATGAAGGTGACAAAATTCATGATGTCTTATTTGCGGGGCAACGAGAAGAAACTGAGTATTGAGACGGAAGTGGAAGGAAATATACAGGATTTTTTCAATGAGAAGGACCGGCTTCATATGGCAGATGTGCAGGGACTTTTTCTTGGCGGACTTGCAATCCGGAGGGGAGCAATCATCGTACTGCTTTTTTCAATGGCGGCACTTGTGCTTATGAAAGCAGACTGGAAGAAACTGATCCCGCAGATGTATC
>ENA-ORVB01002360-ORVB01002360.1-human-gut-metagenome-genome-assembly--contig:-NODE-2360-length-10593-cov-5.94743_pt1 | contig 10593 bp, 8 predicted proteins | sample MGYA00242090_ERZ509231 | MGnify/ENA primary metagenome ERZ509231 (study PRJEB26280, sample SAMEA2338798) | human gut metagenome | biome: human gut; feature: human-associated habitat; material: faeces...
GGAGATTGTGAATATCTGCCTGACTTATAGCAAAAGAGTCCTTCTGTTTCCCACTACATTAATAATAACAAGTTTCTGATAGATTGCCCGATATGGGCTTAGAATTTATAGATGCGTGCAAATTTTCCGCTAAAAATAACTACCGGTTTTAAGAAATACTTCAGAACCTTCACATATTTTGTTCAAACTCTTCAAGAGAAGACACTTTAAGCGAAAGCTGGAACCACAGGTTAAGTTTTTCAATATCTGTTTCGGACATGATTTTCTCTTTTAACTCAGACGGAACTGAAAATTTGGATTCAAGCGCAGTAAGAAGAAATTCCTGTTTTCCTTCTGTATTTCCTTCCCGTTTTTCATTCCTCATCATTTCCTCTAACAGCATATATCTTTCCTCCATCCCACGATTCTGCTTGATCTTATCAATACTGTCCTGCAGATGTCTGACAAATGGATCTGTCGTTGAAATCCCTTCTGTTCGCCCGGTATTTTTCACATAATCCAGAAACTGCAGTAACTCTTCAGGAATACCATCTCTATTCCTTCCATGTGCGTTGAGATAAACAGTTTTCACACCATCACTTACAGATTTTCCCGTTTCTTCACAGACCATACCTGTTGAATAACGATACAATCCATCACCGAATGGATCAAAATCACAGATAAAAATAACATAAGTATCCGGAAGATTCTCATAGGAATCACCTGCAAGTAAGGCGTCCATGTCTATCTGGTCATGATAATAACGGCTTCTTTTCGGAAGAAATTTCTGCAAAGTAACCTGCATCTCCACATTGAAACGTGTTCTGTCAGCATCTGCAGCATAAACATCCAGACGAACCCCATGATATTCCGAATGATATGCCATGGTTTTCTCTGTCTGAATGTGTACTTCCGAAATCGGAATTCCCAATGCCAGCTCCAGCACTCTTCGGCAGATTTCCGGATCAGACATCACTGCTGCAAACATAAACGCATCCCGTATTGTCAGATCTTTGAATTTTCTGGTTTCCATTCTTCTGTCCTTTCCGAAGCAGAAGAACTCTTTGGACTTAGTATAATGCAAAAAGATGGATTCTACAAGAAAAAGTTTTCGACAAAATCACACATGGCACTTGTAAATAAAATACGAAATGAGGTTTAATATATAAATTTTCTTCGACTCTAAAAATTTTTTATACAAAAGATAAATCTCTAAGACAAAAATCCCCGTCTCCTGCAGATTCAATTTCTGCGGAAAGCCAGGGATTTTATGTAAATATAGTAATGAGATTATGTCAGCTTATATGACGAATGTTTTTTGTCATATAAATCTATAACACTGTCTGCTGCAATACCCACAGCACTCTAAGCATGATAATGATCACTTAACAATCATACCTGTCTTCCTGTCACTGAAGATTGCTACCTCGATCAGGAAGATGATACCGAGGATCAGCTGCTGTAACTGTGTCGGCATCATCAGCATTACCAGACCACTGGAAAGTACTTTGTATGTCATAACACCAAGAATGATATTGTAGAATCTTACTTTAGCACCGCCGTTTACAGGCATTCCGCCAAGTACCAGGGCGATCATGATCTGTGTTTCCAGCTGGTTTCCGGCTGTGGATGTAACGGAACCTACTTTGATAGCATTGACAAATGCTGCAAGTCCTGTGATGCATCCTGCTGCCACGAATACGAGGATCTTTGTAGTTTCTACACGGATACCTGCGAATCTTGCTGCTGTTTCACCTGCACCGATTGCTTTCAGTCTGGAGCCCAGACCTGTGTAAGTGAATACAAGGTATGCCACTACGAAGATGATCACTGTAAAAGTAAGCATAAATGGCAGTGTGTTGTATTTGGAAATATCACTTACTGCATAAACAGGTGAGTTAGTTGTTGCATAAGCACAAACTCCACGGAACAGATACATTGTACAGATTGTAACAATGAAGCTTGTGATTTTTCTCTTAACATTGAAGTAACCATTGATCAGTCCGATCAGTCCACCTGTTACCACACCACCCAGAGCTGCCAGAACCATATTGTAATGGGAAAGGTAGCAGACTACGATGGAAGCAACACCAAGCATGGAGCCCTGGGAGAAATCCAGGCCACCCATTGTCATTACCATGAACACGCCGATGGATGAGATCAGCAGCATGTATGACTGGCTCAGAAGCAGTGATATATTTTTCGGCTGAAACAGTCTGCCGTCTGTGAGGAATGCAAATAATACACAGATGATCACGAATCCTGCGATAGGAAGGATCGTACGCACAATGGGACGTTCCAGAAATGGTACTTGCTCAGTTGATTTTTTTGTTGTACTCATTTTTTTACCCCCTTAAATCATATTGTCAATCAGATCTGTGTCTTTCAGATCCGGAGAGCGAAGGAATTCACCATTGATCTTGCCGTCTTTCATGATCAGGATACGATCTGCCATACCCAGAAGCTCCATGATTTCCTCAGAGATCATAATAATGGATTTTCCTCTTTTTCTCATATCGTTCATCATGGCATAGATATCAGCTTTAACTTTGACATCAATACCACGTGTAGGGGAGTCAAGGATGATCAGGTCGGAGTCTTTACCAACCCAGCGTGCAAGAACGACTTTCTGTTTGTTACCGCCTGAAAGAGCGGATACAAACTGGTCAACACCTGTCATTTTTGTACTCATCTGTTTTGCAAATTTATTGGCAAATTCATTCATTGTCTTTGCACGAAGGAATCCATGAGTCTTCAGATCCTCCAGAGATGGAAGACAGATGTTATCGCCAATTGTATCATTGATGACCAGAGACTCATTGTCACGGTCTTTGGAAGCATATGCAATACTGTGTTTGATGGCATCCGGAATGGAATTGATCGGTGTGCCATCTCCCAGAGTTACACTTCCCTGACGGAAATAGGAAGCTCCGAAAAGTGCCTTTCCAACCTCATGCATACCACATTCGGAAAGTCCTCCGATACCAAGAATCTCACCTTTGTGAAGATCAAGGTTCAGGTTCTCGATCTGTCCTTTTACTGTCACGTTCTTAGCAGAAAGAACAACTTCGTCAGATACCTTTTCGCCGTAGTCTGTACGATAGTAACTGTCACCGATTTCACGACCTACCATTAAGGCTTTCAGTCTGTCAGGTGTAGCTTCCTCTTTTGTAATGGAACCGATCTTTACACCATCTCGAAGTACGCTGATGTTATCAGACTGCTCAATAACCTCCTCAAGGTCATGGGAAATAAAGATTACGCAGTTTCCTGTGTCACGAACTTTGTGCATTACCTTGAAAAGCTCTTCACGGCCTTTCTGTCCAAGTGCTGTTGTTGTCTCGTCTACAACCAGAACCTTCGGATTAAAGTAAGTAGATTTTACAATCTCTACCAGCTTACGATCTTCGAAGTTGTAATCATCGATTACTTTAGTTGCATCAATATAGTTGAATCCATAGCTGTCCAGATATTCCTGGGCTTTCTTGTTCATTGCTGCGGTATTTTTGATACCACATTTGGTAAACTGATCCTCGTTTCCAAGGAAAATATTCTCTGCTACAGTCAGTCCGGAAAGTGTTCCGATCTCCTGTACGATAATGGCTACACCCTGATGGTTGGCTTCAACCTGGTTTGTTGCAGTAATCTCTTTTCCTTCAAGGATAAACTTACCGGAATCTTTCTGGTAAATACCTGTCAGGCAGGATGTTAATGTAGATTTACCGGAACCATTTTCACCGATCAGTGCGTGGATCTCACCTTTATTAAATGTAAAGGAAACGTTGTCCAGGGCGTGTGTGATGCCAAAATGTTTATCAATATTTTCTGCTCTTAATAATATTTCACCCATAATCGTTCTCCTTATTTTACTACAAGACCTTTAACCGGTTTGGTTGTCAGTGCAACGATTGCCAGCAGTGCAACACCTGTTACCACGTTCTGGATAGTAGTCGGAGCACCAAGTGCAACGAAACCGTTGAACATAAGCTGGATGATCATCTCACCGATCACGATAGCGATAACCGGATGGCCGTATTTCTTAAATGCCAGTCCAAAGAATGTTCCCATCAGAGGAGTAAAGTTACGGCTCATAGAGGAAAGGTTGGAAGCTGATGTCATGGAAGTACCAAAGCTGATCGTCAGGATTGCCTGAAGTCCGAAGAAGAAACCTGCAAGAGTAAAGGCTACAATTTTGTATTTGGAAACATTTACACCCATGTTCTTTGCAACAACTTCATTACTTCCGATTGCGTATGTATAAGTACCGATCTTTGTGTATTTCAGAATGAATGCACAGAGCAGATATGCGATCAGTGCCAGGATCAGGTTGACCGGATAATCACCGAATGCTCTGTAATCTGTAGACAGGATTACGTTCTTTCCGTTTGTGGCATATACACTGAATGCCTCGTATATCAGTGACAGGGCACATGTAACGATCAGGGAAGAAATATGTAATTTAATATAAACCACACCATTGATGAGACCAATGATCGTACCACAGATCAGCGGTGCAATGATAAGACCGGCATAACCGAATTTCTCACTTGCATTGCAGGCGATAATGGATGAAAGTACGATATTGGCACCAACGCTCATATCGAAAGGTCCCATTACGCAGATAAAGTAGAGGCCACATCCGCCAACTGCGTAAATTAATGCTGATTTCATGTAAGTGGCCAGTTTCTCCGGGGAACCGAAAGTAGTCGGTGCAAGTACTTTAAATACTGCCCAGAAAACTACAAGCATAAGAACCAGAAGGCCGATTCCATAATACTGGCTTTGTTTGAGTTTTTTCATAACCATTCTCCTTATCCAATTCATCGCCCGCCAAAAGCAGGAGGTCACACGCTTCATCAGGGTTTGGCCTTTTGCTTCGAGCGGGCACTGACAATTACCTCTTAAAAGTTTCTCCACTGCCCTTTGGAGAAAAGGCAGTGGAGCATAAGTTCATCATATTAGTTGCTGTGACGGGAAATAACATCCTCAATAGAAAGTGATGTAGCTGCTTTGTTCAGATCATCAAAGCTGTATCCTGCTAATTCCACAAGCTCTTCATCTGTGTATGGATCGTCATCTACAAAGTATTTCTTGTAGTTTTCATAGTCTTCGGAAGAAGATACATACAGGTATGGGAACTGGATTTCGTATCCGAAGGATCCTTCATCTTTTACATAGTTGCCTTTGATTGCGTTATATGTGATAAGGAATGCATATAACGGGTCGCAGAAGTGTCCGCCTGATTCAGCAAACATTCCGCCTGATTCAAGCTGCTCGCCAAGGTCATCAAGGAAGTCTGTGGAAACAACGTCGATCTTTCCTGTAAGTCCTTCGTTTGCCAGAGCACCGATAGAACCAACAAGTGGGTCACCGCCGCCGCCCGCAACGATCAGAGCGTCCATATCAGGGTTGGAGTTGTAAAGGGAAAGAGCTGCTGCTGCACCTTCTTCGGAAGATGTGTTAGCATATACAGGCTCTGTGATTGTTGCCTGATCATCCGGGTTAGCTTCATTCCATTCGTCAACTGCCTGTTTGTAACCTTTCCATCTCTGCTGGAAGGTAGCATCACCAACTGTCCATGCCTCAAGTCCGATGTTTCTGTCACCGTTCTCAAGAAGCAGGTTAACCAGTGTATATCCGTTTGTTACTTCGTCTTCATGAACTGCACCAAGATAATACTGTGAGTTGCATGCTGTCTGATATACTTCAGGGCTGTTCTCTTCGGAGATAATACGGTAGAACTGTGTAAGGTAAACCTGATTTGCATCACATGTCTGGATGGCAGATGTCATTTCAGAGTCTGCAGAGTTACAGATTACGATACCGTTACATCCTGCTGCGCAAAGCTGTTCAACAGAAGCTGTAACCTGCTCAGATACGTGGCCCTGGTCAACATACATTACATTAACACCAAGAGCATCTGCTGCTTTGTCAATGATTTTTTTACTCTGGCTTCCAAGTACGTCTGTGGAGCTCCAGATTGATACGCCGATTGTGATGTCGTCATCGGCTGCCCCCCTGCCGGTAAAGAACCAACCATTGCTGCTGTTGCTGCGATAGCGACTGCTTTTCTCATTCTTTTTTTCATGTTGTAAAACCCTCCTTGAAAAATCTTAGTTTCTTATTTTTTTGAACGGAAGTTTTTCCGGGCTTTCCGTTCCTCTGTGATTATATTAAACCATACTTTGCCTTTGGTCAGTTAGGACATATTTGAAAAATTTTGTTGCACATTTTTGACCAGTTTATATATAAAACTTGGACAAAATATGAACAAGTTGGGCAAAATGCCAGTAACTTGTATGTTTTCTCTATTGATCAGTTGTATATCTTTCAAAAAAGTCCTCTGTATCGATTCGATAAGAACCGCCATACAGAGGACTTCCGCTTTCGCTACTGTCCACTCAATTCTACCTGAGTTTCTTCCATATTATAATTGCGTAAACTTATTCCGATACTCCCTCGGGCTGCATCCCACCTTCTTTCGGAACACCCTGCTGAAGTAGTTATAATCATCATATCCCACCAGAAACGAAATCGTCTCCAGCTTCTTGTCCTGATTTTTCATAAGCTCTGCCGCTTTCTCCATCCGGATTCTGGTAAGAAATGCAATGATCGTCTCACCGTATTTCTGACTGAAAGTCCTGGAGAGATAGCTTGCATCCATATGATACTGCTCTGCCAGAGCAGTGAGTGTAATATTCTCATGATAGGAACGCTCAATATATTTATGTATCTGCTCCACCTGTTGCATAATAGAACCTGCATCAGAGCTTTTATCCTCTCCGCTCTCCCATAAGCTGTCCAACAGGATTTTCAGGGATACAAGCAGAGAGTGTGCATTGAGACATTTCATATAATAATCAATGTTATCCATGGCTTCCTCTGCCTGTGCGGTAAGCTCCGGGCATTTCTCCTGAACATAACGGTAAAGGATTCCTGTAATCCTGCCCGCATACTGTTTCACATCCAGGTAAGTCCAGTTTCCATCATCACACTGTCTGAAATTACAGGTCTTAAAGATCAGCTTCTCTGCCTCTGCCTTCTGTCCCGTTGTCAACAGATGATACAATTCCGTCTCCATATGTGCAGGTGCTGATTTCCCGACCATCTGCGTTTCGCTGTTTCTTGGCAGCTCTCCTGTTTTCTCTTCCGGGCAGAAAAGGATACTGTGTTCCCTGTTAAACGGACGGGTAATCAGTGTTGAGATCAGTTCTCTGTAAACTGTACCGATATCATCCAGTGAACTTGTCTGCTCATGGAGTACAACAGAGACAGGGCCGTATTCTTCCAGCGGAAATTCTTTCAGAATATTTTCTGCCAGTGCTCTGAATTCCTTTGCGTCAGCAGTCTTTACAATAAGAAATTCGCTCATCTTATTGCTGTTGTTAAAAATAATCGCATTCCCTTTTGAACCGGTCAGTTCTCTCAATCTGGACTTAATATTCCAGGACATCTGCAGATTATCATGTTCAAACTGCTCCGCAATCTCTGTAATATTGTAAAATTTAACCATCAGTGTGGCTACTTCTGAAAATGTATTCGTGCTGGATACATGAGTCTGGGATGCTGACTGCCCGTACAGTTTCCCGGAAAGCAGTGCCGAGTATTCACTGTCTTCCAGAAATGACGACAGCTTATGTTTCTGGAGCTTGCTGGTCTCATCCTGCTTTTTTGTATTCTCACGCTCTTCCAGAAGTCCCAGTGCCTTGGTAAGCACCTTTACCATCTCTTCCTTTCCCACAGGCTTCAGAAGATAATCCAGACCGCCGGAAACAAATACACCCTTTACCTTATCAAAGTCATCATAGCCACTGATGGCGATGGTAATGATTTCAGGGTATTCATTCTGCAAACGCTGCAGCAATTCCAGACCGCTCAGAAATGGCATATTAATATCTGTGAGAATAATATCCGGTTTTTCTTCGGCGATTCTCTCCATAACCTCTTCCCCGTCACATGCAGGCTCCAGAAATTCCAGGGAATACTCCTCCCATGGTATCAGATTCCGGATATTTTCCCTGCTCCAGAATTCATCATCTGCAGCAAGAACCTTATATTTCATATTTTTCATTGTCTCTCTCCTTGCTCATTTTTGAACATTTTCGTAACTATTCAGTAGTCTACTATCCCGCGAGGTGTTTTGGCACGTAAGTACCAAAATCCCGAGACATACAAGCCAAAATGCCATCACCGCAGGTGATTTTTAATGCATTTTGGCTCGTAACTGTGAAGGTACTGAACAGTTACACATTTTCCATATCACCGGAATTCTCCGTAGAAACAGCCGGAACTGTGATCGTCACAGTTGTCCCCTCGCCTGCTGTACTTTCAATATGCAGTCCGTATTTCTCTCCGAAAAGCCTCTTCAGACGCGCGCTGACATTCAGGATTCCAATGGAAATGCCGGACTCCACACGTTTCATATCATTCTGCTCCAGCAGACGGTTCATAGATTCCGCATCCATCCCCGCACCATTATCCTGAACTGTGATCACCAGATTCTCATTCACATGTTCTGAACGTATCAGAAGTTTTTTATCCTTACGGCGGACATTTCTGAGACCATGTGTAAGCGCATTCTCCACAACCGGCTGGATGCAGATACGCGGCATCTGATCTGCCAGTGTATCGCTGTCAATCTGATAATCGTAAGCTATCGTTGAGCCATTTCTCATATCCATAACATAGAGATAATTTCTCACATGCGCCATCTCATTCTGCACAGTGGAAAGCTCATCTGTCATATTCAGGCTGTAGCGGAAAATTGCAGACAATGAATGGCACATACCGCTTACCATCGGACAGTTCTGCGCATTGGCAATCCCGCTCATGGTATCCAGTGTATTATAGAGAAAATGAGGATTTATCTGCGCCTGCAGCATTTTATACTCCGTCCGCTCTACCAGCATTTTATGCTGCAGTTCTTCCTGTGCCATGACCTGCATACGGTCAAGCATTTCATTAAATTCCGTACCCAGCGTAGTCAATTCCTGAGACCATCCTACGGGCTGCACCCGAAGCTGGGTTTCTCCGTCCTTGATCCGCGTGATAGTGCTGCTCATCTCTTCTACAGGCTTTGTCATCCACTGAGACACAAACAATACGATCACCATAATTGCAAGGATCATGGCTCCCATTATAATAAGAAGTGTTCGTATCAGTGTCTTCTGCGTTGCAGTGAGAAGAGACTGGGAGACAAGCACAAATGCCTCCAGATTATAGTTCTCCTGTGACACCTGGATCAGATAATTTCCATCATACTCCTGTTCCAGTTCACCGGATTTATAATGACTTTGTACAACCTTTGCCAACTGCTTCTGGATTCTGCGCTGACTCTCAGAAGCCTCTCCGGTCATTGCAATCACCCGGTCATTTAATGGCTGCAGCCACAGACATACCTGCTCTACATCCACATATTTAGCCATAATTGAAGTAAATGCCGCACTGTTAATATCACAGACCAGATACCCCAGGGCATTCCTGTCTGCATCATAATTATGCAGTTTCAACACAAACCGCACAATATCTTTCTTTGCAACAGAATTGTGATATCCGGAAATCATCAGGTCTGTACGATCTCCATGCACATAATCATAAACCCGGTCTGAATTATCATCATACTCTACCTTGTAAATATCTTTGGGATATGTAACTGAATTGTAGCGGTAGCTGCTGATCAGATGATCTTTTGTATCATAAAGATACATGGCAAGAAGCTGATCCTCCTTTGTAAAACGTTTCCTTGCAAAATACCAGCTTCTCCAGTAATAATCCTTCATGCTTGAATCCTTTTCAGCAGTATCACGCATAGCTGCGATAAGATCCTGCTCACTGTAGATCGTAAGCATTTCCCCTCGTATTGTGTGGATAAAATTAGACAGATCTGTCTGCATTTTATTCAGAGAAAGCTCATGATCTGAAATACTCTCTGCCCGGATCTGTCTGCGCAGAGACTGATGAAACAGAAACGTCTGCAGAAGAAGTGCGAATACGACACTTACGATGCACAGAACAAGCAGTGCCTTCCGCATTGTCCATTCTTTTTTCATTATTCCTTCCCCCTCATGTCAAGCGGATAAAATCATCCGCTTCGTTACGCGGCTCTACATCGAATAACTGCTCCGCAGTTTATTCGGTTAGATACCTTATAATTCTGTAGCAATTCCTGTAAATTTCACATTCTGATAAGCAGATGCAAAATGCATTATCTACAAAAATTATCATATATCATTATCATAATTATACATTATCACAATTATAATACAGGAATTTTGCATTGAAAAGCAAAACAGGAAACTTCCATCAAAAAAACAGCAGTAAAGTGTATGGCAATCCAATCCACCTTACTGCTGCCTGTTTTTCCTGATAACATCTAAATCAATATTTGTCAAACAGATATTCACAATCTGCTTCGCTGCCTGCTCATAATTGTATGTTCAGTAACACCCTTTGCGACATATTTACTTTTCAATATGTACTGCACCAACTGCGCGGATATTCATCGGATATACGTTTTCTTTTCCTGCAAATTCAGAAATATAGGAAACATAGTTCTCTGTCTCCTCTTCCGGCACTACGCACATGATAACACCGGCAAATCCGCCTCCATGGATA
>ENA-ORVB01002361-ORVB01002361.1-human-gut-metagenome-genome-assembly--contig:-NODE-2361-length-10591-cov-2.06312_pt1 | contig 10591 bp, 7 predicted proteins | sample MGYA00242090_ERZ509231 | MGnify/ENA primary metagenome ERZ509231 (study PRJEB26280, sample SAMEA2338798) | human gut metagenome | biome: human gut; feature: human-associated habitat; material: faeces...
GTAATAAAGTTGAAGATGAAATAAGGACAAATCTTAGCTTAAAATATATTACTTGGAGGTTTTCTCCCGGTTATGGTGATTTGCCAATAAATATACAAAACAATTTTATAAAAATACTTAATGCACACAAGTTAATTGGTTTAACAGCAACAAACAATAATATTCTTATACCGAGAAAGTCAGTAACAGCAATAATAGGCATATCAGATTTACCTATTCCACAAAAGAAAAGAGGCTGTGCTATATGTTCAATGAATAAAACTTGCCAGTTTAGAAAGAGAGGAACACACTGTGGATTTTAAAAAATTACTTGAAAAAGATTATGTTATATTAGATGGTGCTATGGGTACTGTTTTACAGTCCCAAGGTCTTGAAGTTGGTGGTATACCAGAATTATTAGGTATTACTAACCCAGAACAAATAGTGAATATACATAAAAGTTATATTGATGCTGGTTCTGATATTGTATATGCTAATACATTTGGTGCTAATAGTTACAAACTTGCTGATTGTAACTATACAGTAGAAGAAGTAATTGAAGCTGGTGTTAAAAATGCAAAAAAGGCTTGTAAAGGCACTAATTCATATGCTGCTCTTGATATTGGGCCTATCGGTCAGCTTTTAGAACCAACTGGTACATTAAAGTTTGAGGAAGCGTATGATATATTTAAAGAACAGATTATAGCTGGAAAAGATGCTGACTTAATTGTATTTGAAACTATGACTGACCTTTATGAAGTAAAGGCAGGTGTTTTAGCAGCTAAAGAAAATAGTGATAAACCAATTATTGTCACTATGACATTTGAAGAAAATATGAGAACATTTACTGGCTGTGCTATTTCATCAATGGCACTTACTCTTGAAGGATTGGGAGTTGATGCTATAGGTGTAAACTGTTCATTAGGTCCTAAGGAACTTTTTCCTATTATAGAGGAACTTTCAAAGTGGACTAATCTTCCTATTGTAATTAAACCCAATGCAGGTTTACCAGATCCAGTTACAAATGAATATAATGTAACACCAGATGAATTTGCAGAATATATATTAAAAATGAACGAGTATGGCATAAGAATTGTTGGTGGTTGCTGTGGTACTACTCCGGATTTTATAAAGGCAACAGTTAAGATTCTTAGCAAAGTTAAGCCTGTTATTGTAAGAAAAGAAATACCAACAGCTATATGTTCACCTACTTCAACAGTAGTTGTTGACCAACCAAGGATAATAGGTGAGAGAATAAACCCAACCGGTAAAAAGTTATTTAAGCAAGCGTTAATTGACAATAATATTGATTATATTTTAGGTCAAGCTATTGAACAGGTACAAGGTGGTGCAGATATTCTTGATGTTAATGTAGGTTTACCTGATATTAATGAAAAAGAAATGATGATAAAGGTACTTAAAGCAGTTCAAGGTGTAGTTGATGTTCCTTTGCAAATTGACTCAACTGTACCAGAAGTACTTGAAGCAGCTTTAAGAGTATACAATGGCAAGCCTCTTGTAAATTCTGTAAATGGTGAAGAAGAAGTTATGGCTAAAATACTGCCACTTGTTAAAAAATACGGTGGTACTGTATTGGGTCTTACACTTGATAAGGATGGTATACCAAAAGAAGCGGATAAGAGATTTGAAATTGCTAAAAAAATAATGAATACTGCTCTTAAATATGGCATTTCTAAAGAAAATATTTGTATTGATTGTCTTACACTTACAGCATCAGCTGAACAGGCTGCTGTTTTTGAAACATTAAATGCTCTTGAAAGAGTTAAAAAAGAACTTGGTTTAAAAACAGTATTAGGTGTTTCAAATATTTCATTTGGTTTGCCTAACAGAGAGCTTATAAATAGAACTTTTTTATCAATGGCATTAACAAAGGGACTTGACTTACCTATTATAAATCCAAATGTAGAGTCAATGACCGGTGCTGTAAGAGCATATAGACTTCTTGCAAACCACGATAAAAACTCTACTGAATTTATAGCTAATTATAGTGGGGTTCAGACACAAGTAAAAATAGATGATAAGTCAGAACACACACTTGAATATGCCATTGACAAGGGACTTAAATCTGAGGCAAAAGCAATAACTACTAAACTTCTTGAAACAAAAGACCCAATGGAAGTCATAAACAACATCATTATTCCAGCTCTTGATAAGGCTGGTTCTGAGTTTGAAAGTGGTAAAATTTTCTTACCACAGCTTATACTTTCTGCTGGTGTTGCCCAAGAGGCATTTGAAGTTCTTAAAGCAAATATGTCATCAAATTCCAACGAAAGTATTAGCAAAGGTAAGATTGTAATTGCTACGGTTAAAGGTGATGTACACGATATAGGTAAAAATATAGTAAAAGTTCTTTTGGAAAACTACGGTTATGATGTTATTGATTTAGGTAAAGATGTTGAATATGAGGCAGTATTAAATGCTGTACAAGAAAACGATTGCCACCTTGTTGGTCTTAGTGCCCTTATGACTACAACTTTAGGTTCAATGTCAGATACTATACAACTTTTAAGAGATAATAATTGTGACTGTAAGATTATGGTTGGTGGTGCTGTTCTTACTCCTGAATACGCAGAAAAAATAGGTGCTGATTATTATTCAAAAGACGCAAAGCAATCTGTTGATATAGCTAAAGAGGTATTAGGATAATATGAAAATTTATCTTGCACCCTTAGAGGGTATAACAAACAATATATTTAGAGCTAATCAGCTCAAGCACTTTGGTGGAATTAATAAGTACTATACTCCTTTTATTACACCAACAGAAAATGGTAATTTAGGAACAAAGGTAATTCGTGATATTTTACCTGAAAATAATAAGGGACAAAACCTTGTGCCTCAAATACTTACTAATTCTGCTGAAGGTTTTTTGAAAATGTGCAATGTTTTTAGTCAATATGGCTACACTGAATTTAATCTTAATTTAGGTTGTCCATCAGGTACAGTTGTTTCAAAAGGCAGAGGTTCTGGATTTTTAGCTTATACTGATGAATTGGATTGCTTTCTTGAAAAAATATATAGTAGTGATTACAATATTTCAATTAAAACAAGAATTGGCTTAAAAGAATCGGAAGAATTTTATAAATTACTTGAAATATATAATAAATATCCTATTAGTGAACTTATAATTCACCCAAGAACAAGAATAGATATGTACAAAAATACACCTAATTGGGAAATTTTTAAGTATGCTGTTAAAAATAGTAAAAATAAATTGTGTTACAATGGAGATATTTTTACATTAGCTGATTATAATAAATTCATAAGTACTTTTCCTACTGTTGATACAATAATGATAGGTAGAGGAATAATAAGAAATCCTGCACTACCACTTATGATTGAAAATGTGGGCAATATAAATATAAATTCACTAAAAGAATTTTATTATGATATTTATACTGAATATGAAAAAATACTTTCAGGTACTGTACCACTATTACATAAAATGAAAGAACTTACAATATACTTGGCTGAAATTTTTGAAGATAATGCCAAGATAACGAAAAAAGTAAAGAAAGCTAAAAATATAAAAGAATTTAATTCTGCAGTAACAGAACTTTTTAATAATTACAAATTAAAGATGGGATAATTTAATTAGTACCTTTGCAAAAAAAATACTGATGGTTAAAAAGAAACAATAATAAATCATTTACATAAATAAAAAATGTAGAATTAAAATAATCTGCCTTATCAAAGGTATGATTTTAGTAAATTATATCAACCAAAAGAAATTAAAAAGACTAATAGTTTAAAATAATATAACCGAGGCTATGATTAATACCATAGGCTCGGTTTTTAGTAAAATATTTTAAATATAATAGGTTACAAAAATATCTGAAAAACAATTTAAATAATAGAAATGTTGTTATTTAGACCTCATTAACTACAACTTTATCAACTTTTACAACGACATAATACTTAGTATTGATTTTTTTGATTTCTTGATTTATTTGTCTAATAATATCATTATCTTTCATTTCAAAACCGAAAGGAACTTCTAAATCAAATATAAGGTTAGTTCTTTCTGGTCCATTAGTTATTCTAAAATCGTGAAAATCAAGAGCAGGATTAATATTTTTAATTATTTTAGATACTGTTTCTCTTAGATTGTTAATAGTTTTATTTTCGGTTTCAATAGGGTCCATATGAATACTAATATCACACTTGTGTTTTTTCTTGATTTTCTCTTCTGTACTATCAATAATATCGTGGGCCTCCATAACATTCATACTGGCAGGAATTTCAGCGTGTAATGAAACAATTACTCTACCAGGACCATAATCGTGAATGTGCATATCGTGAACACCTTTTATTTTACCACTTTCCAAAATATCATTTTCTAATGCTTTAACAAATGCTGGATTGGGAGCTTGACCTAAAAGTGGTTTAAGAGTATCATTGGCAGCATCTATACCAGCTTTAAATACAAATAAAGCTACTAAAATACCAGCAAAACCATCAATATTGATGTCAAATACTACTCCAATAATAAGACTAATTAAAACAGCACTAGTTGCTATACAGTCACTTAAACTATCAGCGGCAGTAGCAATCATAGCTGATGCGTTTAACTTGTTTCCTAACTTTCTATTAAACAATGCCATCCACATTTTAATAACAATTGAAAAAATAAGTATTATAAATGGAAATAAAGAAAATACAACATCTTCAGGATTTAATATTTTATCAATAGAGGTTTTAAAAAGTTCAAAAGCAGTTAAAATAATGAGTAGTGCAATTAGAAGTCCGGACAAATACTCATAGCGTCCGTGACCATAAGGATGGTCATTATCTGCTGGTTTATCTGCTAGTTTAAATCCTATTATAGTTATAATTGATGATGCTGCATCTGACAAATTGTTAAAGGCATCAGCTATTACAGAAATTGCACCAGAAAAAATGCCAGCCATTAACTTGCAAAAAAATAGTATTAAATTGCAAAATATACCTACACTACCACTTAATGTTCCATAAGATTTTCTAACATTAGGATTAAATATATCCTTGTAATTTTTTACAAACAGTTTTACTAATAAGTTTGTCATAATAATCCTCTTTTCATATTTTATGTAATTTAGTATACCAAATAAACCTAAGTTAGAAAAGAGTAACATTATAAAATCTTTATAAAATTAGTTTTTAAAAGATTTTACTAATTTTTTGAAATATTTAGTTGCATTTTATATACATTTATGCTAAAATCAAATTGTAAATTAAATCTAGGAGGTAAAATAATGGACATTTTAGATAAGTATATTGACCAATTATTAGAAAAAAGTACACCACAGGCACCAATTTGGAATATTGAAAAAATAAAGAGTGGAGAGCCTTCAAGTTGGAATTATATTGATGGCTGTATGATTAAGGCTATTCTTGACCTTTATGCTATTAAAGGTGATGATAAATTTTTAAAGTTTGCTGATGAATTTATTGATTATTTTGTTCAGGAAGACGGTAGTATTATGTCTTATGACCCTGAGGAATACAATATTGATAATGTAAATGCTGGTAAGACTTTATTTGAGCTTTACAAGCTTACAGGTAAGGAAAAGTATAGAAAGGCTATTGATACAATCTATTCACAGGTTAAGCATCAGCCTAGAACAACTGAAGGCAACTTCTGGCATAAGAAAATTTATCCTAATCAGGTTTGGCTTGATGGTATGTATATGGGACAACCATTCTATATGCAGTATGAGGTAGAATATAACAATTGTGAAAACTGCCAGGACAGCTATGAGCAGTTCTTAAATGTATATGATAAGCTTAGAGATCCTAAAACTGGTCTTTACTATCACGCTTATGACTGTTCAAGAAAAGCTTTCTGGTGTGATAAGGTTACTGGTTGTTCAAGAAACTTCTGGATTAGAGCATTAGGTTGGTATGCAATGTCACTTATTGATACTGTTTCTGTTATGCCTGAGTCTATGCAGGAAGAAAAGGCTAAACTTTCTGCTATTTACAAGGAATTAATTGATTCTATGCTTAAGTATCAGACTGAAAATGGTATGTGGTATCAAGTAGTTAATTTAGGTGGTATTCCTGGTAACTATCTTGAAACAAGTGGTAGCTCAATTTTTGCTTATGCTATTATGAAGAGTGTAAGAATGGGTATTCTTGATGAAAGCTATTTCCAGTATGGTGAAAAGGCATTTAATGGTGTTTGTGAAAAGTACCTTTCTGAAAAAGATGGTGAACTTCAGCTTGATGGTATCTGTTTAGTTGCCGGTTTAGGACCTGAAGATAATAAGCGTAGAGATGGTACATTTGGTTATTATATGTCTGAACCTATTGTATCTAATGATGCTAAGGGTGTTGGTCCTCTTGTTCTTGCCTATATTGAAATCCTTTACAAGGAAAAGGCTGGAAAGTAATTATTATTTTTTAAATTTATTAATACATAGTAAAAAACGGTGGCATTGCCATCGTTTTTTGCAGAGGAGAACTTTTTATGAAAAACCGGTCAGTTAATGCTTTAAAATGGATATATAGATATACAGGCAGACAGTTTTTCTTTCCTTTATTACAGGACTAATTTCTTTAGGTTTTATTTGGCTCGCACTTGTATCACAAGAGATTATTGATATTGCAACAGGTGATATTAGTGGCAGCTTAATATTTACTGCAAGTAAAATTGTGTTTATTATTATTTTGCAGGCTGTACTTAATATTTTATACTGTAACATTTTAATTAGAGCGGTTGGCAAAATAGATATTAAGATAAAACAGGGCTTATTTAATTGTTTGCTTAATAAAAAGTGGACAAAAATTAATGAATATCATTCAGGAGAACTTTTAAATAGATTTACATCTGATGTAGATATTATAATTAATGGAATTGTTTCAATTGTTCCAAGTGGTATTGCTCTTGCTACTCGATTAATTGCAGGTCTTGCAGTACTTTTTTCTATTGAACCAAAACTTACCATTATTGTTGTTATTTTTGGTTTGTTTATTGGCTTTGCTAGTAAGGTATATAGCAAACATTTTAAATATCTTCATAAGTCTTTGCAAAATGCTAATGGTGTAGTTCGTTCTTTTATACAGGAAGCTATAGAAAATATTGTTGTAATTAAGTCATTTGCTAATAATGACTTAGTAGCATCAAGGCTTAAGGCAAAACAGCTTGATGCTTTAAAGTTAATGTATAAAAAGCAGACTATAAGCAATATTGCTGATACAGGTGTTTATATTTTGTTTACAGGTGGTTATTATGTTGCTCTTATATGGGGGGCTTTAAAAATAAGTGCTGGTTCTATTACATTTGGTACTCTTACGGCATTTTTACAAATTATTGAACAGATTAAATCACCAATGCGTAATATGAGTGGTCTTGTACCTGCTTTTTATTCTATGATAGCATCATCAGAAAGATTAATTGAACTTGAAAACATTGAAGATGAGCCTAAATCCATCCAAAGCTTATCTACAAATGAATTGTATAGCAGTATGAATTCAATTAATTTTGAAAATATTACATTTGCATATAAGGATGATGTTATACTTAGTAATGCAAGTATAATTATAAATAAGGGTGAAATCGTAGCTATTACTGGTCCTTCTGGAATAGGTAAGTCAACAATGATGAAACTTATACTTGCTCTTGTTCAGCCACAAAATGGTAAACTTTATATTAGTAACTCCAATGGAAAAATACCAATTGATGCTTCTCTTAGAAAGCTTTATGCTTATGTGCCTCAAGGAAATATGATTTTGTCTGGTACTATTAGAGAAAATATAGGATTTTGTAAGCCAAATGCAACAGATGATGAAATTATAAATTCAGCTAAATTAGCTATGATTTGGGATTTTATAAACACTTTGCCAGATGGACTTGATACTGTAATAGGAGAAAGAGGAATTGGGCTTAGTGAAGGTCAAATACAGAGAATAGCTATAGCTAGAGCATTTTTGTGTGATGCACCAATTCTTCTTTTAGATGAAGCAACATCGGCTCTTGATGAGTATAATGAAACGGAATTAATAAAAAATATTAGAGGTTTTAAAAATAAGACTTGTATAATAATTTCTCATAGAAATAAAACTATTGAAATGTGTGATAGAGTGGTTTATTTTGAAAATAAAAGGCTTTTAAATAAGTAATTATAATTAAAAGGGTATAGAGTAGAGGACTACTCTAATTTATACAGACAGCACAAACAAGCTTAGTTTGATAAATACACTTTGTTTTAAGCATTGAAAATAAAAATTCAGCTATCCTTAAATTCAATAATTTCTTTTTCGTATTCTTGTATATGTCAATAACTTATCGGCATAAAATACCTCCTATGGTTTTATCATTATACCATAGGAGGCTCTTTTTTATATTGTTTGTTTTTACTGGTTATGTTCAAGGTTAAATTCTTCATCTTTTTATATATTAATAATCTTTAAGAATATGATAACAAAAATAGTATTGTTTTAATTATTTTTAGCATCTAAATTGACTTTCAGTAAGCTGTGTTATATAATGTTAAATATAATTTTACGAATAGTTGGAGGATATATATGAAAATGCAGCAAATGCTTAGTCTTGTTAGGCGAGCAGTTCAAGATTACAATATGATAGAAGATGGAGACAAAATAGCTATAGGTATTTCTGGAGGAAAGGATAGTCTTTCAATGCTTGCTGTTTTAAAGGCTTTGCAGAGATTTTATCCTAAGCATTTTGACCTTGAGGCAATTACTGTTAATGTTGGCTTTGAGGGTATGGATTTTTCACCTATACAGAGATTTTGTGATAAAATTGGAGTTAATTATCACATAGTTAATACTGATATAGCAGAAATTGTTTTTAAAGAAAGGGAAGAAAAAAATCCTTGTGCTCTTTGTGCAAAGATGAGAAAAGGTGCGTTAAATACAAAGGTAGAGGAGTTAGGTTGCAACAAAATAGCATTAGGTCACAATAGAGATGATGTTCTTGAAACATTTTTTATGGCATTATTATATGAGGGTCGAATTCATTGTTTTAGTCCTTATACCTATTTAAGTAGGAAAAGGATAGCATCAATAAGACCTTTGATTTATGTACCGGAAAGAGATGTTATAGGTTTTTCAAGAAAAGAAAATCTGCCTATAGTTAAAAATAAATGTCCTGTTGATGGCAAAACTACCAGAGAAGATATTAAAAATATGGTTAAGGAATTTGCTTTAAAATATGACCACTTTGAAGAGAGAACATTTAATGCTATAAAAAGGTCAAATTTAGAAGGTTGGAAGGTTGAAAATTAATGGCTTATCAAGATGAGGTAAAGTACAAACTTACACTAAAGTTGAGAGATATGTTGAGTGAATTACCTAATTTTTGCAGAGAGTTTTTTTTATCAATAGCTGATAGTAATGAAATAAGAACAAGGGTTGCTTATGCTTATGACCTTAGAATATTTTTCAATTTTTTAGTAGAGGAATGTAGTGAATTTAGTGGTAAAAAAGTTAAGGAACTTACAATTGAAGATTTAAAAAATGTAACAGCAACTTGTATCAATGAATTTATGAGTTACACAGAATATTATATAAATCCTGAAGGCGAGGAAAAGTCTAATAGTGAAAATGGCAAATCAAGAAAATTGGCTGCTATAAGGTCATTTTTTAAATATTTTTATAAAATAGAAAAAATACCGGGAAATCCTGCTGAGCTTGTTAACAAACCAAAGATACACGAAAAACAGATAATAAGGCTTGAACCTAATGAGACAGCAGAATTATTAGATATTATTGAAAAAGGCGAAAAACTGACACAGGGTGAAAAGAGATGTTATAATAGAAATGGAAAGAGGGATTTAGCTATTGTAACTTTATTGTTGGGGACAGGTATAAGAGTATCAGAGTGTGTGGGAATTGATATTGATGATGTAGATTTTGAAATAAATGGAGTTAAAATTGTTCGTAAGGGTGGTAACGAAATGGTAGTTTACTTTGGTGATGAGGTAGAATCTGCCCTTAAAAACTACATTGAAGAAAGAAAAAAAATTGAACCAAAATCTGGTAGTGAAAATGCCTTGTTTTTGTCAATGCAAAACAAAAGAATAGGTGTTCGTTCTGTAGAAAATTTAGTTAAAAAATATGCTCAAAAAGTTAATGTGCTCAAAAAAATAACTCCACATAAATTAAGAAGTACATATGGCACTACGCTTTACAATGAAACTGGCGACATTTATCTTGTAGCAGATGTTCTTGGGCATAAAGATGTAAACACAACAAGAAAGCACTATGCACAAATGCAAGATGAAAACAGAAGAAAGGCAGCAAGAGCTGTAAAACTTAGAGATTAGGGTGATAATATGGAATATACAGGTAAAGCCTTAGAACTGATTGAAAATGAAAATTGGTATGAGGCTCAGATAGCATTACAATTAGGTGTTAAGAATATTCCTGGTTGTGAGAGTTATAACAATATGGGAGTTTTTTATATTGACAATGGTATTCAAAAAAAGAATAAAGACTCAACAGATGCAGGTGATTTAGGCTATAAATATCTTAAAATGGCTGAACACTGCGATATTAATTATAAAAATTTAATTGCTATTGCTGAATATAACTATTACTATGGTGATTGTAATATTGCTTGTAAGTATTATAAAAAAGCCTCTGAATT
>ENA-ORVB01002364-ORVB01002364.1-human-gut-metagenome-genome-assembly--contig:-NODE-2364-length-10581-cov-5.63424_pt1 | contig 10581 bp, 8 predicted proteins | sample MGYA00242090_ERZ509231 | MGnify/ENA primary metagenome ERZ509231 (study PRJEB26280, sample SAMEA2338798) | human gut metagenome | biome: human gut; feature: human-associated habitat; material: faeces...
CTGCCGTCTTACCGGCCAATGCATTCATCATATTGGGGTCTTTCACACGTGCCAGTTCATCACCGTTTACCACCTGGGTAGAGTACGTCAGTGATTTTTCTTTCTTTGCGATACCCAATGCCGTTACCACCACTTCATCCAGCAGCTTGGCATCATTCTTTAATGTGACTCTTATCGTCCCCGGAGTGATGGGAACTTCTTGTGTTATCATACCTACGAAAGACACTTGCAGGATTTTCGCACCTGCGGGCGCATCTGTAATAGTGAATTTGCCGTCTAAGTCTGTTACGGCTCCGGTAGTGCTTCCTTTTACCAATACGGAAGCTCCGATAATCGGTTCATTGTCCTCAGCTGAAATAACGATACCGGTAATGGGGGAATTTTGGGCTGCTACCCAACCGATGGCTGCCAGCAGGCAAACCAAGGTCAGCATAATTCTTTTTTTCATAAGCTGTTTTTCGGAAAATAAATATTAGATTAAATGTGTGTTAAGTTAATAAACAGATTCTGATGGGGTCTGTCTTTCCGATTGACAAGCAGGGTTGAATGTCAATCTCATTTGTTTCTTTTTGTATGCTACATAGGCTATTAGAATGTTACGGTTAATACTCGAGCTTATTAAAATGTCTCTTATTCTGCAGATTTCTTTTTAAGCTTCGTATATAAAACCGGGTAGAGAACCGCAACCCTATCGAGAAACAGAAGTTTCTTTGCTAATAAAAGTTAATCGGGTTCGGAAGAAGAAGGAAAAACTAATACGATTTTCTTAATGTTGCCCTCACCGCCCTCACTCACTTCCCGAACCGCCCTGTTCATCGGCATTACATGGGTGAGTGAGGGCAAATAAAAAGGGTGAGGGCAAATTTTGCCCTCACCGGTGTTCGGTCTGTCCCGTTCCCTTGCTTTCTCTTGTCTCGTCCCCTTTTTTCTCTTGTTGTGTCCGCTTCTTTGTCTTATAGAGGCTTTGAGTTTCTGAGCGGCTCACTATAGTGGTCTGACTCGTTCACTATAGTGAATGGAGTTGTTCACCATAGTGAGCTGATTTGTTCACCCGAGTGAGCCGACAATGAACAAAGGCTGTTTCGGGGACAGACACCAAGCGTTTGAGGGATAAAGCAACGGGGAAAGACGGACTGAACAAGGGGAGCGTTCCGGACTACGTGCTTGAATCCCGTGACAGATGACAAACGGTTCTTCCCCTTTATCTTTGAAGAAGCTGTTTTGAAATGATAAATCCCCATTTATCTACCAGGCTGTTTTTTAAGCCTAACTAACGTGCACATACTCGAGAGTCCTATCTGCCAAGGGCAAGTCCATACATAAAACAAACCGTCCGGCCCGGAATGAAAATAATTCACTCCAAGTCGGACGGTTCAAAAACAAACAAATGGAAATCTATTCCTCGTACATCTTGTCAATCAGCTCCTTGTAGTTCTTTGCCACAACAGAACGTTTCAGCTTCAGCGTATTCGTCAGTTCCCCACGCTCCATGCTGAATGGTTCCGGCAGAAGCGTGAAACGCTTCACTTGCTCATAATGGGCAAATTGCTGCTGCAAGGTATCGATACGGGCACGGAACAACGCTTGTATCTTGGAATGTTGCAGTAACTCATCCATATTGCTGTATGCAATGCCTTTCTCCTTGGCATAATCCTTCACAAAGCCATAAACGGGAACTATCAAAGCGGAAACAAACTTACGCTCATCGGCAATGACAGCAATCTGGTCAATGTAACGGTCAATAGCCAGCTTCGTTTCCAATGCCTGCGGTGAAATGTATTTTCCGTTGGAAGTCTTGAACAAGTCTTTGATACGCTCCGTCAGATACAGATGGCTATCCTTCAAATAACCGGCATCACCCGTGTGGAACCAACCGTCACGGTCGATGGCAGCAGCCGTTGCCTCCGGTTTCTTGTAATAGCCGGTAGTGATAGTCTTACCACGAAGAAGTATCTCGTTGTTCTCGCCAATCTTCACCTCCACATCAGGCATCACCGTACCTACGGAACCAATCTCATAGCCTTCGTTGAGGAAGCAGGAAACGGTAGCCGTAGATTCCGTCAGACCATAGCCCACCACCATGTTTATACCTACAGAATGCACAAACTCGCAGATTTCATCGGGCACAGCAGCACCTGCCGTAGGGAAGAAATTACCGTTCTCAATACCTATCGTCTTCTTCAGCAGAGCATAAATGGTCTTTTCGTAGAACTTGTATTTCAGATGAAGCATCATCGGAGGAGTCTTTCCTTGGCGCAAATAATCAATGTTATGCGTCCTGCCCACCTTGATGGCATCCAACATCATCGCCTTACGCAGACCGGTTTCCTGGGAAATCTTCTCCTGCACACCGGCATAGACTTTCTCCCAAAAACGGGGTACACTGCACATCAGTGTAGGGCGTATCTCTTTAATAGTAGTTTGGATATCTTGTGGACGGAGATTGATGCAGACCTGCACTCCCCGGTGTATACAAAGGTAGGTCCATGCCTTTTCGAATACATGGGTCAGCGGAAGGAAGTTCATGGAAACATCCTGGTCTGTCATGAAAGGCAATCGGATATCATGAATGCGGAAAGCCTCTCTATAATTGAAATGATGGAGCATGACACCTTTCGGCTCACCGGTAGTACCGGAAGTATAAAGGATATTGGCGAGGTCATCATCTGAGGCAGCTGCTGTACGTTCTTCTACAATGGCATTGTGCTGCAACTCTTCATCCATTGCCATAAATTCATCAAAATAGATGGAAGTCATGTCGCGCGGATCTTTCACCACAGCACGGTCGAAGATGATGAGCTGCTGCAGAGACTGGCAAAATCCGAACACGCTGAAAGCGGCATCGTACTGGAACTGCTCGCCTACAAACAGATAACGTATCTGTGCATCGTTGATGATATACTGTGCCTGGGCCGGTGAGCTGGTAGCATACAAAGGTATAGTCACCGCCCGGTTGGCGAATGCACCGAAATCAGTAAAGAGACATTCGGGTTTATTCTGCGAGAAGATACCGATATTCTCTTGTGGCTCTATTCCCAAAGCCACCATTGCATTGGCAGTCCGGCGTACAGTCTGTGAGAACTCTTTCCAAGAGATGGGTATCCATTGTGCAGTTTCATAGTCCCTGTATTTCAGGGCTATTTTGTCTCCATACTTCTCTGCCTGGCGGTGCACCAGGACAGATAAATGATGATAAGTCATAACTTTTGATATTGGTAAATACGGTACAAAGGTAGTGGTTTCATTTGAAACTAATTTGATATTAGCGGGTAATTATTCAAACTTTACCTTTAAAGTATCCGACCATCCGTTAGCAAATTATCCACAAAAGATACTTTCTTTACCATTAAAACAATAGAAATATATTAAATATCTATATATTTGTGGTGATATACAAACTAAATCAAATTCAATGAACATGAAAAAAGTATTGCTTTTAATGGTTATGCTGACCATAGGTTTAGCAAGCATCAATGCTCAAGACAACCTCAGATGGGGAGCAACAGTAACTTCTCCATTACCGGTTTCGACAGTAAAATAGGCTTTCATGCTGGGGTAAAGGCTGAAGTAGGATTGCCTCAAATTTCAGAAGGAGTCTACCTCGATATGGGTGCATTACTTACGCTGAAAGGAGCCAAAATAGACGGAGGCTCTGCTGCTTCTATCAAGTTCAATCCCTACTACCTGGAAATTCCTGTACACATTGGCTATAAATATGCAGTAAATGAGAACTTTGCCATATTCGGCAATGCCGGTCCTTATTTAGCCATCGGTCTTTTTGGCAAAGCCAAGGCGGAAGGAGATATTCTTGACGAATATGAGTTTGATGATAACTCCACCAATGTATTCGGGGATGATGCCATGAAGCGTTTTGATTTCGGTCTCGGATTAAAAGCCGGAGTCGAATTCAGTCAGAAATATCAGATTTCCATCGGTTATGACTGGGGACTGGTAGAGAACATTAAAGATTCAGGCAACAAAAACCGCAACTTGATGATATCACTCAGTTGCTTCTTCTAAACAATATTGAAAAAACAGAAAGGACGTCGGTTTGGCGTCCTTTTCATTTTTTATCCGTAAGTTTGCGGCCAGATTATTTATTTACCGAATATGATTTACGATATACCGACTTTAACTTCCGAAGCAATCGGATTGCTCAAATCACTGATAGCCATTCCTTCCTTGAGCCGCGACGAGGAGAAGGCGGCAGATTATCTGCAGAACTATATCGAAATGCAAGGCATGGCAACAGGACGTAAAGGCAACAATGTATGGTGCCTCAGCCCGATGTTCGACTTAAAGAAACCGACCTTGCTGCTGAATTCCCATATCGACACCGTAAAACCCGTCAACGGGTGGCGGAAAGATCCTTTCAAACCAACGCTGGAAAGTAATGGAAAGCTCTACGGGCTGGGCAGCAACGATGCCGGAGCCAGTGTAGTCAGCCTGCTGCAAGTATTCCTGACATTGTGCCGCACCACTCAGGCCTACAATCTGATATATCTTGCCTCGTGTGAGGAGGAAGTATCAGGCAAGGGGGGAATAGAATGCGTATTGCCGGAACTCCCTCCCATACAGTTTGCCATTGTAGGCGAGCCGACAGAGATGCAACCTGCCATTGCAGAAAAAGGATTGATGGTGCTGGACGTAACTGCTACCGGAAAATCGGGACATGCTGCCCGAAACGAGGGAGATAATGCTATATATAAGGTATTGGATGATATTGCCTGGTTTCGTGATTACCGTTTCCCAAAAGAATCTTCCCTGCTGGGTCCCGTGAAGATGAGCGTAACCATGGTAAACGCCGGTACACAGCATAACGTCATTCCCGACCGTTGTACTTTTGTCGTAGACATTCGTAGCAACGAGTGTTATAGCAATCAGGAGCTATTCGATGAAATACAGAAACACATCACGTGTGAAGCCAAAGCCCGCTCCTTCCGGCTAAGCTCTTCACACGTAGCTCCGGAGCATCCGGTAGTGCAAAAGGCTATTGCCATGAAACGTACTCCTTTCGGCTCACCGACCTTGTCCGACCAGGCACTGATGCCATTCCCTTCTCTGAAGATGGGACCGGGGAAAAGTGCCCGTTCACACACTGCCGATGAATTTATCTTTGTCAAGGAGATAGAGGAGGCGATAGGGATGTATCTGGAGCTGCTGGAAGGAGTAAAAATTTAAATTATCATTATCTGTTCAGCCACGGCTCCGGATTCAGTTTTTCCTTCTCTTTCCTCAATTGGAAGTGTAGCACCGTACGACCATTGTCGGCCCCATCCGAGAAGATTTGTCCGAGGGTCTGTTTGGTGGTGACATCATCGCCCTGCTTCACCGAGGCCGATGACAAGTTGCAATAGACTGATATATAATTCCCGTGACGGACAAGGATATTGAACAGTCCGTTCAGTTTAAAGACAGCCGCCACTTTACCATTGAAGATGGCACGGGCTTGGGCACCCGGTTTCCCTTGTATATCGATGCCCTTATTGTCCAGCTTGACATTGCGCAAACCTTCCACAGAATACTGGCCGTAATGGCTGGTAATGATATACGCTCCGGTGATGGGCATCGGCAACTTACCGCGATTATTAGCAAAGTTCCCTGATAATTCACGGTCTGCCTTACTCATGGAGTAAGTTTCCAAAGGCTGTGCCTTCGGCTTTGCGGGCGTAGAGGCAGTTGCCGTTTTTTCGGTTTTCTCACCAGCCTTTTTACGTGCGGCTGCCTCACGGCGCGCTTCTTCTGCCGCACGCTTACGCGCTTTCTCTATTTCTTCCGCTATCAGACGGTCAATGCGTGCATTGAGCTGATTGGCTTCACGGCGTTTCTTATTCAGTTCGTTCTGTAAGCCCCGCTGTTTCTTTTTCAGATTGGCTACCAACAACTTTTGTTCCTTCTCCTGCGCTTCCAGCTTGACTTTCTCCTCTTCACGTTCTTTCAACAATCCTTCCTTGGCAACCTTCACTTGCTGAAGCTCAGTCTTCTTACGGTTCACCTGCTCCTGCTTTTTCAACACTTCCTCGCCTTGCAGGCGCTGATAAGTAGCATATTCACGTACATAGCGCATGCGTCGATAGGTCTGTGCCAGGCTCTTGGCAGAGAAAATGAACATCAGCTTCTCTTCAATGGAGCGGTTCTTATACAAATATTGAACGGACGATTCGTATTTCTTCTTCTTGTCCCTTAGGTCACGTTGCAGGCGGGTCAACTGACGTTCTAATGAAGACAACTCGCGCTCTATGGATTCCACATCATTATTGATAGTCAGAATATAGCGTTTGCGCTCTTCTATCTGTCCGGTCAGTGCAGCAAGACCGTTCAACTGGCTTCCCACATCCTTCTTGGTGGTTATCAACAGCGTTTCCGACTCTGCTATCTGTTTCTGCAAGACACCACGCTTGCTTTCCAGTTCCTTAATCAGCTTGTTGGACTGGGCAAGGAGCGGAGAAACCGGCAAAAGGAGGAGAAAGAAGAGAAGGAGAAGCTTCATAAGTTATGAGTTATAAGTTATGAGGGATTATCTGACAATTATCAACTAATCAAAGGTCCATCAGCATTTCCAGCAGTTCTTCCAGCTCCACCTCTTTATATTTCTGTGAGAGCTGGGTAGGAGTCAGTGCAAAAGGCTTATCCGAGAAGTTGGAAAGTTCAATCTTTCCCTTTTCCAGAGAGGGTATCCCGAGTTCCTTGCCGGTAAGCACCTTCTTGCCATTGGGTTTGGAAGCAGCATAAAGCAGTTTCTCCAAATGGGCAAAATCCGCCTTCTTGGGCAGCACATCCTTCAGTTCCTTACGTGTTGCACGGACATAACGTTTTCCCATACGGTCTACCAACAGAATCTCATCCGGGGTGACTTCCATACGTGCCACCTCCGTACGAAGTATCGGCATCAGAAAGGAAATCTGCATGCATTCTTCCTTCTTCAACTTCATCGTACCGTTCACAGTAAGGGTGGCATCTTTATGGGGTACCGTCAGCTGCACTTTGGAGGAAAGGCAGGCAGATTCTCCGGACAGAGAACTTGAGTGACGCGAAGTCTTGCAACCGGCAAGCCCCACAGCCAGCAACAACAGCAAGGACAACAGGCGGCATATCCTTGCCATATCATTCAGCAGGTTTAGTTTCATCTGATATATATTTCTTTTTTTGTATTTTCTGTTTCAACGTATCAGAGCGATTGCCCTTATCCCAGGCTTGTTTCCAGTATTTCAAGGCACCTTCCGCATCGCCAGTCATGTAATAGATATCTCCGCAATGTTCCAAGACCACGTCACTGCTATCTTTATCATTCTTTATCGCCTCATCTATGTAGAGACGCGCCTCGGCATAATTACCTTTAACAAACAATATCCATGCATATGTATCGAGATAGGTGGAATTGTTCGGCTCGGCTTTCACTGTCTTGTAGCTCATCTCTTCCGCCTTGTCCAAGTCGCGGCGCTCCACGGAAAGATAATATGCGTAGTTATTCAAGGCACCGATGTTTGAAGGATTGTACACCAAAGCGGAATCATAAGCCGCATAAGCTTCCACATGCAGATTCTTGGTGTGATAAGCATCACCGATAATGGCATAAAAATCTGATACGACCTCCTTCTTGCTGTCGTCCTTGACATGCGACAAAGCCTTTTGACAGATGGCAAGGGCATCATCCGTCCGTTCCGCCTGGTTGTAGGCAATGGCCAGATAGAAATAGAACTCCAACATATCGGGATTGGACTCCACACCGGCTTCGCACAAATTCATTATTTCCTTGTAATCCTCCTGGCGCACAGCTTCCCCCAGCAATGTCATACGAGCCGCTGTGTTGGTAGGGTCTATCGCCAGAACCTGGCGCAGAACCGGCCCTGCCTCCTTGTTCATTCCTTTGGAAAGAAGATATTGGGCATACAGCAAAGGTAATTGCGCCTCATCGGGCTCCTGCTCCATGATGCGGTTGAAGAGCGTAATGACACGTGTACTGTCCTTGCCTGCCTGCTCATTCTGCACGATGAACTGCCGCATCACATTCAGTTTGGTGTCCGAAGCCACTTTCTTGTTCAGCAACAGCGTGTCCAATTGCTGTTCATACAGCTCCTTCTGTCCGGTCTCTTCGTAGTAAGAAGCCAATGAGTACATGGCCATTGCATTGTCCGGCTCTTCGGCCAGCACCTTCTTGTAAATCTCATAAGCTTCCTGCTTTTTCCCGTTCTGCATATAGACATCCCCCAGCACAACCTGATAGCGCATATCGTTGGGATACTCTTCTACCAGACTTTCTATTTCATGAAAGGCGCTCTTGTCGTCCTTCTTTTGCAGATAGATGCGGAACTTCTCCATACTGAGCTGTTCATTCTTGCCCATCCGTTCCTCGAGCTTGTTCAGTATACCGATAACTTTGTCATACTCTTCCTGGCGGTTGTAAATCTCCAGCAAGTTGTATAGCGGGTCCAGCTTATCCGAGAAACGTACCGCCATATTTTCCAACAAGGCAGCGGCTTTCTCCGTTTCGTTTTGCTGCATATACAGATTGGCAAGTCCCTGGGCATACCAGTAATTATGGGGAGCATTCTCCACCGCCTTTTCCAACGCGGCTTGTCCCAACGGCACCTGCTTGAGGTACATATAATACTGGGCCATCTCATACAAAGCCGATGATGCGTTCGGGTTTATCGTCAGGCAATGTTGCAGGACATCGAAAGCCGCATCATAGTCTTTCTGGACTTTCAGACGGGCGGCTTCAAGAAAGAAGTAGTCGTAACGGCGCTGCTGTTCGGGGGTAAGCTCCTTTACGGGCGAAACGTCGGCTTTCTTCGACTTCTTCCGTTTCTTCAATTCCTTCCGTGCCTTTTCAGACCGACCGTACCCGCTCATTTTCTCCTTAGAAGCTTGAACATTGGCAGCCTGCACTCCGTACGTAGTAAAGCAGAAGGTACCTATCAACAACGCAAGTATTATTTTTACTCTGATTCTCATCTATTTAATTATAAATTCTTAACCCGTAAAACGGAACAATATCCATTCATTTTTTACCCGTATGCCCGAAGCCACCGGCACCGCGCTCCGTCTCATCCAGCACTTCCACTTCCTGCCAAAGAGCTTGTTCGTGACGCGCTATCACCATTTGTGCAATCCTCTCCCCATCTTTGATGACGAAGGTTTCTGCAGAAAGGTTGACGAGAATAATACAAACTTCACCACGGTAATCGGCATCAATCGTTCCAGGGGAGTTCAGCACGGTAATCCCCTTCTTAATGGCCAATCCGCTACGCGGACGCACTTGCGCCTCAAATCCTTCCGGAAGAGCGATATAAAGGCCAGTAGGCACCAGACACCGCTGCATCGGAGCCAGCGAAATAGGTTCATTAAGGTTTGCACGGATATCCATTCCTGCAGACAGCTCAGTGGCATAAGCCGGAAGCGGATGCTTTGATTTATTGATGATTTGTACGTTCAACATGATGTTATTTACGATTTGACGATTTACTATTTACGATTGGGGCTACTTCTATTCTTACAATTCGAGTAATTCAAGTTTCGCAATTCATCTTCCTTTTACTATAAACTTGGGCGAAAATACGGCTTTTTATACAAAATAGTGATACATTTGCAGTTAAATAATAGTAACTTCAATCGTAAATAGTAAATCGTCAAATCTCAAATAACATCATGATGAATTGGAATACGCTCATATCTGCCAAACGCTTCGGACTGGAAGAGTTTCACCAGGAACGCCATGAAAACCGCTCGGAATTCCAACGTGACTATGACCGCCTTGTCTTCTCTGCCCCCTTCCGCCGTCTGCAGAACAAAACCCAGGTATTCCCTCTTCCCGGTAGTATATTCGTCCACAACCGATTGACACACAGCTTGGAAGTATCATGCGTAGGCCGCTCATTAGGCAACGATGTATCGAAAGTTCTCATTGCCCGCCACCCGGAACTGCAAGGCAGCTACCTCACCGAAATAGGCTCCATAGTTTCGGCCGCCTGCCTGGCACACGACTTGGGAAATCCTCCTTTCGGACATTCGGGAGAACGAGCTATTTCCACCTTTTTTTCTGAAGGAAAAGGAATGTCCCTGAAGGGCCAACTGACACCTTCCCAATGGGAGGACCTTACCCACTTTGAAGGGAATGCAAATGCGTTCCGCCTGCTTACCCACCAGTTTGAGGGAAGGCGACAGGGAGGATTTGTACTCACCTACTCCACCTTGGCAAGCATCGTGAAATATCCCTTTTCATCGAGTCTTGCAGGCAAAAAGTCAAAATTCGGTTTCTTCATCACAGAGGAAGAAAGTTTTCGCCGCATAGCAGAAGAGTTGGGTATGGAGAAGCAGAACGATGCCCCGTTGAAATATGCCCGCCACCCGCTGGTCTATCTGGTGGAAGCCGCCGATGACATCTGCTACCAGATGATGGATATCGAGGATGCCCATAAACTGAAAATTCTGACTACACAAGAAACCAAAGAGCTACTTCTCTCTTATTTCTCGAAAGAGCGCCGAGCACACCGGCTCAAAACCATGGAGATAGTAAGCGACACCAACGAGCAAATAGCCTATCTGCGTTCCAGCGTTATCGGGCTGCTTATCGGCGAATGC
>ENA-ORVB01002384-ORVB01002384.1-human-gut-metagenome-genome-assembly--contig:-NODE-2384-length-10517-cov-3.42984_pt1 | contig 10517 bp, 9 predicted proteins | sample MGYA00242090_ERZ509231 | MGnify/ENA primary metagenome ERZ509231 (study PRJEB26280, sample SAMEA2338798) | human gut metagenome | biome: human gut; feature: human-associated habitat; material: faeces...
AGATCGTGCGCCTTAAGACCATTTCACTGCGGAGAATTAATATCCATGATCAAACATTTGTATGTTAGATTGATATATTCATTTTTTTTCTTGAAGTATAACATCTGTACAAGGTATGTTGACTGAATAAAAGGCAGTCATTTTAAGTGAGCACTGACAACAGTCAAAACTAATTCTTAACAGTTATTTTGGGAAGAACAAGCAGAACCCGGAAATTTGCCGATTTGCCGTCAGTGCTATGCGTTGTCTTCAATAATAGTTTGATATTTTTCTACTATCTTTTCTGCAACGTCTATGAAGATCACTTCCCTTGGGTATTCTCCCTTAAACTTATTCACCGTATCATAAGCAATTTCACAGGCTCTTTCATAGGGAAAGCCGTATACTCCGCATGAGATGGCCGGGAAGGCTATGCTTTCAAATTTCATGTCACAGGCTAAGCGAAGACATTCTGCATAGCAGGAGTGCAAAAGGGCTTCCTCGTTGTTCCGCCCGCCGCGCCATACCGGACCCACGGTATGGATTATGTAAGCAGAGGGAAGGTTAAAGCCCGGAGTCAGCTTGCATTTGCCCGTATCACATCCGTGAAGAGAGCGGCAGTATTCCCAAAGCTTGGGACCTGCGGCACGATGTATGGCTCCGTCTACACCGCCTCCGCCCAATAGCGAGCTGTTGGCGGCGTTGACCACGGCATCGACCTTAAGTGCGGTTATATCGCCACGCATGATCCTAATTTGCATGAGTCTCTCCTATTGGAAATGCAAGCACCCTTGAAATATAGGATCCGAGTAAGCTCTCGGATGCTAATTATGGGCAGGTTCGTCGTTCCATACTCCGAAATGCTCCATTGAAAAGGCCACCCTCTCCGGGATCGAAAGGCGATGCTTTTTGGTTAAGGCCTCTATAAGCCGCAAACGCGGCAATAAGCCGGCATTGTTGCAGATCTGAATGGCAAGTCCCGGGCGCGCATTTAACTCGAGCAACATGGGGCCCTTATCTCGATCGAGTACGATGTCGGTACCTATATAGCCCAACCCGGACATCTCGTAGCAGGATGAGGCCAGAGTCAGCACCTGACGCCAATGGGGAACGCACAGCTCGCTTAACTTGCGATCGGTGTCGGGATGAAATTCCACGGGCTCGTTAAATTGTACGGCTCTTACGGCTCTTCCGGTGCGTACGCATATCCCGACGCCTACGGCGCCCTGATGCAAATTGGCCTTGCCGTCCGAGGCGCTGGTGGAGAGACGCATCATACACATGATGGGAAAGCCCTTGAAGACAATGACGCGCGTATCGGGGACGCCGTCATAGCTGAAGCCCGAAAACACATTGTCAAAGTGAATGAGCTCCTCAATAAGGGCAATGTCGGGGCGACCTCCCAGAGAAAACAAGCCGGCAAGAATATTGGTCAGGTGACGATCTATGTCGTGCAGCGAAACCTCCTCGCCTGAGGATTTGATGAAGTGTCCGTCGGCATCGTTGCGATCCTTAATGACCATGATCCCTTTTCCGCCCGATCCCTGCGCAGGCTTAATGCAAAACTCGCGATGATCGCCCAAGATCTCAAGTATATTGCCTATGTCATGCTGATCGCGTATCGCTCCTATCAGTTTCGGGGTATTGACCATATGCTCAACCGCAATATGCTTGGTCATAAGCTTGTTGTCGACGAGCGGGTATAGGGAGCGCTTGTTGTAACGGCTTATATAGCTTATGTTGCGCTGATTCATACCCATGACGCCGTCGTGCACCATATCGAAGGGATTTGCGTAGCGCTTTAGCAACTTCAATTTATTTAGGGATAAACCGAGCATCGATCAATCCTCTTTTCTATTTTGGTCAGGATCCTGTTTTTCTTCGGTCTTGTTCAACGAAGCCTGGGCCGATTGCTTCCACTTGCGATAAACATTGTGTGGATCGCTCTTAAGCTCCTTGAGTTCATCATGCAGACGGTCGCATTCGGGAGTCATCTGATCTCCGTTTTTAAAGCGTTTTATCTGGCTTACCAGGGGCTTAAAGCGTTTAAGCTCCGAGAGGCGGAAGCCCGTGTAGTTACCCATGAGCAGTACCAGCGCCAGGATCACAAACTGCAGGCCTATGAAGTAAAAGGTAAGGTGCTGTACGACGAGGCTGTCCATGGCAATAAAGGCGCATACGGCAACAAAGAGAGAGCCGCCGCCTTGCTTTAAAACCTCATGATAGCCCTCTTCCTCCCAAATAATGGACATTCTTTCGATGGTCCAGGACAGTATGATCATAGGGAAGAAGGTAACCTTAAGTCCCTCGGTAAGTCCGAATTTATAGGAGAGCACGGATACGGTGCCGATGATGGCGATCACAAGCACGATGACCGCCGATATTCGTGCCACCAGCAACAAATTCAGATGTGAAAGCCATGATCTGACCACAAGTCCTATGCCCACGATGGCAATAAAGCCGATGAGACCTACGATGAGGTTGGTCTGCAAAAAGGACATGGCGATGAGCACGGGCATGAATGTTCCGGAGGTTTTGACGCCCACGAGGATGCGCAAAAAGACCACGATGAGCACGCCTACGGGCAAAAGCAGAATATTTTTGAATAGGGCCTGCTCCTCAACCGGCAGGGAATCTACGGACAAGGACAGCATTTCCTCGCCCGAGGCCTGGGCTACCTCGGCCTTGAGCCTGCCGGCCTGAACGGCACTGATACGATGCTTCAGCATGGAGAAGCTCACGCGGGCTGATTTGCCGCCCTCGAGAGTCAAAATGGGGTTGCCGTTATTGGTCCAGATAAGCTCGTTGGGATCTATACCCGAGGTGCCGTCCTTGGGATTGAAGATTTGATATTTATTGCCTGAAAAAACGGCGACGCGGCTTTCCAGGGGACGATTGCGACGACCGTCCTCCAAGGTAAGCACGCCGATCTCACGAGCATGAACGCCCGCATACTGCAGCACACGCACCACCACACCTGACAGTGAGTAGCGGGACAGTAACAGCGAGGAGGATTCGCCTTTCTTTTTGAGCTCGTATATGGTCTGGGCCGTCATGGAGAATGGATCGGCGCTTCGAGCCTTTGCTGCTGCGGCTATCTCCGCAATAGCCGTACCGTAGGGCTCGGGTTCGACGCTCTGGGAAATGGCCGGTATGCGCATCGAGGACATGACTGCATCCGGATCAACAAGCAGATCGGCGCGGTAATAAAGGGTCTGCTCACCCGAAACGTCGCGCTTTGACCACTCCACATAGTTGTTGTCGCCGCGTTGAATATAATCAACGCCGTAGCCTAGACTGGAGGTTGTTTGCTTGACCTGGGTTAAGCCCGGTTGTACGGCAGGCAACGCAAAGCGTAGCTGAGAGGCTTCCTGATTGCCTGCAGGCTGAAATTCAATCTTGGCCTCGACGCTCCATAAATCACGATCCTGTCCCGGCAGGAAGGGGAGATCATAGGCAACATGCTGATAGCCCATGAGTAAAACACCGACTGCAAAAATAAAGGCGGTTACAAAATAAAAGACTCCGCGAGATACCATTTCTTATTCTCCCTTCTTTTTGTTTTGCTCTGCAGAGTCGGCATCACCCCGCTCGCGCTTGAGATCGGGAGGAAGGGACACGCCTGCATCGTCAAGGCGTTTTATATATTCTTCCTTAAGACTTTGCTGAGATACCTCGGGCAGGGCAAAATCCGAGTCGTTACCTAGTCTTGCGCCCTGATCAGTATCGGGCATGGCAATGCCGCCTGCGGCCTCACGGGCCATACGCGCATCGTATTCGGCATTGGGATCCTTGCCGTTCTTCTTCAGGAGATTAAAGAGATCGTTGTTGATAAAGAGCAGTCCGTCCGGATCGGCCCGCTTTTGAATATAGCTACGCGAGACGTCCACGGCGGCGATATCGGTGATGAGGGAACGACCAAGCAGCATGGGGAAGTCCATAGCCGTACGATCCATAAGATTGAATTCGCTGTATACGGAATAATCGCCGATCTTGACGTTGAGTCCCACCACCACACGGTAGCTGAAGCCTGCGGCGGAGGACTGACGTACGCGGGTAACACGCAGGAAGGGGGCCTCGGCCTCTATTTTGCGTCCGTTGGCCTCGATGGTGAAGCGCACCATTTTCACACCGTCGCTCTCAAAACGGGAGATATTGGTGGCGGTCATGGAAGACACGGTGGCGCCGGTATCAACGCGGGCGGCAAAGGTGGCATTGGCCTCCTTGACGTATACATATTCTTCACCGCCAAACAGCATTTTTCCGTCCGGGGTTTCGAGATCGTAATTGCGGGAGGCATTCAAAAGCACCGTAGAGCTCTTAGGGTTGTCCTTGGATGCCGTCGAGGCATTGATCAATGCCTGATTGGTGTCGATTAAGGCTTGGTTTTGTCTTCTCAGCGCCTTGATTTCGTCCAAAAGCTGGCGGTTGTAGCGCGAGCTTTCATGGCTCAAGTTGTTAAGATCGCTTTTGATTTTACTGAGATCGGCATGCTGAGAGGTAAGCTCGCCGTTGATGCTGTCCATAGTACCCTTGACCTCGAGCAGTCTGTCGTTGATGGCTGCACCCTCGGCCAAGCATGCCGAGGCGAAGGTTATTGCGGTTAAAAAGATCCCTGCTCGTAACATAATTGTTAAGTCCGTCAAAATTTTTTTTGAAGAATATCACAAAAAAAAAGTCGATTAAATGTAAAAAATAACTTTAAAATCAATCTGCTTATGACTTTTTTTGCAAGCCTTGGAAAAGAAAGGGGATAAATAGCGTAATAAAGAAGAATTCCGACCTTAAATATTGACTCTTTATTTATGGAAACGCTATTTTTCCGTACATAAAAAAGTCTACAAAAATCATCACGGGGATTAAACGTGTGCGTTTTGTGTCCGTGCCCTCATGGCTGACGCTTTTTTTCCCGACAAATGTTATACTGCATCTGTTTGGAAGGCATTAGGAACTTATCCCATGCCGTCATCCCGATTAATAAGGCGTTTTAATTAAGATTTGACGCCTACGGTAGTTATTGCCGAATAAAGCACTTCAAGTCGTGCAAGTATGAATCATATCGGGGTATATTCATTTTTCAGGCCTATGGAGCGGGCCTTATTTAACGAGAGATTTTTTATGCGTAAAACATGCATTCTTGCAGCGCTCGCAACCTGTGCGTTCGCTCCTGCCGTAACCTCTGCCGTTACCGTGACTCCTATTTATTCACACTTGGGTTCTGCCGATTTTGACGGCTCGGACGGAGACGTCAAGACCACCGTCTACGGAATTATTGCCGAAAATGATATGTTCACCTTCGGCTATACCAAGACCTCCTATGATTTCTCACGCTTTACCGATGTAGATCTGAACAAGCTTTTCGGCGATGTCAGATACACCCGAGTAAACCCGGGCTCCATAGGCTATTTCGTAGGTGCCGGTCTGTCCTTCGGTTGGGAGGATGATTTCAATATCTCCGAAAACTATTCCTTCACTCCCCGCGGCGGTATCAACTACAATTTTGATGCCGATTGGACCTTGTCAGGCGGCGTCGCCATGAACTTTAACGAGATTGAGAATTACTTCATGCCTATTCTCACCCTCGCATATCGCGACTTTAACGATCTCGGCTTCTCCGGAATCTTCGGTACCTATAACCGTGCTCAGTATCGCTTCAGTCAGGCCTTGGCCGTCGAGGGCAATGTACGAGGCATCGATCGTGAGATCTATCAGCTGGCCGACAAGAGCCGCAACGGTGCAGCCAGAGAGGGCTATTTGATGGAGCGTGCCATCTCCGCCTCTGCAGGCGTAGTTGTGACCCCGATAGATGCTCTGACCCTTAGAGCCGGTGTCGAGGCTCGCTTTGACCGTGAGATCAAACTCTACAACAAGAACGGCGACAAGCTTACCAAGAATGATGTGGATCCTTCCTACGGTTTGTACATCAACGGTACGCTGAGTTTTTAATTATTAATTTCAAAACGGCGGGGGAAACCCGCCTTTTTTATTTAACGAATATCATGCAAGAATACGCTCAAAGCAAATTGCTTAAAGTCTCAAATTCGGCCCTGCGCATAGATCTCATTCCCGGGATCACCTATTCTCAGGTAAGCGTACACAGCTATCCAAATGTTGATTTGAAGATGGACGTGCTGCGTCCGCGTACGGGTAAGCTGTTGCCGGCGGTGGTTTTTGTCACGGGCGGCGGTTTTATCACCTCCAATCGCGCCTCGCATCTTGAGATCAGAATGCGTCTTGCCCAAGAAGGCTATCTGGTTGCATCCATCGAGTACCGCTTTGCCCCTCAGGCCAATTTGCCAGCTCCGATCATCGATACCAAATGCGCCATTCGTTATTTGCGCAAAAATGCCATGCGCTTCGGAGTAGATCCCAAAAGGATTGGAATTATGGGCACCTCCGCAGGCGGATATTTGTCATGCTTTGCAGGCGTGACCGGTCACAGCCGTCTCTTTGATGTGGGTGACAATACCGACACCTCTTCCGCCGTCTCCTGTGTGGTGGATTTTTACGGGGTGACCGATCTGTCGCGTATGGCTGACGGTTTTGACGAAAAGGTGGTAAAGGCCTACGATTCACCGAGTGCCTGTCAGGCTCTTTGGCTCAACGGTTGCACCATTTGCGGCGGTGTGGATGCCTCCGTCTCGGATCGTCCCGAGGAGGTACAGCGTTACAATCCTGCCAATTATGTGGATGAGCATACTCCTCCCTTCCTGCTCTTCCACGGCACCAAGGATACTCTGGTATCTCAGACTGAAACCGACATCATGTTTCAGGCCTTAAAAGCCCACGGTGTCGAGGCCGAGCGCTATCTGGTAGAGGGAGCAGGTCACGGCGGCAGTCATTGGGTTCAGCCGGAGGTACAGGCGGTGGTGCTTGACTTCCTGTCCCGTCATTTGGCTTGAACCGATCGTTGAGTTTGTAAATTTCCCGTCCCTTGATCGCGACGGGACTTTTTTAAGCTGCCGTTCTGAGGAAAAACGGCTTCTTATGCCTAAGAACTGCGGCTATGATCCTGAAAGCCACAGTCTACCTAATTTCCTGCCACCATTTTTCAAGGGCTTTAGGTGCTTTAAGAGAAAGGCTTTCCCCAAGGCGCGGAGTTTCCAGCATTATTCCGTGTTCCTTTGCCGCTTGCTCAGCCCTACGAAGGGGTTCGTCCCATTTGTGCTCCGAGAGGGTAAATTTGGAGTTGTGTACGGGTAATACCCGCTTGGCGCCGAGGATCGCGGAGGCCTTGATCATTTCCTCAGGGAACATATGTACATAAGGCCACTGCTTATTGTATTGACCGTTTTCCATCACGGCCAGATCAAAGGGACCGAATCGCTCCGCAATCTCTGCAAAATGCTTGCCGAAGCCGCTGTCCCCTGAGTAAAAGATTTTGCGTTGCGGGGAGATGATGACAAACGAAACCGGCAACGTGGGATTTCTTTTAAAAAGTCGTCCGGAAAAATGACGGGCGGGTGTAAGGTAAATTTTTACGTCGCCGATTTCCACAGCCTCGTCATACCAGTCTTGTTCAAGGATGCGCTTCTTGTCGTAGCCCCAGTATTCAAAATGCTCTCCGCAGCCTAATCCGGTAATTACGGTAGCGATTTTATCTTTTAATTTGGTAATGGTCTCGTGATCAAGATGATCCCAATGATCATGTGAGATGAGCAGGGCATCAATAGGCGGCAGATCATCGCTACTGTATACATCGCTTCCTTTGTAGGCTTTGAGCATAAAGGAAAAGGGCGAAGCATGTCCTGAGAATACGGGAACAATTAAAAAGCGCTTTCCCGCAAGCTGCATATAAAAAGAGGAATGCCCCATCCATACGATTAGATCCTTGCCGGGATCGAGTGATTTGAGATCTGTTTTTACGGAGGGCAGGGGATCAGAGGGCTCAAGTACGTTTTTACTTTCGAATAAAAAATCGACCATGGAGCGCAGAAAACCCTTCTTTAAAAAGCTTTGGGTGGTTTCCGGACTTACAAAGGTGCCGTTTTCAAAATTTTTGGAGGCGTAAATGCGTTCAAGTCGTTCGCCTTGAGGCATGCGCCCGAAATCGGGTAGGTTAAAGATCCAAAGGGTCGTAAGGCCGATGATTAGAATGAGAGCGGAGATAATAAGCAACAATTTTTTCAGCATCAGGTGTACATAAGATCGAATGGGAATTTAGGTGCAAGCCTCACACGTAAAATTGGAGCCTGTTTTCTTGACAGAGTTGAATTTTAACAAAAAAAATCCCCGAACCTAGGTCGGGGATCAAAGTATTTAAGGACTAATTCTTACATCAAAGCGGAGAGGATACCGCCGTCAACGGCGATCAACTGACCGGTTACGAAATCTGCACCCTTGGAGGCAAAGAACAGAGCTGCGTGAGCAACTTCCTCAGGCTTGCCCCAACGGCCGGCCGGAGTACGAGCCTTGATCTTGGCATCAAATACAGGATCGTTGATAAGAGGAGTATTCATCTCGGTATCGATGTAGCCAGGGATAATGGCGTTGGCCTGAATGTTGTACGGAGCCCACTCAACAGCGATGGACTTGGTGAACATCTTGACGCCGCCTTTGGAGGCTACGTACGGAGAAATGGTAGGACGGGCAACCTCGGACATGAGGGAGGCGATATTAACGATCTTACCGCCGCCGTTCTTCTTCATAGCAGGGAATACCTTCTGGGTTAAAAGGAAGGTTCCAGTCAGGTTGATGCCGATCACCTTCTCCCAGGTCTCAAGAGGCATGGTCTCCATAGGACCGCGGAGGTTAACACCTGCGCAGTTTACTAGAATATCGATCTCAGCACCGTCGGCGGCAATACGCTCAAAGGCCTCATCAACGGAAGTCTTGGAGCTTACGTCACAGGGAATGCCGTGAATGCGCTCTTCACTGCCGTTGCCGATCTTCTTAACGGCACCGGCCAGCTGCTCGGCAGTACGTGACATGATGTATACGTTGGCACCCTCTTTGTAGAAAAGCTCTGCAATAGCAAAACCTATACCGCGGCTGCCGCCGGAAATAAGAGCAGTCTTACCCTGTAAGATCATAATTAACTCCAAATAAGCAGAAATAAATATAACTATTGCTATTGTATACGCGTAACAGGAAAAAATTATGCGATCTATATCAAAAAAATAAAAATAGATCAGACCTGTTCTAAAAGCTACTTCGCATTTGTGCTTTTCATCTTACATACATTTATTGTTAATTTCTCTTTTATTAAACAGTGGGTTATTATTTGTTGTGCTTATATACAAGACAGGAATTAAAGCGCAGTTAAAGTACAATGTTAATTAAAAGAGATCTGATGAATAGTAAAATTTAATTTTTTTAGACAAGTGCTCGAAAGGACCAAGTTACTGGCTAATAATTTGTAATACAAGGTAAAAAAATTATGCAGTAGGTAATTTTGTACATTGCCTTTGCAGAGGTGATCAGATCATGCATAAAAATCGAGGCTTCAGGCTTAAGTATGGAGTCGCCGTATCTCCGCATTCCTTGCCGAGTTGGTGATCTTCAGCATATATAACCAGCACCTGCGAAGAAACTGTCTGCGCAATAAAGACTAGTACTGCTGACAGTAAATACAGTCAGGCCCTGCAAAGACCATGGCATAGGCTTTTATTTTTTTTGCCTTAAAGTCTATTGCTGATTTATAGGCTGTAAGCTCAGCTGAGGCAGCTTTGATTACGCTCTTTAAAGTGCGTTCGCTATTTTTATCTCCGGCTTCTGCCTTTTTAAGATATTTAAGCTCAATAATGTAGATACACTCGTCAGGATGTCCCTTGTTTACTGTTATTACCAAATCAGGAAATCTCTCTCCTTCTTTTGGGATCTGCACAGACTGCTGCATCTTTATGTAGGTATTTACAACCGACATGGTCTCTAATTTTGCAAACAGCGCCAGATTCAGGGCCATTTCATTCATGTGGCTTAAAACCTGATTGTTCATGATCCTGCTTAAAAATTCGGTACAGGACTTAGCAAAGGAGGAGATATCGTCATTGCATGCCGTTAATGCCGATAGATTTAGTTTGGGAGCATCAAATTCAGTATTGTCTTTAAAGCTTAAGTTTATCGTACATCTTGCAAAGAGTTTGGACATAAAACGATTTGGGATCTTCAAAGCCAGTTCACTTGGAGATGAGTTTTCCCTATCAATGGTCAGATAGCCGAGGTAGTAAAACATGGATAAAAGCTGCTCACGGCTGTACTCTTTTAGCTGATTCAGGTTGATGTTTTCAGAGAGCTTGCTGATATAGAACAGCCCTCCCTGCAGATAGGTATCAATGATAAATTCTGCAGTTTCCTTTTGAGTCAGACTAAATAACTGGCTTAACTTGCTACCGTCCTGATCCGAGGCAGGATCAAAGTACTCATCCGGATTTAAAAATTCTCCTGCCTGACGCATTTCATCAAGATAGTAAAGACACATGGATGAATTATAGACGGTCTTCTCAGTGTCAAAGCTCTGTGAATCTGTCCTAAATATGCTCATCTAGACAATATGAAGCGACCCCACTGATGTAAAAATCGTGGATTTACCCGTAAAA
>ENA-ORVB01002404-ORVB01002404.1-human-gut-metagenome-genome-assembly--contig:-NODE-2404-length-10439-cov-5.50703_pt1 | contig 10439 bp, 8 predicted proteins | sample MGYA00242090_ERZ509231 | MGnify/ENA primary metagenome ERZ509231 (study PRJEB26280, sample SAMEA2338798) | human gut metagenome | biome: human gut; feature: human-associated habitat; material: faeces...
GAACTGGTGGGTGTGCGCACCGCGTTTCTTGAAGTCCAGCCATATTTTTCCTCCGGCAGGGGTGTACTCGGCGGCGTTTTCCAACAAATGCAGCAAGACGCGTTCCAGTTGCTCAGGGTTGATTTTCACATTCAATTTGGGGGCATTCACGGTCAGGGTGACATCTTCTTGTGTCATTCCTTTGATTTTGTCCATGATGCCTTCACAGAAAGTGGAGATATTCTTCTCCTGCACTTCGTAGGGTTCGGACAAGGTGGTTTCCAATTCGGACAGTTCCTGGATATGGTTGGAGAATGCATGCAGGGCTTTTACGCCCGGCAGTGAGGCGTCGAGCGTGTCCAGTGTCGGTTCCATTTGGGCGGAAATGTTCTGGATAAATTTGGTTTTCAGCTCATTGTGCTCATTAGCAATGCTGATGGCCTTCTTCTGTTTACGGGTGAGGATGATGAAACGCAGCAATACGATGGCGCCGAATACCAGTGCGGCGGCAAGGATGGCGGCGAGTATGCAAAGCCCGATGATGATGTACTGCTTGGCGCTTAGGGAATCATCTTTCTCCTGGATAGTGGCCAGGCTTTCATCGTATTTCTTCTTCAGGGCGTTCAGTTCCTCTTGGGCGGTAAGCGCCTTTACGGAGTCGGTCCATAGGATGTACTTGTCGTAGGTGCGTGCCACCAGTCCGGCATTGTTTGCTTTGCGGGCGATACTGATAAGAGTCTTGTAGCATTCGTCTACTTTGGCGTAGTTCTTCTGTTCCTTATATTGCCCTATCAGGCGGTTGGTAGCCGCATCACCTTGTGTGTTCATACCGAAGGTGTAGTAATAGTTGGCCTGCGTATAAAGCAGGTCGTTGCTCAGAGAGTCGTTGTGAGAGGCTTTGGCGGTCTCTTCCAGTTTGGTCAGCTGTTCCTTGGCACGTGCGGGATTTTTCAGGTTGATGTACATCTGCAGGCGTTCCTTGTTGATGCGGAAACGTAGGTTGGGCATGGCCTTGCCCGTTTTCTGTTCGCCGGTTGCCACCACTTGCTCGGCACCGCGCAGCAGTTCAAAAGCTTCTTTATAGTAATTCTCCCGATGGTAGAGGGCGCTGGCATTGACGCCGCATTCCACTGCCTGGGCATACTTGTCTTGCGTGGCAAAGGCATTGTAGGCTTGCAGGAATAGATAGCGGGCTTTGATATATTCTTTTTTCGTAAGATTTTCTTGTGCTTGTTTCATCAATTCGTCTGCACGGTTTTGCGCATGGAGTTGAGTAAAGATGCAGAAAGTCGCTAAGAGAAGTATCGAAATAATTTTTTTCATGTGTACGTTTGTTTTATTTGCTCACAAAGTTAGAATAAAAACTTAGTATTTGAAGCTACTGCCTCCTAAAAATTCTCTCAATAAGGATGTCGGTGGAATTTCTTTGTCCTGCACGGGGGTGAAATATTTGATGAATTTCAGCAACCGGTAGGCTTCTGCGTATTCCGGACAGTTCCGTGGAACACTGGTAAGGATGGGCTCTGCGTGGCAGCGGAGCACGGCGAATTCGAACAAGAGGGCAGAGTTGAACATAACGTCGGCATTTTCCTGATAGGGGAATATCCATTTGTCCTCGCCGGCACGTACACTGGGCCAGCGTGAAATGGTCTCTTGTGCCGAGTAGCCGCGGTAGTTGAAGTCGCGGATGATGCGGCGCAGCAGGCGGTTGTCCGTGGTGGGAATCCAGTTGTGGTCGTCCAGCGAGATGGTGGTCAGGGCAGATACATAAATCTTGTATTTGCTGGCGGCGGGAATCTGTGGTGTCAGTTCAGGGTTCAGGGCATGGATTCCTTCCAGGATAAGGATGGTATGCTCGTCGATGCGAAGTTTGTCGCCCTTGTACTCTTTCTTCCCGAGGTTGAAGTTGAAGCGGGGCAGCTCCACTTCTTCGCCCCGGAGCAATGCTTGTAATTGGGTGTTGAAGAGCTCAAGGTCGAGGGCATAGAGCGATTCGTAATCGTAATTGCCGTTCTCATCGCGCGGGGTGTCTTCACGGTCTACGAAGTAGTTGTCCAGCGAGATGGGGTAAGGACGCAGGCCGTTGGTCATCAGCTGCACGCTGAGGCGTTTGCTGAAAGTGGTTTTTCCGGAAGACGAGGGGCCGGAGATGAGCACGAGCTTCACCCGGTTTCCGTTTTCGCCGCGGTGGTAGATGTCATCGGCAATCTGGGCTATCTTTTTTTCCTGCAGGGCTTCGGCCACGTTGATGAGGTCGGTGGCATGGCCTTCCTCGCAAGCCATGTTGAAGTCGCCTACGTTGCCCAGTCCCATAATGTAATTCCAGCGCAGGTGTTCCTTGAATACGTCGAGCATTTTCTCTTGTTTCACCACTTCTTCCAGGACATCGGGGTTTGCCCGGTTGGGGATGCGTAGCAGCAGGCCGTCGTAATACTTCACGATATCGAACAGCCAGATGTATCCGGTACTGGGCAACAGGTTGCCGTAGTAGTAGTCTACGGTGTCGCCCAGTGTGTAGTAATAGGTATATAGCGAGCCGGAAGTTTCCAGCAGCTTCACTTTGTCGTTCATGCCCCGTTCGTTGAAGATGCGTACAGCCTCGGTGGTGTGGCATTCTACACGGTGGTAGGGGATGTTTTCGGCGATGATTTCCTGCATCCGTTTCTTGATGGCGGTCACATCTTCCAGCTCTATGGAACGGCCGATGCGCAAGTTACAGAAGTAACCTTTGGATACCGGATGCTCTACGAACAGTTTTCCTTCCGGAAACAGCTCGCTGACAGCTTTGTAAAGAATGAAGCAGAGGGAACGGACATAGGTGCGCATGCCTGAGGAGTCACGTATGTCGAGAAACTCTACATCCTTATTGTTGTATACACGGAAATTCAGTCCTTCGGAACGGTTGTTGACTTTTGCACTGACTACCTGATAGGGGAAATTTAGATTAAAACCGTAATAAATATCCAAAAGTGAGCTCCCTATAGGGAATTCTTTAGAAATATTATTATTTTTGCAACAAATTTGTAACATGTGTTTCATGATGTCTCGTTTTTAGTGGGTTGACACGTTAAATATAGGACATTATAACACGTGAAGGAATGAAACACCTTAAATAATTAAAGATGGAATATTCTTTTTATGATTTTTTAAAGCTACTCGGCTCATTGGCACTGTTTCTTTACGGAATGAAGATTATGAGTGAGGGGCTTCAAAAATTTGCCGGTGACAGACTGCGGAAAATATTGACCGCAATGACAACCAACAGAGTGACCGGTGTGTTGACGGGCGTGCTGATTACAGCACTTGTACAATCTTCCTCTGCAACCACGGTGATGGTTGTAAGTTTTGTCAATGCGGGGTTGTTAACGCTTTCACAGTCCATAGGTGTCATAATGGGTGCTAATATCGGTACGACTGTTACGGCATGGATTATTTCAGCTTTAGGTTTCAAGGTGGACATTGCCGCCTTTGCTCTTCCTCTTCTTGCTTTCGGCATTCCTCTCCTCTTCTCTCAAAAAAGTAACCGCAAGTCTGTCGGTGAATTTATTTTCGGTTTCTCATTCTTGTTCATGGGGCTTTCCTATTTGAAAAACAATGCTCCTGACTTGAGCCAAAATCCTGATATGCTGTCATTTGTGCAGGACTATACCGACATGGGCTTTATCTCCATACTTCTTTTTGTGGGTATCGGTACGGTGTTGACCATGATTGTGCAGGCATCTGCGGCAACTATGGCCATTACGCTTATTATGTGCGCCAACGGCTGGATTAGTTTCGAATTGGGGGCAGCACTGGTTTTGGGAGAGAATATCGGTACAACCATCACGGCAAACCTTGCGGCGCTGACCGGTAATACGCAGGCAAGGCGGGCTGCTTTGGCCCACTTGGTGTTCAATGTGTTTGGTGTGATATGGGTGTTGTGTCTTTTCACCCCCTTTACCGAGGCTGTGTCATGGTTCGTGGAGAACGTGATGGGTACTAAAGATCCGGCTGTGGCCGTATCCTTCAAGCTTTCGGCATTCCATACTTGCTTCAATATCTGCAACGTGCTGATATTGATATGGTTCGTGAAGTTTATCGAACGTACGGTCTGTGCCATTATTCCAATGAAGGAGCAGGACGAGGAATATCGCTTGCGTTTTATCTCGGGCGGTATGCTTTCTACGGCAGAGCTGTCCATCCTGCAGGCAAGCAAGGAAATACATCTTTTTGCCGAACGTACCCGCCGTATGTTCGGAATGGTGCAGGACTTGCTGCATACGGAGAAGGATGATGATTTCAACAAAGTGTTCAGCCGTGTGGAGAAGTACGAGAATATCAGTGACAGCATGGAGCTGGAGATTGCCAATTATCTGAATCAAGTGTCCGAAGGGCGCCTGAGTTCGGAAAGTAAGTTGCAAATACGTGCCATGCTGCGTGAAGTGACGGAGATAGAGAGCATCGGCGACAGCTGCTATAACCTGGCACGTACCATCAACCGCAAGCGCCAGACCAATCAGGATTTCACCGAGAAGCAGTACGAGCATATCCATTTCATGATGAAGCTGACGGATGATGCCTTGGAGCAGATGATTGTCGTGGTGGAACATCCGGAGCATGCAGGCGCGGATGTGAACAAGTCCTTTAATTTGGAGAACGAAATCAATAATTACCGCAATCAGCTGAAGAACCAGAATATCTTGGATGTGAACAACAAAGAATATGATTACCAGATGGGTGTTTACTATATGGACATCATTGCGGAATGTGAAAAGCTGGGCGACTATGTGGTGAATGTAGTGGAAGCCAGCAGCGATATAAAAGAAAAGAAAGCGTCTTAGGACGCTTTCTCAAATTCTTCTTTGCCTACTCCGCACAAGGGGCAAACCCAATCTTCGGGAAGGTCTTCGAAAGATGTTCCCGGTTCTATTCCATTTTCAGGGTCGCCTAATTCAGGGTCATAGACATAATCGCATACAGTGCAAATGTACTTTTCCATAAATTTCTTTTTTAGGTTTATTCTTCTATAATAACGTTTAAAAGCCCTTTTTGTTTTATTGTTGAACAAAATAGTCTATTTTTGTTTCTTATTAAAACAACATTTATGAAAATGGCCGACAATCTGTTCTGGGCGATTATGCGGGATGCCATAGAGAATGCCGGCTGTTCCAAATCGGTGTTTCTGGCGAATATGAGCCATGAAGTCTGTACTCCGTTGAACGTAATTGTCGGATTCTCGGAATTGCTGGCCTCTGCATCGACGGGCGAGGAGGAGATACTGTTACTGGAAATTGTGCAAAGTTATTTCTACGTAAAAGACACGGGAACCGGTATTCCTTAGGAGAAGTTGCCACATGTTTTTGAACGTTTCGTCAAGCTGAAGCAGGGAAAGGAAGGTACCGGACTGGGGCTCTCCATTTGCCAGACCATTGTCCGCAAATTGAGGGAGGCGAAATAGGCGTGGAATCGGAAGAAGGGGCAGGTTCGACTTTCTGGTTCACATTGCCGTGGGAGCCTGCAACTAGACCGAAACTGGTGAGGGAAAAAGAGAATCAATGACAGTCAATTAATCACTAATCATTATATAGGTATTGTTTTCCCGGATTATTATTGTATTTTTGCGTTCCAAAATTAAACCTAAAGACTTGCATGACTGCAATAAAGGATGATTATTATCATGTCGGGCTGACCGACGAACAAGTGCGGAAGAGCCGCGACGAACATGGAGTAAATTTATTGACGCCTCCTAAACGGCCTTCCTTATGGAAATTGTATCTGGAGAAGTTTGAGGACCCCGTAGTAAGGGTATTGCTGGTTGCCGCTCTGTTTTCTTTGATTATTTCCATTGTAGAGAATGAATATGCCGAGACTATCGGCATTATAGTAGCCATTCTGCTGGCTACCGGTATCGGTTTCTTCTTTGAGTATGATGCCGGAAAGAAGTTTGACCTGCTGAATGCAGTGAACGAAGAAACTTTGGTGAAAGTAATTCGTAACGGACATGTGCAGGAGATTCCCCGTAAAGATGTAGTGGTGGGTGATATAGTGGTGCTGGAAACCGGTGAAGAGGTTCCGGCGGACGGTGAATTGCTGGAAGCCATTTCCCTGCAAGTGAACGAATCGAATCTGACCGGTGAGCCGGTAGTGACGAAAACTACCGTAGAAGCTGACTTTGACGAAGAGGCTACGTATGCTTCCAATCGCATTTTGCGCGGTACAACGGTGGTGGACGGACATGGCACTATGCGTGTGGAGGCTGTGGGCGATGCTACGGAAATCGGTAAAGTGGCACGTCAAAGTACCGAACAGAATACGGAACCTACTCCGCTGAATATTCAGTTGACCAAATTGGCCAATCTGATTGGAAAGATTGGCTTTTCCGTAGCGGGTCTGGCTTTTCTCATTTTCTTTGTAAAGGATGTGGTACTGGTTTATGACTTTTCTTCATTTCATACCTTCCGTGATTGGCTGCCGGCCTTGCAGGCTACTTTGCAATACTTTATGATGGCGGTTACCCTGATTGTGGTGGCTGTGCCCGAAGGCTTGCCGATGAGCGTAACACTCAGTCTGGCGTTGAACATGCGCCGCATGCTCTCCACCAACAACCTGGTGCGCAAGATGCATGCATGCGAGACGATGGGAGCCATTACAGTGATTTGTACCGACAAGACCGGTACATTGACCCAAAATCTGATGCAGGTGTATGAACCCAATTTCTATGGTTTGAAGAATAACGGGCAGCTGGGGAATGATGACCTCAGCAAGCTGGTAATGGAAGGTATCAGTGCTAACTCCACTGCTTTTCTGGAAGAAGAGGTGACTGGCGAGAAGCCGAAAGGGGTGGGTAACCCCACGGAGGTGGCACTGCTGCTTTGGCTGAACAGCCAAGGATGCGACTATCTGGCGTTGCGTGAGAAAGCTACGGTTATCGACCAGCTGACTTTCTCTACGGAAAGGAAATTCATGGCTACCCTGGTGCAATCCCCCCTGATTGGGAAGAAGGTGCTGTATGTGAAGGGAGCTCCCGAGATTGTTTTGGGTAAATGCAAGGATGTCATGTTGGACGGCAAACGTGTGGATGCGGTGGAATACCGTTCTACAGTGGAGGCTCAGTTGCTCAACTACCAGAATATGGCTATGCGTACACTTGGCTTTGCATTCAAGATTGTGGATGATGCGGAAGCGTCTGATTGTGTGTCATTGGTTGCTGAAAATGACTTGTCGTTCCTCGGTGTGGTTGCCATCAGTGATCCTATCCGTCCGGATGTGCCTGCGGCCGTTGCCAAATGCCAGTCGGCAGGTATCGGAGTGAAGATTGTGACGGGAGATACACCGGGTACAGCTACCGAGATAGCACGTCAGATTGGTCTGTGGAAACCGGAGGATACGGAAAAGAACCGCATTACGGGAGCTGCATTTGCCGAATTGACGGATGAGGAGGCATTGGACCGTGTGATGGACCTGAAGATAATGTCGCGTGCACGCCCCACAGACAAACAGCGTCTGGTGCAACTGTTGCAGCAGAAAGGTGCGGTAGTGGCTGTGACGGGTGACGGCACGAATGATGCTCCTGCGTTGAACCATGCGCAAGTGGGACTTTCGATGGGTACTGGAACCTCCGTTGCCAAGGAGGCCAGCGACATCACGTTGCTGGATGACTCCTTCAACAGTATAGGTACGGCCGTGATGTGGGGACGTTCTCTATATAAGAATATACAGCGTTTCATTGTTTTTCAGCTGACTATCAATTTTGTGGCTTTGTTTATCGTTCTCCTGGGTTCACTGGTGGGTACGACGCTTCCTTTGACCGTCACGCAGATGTTGTGGGTGAACCTGATTATGGATACGTTTGCGGCCCTGGCCCTGGCGTCCATTCCACCCAGTGAGAGCGTGATGAAGGAAAAACCGCGTAAGAGTACGGATTTCATTATAACCAAGTCCATGAGGTATTACATTCTGGGAATGGGGTCTGCCTTCCTGGTGTTACTTATGGGAATGCTCTTCTGGTTTAACAGTGAAGAGGGGGGGATGACTACCTATCGGTTGACTGTGTTCTTCACGTTCTTTGTTATGCTTCAGTTCTGGAACTTGTTCAATGCACGTGTGTTCGGCACTTCGGACTCGGCGTTCAAGGGCATTTCTAAATCTTATGGCATGGAGCTGATTATACTTGCCATTTTGGGCGGACAGATACTGATTGTACAGTTTGGTGGAGCTGTATTCCGCACAGTGCCGCTCGATTTTATGACTTGGATGACGATTGTCGTTTCTACTTCGTTTGTTTTGTGGATAGGTGAACTGGTTCGCCTTATCCGACGTTTAACACAGAAATAGTGATGAAAAGAAGAGGAATCAAGAACCTTATTATTGATTTTGGCGGAGTTCTGATTGATTTGGACCGCCAGCGCTGTTTAGAGAATTTCAGAAAGCTGGGATTGCCGGACGTGGAAGTCATGTTGGACCTCTATCACCAGCAGGATTTCTTCCAGAAATATGAAAAAGGGTTGATTACCAGTGCGGAGTTCCGGGAAGTGATTCGTGGAAAGATAGGGAAACCGGTGACTGATGCCCAGATAGATGACGCCTGGAACAGTTTCCTAGTGAGTATTCCTACTTTTAAATTGGATTTACTGTTGGAACTGCGCAAAAAATATGTGGTCTATCTGCTGAGCAACACCAATGAAATCCATTGGCAATGGTCGTGTCTGCACGCGTTTCGCTACAAGGCTTTCCGTGCGGAGGACTTTTTTGAGCATATCTATCTTTCTTATGAGATGAAGATGGCAAAACCGGATGCCGATATATTTCAGAAAGTACTGGATGAGACCGGTATTCTTCCCAACGAGACTCTTTTCATTGACGATTCTGAGGCCAATTGCCGGACAGCGGAGGCGTTGGGTATTTCTACCTATACGCCAAAGGCCCACGAGGATTGGAGACATGCAGTTGTTTTGTGAAACATCGGACATTGGTTCCCGTCCAAGTGTAGCCACTATCGGTTTCTTTGACGGAGTACATCGGGGACACCGCTACCTGATAGAGCAAGTGTGTGCGGTAGCTGCCGGGCGTGGGCTTGCTTCGTCGGTCGTGACTTTTCCGGTACATCCGCGTAAAGTGATGCAGGCCGATTATCATCCGAAGTTATTGACCACCTGTGATGAGAAAGTTTCCCTGCTAGCCAAGACTGGGGTGGATTATTGCATGATGCTTGATTTTACTCCTGAAATAGCCCGGCTTTCGGCACGGGAATTCATGTCCATACTGAAGGATCGCTATCAGATACAAGCTTTGGTAGTAGGATACGACCATCGTTTCGGGCATAACCGCAGCGAGGGTTTTGAAGACTATGTGCACTATGGTCGCGAATTGGGTATGGAGGTGCTTCTTGCGCGCGCGTATTCTTATAGTAAGGAAGCATCGGTAACGGAGGTTACTGTCAGCTCCTCGGCTATTCGAGGTCTGTTGCAGGAGGGAAACGTTTCGGAAGCTGCCGAGTATCTGGGATATGATTTCTTTTTGGACGGTACGGTTGTCGGCGGCTATCAGGTGGGGCGTAAGATAGGTTTTCCTACGGCTAATCTCCGTGTTTCCGATTCTGACAAGCTGATTCCCTGCGATGGTGTGTATGCCGTCCGTGTCTGTGTTGAAGGCAAGGAGTACGGCGGTATGCTAAGCATTGGCTACCGACCTACGTTGGAGAACGGCCCCGATCGCAGTATTGAGGTCCATATATTCCGGTTTGATGCTGACATTTATCAGCAGCCGATGCGTCTTTCCTTTGTGCGCCGCACCCGTCCTGAACTGAAATTCGACAGTATAGAAGAACTTATTGCCCAGCTTCACCGTGACGAGGTGGAGATTAAATCCATTCTTTCTTTATAAACATAAGGCGATAAGGTCATTTATCTCCTTGCAGTTCTATGTATTTTCCCGTTTGAAATGTTTGTTTTCTGTGTATTTATCGTAAAACACGTTTTTTTTATTGTTTTTCGATAAATATTTTCTGTTTTTCTTTGTCATATCAAAAAAAGGTCTTTTATTTGCATATCGAAAAACGATAAATGATTATCGAAAAACAAAATAAAGAACTAATAAAACAATAACGGTATGAAAACTTTAGTAATGACAACAATTTTTGTAGTGACAGTAGTGATAAATGCTTTTGGTGGTAATATCCAGGAAAACTTTGCCTATAATGAAGTGATGAACGGAAATCAGGTGGAGTCCCAAATTGTATATAAAGTAGAGAACGGTAAGTTTCTGCAGAACCATTTGAAATACAATTTCAACTATGATGCCCAAGGGCGTACGATACAGAAGGAAGCGTTGAAATGGAACGAGATTGAGCAGGCGTTTGAACGCTTCTATTGCTTGAACTACAATTATACGGAAGCCGGTACGGATGTGGAATATGCCTTGTGGGACAACAAGACGAATGCCTACTCCGATGTGAAGGAAAAAGCTGTTTATCTGCAGGCGGG